>SDBT01014868.1_pt1 | contig 12388 bp, 6 predicted proteins | sample 2277101 | NCBI WGS metagenome assembly SDBT01 (sample SAMN10404973, study PRJNA504765) | marine sediment metagenome | isolation source: marine sediment core GS10_PC15, 103 cmbsf | place: Arctic Ocean: Southern Knipovich Ridge | collected 2010
TTTGGGTGACTTGCGTGCCAGCGCACACCCAGCGCCATGGACACGGAGGGAGAGCGAGGACGTTCTGGGAACCAGCTACAGGGGGGGGGGGGAGTCAAGAGGATTGGAAGGTCACCGCACGGTGGGCGGTCATGCGAATGGTCGGTGCGGTGGCGGGTGTCAGAAACTCGACCGTGGGTGCGGTGTCCGTGCCGAGCACCGTCGCGGCATTGTCAATGGTGGCGGTGTTCAGGGGTCCGGGGAGTTTGGGTGTCAGATAGGACATTTCCGCAACAACCGGCTTGGTTGTGCCCGTGTGGGCCACCAAACGCGCGAGTGACGAGTCCGAAGGAAGCACACACTTGAGCGGCTCACGTGTGGACGTGTGGTGCTGCCGCTGACTGTGCACACCACCTTGACCCTCCTGCCGTTTTCCTCGGCTCTCCATGGTCCGAACGGCAAAGGCTGAGCGGTGGCGAGAGGAGCCCCCAGATGCGGTTGCCGCCGTTGCGGCCTGCTCCGGTGTGTCAAACGTGAATTGGTAGGGCGCAATACGCTTGCCACGCACCTCCAGTGCCTCTTCGAGACGGTCGTCGTCGCCACCGAGATATGCATCAGCGAGGACGGATGGTGCCGGGATGGGCATGGCGTCGCCGCCCTCCAGGAAATGGCGTATGTTGGCCCCAAAGCGCATGGTCTCGGGTCGCACCCAGATCAAGTGGCGGAAGCGCGCGTCAATGGCATGGAGGCCCTCGCTGCATCCGTGTCCCAGCCGCCGATAGAAGGCACTCACGCGCCTCTCGTAGGTCTTGCCCGAGACGGGGTCGCGGAGCACCAGCTCGTCCTGGAAGATGGCGGCCTGGAAGCCGTAGATCTCCAAGGGCAGGTGGGGCTCGGAATCCTCGCTACGCGTCTTGCCCCATGCCCGAAGGGCCTCGGCCCCGGCAATGTGCCGTGCCGCGCGCTCCAGGAGCTCGGTCGACCGTCCAAAGTAGGCCTCGCCCGGCAGCAGCAGCAGCTCCTGACGTCCCGTTCCCTCGCCCACCAGCACCGGTAAGCTGCCGAGCAGGGCGCGGGCGGCGTCCCTTGCCTCTGCTGTATCGCCCTGTACTCCCACCATCCGCGTCACGAGTGCTTGGACGTGGGCGTGCACGCTGTGGTGGGGTCCATCGTCGTCGCCGTAGAGCGCCGTCAGCAGCGCATCGTGCCGCTGGTAGAGCATGCTGAGGTGGGAGGTTGGCGCAAAGAGCGCAAACATGTGTCCTCCAATGTCCATTTCGCGGTCGAACGGCGTGTCAATAAGCATCTTGTCGTGTGCCACTGCCGTCTCTGAGACATGTGTGGGCACCGTGTTGTGGTGGCGATGGTGGGGGTGGCGCGGATGGTGTGGGTGGTTGTGCGCGCCGGCACCGAGCTCAGCAACCGTGGGTAGCATAGCGAGGCCTACCTGTGCATCCACGGACATTTCGGCATTTCTTCCCTCGTACGCCTCCTCCACGGGCTGTGCTGCCCACCACGCCCACGACGGCATGTCACCACCCACGACAGCAGCAGTGGCGCGAATGGTGCCATTCGAGGTGCCCAGTGCGCCGAGGTCGTACACGAGGGACGCGAGCACTGCGTCGTGGTCGCTGTGTATGGCACCCGCAGCTTGCTTAGTCATGGTGCAGGACACCACGGTGCGCGCGTCGGCACGGCGGTAGAGGACGCGGTCGCAGTGGCTCGGCACGCGTGCCTGTCCCTTGGCCGTGGTGTGTATGTAGGCCTCGGGGGTGCCCTGCTGGCGCGCGTGAATGAGCATCGTGTCGGGGTGGTCAGGCCAGGTGCGGCGCCAGGCAGCGTCGAGCTGGCGCATCTTGCACGTGGGGGGGAAGGATGGCGCGTCCGTCATGCGCACGGCGCGCCCCTCGGGCTGACCACACTCGGTCCAGCCATCGGCAGCGGGGAACGGGGTGGCACCGCCCTGGGGGCTCCGCGTAGCGCGCTCGTGGGAGAGTTGGTCGTGTCCGTTGCTCATCTTGCGGTAGTTCAGGTCACCGGCCCAGACGACCGAGACGCGCGCGTGCGGTACCGTATGGCCGTGCACCGTGGTCAGCGTGTGCACGAGTTTTTTCGTCGTTTTGTGGTAGGCCGCGTTGCGCGCGAGTGCGCCCGCGTCGCCCTGTGCAACAAATGGAAAGTGCGAGCAGAGAAAGAGGAAGTGTTCCGTCGTGTTGCCGTCGCGCGTGTACACGAGGTGCTGGCCCACCGTGCCCTTGACGCAGGTCGCTTGGCCCGCCACAGGTGCGCCAAAGCATGTGGAGCCGCGTTTCACGACGCGCATGCTCGCGCCCGCCGGCAGCGAGGCGGGCGCCAGGTGGTAGACATAGAGGTGCTGGTCAAAGCTCTCACCTATGAGGGAGACGAACGAGCGATTCTTCGCCGTGTGCATCTCGTAGTGACGCCCGTGGCGCGCTGCAGTCGCGTTGAGGCGCTTGTGGAAGAATGATCCAAAGCGATCGGCGTGGTGCACCTCCTGCAGGCAGACTACCACCACCTCCTGTTTATCCTGGACGGCTGCCTGTGCGGTGAGGTCCCAGTACTTGCCTGCCGTGCTGGCGTTCCACCCGCTCACCGAGTGCGTATTGTCTTTGCCCGACATGTTCCACGTGAGGACGCGCACGCGCAGCGTGGTGGCAGCGCCATTGGTGACGGATGCACCCACGCGTTGCTGACGCGGATGGTGACGGTGACTCTCGTGGGCCACTGTACCCGCAGCGTCCGAGACACGCGCGGACGACATTAGCGGTGGCGCGGTGGGGTGACGCAGCACACGGACAACGGCAGACGCCACATCCGCCTTAAAGGTTGCGGTGGCGGCAGCGTCGCTCAGGTCGTCGTCGAAGAGCGCCGTCATGACGTGGTCAATGGCCGTTAGACGGATGACCGTGCTGGCGTCGTAGTCGTCGGGATTGACAAAGAGGCCGTCGTGCATAAACTCGCGCGGCGTGCGTCCCGGCTGCGTAAAGGCAATGTAGTCCATGAAGGTCAACGTCACGCCACCGAGGTGGTCGTAGATACGATTGAGATCCACGTACGTGTAGCGGAAGGGCGCCGTCTGTTCGATGCTGTCTGTGAAGAGCACTTGCAAGTAGAAGGCAATCCACGGCAGGAGGTTGCGCCAGCGCACGTCGTCCTTGGGCGGCAGACTGAAGCGCTTAATGGCACGAAATCCGAACACCTCCTCCGCCCGTGCCGTGATCCATGGCAGGCGCGCCCGGATGACGAGCAGCCAAAAGTGAAAGGGGTGTGTGCGCTCCAGAGCTTCCAGGTAGGGGTTGGCCCTGATGCGGCGCCACAGGTCCTCCGTGGGGACCCGTGCAAGTACGTTGATGGCTATCCGGTCTTCGGGACGCAGCCGGTCGGCGCTCGCGAGCTTCGGGAGGCCCAGAGACAGTGCATGCATACCGCGCACTGTGATGCGGTGTGGTGCGGCAAGCTCATCGGGATTGTGTTCTCCAATGAGGCGCAGGACCCGCGTCATGGCAACAATCACGGTCGCCTGGGACTCGACGGTGTAGCCACCCACCCTCTCCTTGTGGTGTGCCTGAAGTACGATGAGCAATCGGTCCATGTGGATCAGGGAGCCGGCGCGGCGCGTGTCGGTGTGTTGCAGCCACGCGTAAAAGTCGAGCGTGTCCGTTGCAATGAGACGCAAGTCGGTGAGAGCCGTCACTTGGAAGTGGGCCTGCAAGAACGCCTTGCGGCTCTGTAGCGTGCCCTTGGCGTCGTTGTGTGCGCTAGTGATCCCAATGGCGTCCAGGTGCAAGTAACGGAGGAAGACGCGTTTTCCGTGGTTCCTGCCCTGCATGGCGTGATTGGCCACGCGCACCAGATAGCGCAGCTTGTGTTCCACGTACAACCAGAGCCACGCGAGGAGACGGCGCCACATGGGGTGATCATTGCCAACGACGGGTAGTGTGGTCTCGAGATCGGGAACGTGGTCAAGGACCGTTTGATAGAGCGCGTAGAAGGCACCAAAGCGCACCTCGAGCTGCTGCAGAACAAACACGCGTTCCGAGACCTGCTTGAACGTGTCGTGGGTGAACTGGGCCAAGAAGAACGGACCAATTGCGTTGGATCGGGCGTTACCAACGGGAAAGATGCCAGTCACCGCACCGAGATGTGGGTTGCGCTCGCGCACGTTGTTGAACCCGGTTGGTGCCACCGCGAACGCGCTCAGCGCCAATACCACAGCAGGAAACAGCTTGTCACGCACAAAGTGGGCGTCCTCGGCACGCGAGAGATCATCGCCCAGTGTCCGGAGTATGGCACCCACGCGCACCAGGAGAATGCCCTGGACGCGACGGTCGGCGGGCAGGGAGTGACGCGCCCAGTGGACCGTGGCATGCTTGCTGGCCTGTGCATCGCGCATCGTCTCGCTGTCCACGTCGGCCAGGAAGATCAGCCACATGGCCATGTTGCGCCAGAAGCGGTAGGCGCCCACCTGCTTCTCGTGGACGGCCAGCTGGCGGCTCAAGTCGTCGTCGAGGTGGTGGCGATGCAGTGTCTCCAAAAGCGCCACGTAGTGTAGCATGCGATGGGGCAACAAGGCGGCGAGTGTCACGAGCCAAAAGGCCTTGGGGTGGCGACGCGCCACCTCCTTGAAGGCTGCAGGCATGGATGTGCGAAGGGTCTTCAGAGTGGCGTGTGGCGTTCGGATCCACGCCACGACGTCGCTTGGCAACTGCGCACTGTACTTGGCCACCAGGAGGGCGTAGTGCTCATCCAGACGCCTCGCGGCAATGGTGCCTCGCCAATTGGACTGGGCAATGTTCGTCGGCTCACGTCGGGTCACGCGTTGCCACACCAAGGGGACGTGGCCGGCGCGTGGGGCGCGGTTTGCCCGCGCGTGGACCACAAACTCGGAGACGAGTTGTTGAAGCCACGGCCGGGTCACCGCGTGTGCTGTGATCTCACCGTCCATGGCATAGACCACGAGCTGGCCCCAGATGGGGCTATCGCCCTGCCAACTGAGCAGCACGTTTGCGAGCTGGAAGAGTGCGTGCATGTGCTGTCGGTCCGTGTAGCTGGCATAGTCGCCGGCGTAGAGGTCGCCGGCACGCACGTCGCTGAGTTCGGCCACGTCCAAGACGGGCACCAGGTGCAACGGGACGCCGTCCGTGTACCGCGCCGTGAGTTCGGTCTCGCTGAGATGGAGCGGACGCGCATCGTGGCGCTCGTCGAGGACGGAAAAGGTGCCGTCGCTATGACTGACAACGTTGATACCATGGCGTGCTTCGAGACTCTCCAGAGTCAAGAAGGCCCGCCGGGCAATGTAGTGATCGATCCAGAGCGCGGCACGTCCCCAGAATACGTCATCGTCGTGGCTGGGCAGTTCACTCCAGATTATCTGGACCGCATCGGGGTGCATCGCTGCAAAGTGTGTCCAGTGTGCGTAGTAGCCGGGTCGTTCGGTGCGGAGTCTCCGATGCCAGTGAAAACGTGTTCCGGCATCATCGTCCTCGCTGAGGACGCGTCCAAGCGCGAGAGGATTGGCAGCGTGCAGTGGCGCCTCCGGCGACGATGACGACACGCTAGCCTGTGAGGTGGCGTCGCTCACCTGGGCGCCCAGGACGGAGCCAAAGGTGTGGAGTGTCACGTAGTGGCGCATGATGGTCTGCATGGCGATCAGCAGCACGTGTGTCCATTGGCCATCGCGGTCGCTGCGACCCTGCACCACCACCGCTGCAAACACACCGAGAACCTTTTCGAGGTCCTCACAATCACCCGCGTCGCTCATCCCGCCGGCCATGTCCTGCTGCGGCGCTTCGACCTCGACGCGCACACCCACGTTCGTGTAGCGGCCGTCGGACGTGTAGCGGCACGAGTGCGCCAGGGCCGTGGCGGTATAGTAGGTGGCCTCGACGGCACGCACCAAGAGAGCGTGCTCCGGCGTGTCCAGTTGGGCGTAGCGTGCACGCAGGACGACGCTGGTGGCGTTCCCAAAGGCCTCGCGAACAACGCGAATCACGACATCAGCAGACACGTACGCGCGGTTCAGGCCCACCACGGCCAGGTTGGCGACAAAGGCCTCGGTGGTGGCGTCCGCTACACGTGGACGCGTGAGCGTGCGAAGCCACCACTCCGCAAATGGAATGTGGTCGGTGCCAACGGCCCACTGCGCCAGATGGAAGCGCTCCATGTTCACCGTGTCTGGCTTGAAGACGATCAGCGGGGCGTGTGGAAGGTGGGCCGGCATGTGGAGTTGGCCGTGGCGTTCCCGGGGGAAGAGCTTGAGATATTCGCGGAGATAGTGTTTGTTGGCGGTGGCATAGCGGCGGTCGCGCTCGACAGCACGCTCCTCCGCGTCGGCGGGCATGGCGCGAAAGGCACGCAGGAGGTCGGACAGGCTACCGTTCTTCAGGGCCACCTTGATGATGAGTGAGCCGCGCGTGGTCTCGTCTTGGGCGTCGTGAGTCGTCAGTAACCCGGCCTCGTCATCGTCCTGGTGCAGGTTTTGCAGGTACAGGACGCCCTCGTAACCGGCCAGACTAGCCACTGTCACGCGCACCTTGAACTTGGTCGTGGTGTGCTCCACCATGTGCTTCAGAATACTGTGCCAGCGTACGTTCACCTGACCGATGCGAATGCGATAGGGACGGCGCGTGTCCGTCAGTTCCGTGGTGCAGCCGCTTGAGCGCGTCGATGCGTGAACAGCCACGCAGAACTCGGCATCCGCGTCGGTCACGGGAAAGTCACCAGGATCACCGCCCGGGGGGACTGCCAAACGCACGCTCCGCCGACCCTTGACCCAGCCACCGTGGCCGCGCGAGCACGCGACAGTGGTCATTTGGTGTACGGCCATGCCGGGCTTTGCCGTGTCGGTGCGCGTTCGGTCGGTGGACCAGACAGAGAGCAGGGGCGCATACTCCTTTGGGTGTCCCGCGAGACGCGACGCATCAAACCACAGACTCACCTGGAGATACATGGTGGCACCTGTGACGTAGTAGTGGTAGAATCGCCCATCCCCAACACCCGGATTGCTAGGATACGCACCGCCATACTAAAAACGTGCTGGGGGAGGAGCGTTTCGACACACGCGTACTTTATCTCATTACGAAACGTGCAGTGGGTGGGGGGGGGGCGAAGGAATGAACACACTCAAATCGCAGCGAGGCGGCCACCACGACGTCCCTTCGAGTTGTAATTCACGTCCTCGGCTTCCTTGAGAGCATTCATGTTGGGGGCTGTCTCCTTGTCGGTGCGTTCCTTGCCCAGCCTGGAGGCAAACTTTTTCCAGAGGATGTAGTAGAGGATCATGGTGATGATGTGGGCGGTCAGGTAGGCGGCGGCAGGGATCCAGCCGTCCGTTCCAAAGGTTCCAGCAGCAATGCCCACGGCGAAGCTGATGCTGTAGTCGCCAACGTCATTGATGACCACGAAGAGGACGAAACCAATGGAGGCCGAGGCCAGACCCTTGTGGAGGGCACCACCGTAGCCGTCGGTACTGTAGTAGGTGGTGAAGATGTACACGTGGTAGAGGGCAATGGCAAAGAGGGTGGCGATCAAGTAGGCGAGGCCATCGTCGACGCCGGTGAGGTTCTGGGGGATGAGCGTGGGGCTCAGACCGCCGGGGAGCACGATGAAGATGGAGAGGCCGCCGAAGAAGGCGCCCAGGAAGGCAATGGCAGTGTTGACAAAGATCAGGATGATGTTGGTCTTGTTTTTCTTCCAGCGGATCTCTCCGTCGATCCAATTCATGATCCCATAGAAGAAGATGATAAAGGGGTCGGAGTGGATGCCAAAGAGGACGCCAAAGCCGGCGCTCAGGCCCGCCAGAGTGAGACCCTGGAGGATAGGGTAGAGGGGGGTGATGAACGCCAGCAGGTAGACGGCGATCAGTGTCCTAAAGTAGGATACGACGAGGACACCGATCGAGGACGCCCAGAAAATGATGGGGTCAGTCTTGCCCATGGTATGCGCACGCGTGTTATTGGGAGGAGGGGGACAGGAGGGTGGGGTACTATCCAACCGCTTTAGGAAGGAGAGAAGGGAGGGGGGCGTAGTGGTCATCCTGGCGGTACCGCCCGCCACATGGTCAAGTGCGCGTGCTTGACCAAAAGCGCTGCGAGAACGCTATTTCCTCCCTCCCCCCCCCGGAACGGCCAGGTAGACAAAATGGCGGTTTATGTTTCTGTGTGTGGGTGGGGAGGACCCTAGTTGGCGAGGTGCGCAAAAATGTAGAGCAGAAGAACGACGGGGAAGCGCGTGGTGATGGCAAGTGATCGCGTGGCAAGGACGTTGCCGAGCATGTACTTGCGAAGGGACACAATCACACCCTGCGTCAAGCGTCCGTGAAAGTGCGTGTGGATGCGCGTGTGGACATCGAGACCCGAGTAGATGAGGAGCACGAGGAGGGCGCTCTCGGACAGCGTCCACGTGGTCGGATCGGCCACGTGCGGAACCACAAAGTTGTCGTGGAACCGACGCAGTTCAGTGTGGCCGCGCTGCATGGCCGCACCCGCGGTGGCTTCGGGGACACCAACGATGGCAAAGGTGGGCACACCGCTCATGGCGACCTCGCGCAGTCGCTCTTCGGCCCACACGTTCAACTCTTCCAGATTATCAGGTGCTGTCGCGTGCAACAGATCGCCCAGCATCCACTGGGGACGACGGGGCACAAACACTGTCGTGGGATCCGCGGCGCCGGTGGCGATGGCAAATTTGACCCGCAGCGCCTTGAGATCGGCACGGACATTCTCGGGAAGTTGGTGTCCCATGAGTGTTTCGTAGATGCTCGGCCCCAGGGTGTTCAGTAGCATGTACTCGGTCGCCTTTTGGCTCGCCACGCTACTGGGCACCAGTGGCAAGGTGGCAAGCGATGGTACGAGGCGTGTCAGCATCGGGATTGGTAAGGGGGGGGGAATACTACAGGGAGGGAGGCCTGTTGCGCGTACCGCTTACTAGCACCTTGCACTAAAAATCTGCCACCACACGGTGAACCCACCCTGCACGTGTCTAGTTTATCTAAATAGACACCCTCGCGATTTTAGGGTGATACCCACCCCTTCTTCCTCAGTCTTGCTGCAAGCGTTGGCTGCGGCGCGGAGATGTGCCGGCCTGGAATCCCCCAAGGCTATGGAGGATAGGCACAGCACTGAGGGTAGTCAAGAATATATTGGGTAGTCACTAGCTGAAAAGTCAAGACCGCCGTTGGCAGAACAGGAGGAGGTTATACACGCATTGCCACGGGGCCCGTGGCAAGGACGCGCAATGCCAGGTAGGCTGCGGCGGTCTTGTTCACTGCATCGTTCAGGAGCTGGGCGCACCGGTCCCGGGTCACCCTGTGACAGCTCAGCCCACGCGCACTCGGCATGGGCGTCTCGTCCACCAACCGGTGAGGGTCGAGCGTGCGCTTGCGCCTCTTTCCCAGCCACATCACGGCAGCCATGGCGTTCAGCAGGGTGCGGTAGCCGCAGCTGGTGGCATCGGATTGGATTTCGCAGACCAGCATGTCGGCCGCTGGAATACCCTGCATCGCTGCCACGCCAGAGGCAATCAGGAAGCTGGTGTCCCCTTCGACGTCTTGCTGGCGTGCCATGGAGTCGCCATAGAGGAGACGGGGCGCGTCGGCCCCATGGGCAGTCTCGGCATCCACCACGAGGAACGAGAAGTGGCCCGCTCCAATGTCGGCGATCGTTTCGTGGCGCAACACGACAGCCGCAAAGCGGTCATCTGCGGCGTTGACGAGAGGACGGTACAGGCGCGAGGTCACGAGTGTTTGGGCGGCAGCGTCGGCGCTCTCTAGTTGTGCCAAGAGCACGGCATTGTCTACGCGCGTCACGAGCGCCTCGTCGGCGTAGGCAGCGTCGAGAGTATCCTGGACGGCAAGGGTGGCCATGGCAAAGCCCTCGGCCAGGGCCGTGTAACGATCGTAGGCGCGTCTGGCCGTGGTGTGCTCCAGGGTGCCCATCACGTAGACGTTGGGAAAGCGGCCGAGATCATAGAGGGAGAGCGCTATCCAGTCCATCTCAAAATCCGATAGCTCTCCTGGCCATACGTCCTGTGCCGCTGCCGCCTGCTTCATCAGGAGCGTGCGCAGCAACATGGCAAGGTCGTCCTCCTGGGTCGTGTGTGGATGGCCGCCGCGAATCTGTGGCGGCGTAACGTACTCGCGTACGCTATTGAAGCGTGTTCGTGTGGCCAAGTGTGCGAGGTTGTACAGGACGAGAAGCGCCACGGCCTCTTCGCGCGTGCGCGGCACGGTCCCGCCAAGAACACGTTGGGCAGTATCGACCGAGGTCATCACGGGTGTGTCTGTGTGTCCCCACCACACGCAAGACGAGAAATAGTACATACATGTGTTTAAAATCGAAACGTAGCGCGCAAGCTAACAGACGCGTGGGGGGGGGTCTAGAATCCGGCAATCCCGGGAAGCACATTGGGTGCACTATCAATGGCGTTGAGTGGGAGGATGCTCATGCTCTTCCAGCGCTCCGACTCGCCGAGGACGCCGAGTGCGCCAATGCACGCAATGATGAACGAACCGAGGATCAGGCCCACCGCCGAAATGCCAGAGGTGCAGGAGTTCTCCGCGGCGATGAGCATAACGATGGGAATGTACATGAGGAGGTGGGAGAGGGTGCACGCCCCCCAACCGGGATGGCTGGCCAGGGCGGCGGTGCTCGGTCCGCCTTGGGCCGACCTCACCATGGCACCCGAGCGTTTGTAGCGCCGCGACGAGCGCGGGCCCACCACCCGGACCAGGTCGCGCTTACCCAGGGTACCCAGGACCAGCGCGCCCAGTGTGTAGACGGCCATCACGGTCAGGATGAACGCCATGGCCACGGGTAGATAGGCAATGTTGTGCATGCCCATGATGGGCACGGCAATGAGCAGGGTGAGTGCCACGATGGCAATCAGCACACCGGTGCGTTGGCGTTCGTGCGACGTATCGGACTCCGACGCCGGATAGAGCACCACAACGAGCGCAAAGAAGCCCAGTGCAAAGGCAACAAATACGATGGTCTCCGTGGGTACCACGGGCGACGTGGACGAGACGGGAATATTGCCGTTCACCGCGGGAACCGCCACGAGCAGCAGGAGGATGAAGGTCACGGTCACTATGGACCCCACCAAGAAGCGTCGGTACCACAGCAGCGTGACGAGGGCCACAGAACCCACGACAATGGCCGCCGCGAGAAGACCGGAGAGCGCTGCGGTTGCTTCCATGGTGGGACTAAGAGGTGGATCGTGTGTGGAGGGTATGTATGTGGGAGTACTGACGGGCACCACAGGGTCAAAAAGGAAACTAGCGCTGCTTTGTCTGACGCCCGGCGGCGATGACGGCGTATAGGGTCTCGGCGGAGGCCGCTGTCGACCCTAGGTTGCCCATATCAAAGGACATGGCACAGCCCCGACTATCGACGTGCAGCACGATGCCACGGGGCGTCAGGTCGTGGTTGCGCCGGTAGAGCATGATGGCCAGGAGGAGTTGGGTCCGTGCGCGGTTCAGCGCGGAGTCGCGAATCTGCTGGAAGGGCGCACACATGGTCTTGCGCGACTTGGTAAACACCCCGTCATCGTAGCCCGTCTTGAGCTCGATAAAGACGATGCCTCCGGTGGCGTCCAAACACACAAGGTCGACGGCGGTGCCGACCCGCAGCGCCGTGCTGTACACCATGTACTCGGCGTGCACACCCGTGTAGCCGAGTTTCTTTAGGAGAACCAGAGCGGCCTTGGTCATGGGATCAACGGCGGTGTAGAGGGCACGGAAGCGCGTGGGTGGCCACATGACAAAGCGCGCCAGCTCGGTATGGACGTCGAGTCCGCGCGTCAGTCCGCCCGCCGACCCAAAGTAGGTGCGGCCATTGTCGAAGCGTAGACTACCACGGCGCTTGCGCTTTCTCTTCTTGGAGGTGGCGCTGCGCACCGGACTGTCCGACCAGATGTAGGTGCCAAGGATGCGGTGGGCCCCCGAGAGCTGGGTGGTGCACTTGGTGAGAGTGGACTCGACGCGGAACCCGCTGGCCCCGCAGTGTTCCAGTGTATCGGTGCCCAGGTAGGAGGTGAGGTCAGCGAGGGACGTCTGTGACTGCCTACACGCGGTCCGCCGGTCCACCAGGCGCTGGTAACGCTCTCGATCTTCGCGGGTGAACTGCATGGGGGGGGAGGGAGGCACGAAGCGTATGCTTTGCGTCTGCTCGCACGTCCCACGACCCTCGATATGCGACGCGGTGGCAAAAAAAGAAGTGGTCCACCCCCTCCCGACCCTTGCCTGGGGGGGAACCCTCACGATCTCAAAGCGATCTCCGACCTTCCTAATATAGACTATCAGTTTTTCAGTTTTGGGACACTATGCACTTAGATTAAAAATATGAGCTATAAGCCGTTTCAACATTGAATTTTGTCGTTTGAAAGTCGCTGG
>SDBT01014869.1_pt1 | contig 12387 bp, 24 predicted proteins | sample 2277101 | NCBI WGS metagenome assembly SDBT01 (sample SAMN10404973, study PRJNA504765) | marine sediment metagenome | isolation source: marine sediment core GS10_PC15, 103 cmbsf | place: Arctic Ocean: Southern Knipovich Ridge | collected 2010
CGAGAACTCTAGACTCATGCGGACGAGCAGCTTGCCCGCGGGCCAGGGGAGGAGCGACGCCATTCCCAGGGTGTCCATGAACGGGCCCGCGCTGGTCCCGTTGAGGGGGACGAACAACGGGCGCACGGCGCGCGCCACCGGTTCCTCGGGCTGCTTACCGTAGGGAATCAGACCGGCCTCAAAGAAGGTGGTGACGCTGCCGGCCCCCATCGTGAAGTCTGTCTCCGGACGGAAGCCCACCCATAGCGACAGGAACGGCATGGGCGCATTGCGCTGGCTGCCGGCGATGTCCATCGGGTTGCCGATGGGCACCGGGAGCTGCACGACGAGCGGCGTGTTGGCGGCGGGCACCGCCAGAACCTGTCGATCGAAGCCCGATAGCAGGGCCTCGCGCTGGCGTTTGAGTCGGCTCATGACTCGGCGTTGAGAGCCTCGGGCGGGATCATCCCGTACTGGGTGACCATGAGGCCCACCTGCATCGTGTCGGTGGTCGAGAAGTTTCGAGCCTCGACGTTGATGACGTCCCCCTGTGCCACGGGAATGCGGCGCAGGTAGCCCTGCTCGTCTGCGGGCGCGGGAGCACCGCCCGCGACGTTGGCCCAACCGGTCGAGAACACCTCCGTGGGCCGGAACAGGGACCCGTTCTGAGCTTCGAAGATGACCTGTGCGCCGACGCTGACGTTAGTTATTCCGGCGTTGAGCCGGATGTCTGCGCCGCCGCTGCCCAAGACGTTGGTGACAAACGGCGTCATGTGGCTGATCACCCCGAACTTCTTGCAGTTCAGGACGAACGGCGCCGACGTGTTTGGCAGCAGCTCGATCGACTTCTGATACATGAACGGAATGCCGAGGTCGTACTGCCCCGCCCGGATGGCATCGCGGAGCGTGCCCACCAGGTTCCAGGCCTGTTCGACGAAGCCCGGTGCGATCGTGCGCGCCCACATTTCCAGTTCGGCGGTGACGAGATCGATCGGAATCCGCGACGCCAACACGCGCGCCTTCTCGTACATGGTCACTGCTCGTTCACTCGGCATGGGATCACCTGGTCTCTGGTTCGGATCGATTGGTTACTGTCAGGAATGAATGTCGGCCCGCCGCTCGAGCGGCGCGTTCTCGAGCTCGCGGAACCCGTTTTCGTGATTTCAGCGACTTACAGTTTTGGGCCGACTCGAGTGGTTCCTGCGGGTTAATAGTGAGAGCGTCTCAGCGCCGACCGCCGGGTAGTTACCCGGGCAAGTGGAAACTGATCGGCGCTGAGAACGCCTCACAACTGCTATCCGGGGATGCCGGTGTAGCTGACGCCGTACATGGTGCAGTTGAACGCCACGGCGAAGCTGGCGAACGCACCACCGCTCGGGATCAGGATGACGGTCGTCGACGGTGTGAGCGTGCGCTTGATGTGCAGCTCCACCGAGTAAGACTCACCAGCCCCCAGGTAGATGGGGGGGTTGAACCGGATCAGGGACTGGTGCCCCTGCGTCGCCGCGGTCGTGACCTGTGTCGGCGGGGTCGCCGCGGTGCCGGCGCCCACCTGGAAGCCCACGGCAAGCCCGGGCAGCTTCGACAGTTGCGGCATGCGCTGCCGGTTCTGCGTGCCAAGCGTCAGCGTCGCTTGCGTGTTTTCGAGCAGTGCCCGGAACGCGTTCGAGCGGTCGTCCGGGGTGGTGACCCCGGGGTTGACGACCTCGACGGTGAAGCCCATCGCGAACGCCTTGAACATCTCCGCGCTGTCCTGCTTGCCTGCCGTCACCACGTTGGTGTCGACCTCAGTCAGTGCGCCGATCACCGGGTCCACGCCACCGATCTGCTGGGTGAACAGCGCGGCCGGGTCGTTGGTCTGGAACGCGCCCGCGAGGCTCCACGCCACGCCAACGCGGCTGTATTTGAAGTCGAAGCGCTTGCGGACCGGGACGCCGGCGCCGACGCCGTTCGTCTTCATCCAGCGGCGCAGCTGGCCTTTTAGGTCGGGTCGCTGCTGGAGCATCTGCCCGATCCATGCCTTGCACGCATCATCGGGGATGTGCGCTCCCATTGCGGCGTCTGTTTCCGCCGCCATTGCTCGCATATGTGAACTCACCGCTAAACCTCCTAAAGGTGTGGGGTGGTTGCTCAGTCGGCCAGGATGGCCGCGACGAGATCCGCCTTGGTCTCGTCGCCCGTGAGCTGCAGGTCAAGCGCGGTGGCTCTCGCTATCAGCTCGTCTTTCTTCATCTTGGAAAGGTCGACGACGTTGGGGGCGTCGTCGACCTGGTCGGGCGCATGGCGGGACCAAGTGTGCCAGCCGAAGCCCATTACCAGCTCTCATGCGCTTCATCGCGCCAGGCGAACTGACCAGCGAGCCACGCGTCTGGGTTGTTGTCGACGAACTCGCCGAGCCCTGGCGTCAGCAGGCGGGAGTCCATCGCGGGATCATGGATGCCGCCGGGGACGTCGACGAAGGAGCCGAGCCCTTGGAGGTGCACCAGCTCGCCCAGCTCGCCCCCCATCCCGTGCGGATGGAACGGCATGCGCGACTGCATGCCGAGACGAATCGCGGCGGCTCGCGCGCTGACCCGTGGCGAGCGGGGCAGCCGGCCGAGCCCATCGGTGCCGGTGTCGTCGGTCACGTCTTCGATCGCCTTCTCCATTATCTTGGCCCCCTCGCTGATGAGCGCGTCCTTGCGCATCTGGACGAGAACGTCTTTGAGCTGCAGGAAGACGCCGGCCGCGAGTATGCCGTGTCCGACGGGGCGAACCATCGCCATGTTCCGCCCTTTGAGCATGCCGATCAGGACGCCTGCCAGCGCTATGATGGCGCCGCTGAAGCGTCGCACCTGCTGGGGTATCTGCTGCTGCCACTGCGGATTTCTGAAGACGTAGATTTCGGCCACCGCCGCGATTGCCGCGCCGATGATGAGCTGCGGGATGACGTTCTTGGGGTTGGCCCCGCCGCGACGACGCCGCCTCTTCTTGCGCTTCTTCTTCGTGGCCACGGCGCCGGCCTTCTTCTTCTTGCGGGGCTTCCTGGTCAGCGCTCGGCGGATCTCCGCCTTGGTCAGATGGACGTCGACCTGGTCGTCATGCGAGCGCCGGCTGCGGCCGCGGGGGTTGGTATGGACTTCAACTTGCTCGTACATGCGTCTTCCCCTGTGGGCGTTTGTCGATGATTCCCGCGCGGGCGTTCACCACGAACGCGCCGCCTCTCGTCCGGATGGACTTGCCATCCCAGTAGAACCGGGGGCGGCCTTTCACGTGCGGCCACAGGTTGCCCTGGAATATGTGGGTGAACAGCTCGAACCCGCCGGGCACGTTGGGCGCCTCGCGGTAGTAGCTGAGCCGGAACCCGTACCCCAGGTCGATGCCCGGATCTAGCTCGCGCTTGACGATGTCAGACAGCTCCCGGCGCATGTCGTCGCCGGTCATGAACTCCCGCCCGGCCAACCTTTGCAGCGCGTTGAGCTGCGAGCGCGTCAGGTCCATTTCCACGGTCACCTTCATCGGCGGCGACCCCACCACCACCAGGCGAGTAGCGCGGCGGCCAGAGCGGCGCCGATGTAGAGCGTCGAGTTCTGGATGACCATCGACGGCTTTTTGAGGCTGTACAGGTTCTTGCCGCTGAGCGCGTCGTTGATTTCCTTCTGGGTCCAGCCGGCGCTGATGGCGAGCTTTCGGAACTCGTTGGGGTCCATGTCCTGGCCACCCGATGGCGACAGCAGCGCCATGCGGGTCGGCTTATAGCGCTTGTCCAGCTCGGTGTAATACTGCGTCGCCGCTAGCGACTTCTGGATGAGTTCGGCCTTCTCGGCCTGGAACTTGGTCGCGTCGTAAGGCCACATCCCGAACAGCTGCTTGAACATCTGCAGCTTCTCGTGCACCTGCAGGAAGATCCGGATGGCCTCGCTGATGGTCTCCTTTCCCATGCCCAGCTTCTGGCCCTGCACGGGCGCCAGCAGCGCGGCGTTGTAGATGTCGGGGCCGAGCTTCTTGATCTTCGCCCAATCGATTTCCCACAGGCCGATCTGGTCGTCGGCCGCGCCGAGACCTCGAAGCGCCGCCAACACAAAGTGCGGGTGCTCCATCGGCCGATAGACCATGCGCTGGTCCATCATCATGGGAAGGGCTGCGCTCACGCGAAGAACATCCAGAGCAGGCCTAGACCCGCCGCGCCGGCCGCCGCGACTGCGGCGCCGCCGATGCGTCCCTTGGCCCCTCCCGATGCGTCAGTGTCGAGGACGCGCGTACCTGTGGTGCCCCCGTCGACGGTCGCGGCGGCTAGCGCCGCTTCGAGCTTGCCCCAGCCCGCAGCGCCCGCCGTTCCCAGCTCGTCGGTGAGGTCGGCAGGCAGCTGGCGAATGGTGGCGGCCAACTCCTTGATCCACTGGATGCGCTTCTTTCGCCAGGTCTGACCCTTGAAGGGGCCGTGTGAGAACTGGCGCTGCTCGGCGATCATCACCGCGTTTTGTGGGTGGGTGAGGATGACGGCCAGCGGTACCAGCCCCCAGGGCATCTGGCCCTGATAGATGTGCCCCTGAATGGCGGCGGCGTATTGCTCCGCCTGTACTCGCATCCGGGCCAAGGCGAGATAGGCCGCCATGTCCTTGCCGTACTTGTCGACGTCTCGCTGTGTCGGGTCGCCTTGGTAGGCGGTGATTGGCGCGGCCTCCTGGGTATCGGCGATGGCGGTCCCGGCCGGACCGATCACCACCTTGGGCAGCGCCTGTCCGCTGGCTTGCCACTTGCCCGCGAACGGGTTCCAGATCTGGCCGACGAAGCCGCCCGGCTCGGGCTTGGCCAGGCCGAACCCTGCCCAGTTGCTCCCAGGGAAGAACCAGCCCGCGGCAACCTTGTCCATGAATGCCTGCGGGGTGCTCACGTTCGTCTGGTCGATCGTCCCTCCCTGCGCGACGATCTTTGCGACCACGGCGGGCGGAACCTTGGCGCCCCACATCGGCAGACGCTGCGTGACTGCTGGGTTCTCTCTGACCTTGAACCCGATTTTGGGCACGGTGACCGTGCCTCCCAGGGACATGAAGAACTTGCCGGCGTCGTTCCAGGCGCCTTCGAGCTTGGCGGCTCCGGAGGCGACCGCGTCTAGCCCTTCCTCCATCCCTTCGGCTACGGCGTTGATGTCGCCCGCTTCCATGCCGGCGCTGATTTTCTCGCCGCTCGTGCCGAGGGTCTCGACCTCGCTCCCGATGATCGGGACGTCGCCGGCCGCGCCGAGCCCGTAGCCTCCGAACGCTTGCCAGCGCTCGCCAGTCCCAGGACAGCCGCCGGTCTCTAGTCCCCAGGGATCGGCATGGGCGAGAAGGATCTTGTTGCGAGCGGTCAGCATCTCAGCAGACTCCAGACGTTGTACGTACGTACGTTTGTGAACTTGCCGAGGGCTCGCGGAGACTCGCCCGGCTCAATTCGGAAGGTCGCCGGGTCGAGCGGGATCCATCGGCCTTGCTGCCCCAGCACTTCGAGCCAGACGTGCGCCGGTCGCTTGCCCTTGTAGCCGATCGCATACCTCTGGTGACGCCAGGAGTACCCGAGGCGATGTAGGAGTGCGGAGAGGGCCACCACCATATCGTCACAGTCCCCGACAGGGACACGTGCGAGGGCACGAAGGTCAGCGATGGTCTCGGGTAGTTCCCGCGCATACCGCAGCCAGTCACGCACGAACAGGCAGCAAGCGATTGCGTTCGCGTCTGCGTGTGCGCGGCGTTCGACGCCGGCCACACTGTGGCGCGCAATGACGCCTGCGAGTTTTCGGCGCGAGCCGTCAAGCGCGAGCCTCGCCATTAGCTCCAGCTTTGCTCGCAATGAGGGCAGCCAGAGTTGCCGGGTCAATACCAAGGGCAGCTGCGATCGCGTCTGCACTGACCTCCTCCTGTGGACCGGCGAGAGCGGCGGCGCCGCCGCCCATCTTCGCCATGAGTACGGGGCCGAGCAGCCCCATCATCAGCTCGCTCATGTCGGGCTGCATCATGTCTTTCATCGCGGCCATTTGCTCGATCGGGTCGGGACGGTCGAGCAGCCGTTCCACGAGCACCGGCAGGAGGACCGCCAGCACGGGACCCCAGTCGATGCGTGGCGGCGGAGCTTGGGAGCGCTGCAGGAGCGGTAGCAACATCTTGAGCGTCTGCGCGTTCTCGCCGGGGTTGTTGGTCGCGTGCGGATGCATCATCGCCACAACGGGGCGCCCGTAGGCGTCGAATGTCCCCGGCACAATCGCCGCGCCTCCCTCGGCGTTGCCGCCCAGGGCGGTGATGACCTGGTCCATCTTGCCGTGGAGGTTGGCGTGCGAGTGCTCAAGCGCGTCTAGTCGCGTGCCGTTGTTTTCCTTGCCCATGTATGTCCGGGTGCGCGGTGGTCGAGCCTTTGATCCAGCGGACCTATCGCGAACGTGTCAAGCGCGGCGCGCCGGCGCCTGGCGCGGGCGTGCGTCGCCCGGGTGCATACTGCGGGCGGGACGCGCGTGCGCGCGAGTCGACGAGTTTCCACACGGGTTTGTGAAGTTTTTTTGGGGCCAATGTCAGATCGCGGGACCGCTCCCGCTAGAATCGATCGGCGAGTTCCCATCCGGCGACGTTCGCCAGCCCGTCGACGACGCGATTCGCGAAAGTCTCGGGCGGATCGCTCCGCTCAACCAGCTCGTAGACGAGCACCATGACGATCAGTTCGTTGCGACTGAAACCCACCTGACGCGCCGCGACCCCGGCCACGAGATGCGTGAAGGTCCACCAGTCGATCGGGTCTACATTGCGCGCCATAGTTGGACCTCAAAACGGAAGGTGCATACCTTGGAGGTCTAGCGCCTTGGTCGGGTTCGCCTGCAGGTAACGGTCTGTTTTGTGTTCGGTCTCGGAGCTTGCTGTTTCCAAGCTCTCGACGGCGGCCACCGCGAAAGCTTGGGACAGCTTCACCCACGGCGGCGGCCGCGCGTGCTCCTCATTGGTCGCCCCGTATGCCGGAAGCATCACGACGCCATCGACGGCGGGCAGCTCGGCGAGGACGAACGGATCGCCGCTGACGCGGGCGAAAAGCTCGGTGATGTCCCCGCGCGACAGGCGCCAAAGGTCGGTCGGGCACACCACGATCCGCGGCTCGGCGGCCTCGGCGTCTGGCGGCTGCATGCCGTACCATTCGCCGCCCCAGCGCACGCGCTGAAACGAGCGCATGCCGATCACGAAGTCGACGATCGCGCCGCGGTCCAGGTCGATGGACTTCACGACGTACTTGACCGCCTCGACGATGGCCTGGCGGGCCGTCTTCTTCTCGCCGTCGTTGCTGCGGTGGTCGGTGCCGGCCGCCGAGATGTGGACGATCCGCGCGTGGCCATCGGTGACCTGGTGCCACTCCTGCATCAGGCAGCGCATCGCCGCCCGGTTGCGCCGGCCGCGCTTGGCGCAGGTGCAGTCCTCGCGCGTGTCGCCGCAGCAGCTGAGCAGCTGCTTGCACTCGCACTCGGTGGCCGGGTCGGCCGGGCGCAGGATGGCCTGCCCGCTGTCCGTCTTCGTCTCGACCTTGCACTGGTTCTGCCAGTAGCTGCCCACGCTCAACACGTGGACATGCCACATCCAGCCCTCGTGAACGTTCCAGGTCGTTTCGAAGACGGCCATGCTCGCCCGTACGTGGGTCTTCCAGGCCTTGCGGCGCACCAGCTTGCCGTACCAGTGCGCCAGGCGTTCGGCCGCGTGCCGCGGGTCTCCCTTCCAGCGCGGCGTGGTCAGCACGATGTGGCGCAGAATGTCGCCGTCCTCCATCGACTCGCCGACGCAGAAGAACGCCTTTTCAAGGGTCGTGCGGTGTCGGTGGTGCAAGCACACCGGACACACCATCACGTCGCAGTGCATCGGCGCGGGCTTCGCCTTGCCCGACTTGATGTTGACCACCGCCAGGAAGTTGTCGCAGCAACACTGCATGCGCTTCCCTGGCTTGCGGGCCCGCGTGTCCCAATGGTCTGCGAGCACGTTGGCCAGGCGCCGCTGTTCCTTGCGGTGCTTGCGCACGGCGTAGCGCCAGGACACGTAAGCCCATCGGCTGGGCCGGTGGTGCCACTGGTCTACCTGAGTGCGGTTCGTCGGCTTGCGGACCCCGGGCGGACCCGTGGTGGACCGCGCGCCGTCGAGCACTCTGGTAGGCCAGTGACTCAGACGTTGCCGCCTGAGTCGCCACCGGGGCGACGGTTGGACGTTACGACCTTGGGCCGGAAGGGAAGCAGCTTCATCCACTCAAAGAGCGCTGTCACCTGTTCGGGTCCCAGCTTGTAGGCGATCTGCGTTCCGAACCTGAACGACAACGTGTTGTCGGGTTCGCGGTCCACCATGAAGGCGGCACCGCCTTCCGTTTTGAAGCAGATGTTCTCGTCGGTTTTGCTAGTGGTCACGGGCAATTCGTGGCCGCACTTGTCGCAGTTTCGCATCAGGACTCCTCGTTCTCGGGTTACTCGCTCTCGGACTCGCTCTCGGACTCGCTCTCGGACTCGCTCTCCAGCTCGTAGTCCAGGACAGGGGTTCCAATGTCGTGGAGATGCTGCACCAGCGCCTGCAGCGCGTCCTTGACGTTGTCGGTCGCGACGTCGAGCGGCTCGCGCCCGACCGTCGACGGGAGCCCGGTTTCGCGCCAGTCGTCGAAGTACCAGACGTGCGGCACGTGGCCGGGGATCTTGACGCGGACTAGCGAGCCGATGTCCTCGCCCTGCAGCTCGACGTCCCAGGCGTCACCGATCGCGAACTCACCCCGGATCTTCTTGAGCCGGATCATGGGCGCACCACGGTCGCACCGTCCTGCTTGGCCTCTGCTAGCACGGCCTGAAGCTTTGCTACTTCCTTGGCCTCCTCCTCCTCCTCTCGCGTCATGTCGTCGGTTCCGTTGTCCGCTCCCTCGATGAGCGCCTCAACCTCAGCCTCCGTTAGCCCCGGACGGCCAGTCGGCATTGGCATTGGCATTCCCATTGGAGGCCCGAAATTCATGGCCAGGGTCTGCCCCACGTCCATCGCGAGACGAAGCGCGACGCCACGCGTTGAGCTGATGCCCTTGGCGTGCTCATGCTTTCCGTGGGGGCCTCCTGGCGGACATGTCGACACGGACCAGCCCCACACGTCTGGTCCGAGCGCCCCCACCCGAATCTGAATGCCATCATCGTCGGTCATCTTCTTGTAGTTCACGGCTCACCGCCTTGGTCGGACGTTACTTGTGGACCCTTTCCCGTACTCCGGAGAAGGGCTTGTTCTTGCTGAGTAGGTTGGAGGTCTTTGCGGACCCTTTCCGGTGTATCGAGGCGAGTAGGGCGCGCGGCCGGGCCGCCGTCCCACGGCACATCCGACCCCATGCCGAGCTTGCGCGCGGCCTCCTCGACACTGCCGCCGTAGTCGAGCTGCCCGCTCATCGATGCGACGCACAGCCCATCGTCGAGGGCACCAGAGCCCTGCACGACCACCCTGCAGCGCTTGCAGGTCCAGTGTCCGGGTTGGCCCATCCACTGGTGCCGTTCCTCTCGGGTGAGCCCCCTCATACCGTGCTGTCGCGTGGGGACATCACCCAGTCCCAGTACCCCGGGTCATTGGGACCCAAAACCTTCTCGGTGGCCGTGGCCTGTTCCCGCTCCTGCCCCGCCTTTGCCTCGACCGACTCAGCGATCCGGTTGACGGCCCGCGTCAGTCTGTCAATCGCGTCAATAAGCTCTTGGCCAGTCATGACCGCAACTCCATGATGACCCGCGCAATGCGATTAGCCGCCTCGTCCCGTTCCCCCCTGTCATAGGGTGTGGCCGAGCGTAGTTCGGGTGTCACGCAGAGGTGCAGATAGGCCAGGTCGTTGAGCACCTGGTCAACTTGCATCCAGGTGCACGTGCATGCGGAGGGCCCCCCATCTTCTGGGGCCAAGCGTCCCGCCTCGGTAGCCGCGGCAAACCCGCAGTCGCACCAGCTCTCATTGCTCAGCTGGTGAACGAGCATGCAGATGGTTTTCAGCTGTACGGCGAAACGCTGCCGCCGGTCTCGTTCGTCGCTCGTCATCACAGCCCACCGTCTGTGTTCTGCTCGTAGCGCCACAACCGTGGCCAGCTCCTCCAGGTGGCACGGTCAATGTCGCCGTGGACCCATCCGCCCGGGCGTAGGTAACAGAAGCCCACCTCGCCGTGCTTGTAGTAGACGGTGGCCCGCACCGGCCCCCACTTAGGACTGTCGCGCCAGTCTTCACGATTCCCCCACCAGTTGCGCAGCCCGACCCACGCCATACCCCCGACCCATCCCACACAGAACACCGCGAGGTAGTACATCAGAGCACCCCCACGCACAGCGCCGGGTTGGAGTCGCTGCAGCCCTGCGCCGCGATGGCGTCAAGGCACAGCTGCACGTCGGGCCCTGGCGGCTCGTTGCAGTCGAGCGAGCTGCAGGGCGTCGACACGCCCAGTTCGACGCAGGCCTGCAGCTCGGTGTCGGGGAGGTCGCCACAGCTGACGAGGCGGCCGCAGAACGCCTCGGCGATGGCTAGCGCCGCCTGTCGTCTGGTCTCGAAGCCGTCGGCGCAGGCCGCGAGCAGGAGCACGACCAGCACCAGCCCGAGCAAGTCGCGGAGGTCCTTGGCCATGTTCCAGTTCATCTCAACTACAGTGTCGCCGCCATCCTCGGTGGCGGCGAAGGACACACCCCTGAGAACGATCCGGGCGCGCTTTTTGACCAGGTCACCGTGGCCCGGTCGCTGACCCGGCGTCACCAGCGCGATGGACTGAACCTGCACCAACTCCTCATTGCCCGGACCGTAGTCCCGGTCGCCGGTCACTGTGCGCAGGATGTGGCGCTGTTCCTTGGTCTTCTGCTTATCGGTCATGAACCTGACTCCTTGGCGCTTGGAGCGCCCGCAATGTTGCTGGATAGGAGAGGTTCGGCGACTGCGTCACCGCCCTGCAGATGTCCTCCCGGACTGGGCGCCAGACTGCGTCCGTCTACCGACGCGGCAAGGTGCACACGTGACGTCGAGCGGATGCAGGTGGGGCAGTAGTCCGGATAGACGTGCAGAGGGCTGTAGCAAAACGATACAGCGCAGACCCGGCAAAGCTTGCGGGGGGCGCTGAGCGCGGCTAGCATCCCTTGGCAGGGTTGGGTTTTCGCTTCCATCGAAACCTTTCCTAGAAGGGGTCGTCAGCAACTACTGACGGCCCTTTCGTCTATGACCCTACACGAATGCGGGATCGGGTCAAAGAATGGCGGGAAGGGGTCACTGTTTGCTGGCCTCGACGTCTTTGAGCATGATCCCTACCTCGTCGACGACGGGCCAGGCCTTGACGATGAAGGCCAGCACGCCGAGCGCGGCGGCTGCGATGAGCAGCTGCAGTAGAAGCTGCCGGCTCAAAAGGCCCACGCTTCGTCGGCTTCGTCCTCGACGTCGACGACGGGCTTGCCGCCCGGCACGCTCACCCCGTGAAGTTCTTCGAGCTTGCGCTTGAGCGTGTCCTGCAGCTTCTGCATCTTGCCGAGCTTGCTCTTGAGCACCGCGATGGCAGCGACCAGGGCGGCGATCGACTTCAGCATGGCGGCCTGGTCTTTCAGCTGCGACGGCTGCGGGCGGAACAGCACGTACCCCGCCAGCGCCATGATGATGAGCGTCTGCATGTCGAACTTCATCGGCGACCGTACATCCGGACGAGTCCCCATCCGATCAGGAAGCCCACGCCCGCGCTCACGAACATATTGGTCATGTTGCGCGTGTTCGCCCGCGCAATGAGTAGGTTGTAGTCATGCACGGACACGTAGGTCTCGCCGCCTACCGACTGCGTCGCGCTGGTGAGCTTGGGCACCCACGCCGGGAACTGCAGCGTTTTGATGGTCTCGTCGGTGTCGGCCTGGCCTAGTGCCGCGCCGTAGTAGCGTCTCGCTCCGGACATGTCATCTCCTATGAGGTCGGGTCGGGGCCCATCACCTGGCTTTTAAGGTCCTTCATCATCTGGGCTGGCAGCTCCTTGTAGGGCGGCCAGAGCATGTCGCGGGCAGCGCCTGCAATGACGACGCCCCCCACCATCTTCAGCAGCTCTGGCAGCATGCGGCCGACCGAGCCGGGCCCGTAGTACGACGCCGCCAGAATGAGCACGCCGATCAGCAGTTTGACCTCGGCCGCCATCACGTTCTCGGGCCGCATCACGAGGTCGTCGAGTGACCAGACCTGGGGGCCTCCTGGGACGTCCTGCGCCACTCAGAGATCCACCAGGTCTTGGATGGCGGGCAGGTTGCCGTAGGCCGATTGGCTGTTGACCGTCCAGGCCACGGTCGCGTCGATGAACGCTCCGAAGGGGTTGGGTCCCGAGAACTCTAGACTCATGCGGACGAGCAGCTTGCCCGCGGGCCAGGGGAGGAGCGACGCCATTCCCAGGGTGTCCATGAACGGGCCCGCGCTGGTCCCGTTGAGGGGGACGAACAACGGGCG
>SDBT01014870.1_pt1 | contig 12387 bp, 8 predicted proteins | sample 2277101 | NCBI WGS metagenome assembly SDBT01 (sample SAMN10404973, study PRJNA504765) | marine sediment metagenome | isolation source: marine sediment core GS10_PC15, 103 cmbsf | place: Arctic Ocean: Southern Knipovich Ridge | collected 2010
ACACAACGTTTTACCTGCAACTAGAGTTGAACGGACTGTTAGAAATCGGTTCAAATCCAGTGAAAATTTTGGGAAGTGTCCCTGGATACACCAAGTTCGGTGGCCGGGACGAACAGTACCCACAGGAATTACGATAAACAAAGACTATAATACTAAAAGTGTGGTGCAGACTATATTTGTTTTTCAATTTGATTTGGCTCTTCTAAGTCTGACTTAAATGCGAACAAAATATTTACTCCGCTTGCTAATTTTCCTAGTCGTGTTAACAACCAATGTTGCCGTTGCGCAACAATTTGGCAAAACTGGAGCTATTCAGGGTATAGATCAACTATTTAATGATCAACAATTTGGCAAAACTGGGGCTATTCAGGCTATAGATCAACAATCTGACAACACTGAAGCTACTCAGGCCATAGATCATATAGTCGCGGTTGTAAATGGGGAATGCATAACACGTCAAGAACTCGATGAGGTACTTAAGGTCAGCATAAATCAATTACAGAAACAGGGAATACAACCACCCGCAAATGATGTACTGGAAAGCCAACTGCTGGAGCGCGAAATTCTTACCCGCGTACAACTCCAACTCGCTGGTGAGATCGGTATGACTATAAGCGACACTGAACTTGAACGAGCGGTTAATCGAATTGCTGATCGAAACAAAATGACCAAAGAAGAGTTTTCCTCAGTGCTTGAACGGGATGGAATTAGTTACGATAAATTCCGCGGTGAAATTCGAAAAGAAATGCTTTTAGTACGATTAAAGGATCGTGAGGTGATCAAAAAAATAAAAATATCAGAAGGAGAGGTGGATAATTTCCTACATACCCAGGAAAATTCATCTGGTAGCGCCGACGAATACCATCTTTCTCACATTATGGTGAGGATTCCTGATCAAGCAAGTGTGGCAAAAATTGAAAGCAGACACCAGCGCGCAGAAACCGCCCTAGCCAAATTGAAGAATGGTGATGATTTTGCCCAGGTGGCCGCTGAGTTTTCTGATGCTGCTGATGCTTTGCAGGGTGGCAGGCTTGGCTGGCGCCCGGCCACTCAATTACCAGCAAAATTTACTGAGCTATTAAAGTCAATGAAACCAGGTGAATTGACACCGATCATTCAAAGTCCAAGCGGTTTGCATATTCTTAAACTACTCGAACGAAGGGGAGGAAAAGAAGATACCGTGGTGTTGATAGACCAGTCCCATGTTCGTCATATTCTTATAAGAGCAGGTGAAATTACATCTGAAACTGAAGCCCGAAGCCGTATAATTCGTCTGAAAGAACGTTTAGATAACGGCGCCGATTTCGAAGAACTGGCTCAACTACATTCTGAAGATCCTAGTGCCTCTCAAGGTGGTGATCTAGGTTGGATTTCACCTGGTGACACCGTGGCTGAATTTGAACAAACCATGAACAAGCTCCAGATTGGATTAGTTAGTGAGCCGGTGCAAACTACCTTTGGCTGGCATTTGATACAAGTAATCGAGCGCCGCACCAAAGATGTTAGTATCGAGCAACAACGTCGAGAAGCGAGTAAGGCGATACGTGCGCGCAAGTCTGATGCAGCTTTTCAAGAATGGTTACAACAATTGCGTGATCGAGCATACGTTGAGTATCGGTCTGAGGAAGATTAGGGCTCAATCGCAAATACCGTGCCCTCAATTAACCTAACCAACCCAACTCTTATCCTTACTGCAGGCGAACCCGCCGGAATTGGACCCAACCTCTGTGTACAAATTGCTCAGTTAGATCTGCCATGTAAATTAGTTGTCATCGCAGATCGAAAACTGCTACAGGATCGTGCTCGAATAATGCGACTTCCACTGAATTTGCTGGACTACGCACCTTCCGTCTTAGGCAAACATAAATCTGGTAGATTACAGGTATTGCATGTGCCATTGAATAAACCATCTATTCCTGGAAAACCTGATTCAGCTAATGCTAGATATGTTCTAAAAACTCTGGAGCGTGCAGTTGAAGGTTGTGGTAGTGGAGAATTTGATGGAATGGTAACTGCACCAATTCATAAAGGTATCATCAACGATGCTGGTATCGCTTTTACTGGTCATACCGAATACCTGTCCAAACTTACAAACAGTCAAGTAGTAATGATGTTAGTTGGGTGCAACATGCGTGTAACACTTGCCACCACTCATCTTCCTCTCAAGGATGTCGCTGCGACTATCACACACGAAAAACTAGAACAGCGACTTCGCATCATTCATCGCGACTTAATTACGCGTTTTGCAATTGCCGCTCCACGTATTGTGGTTGCAGGGTTGAACCCCCATGCCGGTGAATCCGTTCATCTTGGCCGTGAAGAGATAGAAATCATCATTCCGGTGCTAGAAAAATTACGCATCGAAGGTATGAATTTAATTGGCCCACTACCAGCTGATACTCTCTTCAATCCCCCGCGTTTAAAGGATTATGATTGTATCTTTGCCATGTATCACGACCAAGGACTACCGGTGCTAAAACATGCCAGCTTTGGCAAGGGTGTGAATGTCACTTTAGGATTACCTATAATCCGCACTTCGGTAGATCATGGCACCGCTCTGGATTTAGCTGCAACTGGACAGGCCGACTCGGGAAGTATGCTGGCGGCAATCGAAATGGCAATAACACTAATTGGAAATAAAAAACCTTAATACACAAAAATTGGATTCATGTTTCATACGTTTTTTTACTCTTTATTAGGATTATGCGTCACACTCCTCGCAAGCGCTTTGGTCAGAATTTCCTAGTTGATTCCCAAGTTATATCTGATATAGCGCGTGCCATCCATCCGGCCGAAGACGATCTGTTAGTAGAAATTGGGCCAGGATTAGGTGCGCTGACTCAACCACTACTGCGGTTGCTCAAACATTTGTATGTAATAGAAATTGACCGTGATATTGTCGAGCGCCTACGTCGAGAATTTCCTGAAGAGAATCTGACTGTTTTCTCAGCTGATGCACTGGAATTCGATTTTTCTGCTCTTGGTAAAAACCTACGAGTAGTAGGCAATCTCCCCTACAACATTTCCACACCTATCTTGTTTCACTTGAGCAGGTTTGTAAAATATATTGATGATATGCATTTCATGCTGCAAAAAGAAGTGGTTGCACGTATGGTTGCTACGCCCTCTACCTCAGAATATGGGCGGCTTTCCGTAATGCTACAAAGTCGCTTCGAAATGGAGCAGCTCTTTATCATCCCACCAGAAGCTTTTCTTCCTGCACCAAAAGTTAAGTCTGCCATTGTCCGGATGGTCCCACTTAAACAACCTATCATCGATCCGGGCAGAGAAAAACTATTTGCATCTGTTGTCGCTGCCTCATTCTCGCAGCGTCGCAAAACCCTTCGCAATACACTACATGATTATCTCGGGCCAGAAGATTTCAAGAAACTAAAAATTGAATCCGGATTACGGGCAGAAAATTTATCTATGGCACAGTTTGTAGCAATAGTGAATCACTTGACCCAATCAATCTGAACTTAATAGATTCCTATACTGTATGTCTTCAGAAAATAAAGAATAAGCAGTTTCTCCTTTAATTTTCGACTTGGGTACAGTCGAATGCTCATCCGAATAATTACAACTACTTATATAATAAAGATGCTGCTACCCTGCAACGCAATAACTATATCTTCATTGAAAGAGGCTCATTTTTCGCGTATAGTTGTAGAAGTTTAGTGAAGCGGGACGGGTAATAACTTGTCCCGCTTTCCACGTCTGGTTTGTATTCAAGGAGTTTCCAGTGGTACAACGCTCGCATGCCGTTCTTGCACTTGCTGACGGCACCATTCTTCGCGGCACATCAATAGGGGTGGAGGGTATTAGTACGGGTGAGGTAGTTTTCAATACCGCAATGACTGGTTATCAGGAAATTCTTACTGATCCATCCTACTGCCAGCAGATTATTACGCTGACTTACCCACACATAGGCAATACCGGTATCAATTTGGACGACGTTGAATCCGGTAAAATAAATAAGGTTCATGCCGCAGGATTGGTAATTCGGGATTTATCATTAAGCTCTAGTAATTGGCGGAAAACTCAGATTTTGCCTGATTACCTTAATGAACAAGCTGTGGTAGCAATTGCAGATATCGACACACGTAAACTCACACGTATCCTACGAGAGCAGGGAGCACAAGCTGGCTGTCTTATGGCAGGACACGTTGACGAATTTGAAGCTTTAAAGTGCGCCAGGAAGTTCCCAGGCCTGGCTGGAATGGATCTCGCCAAAGTAGTTAGCTGTGTCCAGCCTTATGAATGGAATGAAGGTGAATGGATACTGGGACACAACTTTCAGACACAGGAAAACCCTCGCTTCCATGTTGTTGCATTAGATTTTGGCATCAAACGCAATATTCTTAGAAAATTAGCGCAGCGAAGCTGTAAGGTTACAGTTATTCCCGCTCAAACATCAGCCGATGAGATTATTGCATTGCGACCTGATGGTGTATTTCTCTCCAATGGGCCAGGTGATCCTGAGCCTTGCGATTACGCAATTACTACAGTTAGAAAACTGCTCGAGAAAAAAATACCAATTTTTGGCATCTGCTTGGGACATCAATTATTGGCACTGGCGTGCGGCGCCAAAACTTTAAAAATGAAATTTGGCCATCACGGTGCTAACCATCCAGTACAAGATTTAGACAACAAACGGGTCATAATTTCTAGCCAAAACCATTGTTTTACGGTAGATGCCAAAACGCTGCCAAAGAATGCAAGGATTACACATGTATCGTTGTTTGACGATAGTCTACAAGGATTCGAATTGATTGACCGCTTGGCATTTTCTTTTCAAGGACACCCAGAAGCAAGTCCTGGACCACACGATGTCGACTACCTATTTGACCAGTTTGTCAAAATGATCAAGAGTCATAAAAACTGAGTTAAACCAAAAAAGAAAAGTGGGCATGGGAAACACCTGTTGAGATTCTTTATATTTTCGTGAGTAGTGTAGTTAGAAAAATATGCCTAAACGTACTGACATAAATTCTATCCTCATCATTGGAGCTGGGCCCATTATTATTGGCCAGGCGTGTGAATTTGATTATTCCGGTACACAAGCTTGTAAAGCACTACGTGAGGAAGGCTATCGAGTCATCCTGGTGAATTCTAATCCAGCCACAATCATGACTGATCCAGAAATGGCAGATTCTACTTACATTGAACCGATTACGTGGCGAATGGTGGAAAAGATAATCGCTATTGAACACCCCAATGCGTTGTTGCCAACAATGGGTGGACAAACTGCACTGAATTGTGCTCTTGATCTGGCCAAGCATGGTGTACTAGAAAAGTATGGCGTGGAATTGATTGGTGCATCGCGTGAAGCCATTGATAAGGCTGAGGATCGTGAGAAATTTAAACAAGCCATGACAAAAATTAACTTAGGTTCGGCGCGCTCTGCCATCGCCCATAGTTTGGAGGAAGCATTACAAGTGCAAGCAATGGTTGGTTACCCAGCCATTATCCGTCCTTCTTTCACCATGGGTGGTAGCGGGGGCGGCATTGCCTACAATCGCGAAGAATTTCTCACTATATGTGAGCATGGCTTGGAGGCTTCCCCCACTGAGGAATTACTAATTGAGGAATCAGTTATAGGCTGGAAAGAATTTGAAATGGAGGTAGTCAGAGACAAACTAGACAACTGCATAATCATCTGTACTATTGAAAATCTTGATCCAATGGGCATTCATACCGGCGACTCCATCACAGTTGCTCCAGCACAAACACTAACCGATAAAGAGTACCAGATCATGCGCAATGCGTCGATTGCAGTGTTGCGTGAAATCGGCGTAGAAACTGGTGGTTCTAACGTACAGTTTGCAATTAATCCGCAAGATGGTCGTATGTTGGTAATTGAAATGAATCCACGAGTATCACGCTCCTCAGCCTTAGCGTCAAAAGCTACTGGCTTTCCCATCGCCAAAGTGGCTTCTAAGCTTGCTATAGGCTATACGCTAGATGAACTTAGGAACGACATTACCAACAGAGCAACACCAGCTTCATTCGAGCCAACTATTGACTATGTTGTTACCAAGATCCCGCGTTTTGCTTTCGAAAAATTCCCTCAGGCCAATGACCGCCTCACAACACAAATGAAATCAGTAGGAGAGGTTATGGCAATCGGACGCACTTTCCAGGAGTCTCTACAAAAAGCCCTTCGTGGACTGGAAACTGGTTCCGACGGTCTAGGTGAAAAAACAACCGATATCGGGATCATCGAAACAGAATTGGGTGATCCTGGCCCGGAACGTATCTGGTACATAGCTGATGCATTTCGTTGCGGAATGGACTTCAATGAAATTCATACACTGACACGAATTGATCCATGGTTCCTGGCACAGATAGAAGATTTGGTTAGCCAGGAACAATCACTTATTGGCAAGACTCTCGATGTGCTTGAACTAGGTACGTTGCACAAGCTGAAACGTAGTGGTTTTTCCGACCAACGTTTGGCGAAACTACTGAATACTGAGCAAGCTGCAGTGCGTGCTGAGCGATATCGACTCAATTTGCATCCAGTATATAAACGTGTGGACACATGCTCAGCCGAATTTGCTACTCACACAGCTTATATGTACTCCACATATGAAGAAGAATGTGAGGCACAACCTACTGACAGAAAAAAAATCATCGTGCTAGGTGGAGGACCCAACCGTATCGGCCAAGGTATCGAGTTCGATTACTGTTGTGTTCATGCAGCGCTGTCCTTACGTGAAAATGGCTTCGAGACCATCATGATAAATTGCAATCCAGAAACAGTTTCGACTGACTACGACACTTCTGATCGACTATATTTTGAACCGTTGACCTTGGAGGATGTGCTCGAGATTGTCAACGTAGAAAAGCCTTTTGGTGTAATCGTACAATATGGTGGACAAACACCACTAAAACTCGCCCGTGATCTTGAGGCCAATGGGGTACCCATCATTGGCACCAGTCCAGACATGATAGATTGCGCGGAAGACCGCGAACGTTTCCAAAATATGCTGCATCACCTTGGGTTAAAGCAACCTGTTAACCGCACTGTGCGTAATTCTTCAGATGCGCTAACTGCTGCCAATGAAATTGGCTATCCATTGATAGTACGCCCTAGTTATGTACTAGGTGGACGCGCAATGGAAATTATCCATGAACAACGAGACCTAGAACGTTATATGCGTGAAGCGATAAAAGTGTCCCACGACTCGCCAGTGTTATTGGATCGTTTTCTAAACGATGCTATTGAAATAGATGTGGATGCGATTTGTGACGGCGAGACTGTACTGATAGGCGGTGTCATGGAACACATTGAACAAGCTGGTGTACACTCAGGTGATTCGGCCTGCTCACTGCCCCCTTTCAGTCTGTCACCCACCATAATAAATGAATTAAGCAGACAGACTGAAGCAATGGCGCAAGCACTTCAGGTAGTGGGTTTAATGAACGTGCAGTTTGCCATTCAGGGCGATGTCGTATATGTGCTTGAAGTAAACCCAAGAGCATCGCGAACAGTTCCTTTTGTATCCAAAGCAACCGGGCTACAGTTAGCAAAAATTTCCGCATGCTGCATGGTAGGAATAACACTCGCCCAACAAGGTGTAGCTAGCAAAACAACTCCCTCTTATTATTCGGTGAAAGAAGCCGTATTTCCATTTATCAAATTTCCCGGTGTGGACACCATACTTGGGCCGGAAATGAAATCCACTGGCGAAGTAATGGGAGTGGGGCACACTTTTGCAGAAGCATTTGTCAAATCTCAATTGGCTGCTGGAGTTAAATTACCCACAGCCGGAAAAATTTTTATCAGTGTGCGCCAATCGGATAAGCCTCGTGCGGTCGAAATCGCCCGCAAACTTGCAGAACTAGGATTCACCCTTTATGCTACACGTGGTACCGCAACTGAATTAGCCAGTGCAGGGCTAGAGGTTATTCCGGTAAATAAAGTGACAGAAGGACGTCCCCACATTGTTGATATGATAAAAAATGGGGAAATAAATTTAATCATCAACACCGTAGAGGACAAACGTAGCGCGATTCAGGATTCATACTCGATTCGCCATGCCGTACTACAAGCAAGAGTAACGTATTTCACCACGTTGGCGGGTGCGCGTGCTGCATGTGTTGGCATGACAAATATACGGGAGCTACAAGTTTACGACTTGAAAACATTGCATGCGACTGAATAAGCAGTAGTCGGCACCATACGCAGTTGCTACTAAGTATGAATACAAAGAAATAGTAGATTAATGAGATGTAGACTTCAATCCTACCAGGCAAGACTTGCTGAAAACCATACTGATTAATAATCAGCGATCGAAATCGAAGAAAATAACTGAAGAGAGCAGATCCCATGAGCACAATTCCATTGACAGTAATTGGTGCGGAAAAACTACGTTCCGAACTACACGAAATGAAGACCGTGCAACGTCCTGCAATAATTGCTGCCATTGCCGAGGCCCGCTCACATGGAGATCTCACAGAAAATGCCGAATACGATGCCGCAAAGGAGCGACAAGGATTCATCGAAGGACGCATTTCCGAACTGGAAAGCAAACTTGCTAATGCACAGATTATCAACCCTGCATTACTCGATGCTGATGGTGCTTGCGTTTTTGGTGCCACCATTGATCTTGAAGAAATACCTAGTGGTACGATGATAACGTACCAGATTGTTGGCGACGATGAAGCGGATATCAAGCAAGATAAGATTTCTATCAGCTCCCCTATATCCCGTGCCCTGATTGGTAAGCATCCAGGTGATATAGCAGAAGTGCTGGCTCCGGGTGGAACGAGGGAGTACGTGATTCACAATGTGAAATATATTTAGATATTAGACAATCTTCTCATCGACAGAACATAGCAATACAACATAGCAATACATACATTAAGGCTAAAAGCTATGCTTCGTTCTGGGCAGTAATCTTTTTATACTAATCGTGGTAGATTCTTATACTTCACGCAATTTGGGACAAAAACCTCCAAATTCATTAATGTCATGTACAGCAAGCCATTGATACAAAATAATGAAAAGATATTGTAGGGTTACCATAATTTTTTCCTAAAGGTCTAATTCCACCCAATGAAGAATGTCAAATCCAGTAAAGCCTGGATAAAGGAGCACGTAAATGATTTCTTCGTTAAGCAAGCAAAAAAAGAGGGTTATCGTTCACGTGCTGCTTACAAACTAATAGAAATCTCTAGGCGCGATCATTTGCTGAAACCTGGAATTATCGTCGTGGACCTTGGTGCGACACCTGGTGGTTGGTCACAGGTGGCAGCAAACAAGGTGGGCTGGAGCGGTAGAGTATTTTCGCTGGATATACTGGAAATGGGGCCACTACCTGGTGTTACATTCATTCAGGGTGATTTCGAAGAAGAAACCACTTTGATTGAACTGAGAAAAAAAATTGGTGGAAAGCCAGTTGACCTTGTAATTTCGGATATGTCGCCTAATATAAGCGGTATAAGAATATGTGACCAGGCACGTAGCATGTATTTAGCTGAGTTGGCTCTGCAATTTTCTGTGGAACAATTGAACTCTGGTGGTAACTTTCTCGTCAAAGTATTCCAAGGTTCTGGTTTCGAGCAGTTTCTGTGTACCATGCGTACTTCATTCAAGCAGGTAGTAACGCGTAAACCTGAAGCATCGCGTGGTCGTAGTAACGAATTATATTTACTGGGACTAAAGAAACAAGAAAGAATACCGTAGCCATTTCTAAGCAAAGTAAGAATCGTTACTAGCCTAGTTTGGATATTAGTCACCAAAATTGGATAATTCTCAAATCAAGATGCACCCTGTTATTAATCCAGAAATGGGTTTAAAATAAACAATTAAGAATTCTGATAGTGTTAACCAAGGAACTATCTTGAACAATCTCGTTAAAAACATGGTTATTTGGCTAGTTATTGCGCTAGTACTAATGACGGTGTTTAACCAGTTCAGTACGCGTCAGACAACGCAGACACCGATGGAATATTCTCAGTTCATCGATGAGGTGAAACAAGGCAGAATAGCCAAGGTAACCATTGAAGGGCGCACGCTAAAAGGTATCAAGGCTGATGGCAGACGCTTCACCACATACACACCTTCCGACCCCTGGATGGTAAGTGACTTGCTCAAAGCAGGTGTTGTCATCGATGCTAAGCCAGAGGAAGAACCATCGTTGTTGATGAATATTTTTGTCTCGTGGTTCCCAATGTTGTTGCTAATTGCTGTATGGATTTTCTTCATGCGCCAAATGCAAGGCGGCGGACGTGGTGGTGGCGCTTTCTCATTTGGCAAGAGTAAGGCACGCATGTTAGATGAGACCAGCAATGAAGTAACATTTGCTGATGTGGCAGGTTGCGAAGAAGCCAAAGAAGAAGTTTCAGAGTTAGTGGAATTCCTGCGTGAACCCACTAAGTTCCAAAAATTAGGTGGCCATATCCCCCGTGGCGTATTGATGATCGGTAATCCTGGCACAGGTAAAACTCTGCTAGCTCGTGCTATTGCGGGAGAAGCCAAGGTCCCTTTCTACACTATTTCTGGATCTGATTTTGTGGAAATGTTCGTTGGCGTGGGTGCTGCGAGAGTACGAGACATGTTCGAGCAAGCCAAAAAAAATGCGCCTTGTATTATCTTCATCGATGAAATTGATGCAGTTGGTCGCCAGCGTGGTGCGGGGTTGGGTGGTGGCAACGATGAGCGCGAACAAACCCTAAACGCATTATTGGTTGAAATGGATGGTTTTGAAGGAACGGCTGGTGTAATTGTAATCGCGGCCACCAACCGCCCCGACGTACTTGACCCAGCATTGCTGCGTCCCGGCCGTTTTGATCGACAGGTAACGGTACCACTGCCCGATATACGAGGACGTGAACAGATTCTCCACGTCCATATGCGAAAGGTACCGCTCTCTCCCGATGTAAAAGCGGACATTATCGCGCGCGGCACTCCTGGAATGTCTGGCGCTGATTTGGCCAATTTAGTGAATGAAGCAGCACTGTATGCAGCGCGGTGTAATAAACGGCTCGTAGATATGGATGACTTTGAACACGCCAAGGACAAAATATTTATGGGTGCAGAACGACGCTCAGTAGTAATGCCAGAGCATGAACGACGCAATACTGCTTATCACGAATCTGGGCACGCTGTGGTAGCCCAACTTCTGCCTAAAACCGATCCAGTGCATAAAGTCACCATTATTCCACGAGGACGCGCACTGGGCGTAACTATGCAATTACCTGTTGAAGACCGTTTCAGCATGGATCGTGAAGAAATTCTACAAAATATTGCGGTAATGTTTGGCGGGCGTATCGCCGAAGAAGTGTTTATGAAACAGATGACCACTGGTGCATCTAATGATTTTGAGCGTGCTACCGAAATGGCTCGGCGCATGGTCACCCAATGGGGCATGTCTGAATCACTTGGCACTATGGTGTATGGAGAAAATGAGGGTGAAATTTTTCTTGGTCGTTCTGTCACCACTCACAAAAATATGAGTGAAGCTACAATGCAGAATGTAGATATAGAAATTCGTCGCATAATTGATCAACAGTACGCCCTGGCACGTAAGCTGATTGAAGAAAACAGCGACAAGATTGAGGCTATGGCAAAGGCCCTACTAGAATGGGAAACCATAGATTCCGATCAAATTGGAGACATCATGGAAGGTCGTACTCCGCGTCCGCCCAAACCGACTCAAACTACACCAATCCCACCAAAAGACGATCCAACACCTCCAGGTGCACCTGCAACTGCGACCCCGGCGCAAGAAGTATAAAACAACGGGTGAATGAAACTGGGAAAATACACAAAAGTTATTGTACTTGCAATACTCACCATCACTCAAAATCGTGGAGGCAAACTTCGGGTAGCTGAAACTCTTTCTCTAAGCTAAGTGCTCTTCCCGAGTCTCCTTTTGGCTTCTCTCCATTGCGGAAAAATCTCTACTCCCTTCCCCCTCGTATCCCTCTCGTAATGGGGATTGTGAACGTAACGCCAGACTCCTTCTCTGACAGTGGTCTGTGCGCATCGACCGAGAACGCTCTCCGACATGCTACACAATTGATTGAAGAGGGTGTTGACATGCTTGACATTGGCGGTGAATCTACTCGCCCTGGTAGTACCCCAGTATGTGTCGAAGAAGAATTACATCGCGTCCTTCCGGTGGTACAAGCCTTAGTTAACAAGAATATCCCGATTTCTGTTGACACCTCTAAACCGGAAGTAATGCATGCAACAATAAAAGCTGGTGCAATCATGATTAATGACATCAATGCTCTACAAGCCCCTGGAGCGCTTGAAGTCGTAGCAACTGGAGGTGCAGCTGCATGCATAGTGCATATGCAAGGAAAACCACACAGTATGCAGGTAAATCCTCAATACAGTGACGTAGTATCAGAAGTAAAAGATTTCTTACA
>SDBT01014871.1_pt1 | contig 12387 bp, 23 predicted proteins | sample 2277101 | NCBI WGS metagenome assembly SDBT01 (sample SAMN10404973, study PRJNA504765) | marine sediment metagenome | isolation source: marine sediment core GS10_PC15, 103 cmbsf | place: Arctic Ocean: Southern Knipovich Ridge | collected 2010
CCACCAGCTTCATTGGCGCGTAGTGTTAGGTCACTAGCAACAGCGCGGACTTGTCCACTTGTATCAATGAAGATGACATCTGTATTGAATCTAGCCATTATCTACCTATGAGATTATGGGCAACCGAAGACTACAAAGTGTCCAGATGCTGCTGCATCCAACTCAATTCTCACCGTGTTCAGGTCAACTGGAGTGAAGCAAGTGATGATATTTGTCGCGACAGGACCACTCAGAGGATTTGCATCATACATCTGAACCATCAAATCTAGACTACCTAGACTGTGAGTCAAAGTATGAACAAATTCTGCCGTGTCGACACTTTCTGTATAACAAGTAACACTTGTATCAACATTTCCAGAGGTTTCGACCAAACCATCTAGTAGCTCATTTAGAGCACCTAGAATGGAATTACTAACGAATCGAACATCCAGATTTGCGTGCCCTGCCTCAGCAATTGCTAAAGTATCCGCCAGAAAGGTATCTTCAAACAGGATAGTATCAACGTTTGCCTTAATTTTACCACTGCCAATAAATTCGATCTTGGTATTAAATAGGGCCATATATGAACTCTCTTTTAATTATGTTTGCAAAATTGTAGTGGGTGTTGCCACCTCGGTTATAATACACTAAACCCCAATCCCAATGAGGTTAATGAATCCAGACATTGGCGTATCTAGTTGAATAGTAACGTAATTTTTCCCGGAAGCTACAACATTTTCTGGACGGACGATACAGTCTGGAATAGTCTCAGTGGTCCACATGTCCCATAGGAATTTTTCTGTGCATAGGTCATGCTGCATCACGAATTCTGTGCCGCTAGCCGGGGTGAAGTCTAGGGAAATCCCCATATTGACATTCTGCCCAGTAATCAGTCCGCTCAGGATATCAATATCCCTGCATTTTTGTTCTAGTAGCGCACCCGAAGTAGACGTAAAGATAGTACTGAGATTGATAACCTGACCACTAACAGTGATCTCAATACTACTATTTGAGGAATCTAGGTCAATAATACCCGATAAACCCTCTAAAAGAGTGACACCTGCTGATCCTCCGCCTCCGGGTCCGCGTCCTAGGGCTGAACTAATTAATCCACCACCAGTGATAGGCATCAGCGAAGCTCCAGTACCCTTACATTTATAGTAGGACCACCAGTAACGCCATATAGAATTACTTCTGCATTAATATCCATCGAGAGTTGTCCTTCTGGCAAAATAGGAAACCCTGTACTAGATGTCAGTGCTGGATCAAACCCAATAAAGATAGTGTGTACGGTATTATTATTAGAGACCGAAATCGCGCGCCGATATTCTAGCGGAGTAGTTGGTAGTCGTATAGCCGCCCCCGTTAGGCTGAGGGGTGTAACCAAGCCGCTACCACCCGCACTGAAGTCTTCGGGGTTTATGATTACAGAACTTGTACCCTTAAGCCATCGCTCATTATTAACTGGGTTTAGGGGAACAAACTGTTTTAATGGGTTTAACCCAGACCCAAGAATCACTGATAGTTCAGTAGCCATTTCTACCCCTGCATAAGATATTCTTTTACTTACCCAACCTCGTATGTTTGTTATAATACACTAATAAGGCGAAACTTATGTAATGTAGAATTTGTAAAGACGATTTTGGCTTGGAATTTTAACCTCGTAACTACCAGAGTGTAAGCGTGTTGTAGCCGCAAAATTTGGTTGTAATTGTTGTCCATTGAAATATATCTTCTTGCTTATAACGAGGGCAACAACCTCGGCTTGTGAGATATTCATTACAACCGATAATGCACGAGCAATAACTGGTTTATATACATACCTTCCATGATCTATTATCTTAGGCGGTCGTACTCGTCTTCTCAATAATCTAAAGAGCCACTTCAACATTACAGACTCTTTGGTCTAGGCTGACCGGGGTTCTGTGGAGCATCACGATTACCTGCTGTTTGATTACCAGCGAGCGATGCTTCTGCGGTCATAATTGTTACGCCTTGCTTCTTAGCCATCAAGCCCTTACGGTCTTCTTGAATGAGTTGCATGATCTCTATATGTAGAGACTTCTGAACCTCATCAGGAATACGTGACTTGCTACTAATTACATCCCAAATTTCTTTATTCAAATCCATGTTATTTATCCTCTATAAGCAGCTCGTCGCCGCCTGTCATTTTGAGTATGTCGAGCACTATATGTGTTTTCAGTGCTGCAACCATGTGTGTTGCTGGTTGAAAATCACCATCGAGTATTCCATTAAAAATCCCGATGAGCTTCCCATCCTTATTAAAGACACCTCCACCAGAAGCGCCAAACCAAACATTCATATAGGGGCGAAAGAAAGCCCCAGGGTTGTTACGAAATGCAAACTTACTTAATGGATTCGGTGGAGTGTGTATGCCACCAAGTCCAAAGTTCCCAACCCGTGACAATGGACCGTGAACGCTATCACATCCAACGCCATAAATAGTATCTAATGTACGTAATGATAAGAATTCCGCCTTAGTTGCTAGTTGCACTACAGGCCATACATGAGTGTCTTCAATCTCAAATGATACTAGCGCCCAGTCACTACTAGGAATCATTAAGTATGTATCCAACTTTAGATTTTTAACAATATCAGCCTTAGCATGACTACCAGCCCATTGTGAAACTTCTACAGAATATTGGTATGAATTATTAACAACATGATGGGCGGTTAATATATAATATCTATACATGTTATCTGAGATTCTTTCCCTACCAAGAATTACCGCACTACCCCCTCCTCCTAATAACGTATCTCCTATTGAAAACTTTAATCTAACAACGGATTGTATAATATAATGAGGTGCATGTTCTGGGAGCGTAGGTAGTTCCCGTGTTATAAATGGATCAGCTTCTGTTGCTCGCACCGACAAATAAGCCGTACTTATACCAAGCGATATCATCGTCATCCATAATATAAATGCTTTCATCTTTAAAAATCCTCCTCGTACAGATCATAGTAATTTCTATGTTGTTCTCGTTTATAGGGAGTTGTTCTTGGACCGCCGTCCTGATGATCACCGCTATAATTAGCTGATGATCTTCGTCGGCGCTCTTCTTCTAGCCTTTGCCTACGAACCTGCTTGTCGTCGTCTGGCCCTTCTTTTTCTTGATCAGTCATGATGCAGGGAATGCGGTTTTAACGGCAATTTTGGCTAGTACCATAATGCCATTAACTAATCGCCTCGCCCCTTCCTTTGTAGCTGTAGCGCGTTTGACATTAGCAATAGCTTCTTCTGCCCTCGCAGCATCTAGTGAACTCGTGTATGATGTGCGACTATCTCTCCAGATTGAGCCAATATCGGCATTATCATCCTGGGCATCTCGTCGCGCTTTATCACGTACATCTTCTAAAAGTTCGATTAAAACTTTTCTAATAGCTTCGTTATCCATGAAATTATTTTACACTAATTAGTGTTTCGCCTAGTTACTTCCTCTAATTTCTTAATCCAGAAATCAACATTATCTATTTCTATAGGCGTGGTAGATAGATAGTTATAGATGGACTCAATGAGTTTCTTAGTGATACGGTGATTCTCCATAGTACCTACTCGCATCTCTTTAGTTCTAACTTCGATGCTAACGAAATCATTAGCAATCTTTTGGCCGCGCTTCTCTTCTAGGAGGGCAATGCTCATCAGCTTTTCTTCATCACTTAGCATCGTATCTAATCGAACAGCTTCAATCTTCTTTTCATACACGAAGGTATAAAAGTATATAACAGCCGCCTTGCTGTCTTCCTCGTAGCGCTGGAGAATTTTCTCATCGTTTTCTTCTGCGAAAATAACTCCTTGATACGCTGCTCTCTGTCCTTCAACAATAGCGTCGGGGGTTTGCTGGAAAAGGGAACAAGATGTGAGCAAACAAACTAAGCCTATAGTGAGTATTTTTTTCATCGAAGATTTCTTTGTACGTCGTGTGTTTTTATAGATATCATTTCTTTTAATCCCACGAGGACGGCTTTTAGTATCTGCCTCTCGTGATGCTTAAGGGTTGTGCACTCTAGACGTTCCATAAACAACTTATGATTATCTAACATCTCTTGCAATACTTTCCGATCCCGATTTAAGGGTAGCTTGTTCATTAAGTTTGCCGTCTTGGTAAGTTGTAACTAATTTACATAATTGAATAAATTTATCTTCTACTAGAGGGCCTTTTAACATATTAATGTCTTTATGAATCCATTGGATATTATTAATTATATAACCTGTAGACGAATCTATCCTATCTAGTGATGCCGTTTGTAAATCAATTTGATATAATCTTGCAAAAACTAAATGTTGTCCTGTAAGAGCACATTTTTGTTTCTGTCTGAGAAATTGATTCCATGCTTCTTGAATGGTGATAGTAAATATATATTGGCGTTGTTGAGCACTCTTAACAATATGATTCCAATGTGAAAGTGAAATTTGTTCATAGCCCTGGAATTTAGCACAGGCCATACATTGAGTGCTTGATCCACGTTTTAAATGAGTAGATTGCACGAGCTTAATGATGCCACAATTACATTGACATATCCATCTAGACCGGCCAGTTCTGGAGCTTGATCCACGTTGTAAGACAAACCATTTACCAAATTGTTGATAAGTCAGATCAATTACTTGCTGGGGCATGATGCTACTTCGCTTAATTTTTGATTAATAACAGGCGATGCGCACTTCTCAACACAAACTCTTTTAAATCTGGGCTTGTCATAGATGATGAAGTAGCGCCGTAATTCCTTACTAAAATGACTGTCGGGCTCAATTTCGCCCTCTAATTCCTCAACCAACCGGCTGTCTGTTAACAGCACTAAATCCTGTCCTTGGGCATTATCCCATGTGGTTGTAATAACCTCTAACATATCTCCAAACACGCTCCACCGAAACTCATACAAGAGTACGGCATTATCCATGACGCGCCTAGGCACGTCATAAATATACTTACTGCACCCGTCTGCGCTACGGATATAAAATCCGCGTTCGTTGAACCATGCGTGAATCATTACACGATACCGGTAGCCAATCCTTGTAGGAGGGATAATACTAACCCTTGCTCGCGCTCGCTCAGTGCACCATCGATGCCAAGGCGGATTTGTCCTACCGCTGCATCAATAATTCTAGCTGCATCTCGGATATATTCTTGGTGTTTTGCCTCTAACTCAAGATCGTCGGCAAAGCGATCTACTAGATAGTTAATGATATTATCTACATTAATCTGGTCTTCCTCAAGAGCAAGACGTAATGTTGCTGTCAGTTCCTGAATATCTGCACGCAGCTCAGGCTTGTCGGCTAGTGCTTCTTTAAGCTTAAGTCCACCTATATAACCTGCAAGATATACGTTTTCGGTAAGTTCCTGATATTCAGCTACAGTCATTTCTGTAAGCTGATCACGAGCAGATTGAATAGTTGAACAGCTAGTAGGCGCGAAGGCTAGTGCAGCTATCAACGGTAGTGCTAATAGTTTTCTCATTAGTATTCTCTCCAATTGTCATTAATCTTGAATTGGTTACCCCCACCACTAGTACGGCGGAAGTTTCCTTCTGTGTCTGACTCAAGACTGCGTAGCTTTTTTGCTGCTGCCTTGCGTGCCTTGGGGTAAGTTAGCGCACCAAGTGTTCCTTCTTCGAATTTGATGGATTCCGCAATTACCTGTTTACGCTGTTTAGCACTTGGCATAGGTAACGGTCGTAGGGGATTTTCAGGAAATTCAATTGGCACTACAACTTCTTCTCCCGCCGCCAACACAGGAGACGCCTCCTCTTGTACCTCTTCCTGCTGCGCCATCGGTGGCTGCGGCATAGAATTGGGGGAGGGGATGTGCTCTACGGGTTGTGGCGCAGGCGCCACCACTATTTGTGGTACGGGCCCAGGCTGAGTAGAGGTAACGACCGGGACTGTCATAGTCTGCGTAAAGGGTATATCGCTTTTCATTTGCTCAACGATTTGTCTCATGCCCTCCCCACACACCTCGTATTCTTGTCCATCGACTACGACTATAAAGGTAGCCTCGCCTGTTACTAGCCTTTCCTTCGTCCAGTCACAAAATTTGAATGTAGCCATTCTTTTCTCCTATTTGAATATGCTTTATTATAGTGATACACTAAAAACTAAAAGGGACACTCATCCGTCTCGCCAAACCGCTCCATTACCTCATGCAATAGGGGGTGGCGCTGGATGTCCTGCCTATCATAAAGCTCAACCACCCCCACCCCTTTGACGGTTGTAGGCGTAGTTAAAATATCGATTGCCTGACGTAGGGCAGACTCTTCGTCGCCCAGGTCAGATTGGCTGAGGTCGCCATTAAATGCCATCTTTGAGTTCATACCTAGTCGGCTCATAATCATATAGATGCCCTTGCTGGACTTTTTAATATTTTGAGCTTCCTCTACAATAACAAAGGTATTGTTTAGACTGCGACCCCTGAGTAGGGTCAGGGGGATAAACTCTATATATTCTTGTTCAATAAGTCTATTGATTGATTCCTTGTCCAGGAACATAGCTAGATTATCCAGGACGCTCGACCCGTAGGGAAGCATCTTCTCTAAAAGATTTCCCGGTAGTGCTCCAAACGTCTCTCCAAATTTATTTCCGATTACTGGACGTACTACTACAATTTTTTGAATCTTATTCTTGGGAGCTAGCAACTCGTGCATGGCTTGCCAAGTAGCTAATAAGGTCTTACCCGTACCGGCTAAGCCCACACCAAACGTAAATGTTTTACGTTGTAGACTCTGTAAGTATAAAGATTGATTAGGGGACTTCGGTTCGATTGTTGTTCTAACATTAATTTCAGTAGAACTACCTTTTGATTTACGTGGCAAAGTTAACTCCTTGCATAACTGCAACTAAAATAATTAGTATGATCTTTTGAATCCTTTAAATTTTCCAGTGGGGGTTTTGCTATCAACCATAAGTGATCCTAAAAGATGATCGTACTCGTGTTGAAAGATTCTTGCATCCATTCCTACGAACATGTCTTCTACCTGAGTGCCGTCCTCAGTGTCGTAGGTAATATAAATAATACTTTTGCGTTCTACCATAACTCCCGTACCATCTGGTAGGGGGATAGAGAAGCATCCCTCTATTTTGCTAGCCTTGCCTTCGCCGCGAAGAACTTTGGGATTAATAATAACTTCAAGATTCTGACTATTGAATGGCTTGCGCATTACAAAGAGGCGCTTCTTGACACCTAGCTGAATAGCAGACATACCTAGTCCACCATGTTCCCCGATATAATCTTTCAGAGCCTCAACAAGCTCAATGGTTTCCTTATCTAAGTATACTCTGCCACTGTTATCACAGGCAGTGAAGACAACAGGCTCGCTTTTCTCATGTAAGAATAGGGCACCTGAGTCTGTCAGGATAGTAACTAGATTGAATTTTTCTTTAGCCTGTTCTGGGACATCGTCTTCGGCAAGGTGTGGTCTTTCTACATCGTCATTCATGATATTATTTTGTTAGGTTGATTTTACCACTATCGGTTATAAAGATTGTGTCCTCATTATGTGACGCCCAGGTATCTGCAATGACGGTCCAGCCATCCTGAGAATGCTTGAGGGTATAGGAGGGTTTGTTCACGAGAACAGGCTCAACAGCATATGATTTTCCGGGCTGGAAAATACCCCTATCATGATCGTGCTGTGAATAATTCTGAATCTGCGGATCCATATGAATAGACTGCCCAATCCTATGTCCGCAAAACTCTTTAACAACACCATACTTAAATATATTAGCCGCCGCCTCTACCATATTACCATAGTCGCTGATAGGACAATTCGGTTCTACAGCAGCTAGAGATCCTCTGTAAATTTGAGCTGATGTCTGTACAAATCTTTGCTTATCTTTATCTTTGCTGTAGGTGAATGTGCGTGCCGTATCTGCATGCCAACCTTTATAGCCTACAACTAGATCAACTGTAATAATGTCGTTGGGCGCTAACATTTTGATCGGGAGTCCATGCACGACTTCTTTGTCTCTTGCGAGGCAAATCGTCCATTTATAAGGTTTAAGCGAGAATTGTGGCCTATAGCCTTTAAGCGCAGGGATAGCACCCTGGTCTTTAATGAAGGCTTCTATTTCTAGGTCCAGTCGCTTGCCATCAATACAATCTTGGCACAGTTCCATAGCCAATCTAATTGCGCCTGCGGCTATTTTCCCTGCTACAACCTGTTCTTCTGGAGGTTCAATCAACTTGCTCACAATCCTCTCCATAGACCTTAGTTGCTCCTTCTGAAGTAAGTATGCGTCCCTTACCAGTGATTCTAATCCATTGCTTTTCGAGCATAAATGGTTCCATCTGTTCTATGATTTCTCGTTTTTCACAACGTAGATAGCCCGCCATAGTATCAAGTCCTACTACTTTATTTCCACCTAAGAATGTCATATAGTCAAGATCTTGATCTGTAGCGCCATCTTCATCAATACCTAATAGAAGATCTAGCGACTCTAGGTCCTTCTTACCGCGTAACTCTACTAGATCAAGGTATGTGTCACAAACTGTTGACTTGAGATGCCTCATGCTGCGCGAGCGCCTTGCCAGTGCTTCGTAAATAGTGATTTCCGTAGTTAAACCGGACTTGGCTAGATAATTCATGGCCACCTCCATTTTGTCCTCAAGATCGTAGGGCTCAAGTTGGAGTTCTTTTAACCTATCCAGAACTGTAGCTTTCATTCGCCCTCTATCAGTAGTGGCAAAAACAAAGGTTAGATTTTTTGGCAATGCTTGGCGGATCACGTCTCCTTTGTCGATCCATTTCCTACCACTTAGAGTATTCACCCATCCCATCTCTTTAGTTGCAACGGTACAAAGCACAGAGGGCTTTTCTAAAACAGATAGAAGATTTTCTTGTACCTTTTTAGGTAGCTCGTGACATTCGTCAATGAACATAATGTGGTGTTGTTCTTGGTCATCTTCGGCTTCTTTAAAGAAAGCACGGAAGGCGATAGAATCCTTAATAGCCGTACCATTTAGGTAGATGAGATTAGCCTTTAGTTCATCGGCGAATTCTTCTATAATAAAAGTCTTGCCTAATCCCTTAGCTGCAAAAATTCCAATAGGTGGAAGTACCTTGCTCTTTTCAAATCTTTCTTTTAGTAGTTGAAGCCTACGCTTAGTCCTGTCTTGTCCCACGATATTGTCGAGCGTCATTGTTTTTGTCCTTGCTTTGGAAGTGTTTCTATAGTATACCACATACTAGGCTTGCCACTTCGCTTTTTCAAATTTTTCTTGTAGACCTCTAAAGATCTTTTCTAACTTTGTCCATTCCTTAAACCCCTGATCTTTTAAATGGCGGGGCGCCGTAGCATATCCATAATCTCTGGGGTTAATCGTGGCGTAACACGTAGCCCCTGGTAAATCTTCGATTGTAAATTTCTTTCCTGCATAACGATCAAACGATCTAATCTTGCGCTCTAATAATAAAGCTGTTGCTTCTTGTCCACAGGTTACAATGACCAGCGGTCGAATGATCTGAAGAAGTTCTATAAGATAGTAGCGATTGATCTGAGGACCTAACGCTTCAGCTCTCGCCATCTTACACATATTAGTAAGAATTGGAGGCTCAATGAATTTTGGGCCAAGCTCTATAATCTCACTAGTTGCCCTATAAGCGTGATCTAACATGCCAAATCGTTTCAACGCACCAGTAATGGCATCCCTGTTTGGCATCTTGGAATGGGGTTGCACTACCACAATCTTAGCGTCAGATTTCCCTATGCCAATTTGAACTTCGCCATCGCGATGGTAGTTGTTAATCCTATATTCTAGGCTGGCGATAATTAGATCTTTCTGACTATTCACTTGGTTGTTTATCTCCCACAAAAAGTAACTTATTACTAGTCCATGTTCCTGGCACGAATCCTCTCTCGTCTCGCTGGTCTAGGTTATCCCTGGTTGGCTCTGCATACTGACTGGTCGTGCTGTCTGCCATGTCTGCCATATGGACGATCTGGGCCTCTAGAGAGCGGGGTTTAACGGGTGAACCGTATTCTAGTTGCCCGTGATGCGCCAAGATACAGTGGTTGATGTGGTCTTTAATCTCTTCGGGAATGGGTCTGTGTAGTATATCCTCGGCGTACATAAACGACTGAATAGATATTGCATAACTCATTGGAAGATGATCGAGAAGAAGCCCGCTTCGAGTGAACTTAGCGCCTGTAGCATCAATAACGTATGCGTGTATTTTACCCAGATCATGTGTTAGAACACCAGCAAGAACAATATCTGTGTCAATTGGCGGTGGATTTTGAGCCTCTCCCTGAGCCCTCATGAGAGCTTCGGCATTCAGCATCACTTTATATGTATGTTCCACAAGACCACCACGATAGGCCCCTCGGTTGGTTACGCTGGCGGGTGCTATTTTAAATTTAGCTTCGGTCTCTTGGTTATCAAAAATAACATCTAGGTAAGCTTTAATGAATGGATTCTTAACCTGCCCCTTAAATTCCATAAGGCGATCATAGTAAGACTGCGCCTGCGCTGGACTCAACCCCGCTTGGCTCTCGTAGAGAGACACATCTTCTGGTGGGTTAACAATCATAGGAGCCGAGCGAGCCGAGGCATTCTTTGTACCCTGGTATTCATCAACCTCTATAGTAAGCATAATGAATACACCAGCTTTTAGTTCAGGATTATCTTTAAGATTAAAATCCCATACATTTGTGGTGATCTGTCCACTAGCATCTTTAAGAATGAGCCGAGTAAACGGCTTCCCCTTCTTTGTTGTGCGAGCCTCTGTGTCAGCAACTAGGAATACTTGGTTCTTAGTGTCGCCAACCTTAAAGGTTCGAATTGGCTCGTAGCTACTCATTTGATTCTACGCTTATGTGAACTCGTTCTATACGCTGATCTGCTTGCATAATCACTATCAATCTCTGCGCCGTATCCTGCCTCACATATTGGGCAATAGGCGATGCGTATTTTGACAAAAACAAGATTATCATGTAGTCCCAACTTTACCGCTTCACTTGACCATAAAGCACTACATCTCTTGCATTCTTTAATGGCGATAGTCTTGGTGTTAAATGGTTCAGTCACTCTGCTGGACCCACTGGATACCATTCCAAACCACATTTTCACTTAGAGGAATAGGCCTATGACATCCGTCACACTGAATGAATGTGTTTTCATTAGTCTCTACGGGTGGATTTCGCTGGATGATGTTCCCATCCTTGTCCTGAATAGACATACCACTTACTAATTCACTCTCGTCAAAAGTGTTGCGTACACCACACCGTGGACAAACTCTATTAATCGTCTTGGACATATCTTTCTGCTCTTTCTTTCATCCTGTCTTTAAGATCACGTATCATAACGCCAACTCTTGGTTTTGAAATTTTATGCCTCATGGCAATTTCTCGCAAAGAATATTCATCAATATAATGGTCTTTAATAATGTTACGTTCTAATGTATTGAATCCTCTTAGTAAGAAATCATCTACATCCAATGAACACTTCGCGCCAGACCCTACTGGAATATCAAATTCTTCACCATCGGTATTTGCAACACACTGATCAATACGCAGCACACTAATACCATTGATCTCTGCCATAAAGTCACGGCTATCCTTTTCTGAGATTGTTAATACATGCCCAAATTTCTTACAATAGGTCTGCATAGCATGCCTCATATAAGGATAAACATATGTACTAAATAGTGCGCCCCGAGAAGGATCGTATGATGCGTATGCCGTAGCTGCCGCCAGCAGTGCCTCGTCTCTAAGATCATCAACCGTAATCAATGCTTGTGCATTGTATCGCCCATACTTTACTACCAGAACTTTTGCCATCCCTTCGGCTATACCCATTAGCTTGTCATCTAGTAGCTCTTCAAGCGACGGCTTACTAGTTATTGCATCCATTATAGTTCCTCGCCACAAGCTTGGAACTCAAGGATACATGCCTCGGTTATATTGACATAAACATCTTTTTGTTCCGGGGACATTTTATCAAATTCGATAATGATTCCTGGGTGTCCCGAGGTTGGTACTTCTTCTATTGTTTTATTACGATCATGCTCTTTGGTTCTCCACAAGGGTCTCTTGCGGGTATGATCTAGGACATAAACTTCAATAACATTCTGGTTACCCTCTAGATCATATAGGAACTTCATGAGCTTTCCGAATGGAACCTTAAACGACTCATGGTTCGGTGCAGTTCTAAAAAAGACCATGACGACTACTAATGAATCGTCTTTGTATCCTTTCTGTTGGAGATTGACTCGAACATTTTTAATCTGTGTCCAGTTTATTTTGATCATAGCCTATAGTCGCCGTCATTGTTTACTTCATTCCATAGAACAAGGTCGTCGACCAAATCTGTACGGCTCTTCGTCTTTGAGGGTGGATTCTTGGGGCGATTAATGGAGCCCGGAACTAGCAGTAGAAGCAGGGGCATGCCGATACCA
>SDBT01014872.1_pt1 | contig 12387 bp, 11 predicted proteins | sample 2277101 | NCBI WGS metagenome assembly SDBT01 (sample SAMN10404973, study PRJNA504765) | marine sediment metagenome | isolation source: marine sediment core GS10_PC15, 103 cmbsf | place: Arctic Ocean: Southern Knipovich Ridge | collected 2010
GTATGGGCTTGCGGGTGAGGATGGCGTCGGCTATATTATGATATGCGGTTGGTGCGCGGATATTTTAGTAAAGGCAAGCTGAGCTGGGGCGCGGTTCTGCTGGTGCTGCTGGCGCTGGGTGGGCTGGCGGCGGGGGCACGGCGGTCACGGCGGGTGAGCTTGAGCCTGGGACGGGCGGTCGAGCTGGCGGCGGCCGGGATCAGGCTGCGGCCCTTCCGGGGTTATACCCAGACGCCACAGGCGCCGCCGCAGGCGTTCATTTATCAATACGATCGGACCAAGGTCAAGTTCGAGGCGTATGACCCGAAGGAATTGTGGCTGAAGGACCAGAACTGTGGCCAGTTCAAGGGGCCGGGCTGGACGGTGACGGTGGCCCGGATGCGCTATACGATGCCGGGGCGAATGCGGATGCTTAACGAGCAGCATATTCTGGCAAAGAACTTCGCTGTGGCCCGCGCCGGGCATGAAACCGATTGGACGGACCAGACCGTGAAAAGCTGGGTCGAGACCTATGCCGGCAAGGTTAAGGCCGTAGTCGGCAAGAGCCGGGGGCTGCGGCTGCGGTATCCGCATACGAAATTTACCTTCGCGGAACTGCCGCCGGAAGAGCAGCAGGCGTATGTGTTGTTGCTGCCGCAAGATAAACGTGTCGTAATCCTCTTCTGCTTTGAGCCCGGGCTGAAAGCGGCCAAGGTCGAGAAGGGGATTCAGAACGTGCTGAGATCGGTGGCGACCTTTCGGGCGCGGGAAGCGGAGAAGAAGGTGGCGGCCAAATTCCAGCAGGCTCGAGGTCGCGCGCCGCAGGAGCGCAGCGCCAAATTCCAGGCGGCGCGTCAGCGGGTGATCGCCAGTATCGAAAACCTCGAGGACTGGTGGTATGTCGAGACCGACAACTATGTGATAAAATCGAATATGACCAGCCGGAACCGGACGCTGGTGAAGCGGATCCAGAGCGATATCGAGATTCTGCGCAAAGCCTACGAAACCTTCATTCCACCGATTCGTGAAATAGACGAAGTGAGCGTGGTGACCGTCTTCAACAAGCGCGATGAGTATCTGAAGTATGTGCCGGCGGACCGGCACTGGAGTTGCGGGCTGTGGATGCCGTTGCGGCGTGAACTGGTGATCTCGCCGTCCGTGACGGGCCGGCGCAATCTGACGCTGGAATTCATTCTCGGGACGGTTTATCACGAGGCTTTTCATCAGTATATCTTCTATGGGCTGGATTATGCGCGGGTGCCGGTGTGGTTCAATGAGGGCCACGCCATGTTGTTTGAAGTCAGCCGGGTGAATCGGCGTAAACGGACTATTACGGTCGGGGAGAACGAAGGCCGGCTGCGGTCGCTCGAGAAGGTGCTCAAAGCCAAGCGGCTGGACCTTCGGAGGGTGATGTTGCTTTCGGCACCGGAGTTTTATCAAAAACACGCGTTGGCGGAAAATTATTCCGTGTCCTGGGGTCTGGTCTACTTCCTGCGCAAGGCCGCCTGGCAATATAAAGGCAGGAAATACGCGGGATTGTGCGACGTGGTGCTGAAACATCCGGACAAAAGCACGGACCCCAGGAAAGTGTCCCAGGCCGCCATGGATTCGGTGGACATGGCACAACTGGCAAAAGACTTTCGCAAGTTCTGGAAAAGCAAGACCAAGCGTTCCCGCGCCAGGCGCTACCGCCTTTTCGAGGCCCGGAAAAAGCCGGGCGTCAAAAAGTAGACCGGAATCAGGGGAACCATGACCAAACCGGCCGCCAAGCAGATCGAGATCTCGAACCGGGACTATTCCTGCACGGGCTGCGGGCAATGCTGCCGACGCTGGCACGTTTATCTGCCGGCGCCGGAGAGGGAGCGGCTCGCCCGGCTGAACTGGGCCGCCGAGGATCGTATCCCCGAAAAGCGGACGGTGCTGATCAACCGGCTTGAATACATTGCCCATACCAGAACCGGCGAGTGCATCTATCTCGAGAGCGAAAAGAACACCTGCAACATTCACCGCAAGTTCGGCTATGACGCCAAGCCGCTGGGCTGCAAGGTCTACCCCTATAATATCGCCACCACGTTCCCCGGCAAGTTCTCGGTCATCGGGCGTTTTGACTGCCCCGCCGTCCGCGCCAACCGTGGCCGGCCCATGCGTCAGGCGGTTGATGATATCCGCGCCTTCATCAAGCAGATGGGCTTGACGGGCGGTTTCGATGAGGGGGCCCTGAACGGGCTCGCGAAAGAGTCCGTGCGCCAGATACTGCCCGCCCTCGAAAAGTACGTCCTTGACAATGCAGAGCTGGCAGCCGCTGACAAAATGATTGTCGCGGCAATCGCCGCCAACCGGCTGGAAGTCCTCGGCAACGTTTTTCTTAATAATGTGGAGCTGCCGGAGATTTTACCCTCGTTTTTCAAGCGGCTGATCAGCGACCACCAGACTATAAAGCCGCGGCGGCTGGGCGCTTTCGAGCAATGGCGCTTTCTCAGCGTGCTTTCGGCCTTCCTGCGCCGGGACGAGGAAGTGGCCGGAAAAGGCTTTGCGGCCCGGTTCAAGCGGGCGGCTGCCATGTTTAAGGTTTATTTTGGCAAGGCCAACCTGCGCGCGCTTGGCGCGGAACATCCTGATTTTTCGCTGGACCGCAAGACCCTGTTCTCGACGCCGGTGACGGATGCGGCCGGGGAATCGTGGCAGCTTCTGTTTGACCTCGTCAAATCCCGGTTAGAAGCTTTCCAGTTCTTCGGCCCGGCCAACTATAACCTGACTTTCTTTCCCGGGTTGAGATCGCTCTTCGTGCTTTTTCCGCTGGTGATGGCCACGGCCAAATGGCACGCGCTGGCGCGCGACCCCAGGCGCTGCGTTATCACTCCGGCGGACGTGGATTACGCCGTGGCCGCGATTGACCACTCTTTCGGCCGGTCAGACCTGCTTCGCTTCGGCTTCATCGCCGCCTTGAGCCGGCAATTGGGCGAGCCGGACAATTTTATCCGGCTCATGGCGGGTCTGCTGGGCCGGCCGGAATAATCCCGTGAGCAGACCAACGGTTTTGCCGGTGAAGAAGCATGAATTACACGAAACTCTTTCTTGAAGCGGGCAAATCGTCGCGGCCGGATGCCAAAATCAGGGAACAGCCGCAGGACCGTACCCGGGAAGCCGCCCGGCTGCGCTGCGTGAACTGCCTGTACGCGATCACCTCGGCGGACCAGCAAATCAGTGTGGACGGCAGCTTCGAGCACACTTTCACCAACCCGCACAACCTCTCGTATCGCCTCGGCTGTTTCCGCCACGCGCCGGGCTGTCTCCTGTACGGCGAGCCGACACCGGAATGGTCGTGGTTCCCGGGCTGCAACTGGTGCTATGCGTTGTGCGCGGAATGCGGCGAGCATCTGGGCTGGCACTACAGCGCCGCCGATAATGAGTTCTACGGCCTCATCCTCCGCAAACTCATCACCCGCCCATAACCAACCAACCCCACAACCCCCGCAAGTTCACCAAATCGAGGTTTGACGCAACACCAAACGCGTGTTATGGTATGTTAATGTGCCAATGGAAGCCAAAAATGAAGCGTCTTGTCGAACATTTGAGGAAATACGCCGCCGGCATTAATCTGGACGAGAAATTCAGGTGGGAAATCCGCGATCCCTCCGGCATACTTGTTCATCGCGGCATCAACATCACGGGTGATTCGCCGTTCAAGCGTAACGTTGACTTAAAAGAAAAGCTAACGTGCTACTTCGACCGTCACCGTGACAGAATTGACTTCGAGTTGGCGTTCTGGCTGATCAACGAATGGGGAGGGATCTGGACCTTCAAAAACACGCCGAAAAACCGGGGCAGAATTGAAAAGTTCGTCGAAATGCTTGAGATCGACAGCTTGGGCAAGGAGCTTTTCTCCACTGTTTCATCTCTGTCCAAAGTGGCTTCGTTCATGGACTGCAACAGGTACTGCATCTACGATTCCCGCGCCACTTACGCGCTCAACTGGCTTATCCTGCGCAACGGCAGCGAGGGTAAGTTCTTCCCGATGCCACGAGGCAGGAACACGGCCATCACTGAATACGATGTGAGTACGGTGATCCGGCTCCATCACAAAAGCGATACCATGTCGTTTTACCCAGAAGAGGAAGCATATTGCCGATACTGTGAACTCCTGCGAGAGTTGTCGTTGCGGGTTTGGACGGATGAAGCAAGGCAAAGAAAACCGTATTACCTGGAGATGCTTTTGTTCGTCATCGCCCCCAAGGAAATTATTGACGATGTCAAGCGGTCGGTAAGATTAACCATCAAATAGCCGCACTACAACCAAATTAAGTTAGCCTCATCTCAGAGTTGCGCACCTTTCCTGCGCTGCCAGCGTGCCTTGGGCTCATTCCAGAGCGCGGTCGTAATCGTAATCGCATCTTCCCCAATGTGGGAGCGGGTACCATCCCGCGATTCCTGTCCTTTCCCTTTCGACTCCCGTTTGTAGTTCAAACTTTAGTTTGTTCCCTTTCAGCCGCCGCATAGCTCAGCAAGCTACAGCTTGAGACGGCCCGAAGGGCCTACGCGAGCCGCCAGGCGAGAGCGAAGCCGCAACTACAAACTCTTGAAGTCGTTTCTTAATTACTGGTCATTCTCATCACGGGCGGGGGTGAATTCGAGGAGGGCGGTGAGGGAGTAGGTTTCGGGGTTGGAATGGAGGTAGGCGAGCAGTGTTTCAGGCGGGACCTCGTTCTCGCCGGTCTCGAGCTTGCCGCCGGCAAAGAAGACCAGTCTGGTGCCGGTAGGCAGATAGAGCGTCTCGTGCTCAGCAATTTTGACGATGCCGATGCCGTCCGGTTGAACGTGGAGAATGCTCTCTTTTCCCCGCGGTGAGTCGCCCAGCTTCTCGATAACCGTGTAACTCAGTTTCGGATTGAGCCGGACGCAATGTGCCGCCCAGTATTCGCCATTGGCGTCCCGGCAGACAGAGGTCCTGCGCTCGGTCTCAGCCAGGCGCAGGTGAGTGTTCGCCAGCCGCCCAATCCCGGCCGCCAGAAGGGTGACGATGATGAACGAGGCGCTGGTCTTGAGGTCGAAGCGCCAGCGTTTCGGGCGCGGAAAATCGAAGCGGTACAGGTTGATGATTTTCTCCCGTTTCAGCGTGTGGCAGACCCACGCCGCGCAGAGGCCGAGGGCGAGAAGGGCCAGCAGGCAGCCGCCAAGATACATGTACACGGGGATATGGTGCATCTTGCCGGCATAGAATACCGGGACGCGGGCGCGTATCTGCGCCAGGCTGTCCAACCATAATTTGCCGGCGATAAACAGCACCGCGCCCGCCGCCAGGATGGCCGCGCCCAGCAGCAACCCGGCATTGGCGAACGCCAGATAGTACAAAAGGATGTTCTTTTTAAGCAGGCCCCAGCCAAGGATAATGCCGGCGGCGCCAACCCCCAGGGAAACCGGCAGCAAGAAGCGAGATTCCACCCGGGGCAGGTATCCAATAACCGACGGGCCGCTCATCTTCAGGCCCAGAAAGACCAGGCAAAGCAGGCCGAAGAAGAACAAGATCAGGGACGCAAGCCTGAGTCGGAGCGGCAGGGACCCAATCCCTACCTTCTCGACGTCGCCGGGCCGGAATGCGGTTACCTGGTCAGACACCTTTTACCTCGCTCAGCAGCACGAGCGGCTGCGAAAAATCACCAAAATATATTGTCACCCGGCCTGTTTGCAAGAGCCCAACGGTTCGGGAGCCTGTTGGGCGGACACTATCTGGCGGATGGAGCGCTGTCAGCGGCAGGTTCCGGCCGCGGCCGGACGGCGCGGAGCACCAGGCAGAGACCCGCCAGCAGTACCACCGCCATCGCCAGTTGGCCCGGATTCAATCTTTCGCCGAAGGCAATGGCCGACCAGGAGCCCGTCAGCACCGGCTGGATCAGCAGAAAGCTGGCGCAGACCGCCACCCCGAGCCGCCGTACGGCGATGAAATAGAGGCAATGGGCAACGGCGATGCAGAGCAGGCCGGAGCCGATCACCATCATCTGGGTGCAGGCCGAGGCGCTAAAGAACTGCGACGGGCGGCTGCGGCTTGCGGTCAAAACCACGAAGAAGATGGTGGTATAGGTGGCGACAATGGTGAAGCTGACGACCGGGCTGACCGTGGTGATCGGACGTTTCATCGCCAGCGTATAGCAAGCCCACATTAACGCCGAGAGCAAGACCAGCGCCGTGCCCAGGTTGAAGTCCGCCTTCAGCGTCGGGCCGAAGAGCACCACCCCGGTTACGCCGGCAATGCCCAAGGCGCAGCCGGCCAGGTAGCGCCAGGACAGGATGGTCCGCCGTTCGTCGCGGAAGAATGCGAAGGCCAAAAGCGCGGAAAAGATTACCGACGATTTGGATACCAGCGAGGTGAACCCGGGATAGACGCTTTTCTGGTACAGACTGCCGACCATCGCCAGTTGAAAAGCGCAGTTGAAGAAGGTCGGCAGCAGAAACACCTGCCAACGCCGCAATGCCGCGATTATTTCACGCCGGTAGAAGATCAGCGAGATGATCCAAAGCCCGACGGTGGCGGCGACATAGCGGAACAGGTTCTGCACGTCCGCGTCCATCTTCGCCAGAGAGAAGTGCTTGACGAAGAGGCCGGTTAGCGACCAGAAAAGGACCGCCGCAAACAGGCAGATTGCCGCGGACCCGGTTCCATACTTCATCGTCATTGGCGCCTCGATAAAATTTGCCGCCCACACACGGACCCATACCTGTAGCACGGCAGGCGCTCGGACACAAGCCAGCCGGGCCGGCGATATGGGAGTGTGGAAGTGTGTGAGTTTGGGAGAATGTGAGTGTGTGGGTATGTGAGTGTGTGAGTACTCTTATCGTAACCGTAATCGTGATCGTAATTTTAATCGTAATCGTAATCCAATCCCGCTTGAGTATGTGAGTGTGTGGGTACGTGGTCCCGTTCCCCTGATCCCTGAGCCCTGATGGCCCCACCCGCATACCCACACACTCACATACTCACACACGCCATTTGGAAGGGCCATTTTTTTAATTGGGCAGCTTGACATTGGCTGGGGCGTGGGCTAGGGTAAAGGTGAAGTTGAATATTATGAGGAGATTATGATGATGCATTCGGCTAAAGGCCGCCGGTTCCTGCTGCTTTCGGTGAAAATGACCGCGCCGCTGCTCTGGGTTGTCTTTGCCTGTTTGCACCAAGGCTGCGCAAGCCACCCTTATCCGCCGGAGCGTACTTACCACGATAACGGCCGGAAGATGGAAATAATCCGCCGCGATAAGAACGGCAAGAAACACGGTAAGTGCCAGACTTGGTATAGCAGTGGAATGAAGAAATCCGTGATAGTTTACAAGCATGGCGAGACAAAGTCGTATACATTCTGGAATCCAAACGGGAAAAAAGCGATTGCGGAGCGATACAGGGAATAACCCCGCTTGCTTTTGCCAACTCAGTTGCGGCTAAGCAACCAAAACCGATCCGAAATTCTTCACGTATTGCTCTAAGCGCGGGGCAACTACCAGGTCAATATTCGAAGACAACGGCCTGATGGCACTCTACCTTTGGCACGGTAATTCTCACGGTATCGTCGGCTTGCTCGAAATCCATATCCTGCCGCTGGGGGGCCAGGTAAACCTTCTTCACCATTTCCGGCACGCGGATTGCCAGCGGGATGTCGTAAAGGGGCACGAGGTCTTCGATCACCAGACAGCGGCCGCGCAGCAGCGCCGGGCCATAGAGCAGGTGAGCTACGTAGCGATGGTGCTGGGGCTGATGGAGAAAGTTGGCGCGGCCCGCGCTGGGCATCTTCACCTGCAAGATTGGCGTGGTATGGATCAGGCGCAGCGCGTTGAAGAAATAATCGCGATGAACCCGGGCGCCGTGTTTAGAATAGATTTCGCCGAGCGGGTGCGCCAGGAAAATCACCTTGCCCCGGCGGAGCGCGGCCGGATGCTCCGCGAGCTTGCGCTGGTTCGGAGTGTTCTGGTGTGAGCAGTAAGTCGCATAGGTCCGGTCGAAATATGGTTCCATGATCCAGGCAAGCGCCTCACCGTTGCTGGGCTCGCAACGGAGGGCGGCGCTGTAGCTGAGGATGGGCGAACGGACGACGCCCTCGGCGAGCTCTTCGCCAACCACCAGGTAGTCCTCATTGAAGTAGGCCGGGCCAAGATACTTGGCGCCGAGGTCAAGCATGAATTTGTGGCGCTGTTTGTCCAGCACACCTTCGCCGAGGACAAGCAGGCTGCCGCCATTCTCGAGGTAGGTATTGAGCTTGGCAGCGCCGTCTTCATCCAGGCCCGGGCCGCCGGGAATGATGATGGTCTGGTATTTATCCAACTCGCCGGTCGGCAGGGCGATCTCGAAGTCGGTCTGGGTCTCGAGCAACATGTTCACCACGCCTTGATCGTGGGGAGCGCCCGACAACCACAGGCCGAGATTGGCGCAGTGTTTGCCATCCAGCCCATATTCCTCGATCTGCTCGACATATTCGTAGCCCACGCCGATATTGTGATAGGTGGCCATGTCGGCCTCGCCGCACGGGTGAAGCTGGTCGCCGAACCCGCAGCGGGCGCCGAAGGCGATCATGGCGGCGCATTCATAGCGGATGGCGTCGGGATGTTTGAAGCCGCCGAACTCGCCCCAGGTAGTGTGGAATTTGCCGCTTTGGGCCACGTAGTCCTTGCCTTTGGCGGCATAGTACTTGGCGCGGAAGGGAAACTTGTCGTAGCCGCCCCAGGTGGTCGGCAAGTCCTCGAGCTCGAAGTGGGTCAGCAAATCGGTGTAGTCCGGCGGATAGACGTTCATGGTGCCGTTATAATACACGGTGGCTTCGGGAAATGCGGTGTGGATGATCTCATTGCAGGCGGCCATGAAGCTGCGCCACTTGCCGATATTATACTGTTGGGCGGCCTCGTCATCATCCGGGTCAATGCCTTCGGCCTGCATGCCGGCCCGGCAGTTGTCGCACCAGCAGGCCGGGCCGTTGGTGATGTCATAGAAAAAGCCGTCAACTTCATAGCTGGCGACGATTTCGCGGGTCTGCGCGAGCATGTGTTCACGATACTCGCCGCTGGGGCAGAGAAACTTCCAGGAACAAATCGGCCGGGGATCATCAGGCTTGGCTTCCGGGTCCCACGTGGTGACGGTGATGCCGCCGTCTTTTTTCCTGACCAGCCATTCGGGGTGATCTTCCGCGTCATTAGCGGACCAGCCGACGGTGAAATAGATGGGGACCCGGACAGCGATTTTGTGACCGGCTTCGATCTGCTGGCCCATCAGGTCGCAGTCCAGGTGTGGATGTGCTCGGCCAACCTTGGTCGGGTAATATGACCAACTGTGATGGCATTTGGCGAAAACCGTAATCGAACCCAGATGGGCGGCCTCGAGCGCCTTCTGGAACTGTTTTTGGTCAAATTTCAAGCCTATGTGCTCGATTAGCTCCGAGGTATGAAAATCCAGATGCACCTGGCGCGAAGGAAGCTTGATCATCGTCATATCTCCTTGTATTTTTATTTGCAGAACCGGCAAAAGCATCGCCACCTGCTACTGTCCCGTCGAATCCCGCGAAGTCAACCACCAACAGAATCGTTTATTTCCTTACTCACCCTTGAATTGTAAGGAAACATACCTGATATTATGTCTGAGCAGAGCGAAGGAGATTAGCACGATGCCAACGGTCAAAATGACGTCAAAGCGCCAGGTGACTTTTCCGGCCGAGATGTGCGAGGAACTCGGGATTAAGGCTGGCGATGAATTGCGGCTTGAAAAACACATGGTCAACGGCGAAGCCATCTGGGCATTGTTGCCGAAGCGGCTGGATACTTCATGGTTTGGCTCGCTGCGAAGCTATGCCGAAGGAAAAGATCACGATCTTAAAAGCATAAAGGCCAGCATTGGCAAGGCCGTAGCCGAGGAAAGATTTAAGCGTCCGTGAAGCGCATTGGTCTGGACACATCCGTGGTTCTGCGGTTATTAGTCGGCACTCCTGAAGACCAGGCAAACAGGGCATTAGCGTTTCTGTGGGATTGCCATAGGTCTAAAGTAATCCCGGTTATTTGCGATTTGGTTGTGGCGGAAGCCCAATATGCAATTTGCCATCACTACGGGGTCTCCAAGGCGATTGCTGTGGAACGGCTATTGAAGTTATTGGAATCCGGCTTGGTGCGAAACGACGGGGTCGCCCTGAACGCTCTGCGAGAGTACACCGGCAGAGGCGCCGGTCTGATTGACCGGATGATTTGCCTGAAGTATCAACGCACAACGGAAGAAGTGGTTACGTTTGATCAGCAATTCAGCCGACTGTCCAAGGCCCGTTTGCTTCAGTAGTTGACTCAGCTTACCAGCCAGCCAGGAAAGGCCCGGCCATGCGACGAGTTTGTCCGATCCCAATCAATGAGGCCGAAGCCATAGTTGTGCGCTTCTTTGATCCCCAGCGGTCGCAACTCGAGCAATGGGATTTCACCTGTGACCCGGCGGCGTGCAGCGCCGTGAAACAGCATTTTCATGCCAGCGTCATCTTGTGGGAACAGGGCGCCGGCAAGACGGTTGGACGTCTGCATCGGGAAATGAATGTTGACGCCGGCAGCTACGATCATCTGAGCATTTGCGCCACAATGCCGGCCACCGCCCGGCTCACGGTCCGGGTAGTGGTTGATGGCCGGGAACAAATCCCGATTGCTGATGTTCGCGGCACCAATACCTCCGAAGAAATCGAAGGACCGCTTACACCCGGAGTGATTACCGAGGTCGACATTGAAATTACTGACCACGGGAGTGATCCCGGCAACGCCCAGCTTTTCTGGCTCGGGTTGTTCCACGAAGAGCGCCGGCAGGTGATGCGTGGCCGGCCCAACCCGTTCAGCGGCAGTTGGGACGATCTGATGATGCCCAGTGGGAAGCCGGTCGAACTTCAGGTCCAGCTCGGGCTGTTCTTCGACACGCAGGATTTGGCCCGGCTGCGGCACAAGGCATCCCGGGAACCGTACCGGACGCTGATGAACAAGCTCCGCAAACTGGCAGCGGCGGAACTGACCAAAGAGCCCTGGCGTGGGGTCGGCGCCTTTCCGAATAATCTGGCGCCCCGCTGTTACCGGCTCCGGGGCGAAGAGCACATCAGCTTGATGGCGATGCGGGCCGGCGCCTTTGTCGGGTTGCTCGAGGAAAATGAAGCTCTGATGCGCATGGCCGTCAACCACGCGCTCGCTCTGGCGCACTGCGACCATTGGCAGCCGGAGTTTCTGGCCTCGATGCCGGGCTCTTCCTGGGAACAACGCGCCTTTTATGAATATCGTTATGCCCAGAACACCATCTTCGCCTGGGACTGGGCCGGCGCTTACCTCACCGAGGCCGGGAAACAACTCCTGGCCCAGGCGATCTCGACCAAGGCGCTGCCGTGGATTCTGCAGACCTTGATGCGCCATCCCTATGTGCGCGGTTGCAACCAGGGCGTTTACTTTTCCTGGGGCGCAATCATCTGTGAACTGGCGCTGGCCCGCATCTATCCTTACGCCGGCGAACTGCTTGATGCCGCGGTCAAAGCGTTGGACGAGACGGTTAGCACCTATTTCAGCGCGGACGGCGGCGCGTTCGAGGGCCCCGGCTATGTCACCTCGACGCTGGGCCACGCGCTGTGCGCCTACCAGGCCGTGGCCCGCCATCGCGGCCTGACACTGGCTGAGATAGCCCCACCCATCTTGGCGCGCACGGCCGACTACCTGAAGACCATGATCAGCACAGTGCCACCTTATGGTTCGGCAATCAAGGTGGCCGACGGCGGCCGCGCCGGGCCCTGTATCTACCCGGAAGCCTTGGGCTTACTGTGGCAGTTGAACGATGATCCGGCGATCCCGGCGCTGCTGGCGGGAATGCTCAGCCAGGACGAGTTACGCGAATTCCCCGGTACCCCCGGCACCCCGTTCTGTCTCATCTTCGGCCCGGATGAGCTGCCGGAACCCGCCGCCCGCCCGGCCACCTTTCACATCCTGCCGCAAACGGGCATGTTATGTTCCAACCGGCCGACCCCGGACGGCCCGGTGCGGCTCCAACTTATCGGCGCGCCCGCTCACGCCGGCCATTGTCACCAGGACCGTGGCAGTTTCGTGCTCGAGGCTTTTGGCGAGGAAATTGCCATTGACCGTGGTCAGATGGGGTATGATGATCCCCGCTGCACCACCATCGGCTTAGGCCGCTACCATAACCTCCTGATCCCGGAAGACCCCGAAAACCAAGTTCTTAATCAACTCAACCCGTGCCCGGCGGCCACGATTCCCGAAGGCGATGGCGATGAGCAGACATTGCGGTGCCGGATTGATGTGAGCGCTGCCTGCTGGTGCGGATTCTCGCCGTAGCGCAATTGAGAGCTGCGCCCGAGCTCCACGCTGAGGCGCGGCGGGAAGATGCCGTCTTCATCGCCGCGCGCGAGGTAGCCGGAGATTGCGGAGTCG
>SDBT01014873.1_pt1 | contig 12386 bp, 11 predicted proteins | sample 2277101 | NCBI WGS metagenome assembly SDBT01 (sample SAMN10404973, study PRJNA504765) | marine sediment metagenome | isolation source: marine sediment core GS10_PC15, 103 cmbsf | place: Arctic Ocean: Southern Knipovich Ridge | collected 2010
GCGCGCTAGAATACGATGCCTGGAGGATGGCGAGAATGAGAACCACCAAAGCCGGTCGAAGGATCCTGGGGGCAGCCTTCGTGCTGTTGCTGGTCCCGTTCGTGGCGACCGCACAGCAAGAGGGTGCGGTCGATCTGGGTCTCCAGGCCGTCGAGGTCCTGAAGTCCTATCTACGCATCGACACCAGCAACCCTCCAGGGAATGAGGCCCAGGCGGCGGCGTTTCTCGCGCGGCACCTCGAAGAGGCAGGGATTCCGTACGAGATCTTCGAAAGTGCGCCGGGTCGGGCGAACCTCTACGCCAGGCTGCATGGGGACGGCAGCAGGGGCGGCGCCATCATCCTCCTGCACCACATGGACGTCGTCCCGGTCGATGCGCTCTCGTGGAATGTGGATCCGTTCAGCGGCGTCGTTCTGAACGAGTTCATCTATGGGCGCGGCGCGCTCGACAGCAAGGCCTATGGCGCGGTGCAACTCGTCACTTTCATGGCTTTGCATGAGGCCGGCCTCCCTTTGGGCCGGGACATCATCCTCCTGGCCACTGCTGACGAGGAGGTCGGGGGCAGGCTCGGGGTGGGTTATATCGTCAAGAACCGGCCGGACTTGCTCGAGGGGGCTGAATTCGTGCTGACCGAGGGTGGAAGTGCGAGCGAGATTGGCGGTCGGCAAGTTCATTTCGTCGAGGTATCACAGAAGACGCCGCTCTGGTTGCGGCTGCGGGTGACCGGGCCATCGGGTCATGGAGCAAAGCCACTACGAGACTCTGCTGTGAATCGCCTGGTGAGGGCGCTCGAGAGGATTCGCATCTATCGTGGTGAGATCAAGCTCGTACCCGCCGTGGCGGAGGTCCTGCGAGCCCGGGCCAGCTACCTTGTCGATCCCGCGGTGGCAGAGACCTTCCGCAATATCGAGACCAGCATCGGGGACCCGGCGTTCCTGGCGGCGCTGATCGAGGAGATGGAGCCGCTGTTGCGCAATACCATCTCGATCACAGTCCTGAATGGCGCGCCAAGCACCAACATCATCTCGACGGAAGCGAGTGCCGATCTCGATTGCAGGTTGCTGCCGGGGGAGGATCCGCGCCGGTTCATCGCCACCCTTACGGACGTGATCGATGATCCCGGTATCAAGATCGAGCCGCTGCTCGTGGTCGATGCAGCGGAGTCACGCCCCGGCACACCTCTTTGGCGTGCGCTCGAAGACACGGCACGAGCCCAGGATTCCGAAGCGATCCTCGTACCCAACGTCATACCGGGCTTCACCGACAGCCACTACTTCCGCGAGCTCGGGCTCGTTGCCTACGGCTGGACGCCGTTCGTGAGCTCGCCTCGGGAGGGTCCGGCCCACGGTGCAGATGAGCGCATGCTGGTCGCCAACGTGGAACGCGGGCCGTCCATCCTGCGGGACCTGCTGGTGCGGCTGGCAGCGAGTCGCGGAGCCGTGGGCTATCCTTCGATGCCACCCTGCATGGCTTCTCCTGCCCGCTCTTCGGCGAGCTCCCGAAGTGTCGCGATGTCCTCGGCGCTCAGGTTTGCCTCGATATTGATGACGCGATCATCCGAGTCGATGAGCAGGCCGCTGTCGATGATCTTGAAGAGCTCGGGCTGAGCCTGCTGGATCATCATCTTGCCCATCGCCAGCAGTCCCAACATCGACTGGCTGATCATGGTCGCGTCCTCTTCGGTTGCGGCGATCCCGGACAAGCGCAGTCGCATGGCATCCGACATATGCATGGCGAGCGTGATGACCTCGATTCCTTCGATGGCGGCGAGCGGAATCGGCACGGGAGAAGCGCCCTCCTCCGGCATCTCCGCGAGCCTTTCGGCCCAGGCTTCATCGGCGGCGACGATCCAGATCTGGTCGTCGTAAGGGAGGCTCATGATCATCTCGTTCATCGTGGAGTCGTCACGGACCTTTGGCCGCTCTCCAGCAGCGGTATCGAGGGCGAACTTGACGCCGGTCTCGCTGCCGATCATGAGGGTCTGGTCGTCGATGATTACCAAGTAGCCGGGTTGGGCCTTTTCTGCGCCTTCAACCCAAATCTCGCCGTGTTCTCCTTCGCTTTCCTCGCCGCCTTCCTCGCCTTCTGTCTCTTCGCCCTCGTCCTCATCACCCGTGCTCTCCCATGCGTCCAGCTCGAGCTCGTAGAGGGTTTGATCGCGGTAGGAAAGCGTTGGGCTGTCGGCCAGTGAGGTCATCAGTCGGTCGCGGTCGAAGTTCACGGATCCGACAACGACACCCTCCGTTTCGCCGTCCTTCCCGTCGAAAGCGACCATGGCGATCTTTTTGAAATCGGTTCTCGGATCGATTCCGGTCTTGGCAATGAACTCCTGCAGGTCCTCGTCGGCCTCGCCGATCAACTCCTCGTCCTCCAGATAGCTCATGGCGAGCGTGCTGCCGCGCAGCGCGTCAAAATCAACCCAGCCGACAACCGAGGCAGGGCCCGGCAAGTATGCAAAGAGGTCGACCTCTCCCTGCGGCTCTTCGCCACTGGGCGCTGTCGCGCATGCCGAAAGTATGAGAATTGCGACTGCCATCAAGGTCAGCGCGGGGGATTGATGCAGGGAGCCTCTCCGCATCCGACTGAGTAGGTTTCTCATGGGTTCCTCCATGGTGTGTCCGGGGCCGATAGCCTCGGGCGAGGTATCTCAGTAGTCACGTCTCGCGAACCAAAAACATGCCAGCGCGAGTGATCCTACTGCGAACGGCAGGGAAAACAGCAGGGGGGCGACAGAAACGGGCTCACCGCGAGCCGCGTCGACAGCCATCTCCGCGAGCCCCTGGGTTTTTGGCAGAGTCCAGTAGATCGACTCGGTGATGAACACCCCCATCTGGCGCTGCCAACCGGCGCGCAGCGAGGTGCTCCATGCCGGGTAGGCATGGAAAAGGTGGAAAATGTGCCCGGAGAGCCAGAAGAAGAGTCCGGCCAAGATGCTGACGGGACTGTTACGGGTTACCACGCCAACAAGAACCATACCGGAGTAGCACACCGCAAAGGTGGCCACGATGATGGCGCCGGCCAGGAGAAAGCCCGCATTCCCAAAGCCCGTCTTCCAATGCAGCAACATCCAGCTGCCTACGATGAGGTAGGAGACATTGAGCGCCACAACGGCTACGGCTCCGGTTGCACGGCCCAGAAGCAGCGTGGGTCGGGTGATGGGCTGCGCGAGCAGCAGGTCGACCCAGCCGTTGACACAGAGACGGGGCACCAAGTTGCTGGTAGAAAAGAGTGCGAGCGCAACTCCGACCGAGTAGAGCAGAGTGATGATGACCACCTGGAAGGTCGTCACCACGTCGCCGATTTCGATTCCCACCTCGGGGAGCACGAGCTCCTGGCCAAAGAGACGGGCTGAGGCCAGGGTGCCCTCGACAATGTCGAGATTGACGGTCGCCGCCAACAGCAGCAGGAACATAGTCACCGCCAGGAGGAAGACAACCAGTGTCCAGCGGTGCAGCGACTCACGGATCGTGAATCGGACCATGGCGGCAACCTGCGCGAGTATGAGGCGCGTGCCATCGGTTGGTGTCGTCACCGGCTCCTCGAGATGGCTCGCTACTCCAGTCGTGCTCACGATCTTTCCACCCTGGCGGAGTCGTCATTGGCTGTTTCGACAGCCTTGAGGAATACGTCCTCGAGGCTGCTACGAACAGCTTCAATCGCTTCGATCTCCACATCAGCACCGCGTAGAAGGTCGACAGCGGCATTGAGTTGGGGTCTGCCGCCGACCGTGAGCTTCCAGGCGAACAGCCCGGCCGGTGCCGCGACCGACTCGATGGACTCCACGGCTCCGTCGAGTGCGGCAAGGACCTGCTCTGGTGGCGACGCAGCGATGAGCCGATACTCACGCTCCTTGGAGGTCATCTCGGTCAGACGACCACTCTCTGCCACCCGGCCGGCATGCAGGATCGCCACCTGGTCACAGATCATCTCGACCTCGGTCAGAAGGTGCGAGTTGATGAACAAGGTCGTCCCCTTCTCCTGACAACGCCGCAAGATATTGCGCACCACGACTCGGCCGAGCGGATCGATCCCCTCGGCAGGCTCGTCGAGAAACAGGAGCTCGGGCTCGTTCAGCAGCGCTTGTGCCAACGCCAGGCGCTGACGCATCCCCTTGGAAAACCCTCCGACCTTGTGCTCGCTCCACCGGCTCATCTCGACTTCCTCGAGCACGGTGCGGATGCGCTCCTTGCGCCGGGCAGCGGGCATACCGTTGAGTTGGCCGAAAAGATCGAGGACCTGACGGGCTTTCAGGAACGCGGGGTAGTGGCGATTCTCCGGCATGTAACCGACACGCAACCGTGAGGTTGCGGAGCCCGCCGGCGACCCGAGCAGTCGCGCGCTTCCGGCCGTCCTCTTGACGAGGCCGAGGAGCACTTTGACCAGCGTCGTCTTGCCCGCACCGTTCGGGCCCAGCAGTCCGAATGCCTGGCCCCGCTCGACCTCGAGGTCGACTCCGCGCAGGGCCGGCACGGACTTGCCGAACATGCCGTAATAGGTCTTGTCGAGTCCCTCGATTTCGATGATAGACATCAGCGCCGCCACGGATGAAGGTGAAAGGCCTCGCCCGACAATACGGGAGTGTACGGTTCAGCGGGGTCCTTCTCCAGTCGAAAATGATCCCACACGCTTACACCCTGCCCGGACTTCTCAACGGATCGAGGCTGCGCGAGCGCAATGGCGCGCGATGACTGCGTTGCGCTTGATTCGAGTGCTCGACGTACTGCACGAGTACACCTGCGCACTCGAACCTGCGCGCGCCTTGTCCTCGCGACCCTTGCACTCGCTCGCTTCACGATCCGTTGAGAAGTCCGGGCAAGGCGATCCTAGATAAACCTACGAGTCTCGTGGGTGCCCGGTTTCGGAGAAAAGACCCAGGATGGGAGGCGACGTGGGATCGTCGGGCGGGAAAAGCAAGGAGGGATTTTGTTACTGAGGTGTGTGAAGCGAGGATTTTCGGACTTTCGTCCAGGCGGGAGCCAGAGCGCTGACGCGATCTGGCCTGATGCCTCCCTCCTCCCGGGTCTTTTTTTCAGCTCTCCTATGCGGCCAGGGCGACCAGCCTTTCGCGAATTACGTCAGGCGTCACGCCAATCATGCCGCAGATATCTTCGAACCAGCGGCTAGCGAAGAACTCTTCAGGGTCTCCGTCTTCAGTCAGACCGCGCAGCTTCTTGCGCTCCGACGGGGTCAGAGTCTGCTGGCGACGGATGCGCTGCAGGAATTCGAAATCTTTGATCGCGAGCTCGATCACCGACACGAACAGCTCGCGGTATGCCTCATCATCCACCCAGTCGTCGCGGATCACAGGCATGGGATTTGCGGCGACATGCAGAGTGGCAGCTTGCATCGACATCTTTTCGGGCCTCCCTCGAGAATTGCGGCCGGGCAATCCGCGCCCAGCATTTCGGCAATACACAATGCAATGCGCGTGCCACCGTCGCTCTCGGGGGCTCCGCTGAAACCCTTGCCAGGTAAGCGTTTGAGGCCTCCCGAAAAATGAGCTTGAAACGCTCTTTGTGTGCAATCGGCTCAAATGAGCCGATTTCTTGTCATTTTCAGATGCAACTTGGCGATTTGGCAAAGAGGGAATAGCTCTTTCAATGATTTCCTGCGACTTGGCTGATATCAGCCACAGTGGATGATATCAGCCAGTGCTCATGCGGCCTCGAGGCCGTGCTTCCGCAGGCGATAGCGGAACTTAGCCCGGGACATACCCAGGAGGCGGGCGGCTTCGCTCTTGTTGTGTTGTGATTGCTCGAGGGCCTGCAGGAGCAGAATTCTTTCGAGGTCCTCCATATCGAGACCGCCGGCCGGCAAGCTGAACGGCGAAGAGGCCGCTACGGTATACCCCTGCCGTAATCGCGCGGGCAGGTGCTCGAGTCCAATCGATGTGTCCTGTGTGAGGATGACGGCGCGTTCGAGAACGTTCTTCAATTCGCGAACATTGCCGGGCCATTCAGACTGCAGTAGGGTCCGCCGGGCCTCCGGCTCGATCTCTGTGACCAGCTTTCCCGTACGCTCACTCAGGTCGCGCAGGAAATGCCTCGCCAGCGAGAGGATGTCACGAGGCCGCTGGCGCAGCGCGGGAAGCTGTATAGGGAAGACATTGATCCGGTAGAACAGATCGTCGCGGAATTCCCCTGCACGAACCAGATTCGGCAGATCCTTGTTGGTCGCCACGATGAAGCGAACGTCGGCGCTCAGGGTCTCGGTGCCACCCAGTCGTGTGAACTCTCCCTCTTCCAGGACGCGCAGCAGCTTTACCTGCACGGCGGTGGTCATGTCACCGATCTCATCCAGGAACAGGGTGCCTCCGGCCGCCAGCTCGAAGCGTCCGATCTTGCGCCTGTCGGCCCCAGTGAAAGCACCCCTCTCATAACCGAACAACTCGCTCTCCAGTAAGTTCTCCGGCAAAGTTGCACAGTTGATGGGTACGAAAGGATGACCCGCGCGTGGGCTGTTGTAGTGGATGGCCCGCGACAGAAGCTCTTTGCCCGTGCCGCTTTCGCCCGTGATCAGGACGGTGGCGTCGGTCTGCGCGACGTCGCCGGCGAGCCGCAGGATTTCGAGCATTTCCGGGGAGGTACCGACGATGGCGCTGAAGTCGTACTGACGCTCGAGCTCCTCCCGCAGCACACGGTTCTCTGCGACCAAGCGGGTTAGGGCAAGAGCCTTCTCGATGGTATGCCGGACGTCTTCGCGGCTCAGGGGTTTCTCGATGTAATCAAAGGCCCCCGCCTTCATGGCCCGCACTGCGGAGGCGACGGTTCCGTATGCCGTCACCAGGATGACGGGCAGCTCGGGGTCGGTTTCGTGAAGGCGCCGCATCAGGGCGAGGCCATCCATGCCCTTCATCCGAAGGCCGGTAATCACCCCGTCGACCTGCTTTTGCGCAACGACCTCGAGGGCCTCATCTCCGTTACGTGCGGTCAGGAGGTCGGCGCCCAGCCCGGAGACCGCGTCCACCACCGCGTCACGGGTGCTCGGTTCGTTGGATACAAGAAGCAAAGAGGGGTTCATGATCCTGCGACTTCCTTTGGCTGCGGCTCAAATGCTCCACCTGATTATAGGTAGTCTGCGCGTCACCCCCAAGGGGGTGTATCCTGCCTGCAAGCGAAGCCTGATTCCGCGTTGACGTCATGGCGGTGTTCAACCCCTTGGCGACGATGAGTCGATCGCATCGGGGAGCAGCCCGCAGAGAGGGCATGTACCCCGCTTTCAGAAGGAGTTTTCCGTTGGCCCTCACCGCCGAAGTAATCAATCAGGCCTTGGAGCAAGTTAAATTCCCGGGCCTGCCGCGGGACATCGTCTCGCTCGGCTTCGTTGACTCTATCGAAGTCCAGGAAGGCGTTGTCACGATCCGACTGAGTATCCCTGCCGGCAACCCCCAGGCGATCGAGCAGATGGCCAAGGATGCACACGCCGCAGCTTCGACCCTCTCCGGGGTGACCGAGGTAAACATGGATGTGACGGCCCCACAGCCCAAGGGCGTCGCTCAGCCAGGCGCTGGTCCGCCCCATCCCACGGGCTCGCAACTCCCCACTGCGGGCCCTCCACCACCTCCGCCGGGCGCCAGCCATGATGGCAAACCGCTGGGGAGCGGAGGCCGGCCGGAGCCGCTGATCCAGCGCGATCCGATTCCTGGTGTTCGGCGTGTCGTGGCTGTGGCGTCGGGCAAGGGTGGCGTCGGCAAATCGACGGTAGCCGTGAATCTGGCTGCAGCCCTCAGCCAGCTCGGCGAGAAGGTCGGGCTGATGGATGCCGACATCTACGGGCCCTCGATACCCACCATGCTGGGCATTCATGAGGAACCCGAGGTAGTGGAGGTCGACGGGGAGAAGAAACTTGGCACCCTCGAGAAGTTCGGCATTAACTTGATGTCATTGGGCTTTCTCCAGGAGGAGGACTCCCCGGTCATCTGGAGGGGGCCGCTCGTAATGAGGGCGGTCCGGCAATTCCTTCGCGACGTCGACTGGCGTGGCAGCGAGATCCTCGTTATCGATCTACCTCCGGGAACCGGTGATGCGCAATTGACATTGACCCAGTCGGCTCCTCTCGATGGTGCGGTTATCGTGACCACGCCTCAAGATGTCGCCCTCATCGACGCGCGCAAAGGCCTCCACATGTTTCGCGAGGTTGGAGTGCCTGTCATCGGAATCGTCGAGAACATGTCGATGTTCCGCTGTCCGGATTGTGGTCACGTCGCACACATCTTCGGGACCGGCGGCGGTGAACGGACAGCGAAGGAGCTCGGCGTGCCGTTCTTGGGTTCGGTGCCGATCGATCCTCTCGTTACCGAGTCAGGAGACCTTGGCACTCCGGTGGTCATGGCACACCCGGATAGCGAGGTCGCGGGCGTGTTCCGCGACATCGCGGCCAAGATCATCGGGGGTTTCGACTCAGGAACCGAGGCGGACTGAAGCCCGGGCTAGGAGCTTCAGGAGGCGCAGCGTGTTGAGTGGCTGCCACGGCCCGACAGGGTCAGTGTTGCAGTAGCTCGATCAGAGCATCCAGAGCGCGAAGCATTCGGTCACTCGCCTCGAGGTCCGTGTCTTCAGCCTGTTCATCTCGACGAGTCATGGCCAGCATACGGCGAGCCGCACTGAGCTCGGACAGGGCCAGCACAGGTGCTCCACGCGCCAAGGTTGCCGCAGCAGCCTCGAGGCGCCCGCTCACGCTGGCGAATTCGGGCCCTGCGAACGAGGTCATCACATCCACGCGCAGCGCCGCCAGTTCCGTCTCGGCGAGTTGCGTCAGCCGGATGCCGTCGTACAGATAGCTGCTCGCCGCGCCGATGCCCGACTCGCCCAGTACGAGAGTCTTCGGTGGCACCTCGGGAAGGCCCGGCAGCGACATGGCAGTGCGTCCATCGAGAGATACGGTCTGGGTCCCCGTGCGCGCGTCGGCAACGATCTCGAGCCGGTGCCACTGTCCTGCCTCGAGGGGCTGCAGGAGATCCCAACGACCTGCAGCGGTGGTGATCTCGATGCCGCTGGGGGTCAGCAGAAGGGTCAACGCGCTTCTGCCGTCGCGGGGCTCCTGCCGGTCCCACTCCGCCAGGAGTCTCACCTCCTGAGCTCCGGATTCGGCCAGAAAGGCGACCTCGAGTCGATAGGAGGTTGTTGTCAGGGGCAGGTCCTGTATCAGGTGAGCCGTGGCTCGCGGGCGGCTCGCGAGGCGCAGCGCGTACTCCCCTTCGAAAGCGAGCTCCGAGTCGGCGATAACCTCAGGGGTGGCGCCGCGCGAGCCCCAACCATTCACGACGAGCGGGAAGTGGCTGACGAGGGGCAGCGAGAGGCTCAGGAAACCGGTCTCGAAGCCGCCGTTGGCCACGCGGTTGAGGTCTCCATCGGTATTCGCACGGGCCATGCCGAGCATGCCCATGGCCACCACGACTGCGGCGACACCGATCTGTCTCATTCTTGAGTACATGACTTGGGATTCTCTCACGTGGTTCTGCGCTTGCCGTATAATAGCAACTAATATACAAAGGATCCGCCCCCCGTTCTTTCGGGCAGCAGGGGTCGCGCCCCTGTCGCCGCTCCCCTTGGCGCAATGAACAAGGAAGGTACGTGATGGAGGAGCAGTCGGTAGACGTGACCGCTGCGGACTCGGGACTCATCGATTTTATACCCGATAACATCGACAAGCTTCCCGAGGAGCCGGGTGTGTTTCTCATTGTCAGCCCGGGGCAGAAGGTGATCTTCGTCGGCCACGCCGGCGACGAGGGCCTGCGCAACAGCCTCTGGAAATTTTTCGAGGAACGAGCGATTCCCGCCGCGACTTTTTTCCGCTACCGTACGGCCCGCGATGGCTCCATTGCCGAGGTCCTTGCCGGGGACTACATCAACGCGATGAAGCCCCCCTACAACATTGGCTACGGTCGCTATCGGCCCTCTGAGACCAACCTGACCAAGGGGAAGCGCAAGATTCGCCAGGCGGCGGTGAACCCATGAATGAAAGACAAGATTCGTCCGGAAAATTCCTACTAGGTGATCGTGCCGCGGGTACCGATCCGCGAGTTTCGCGCCGCGATCTGCTTCGTTGGGCGAGCGCGCTCGGTGTTGGCGGAATCGGCGCCGGCCTGATCAGTTGCAGCGACCCGCCGGAGCAGGACATCAGCTCGGGCGTCACGCAGCCGACCACGGCGCAAGCGGGTAGCATCGTCAATGGCGTTGTCACCGGTCTATTCAGCCGGGTCGGCGTGCGAAACGCCAAGGTGGAGGTTGTGGGCGAGGGTACGGTGAGGGCTGACTTCTCGGGTGCCTTCACGATTCACATCGACCTTCCCGGCGACTACACACTGATCGTCAGCGCCAGTGACTTCGTGACCCGTCGGACGGCCATGAGATTGAGTGGCAACACCACCTTCACCATGACGTTGATGGAAGACGACGAGGGGCCGGGCGCGACGTTCTTGAACCAGTACGCGCGCGGCACGGGCCCGACGTCGGGCCCGCCCCCGCGAACGCCGGGACAGACGAATCGCTGGATCGGCACGCCCCGGGTGTTGATCTACCGCCGCGTCGCGGGCGATCCTTCCACGGTCGTGCCGGGCACACAAATCGATCGAATCATCAACGTAGTGAACAGCACGTACTCGCAGTTCACCGCCGGAGCACTGGGTTTCTCTCCGATGATCGAGCAGGTCGATTCAGTGCCACCCGCGGACCCCGCCCAGATTCCGATCGGAGCGGTCGGCTTCTTCCAGACCTCTGACGGAAGCCGTGGTGGCGGCACGACCGGTGCGATGTCTGATCCGTTCGAGGCTGCCTCGGGCTACGCCTTCACCGGGCTCGATGCGCAGGTCGGTTTGCTGAATCGGGCCTTTGGCCAATCCCTCGGCGCGACGATCGTCGACAACTCGATGCTTTCGGTGATGAACCCCGGGGGACAGAGCTCGTTCAGCGAGAAGGACACCGAGGCATCGACGGTGCTCTACAACCGGCCACCAGGCAACCGGTCTCCGGACGTTGACCCCGAGCGCTACTTCATCAATCTCTAGAGCCTGGATTTCTCAACGGGTCGCGAAGCGAGCGGGTGCAAGGGCCGCGAGAACAAGGCGCGCGCCGATTGTCGGGCCTATCTCTGCCCGCCCACTCCGCACACAGGGCGCAACCAGACCCATCACACTTTCACCACGGCCTGCTACTAAGATTCAATGAGCTCACAGTCGCTGGAAGACCAGATGCGAGAGGCCTGGGACCGGGAGTATGCAGAGGTCCATGCCTATACGACCTCCTACCGTCTCGATCTGGATCGGGGACTCCACTTCTTGCTCGCATACCTGGACGGCCGCGGTGAGGCGCTGGCTGAACCCGTGCTCGATTGCGGGTGCGGCGTTGGCCGCAACACGCTGCCGCTGGCGCGCCGCGGGCACCGGGTGTTCGGCCTGGACCATTCCAGCGTCGCGCTGGAGCGCCTGCAGGATTCTCTGCGGGAGGAAGGCCTCGGCGACTTGGTCTCGGCGACTCAGCATGACCTGGGAGAGCCGCTGCCGATGGAGGATGGCAGCATCGGAACCGTGCTGGACATCACCGCCGTCGACAACCTCGTCGATCCTGTCCGCAGGCAGCTTTATGGCACCGAGGTGGGGCGAATCCTGCGGCCTGGAGGACTCGCTCTGGTCGTGACCTTCGCTCGCGACGATGGCTACTACGGCCGGTGGCTCGGCGGCACCGGGGGCGAAGATGACGGTGTCGTCGAGGACCCACACACGGGCATCCGCAACCAGCTCTTCACGCACGCCAGCCTGAGCTCCGTCTTCAGCCCGCCGCTCCGCCCGTTGGTACGCGGCACCCTCGTCTTCCTCGACGACGCGGCCGGCACCCCCTGGACCCGCCGCTTCCTGATCCATCTCTACCGCAAGGATGGCTGATAGCTGAACAGCACGGGGGTACCACCCCATCGAACTGTGGCGACGCTCGGTTGCCGGTCGGCACGGGGTAATCACCTTGGCGGACAATTCACTCGCGGGAGGAGGGCCTGCCCGTCGGGTATCCGTGAGGCCGCTCGCTCAAGCGTCCGCTACGGCGATCACCCCGCGCCTCCCTCGGCCTGCCTGCGACCGCTGTGTTCTGGTGAGAAATAACCCTCTGCCATTGAGAGTCAGGTTCCTGGGAACCGTTACTTGAGGCGAGTGCGGCGGGATCGGCTCAGGAGACAGCAGTGCATGTGGTCCAGGGGAGGGGGGGCAGTATCGCGCCAAGGTTTCGGGTCTGCGGATCGTGGAGTGAGCAGCGGGGTGATCGGTGTCGAAGATAGCTGAGCGGGGGGTTCAAGCGAGGAGCGAGAGCATCGTCGCACCATGGCTTCAAGCTCGCTGAAGCTGAAGGGAGACGCGGGGTGATCGCCGTAGCGGACACTTGAGCGCGGAGGCTTGCAGA
>SDBT01014874.1_pt1 | contig 12385 bp, 5 predicted proteins | sample 2277101 | NCBI WGS metagenome assembly SDBT01 (sample SAMN10404973, study PRJNA504765) | marine sediment metagenome | isolation source: marine sediment core GS10_PC15, 103 cmbsf | place: Arctic Ocean: Southern Knipovich Ridge | collected 2010
GTAGGCGTTCCGGCGCCAGGCACTACAGCCCTTAAGCCAAAAGACCTGCTAATTAAGTGGGGTGGCGGAAAAAACACTTACGCCAATGGTATAGAACTTATATGTTTTGCCACTTGTAACGAGAACGATACTTGCACTATGTCTATATATGGCATAAGCAGTGGAGGGCCACCGGAAAGAATAGGGTCTATTGTATGGATTTTTGGCACGGCTATTAGAAGCTCTGGTGTAAGGTGGGGTGATACTTGTACCGTCACCGACACACACCAAGGGACAATCGCAGCCTTTGACAGTGGCAATGACAGGGTTGCTAAAGTAGCATTAGACGCTACGGGTTACAGGTATTTATACGCCATTGTCCACACTACAACTACAGGCGCAGCCACTGCAATTACCGTTCAAATGAGACCGTACTAATGCCGACCACGATAAAAACAAACTATACGGCGGGCGAGCAAAGTCCGTATATGGATGGTCGTGAAGACGTCAACAAGTATCACAATGGTGCGTCTAAACTTATCAATGCCACCGTCTTACCTCATGGCGGTTTCGTTAAGCGACCTGGTACTGAATATATTACTACCGCTCCGAATAAATGTAAATTGCTTCCATTCGAGTTTTCAGTAGACGATGCACTTATACTTGAATTTAGTAATCTCTTACTTAGATTTTATAAAGATGGTACTGCGGTGTTAGGTGATACCGGTACGGAAGTTGATGCAACTTACGCCGCTGCGGGTACGGTTCTTTCTCACTGGAAGATGAATGACAACGCAGCCAATACTGCAATTGACGACACTGCTGCTGCTCACGATGGTGTAGCAAGTGCTAATACAGAGGATATTCGAGCTACGAGTCATGTTGGCACTGGTTGTATGGATTTAGATGGCCAATACGCAATCGCTGTAACTGATGGGGATGATGCAGATTTTACTTTCGTCGAGGGCGTTGATGGTGATTTTTCTATTGCTGGATGGGTGTATGTAAATCCTACTGGTGCTGAACAGACCATAATGGCCAAGTGGGACGAGACTCTTGGTTCGCAGGCAAGAGAATGGAAACTTCTATTAGATTCCGACCTTAAATTAAAGATGGTAATTGCGGATGAAAGTCTTTTATTAGATTCTGATTTAATCGCACATTGGAAATTAAACGATAGCGCACAAAGCGATGCAGTAGACGATGCCACAGGCAGTCATGATGGCACTTTGTCTGACGGCGATAATAGTTATACATCTGACCACAGCGTTACCGGTAAGGTTGGTAATGCTTTGGATTTTGATGGAACAAACGACAAGGTTACTATTAATGACGACGATGCTCTTAGTTTTGGTAACGGTGCTGCTGATAGCGCTTTTTCCATAAGCGCTTGGATAAACATGGACGACGCAACTAATTTTGAAATAATATCTAAGTATGAAGCAGGCTTTGATGAAGAATGGAGGTTTTTTGTAGGAGCAGATGATAAATTAGCAGTTCGCTTACATGATGAGAATGTCGCCGTACATATTGGTAGAAAATACAATACAGCTATTACCGCAGATGAGGGTTCGTGGATTCACGTTGTTATGACTTACGATGCAACAGAGGCGTCATCCGGAATAACATTATACCGAAATGCTGTTGCAGTAGACAACGCAGATGATGAGTCCGGTGGTTATGTTGCCATGAGGAATAAAAATGGCGATGTTACTATTGGTCTTACTGCAAGTGATATAAACAAGTATGCTAATGGTAAAATAGACAATGTAATGATATTTAACAAAGAACTTTCTCAGGCTGAAGTAACAGCTCTTTATAATAGTGCCAGTGGTACTGAAACGTTAAATACTCAATATCCGTCCAGAATATCTGACGCTGCCCTTGATACTGGCTGGCAGTTTGTTGGCATGACTTATGAAGGCGAAAACGGTGCATGGTCAGGAGCAACTGCGGCGACTTATATAAAACTATACGTTGGCGACTCTGTTGCCGCTTCAACAGCAACGAATCTTGCAACTTATGTAAAAATGGAGGATACTACCGCCCAGACAAGAATAGGTGCGCAGGAATCAACAACTGGTGTAATTGAGAAAATCTTTAACGGAAAAGTAGATAATCTTGCGATATTTACAGATACATTAAGTGCGTCTGACATAGCGAGTCTTGTATCAAGTGCAGCTTACAGTATCGTTTCGCCATATACTTCGGCTCAAGCGTTTCAAATTCACGTTACTCAATCTGCTGATGTAATGTACATAGCTCATAAAGACATTCATCCAAAGAAGTTATCAAGGCGTGGCGCAACAGATTGGGTGATAGAGGATGTTCCTTTTACTGGCGGGCCGTTTCTTGATGAAAACACAACGGCGGCATCTCTGGTAGGTTTTGCAAGAACGGGTGGAACTGCAAGGTCTGGATATTATTTTCCTGTTGGCGCCACTGGAACTCTTACGGCTACGGCACATTCACCGTTCAATTCTAATATGGTTGGTGCTTTGTGGGCAGTTGACCATACCAGAACTGTAGATAATACAACTTCTACACAGGATAATTCCACCAACGCAGCCCCAACTCTTATAGCTTATCCTAAAGCTGTAAAAACAAAGGGAGATTTTGTTTTTAATGTGTCCACTTTTGCAGACGGGGATATTGCAAAACTCTGGCGCAAACAGGGAAACGGTAGTTGGCAGGAATTTAGGACTTTCACGGCAGCTACAGCTTATTCTGCAACGGAAGACGAAGATGATGTTTATTACGCTTTTACTATTGCATCCGGTGATACTGTTATTGCCGAGTTCACCGCCAAGAGCCAAATCAATCAAGGTATAGTAAAGATAACAGCCTTCACAAGTTCAACTGTAGTTACCGTGGAAGTAGTGGACGCAGTTTTAAGTAATAATACTAATGACAACGCTGTAACTACTCCACTATGGGCTGAAGGTGCGTGGTCAAATTACAGGGGTTATCCAAGAACGGTAGTGTTCTTTGAAGATAGATTGTGGTGGGCTTCGTCAACAAACAATCCAGATACGTTATGGTCTTCACAAAGTGGTAGTGCTGGCGGATATGAGGATATGAGTTTTTCTATTATTGGCGTAGATTCTGACGCAATTACATTCTCAATTAACGATAACGAGGTTTCTCAAATTCAATGGATGCAGGCGAGGCAGGTAATGGCAGTTGGTGCGGCTAATAAAGAATACAGATTCGGCTCAAATGATATAGACAAAGCGGTTACTCCATCTGATAGAAAAGCTACTCCGCAGACATCAGAAGGTTCTCATACTATCCAGCCCAAGATTCTAAAAGACTCTATATTCTTTTTCCAGAGTTTAGGTAAGAAATTAGGTAAGATGAAGTTTGACGCTATTACTGAAAATTTTGAAGTCGAAGATGCTACAATGTTAGCCTATAGACTATTTGATTCAACTCCTGTCGATATGACTGTTCAGCGAGTTCCAGACTCGATTATATGGACAGTTCGTACAGACGGTGTAGTACCGACTCTAACGTACGAACCCAAAGAGGACGTATTAGGGTGGGCAAGGCAGATATTCGGCAACTCAGCGGCTGTGGAGACTCCTACGGGCATAGTAGAGAGCGTAGCAGTAATACACGGTTCGTCCGAAGATGAAGTTTGGGCTTCGGTTCTATGGACGATAAACAGTTCTGATGTAAGGCATGTTGTTAGGTTTAAGCCCAGAGACTTTGGTTCTGATATAGAAGATGCTTTCTATGTGGATTCCGGTGTTACTTACGATAGTGTTACCGCCGTTTCTACAATGACTGGTGGAACTCACTTAATAGGTGAAACGGTAGCTGTGTTCGCTGATGGTGTAATATTTGATAATGCGGTAGTTAGCGGTGCAGGAGAGATTATACTAAAAAAGGACACTGTAACTACAACTGCGAAAGTCGTCCAATGGGGACTTCCATATACGATGAAGGTAAGGACTATGAGGTATTCGCTACCTCAGGATGGAGCAACAGTTCAATCTAAAATTAAGAAAATCAAACAAACTACTATAAGATATATCCGGTCTTTACTCGGAACAGCAGGACAGGAATATGCCGGTGTGGAATACTTACAGCCAATATGTGCTACATACAGTACTGAATCACAGGATACTATACCAAATAACAGATTATCTCAAGGTGGGTTCAATGAAGATGCTTATACTACAATAGTTTCAAGTGACCCAGTACCTTTCACTGCTTTAGCTGCTATAATAGATGTGGATATAGAAAAATAGAAAAATAGAAAAATGATATTATTTCGGGAATTTAAAACTGAAGACTGGTGGAAGATTGAAGATGTGGTTGAACCTTTTGCGCTCAACAAGTTATTATTTCAGGATTTTTGTAATACGATAAAAAATGGTGTTTCCGCTACAATAACAGAAGATGAAGAAGTTATGGTTTGTGGTGGTATTGTATTGGAAAGTGAAACCGAAGGCGCTATCTGGTGTAGGGTCAGTAAAAAGTGTTCGGTAAAGTCTTTTAGATGGGTAAGAACAATGAAAGAAGCACTTAGTCTTATGATGGATTCTTTGGGTGTATTAAAAATAAGCACTTATATATTAGATGGATTCTGTAAGGGCGATAAATTGGCAAGATTGATAGGACTAAAAAAATCCAATGAGATTGAAACATATAACGGAAATACTTATTATAAATATATAACGGTGATTTGATGGGTGCAGCAGCGGTATTATTATTAGCTGGTGGTGGATTAGTGGCAGTAGGCCAAATAGCGGAGGGTCGTGCAGCGGAGGAACAGGGTAAGTTTACTAAACAGATAGCCATTAGAAACCAGCAGGCACTTGAACGGCAGGCAAAAGCTGAACGAGAAGCGGCGAAGGTTGAAGAGAGTCAAATAGCCAGACGGGAGAAGATAGTTACAGGCCGGCAAATAGCAGCAGCGGGTAAGTCTGGCGGTCAGATAGCCGGTGCGACACTTAACTTCTTAGCGGATACCGCACGACAGTTCTCACTGAGTAGAAACTTCGCTTTGAGAGCAGGATTATTTAGAAGTCAGGAACTAATAGAAAAAGGCCACATTCTCGCTGCTGAAGGTAGATGGGCAAGGTCAGTTGGTATATTTCAAAAGAAGATGTCATATATTAAGGCTGGTGGTACGTTACTTTTAGCTGGTGGTGCGGCGTTTTCGCCAACGGCTGCTACTACTTCGACTGGAGGTGGAAACGTACTTGGTGCCGGTGGTGGTGGTTTTGCTCCTAATGTAAGAACAGGAATGGGATTTTAATATGGCAAGAATTGAAAGAGCAGAACCACGGGTACAAGCTCCTGTAAAGCAGGCTGTATTGGCAGACCCTAACGCTTTTAGGTTTACTGGCGCAGGTGAAGGGTTGGAAGCTATTGGCGGGATTCTAACTGAATTAGGCGAGCGGCGAAAGAAGGCACAAGACTCATTAAGTATCACGGAAACAAATAATAGTCAGAGATTGGCTCAGGCTGAAATAAAACAGGCTATGATTGACAATCCGAATCCTAATGACTGGCCGAATATTGTACAGGGAATACTTGAAAAGCAAAACTCTCTTACATCACAGTTTGAGAGTTCTCCTGAAGCAAGAGCAAGAATTAACCAGTCGCAAAAAGCATTTCGTGAGCAGACTCTATTGAATAGTTCAGTTCTCCAAACCGAGGCCACGATTGCAATAGCTATACAATCTTCCGGTGCAGCATTGATAGTAGCTATGGGTACTGACGATAAACTTGCTATTGCCGAGGCAAGGGATACACACGAGGCCGACCTTCTCAGAAAAGAATCGCCAGAGATTGCAGCATTGAGTTTAATTGAGACCTTAAAGGAAGGAAAGAAAACTTTCTACGAAAACCAATCAAAGTTATTTCCTGACAAAACTATTAAGGAGATGGAAGCAAAGAAAAAGACTCTCGGAAAGGAAGGCATTGACGATGATGGTTTAGATGCTAAAGATTATAGTGATATAATACGTTCTGCACAAACAGAAATTCAATCACGAAACTCAAGTTTAAATTCCCAATATAGAGAGACAGAAAGAGAATTGCATAAAAAATTCATTACAGGGACGCTAACAAAAGAAGAAAACGACCGAGCTTTTAATGCTGGCGAATCAAATGTTAATACCCATCAGGCGTATGATACTATTATAAAGAATAAAGAACTAACAGAAACGGATTCGGTTCTTTCAGAGAAATGGTTAAATGGTTCACTTACAAAAACAGATATTTCAGAAGCACAAAAAGAAGGAAGATTGAATAATAGTTCTGTTGTTGGTGCGTGGTTGTCCCGATTAAATCAAGGTCAGTTCAATGCAGGTGCTTATGATAGAGCATTGACGAGGATAAGGGAAGTTCAATTCAATAAGAGTAAATACGATGATGTAAGACTGTATCTTCTCAAGAACGCTGAGGACTTGGGTGGTAAGTGGGATGATTTGCGCAACAAATTAGAAACTGCAATGGATTCTAAAGGCGATGCTGCTGGAGCGCATGTCCAAAGGGCGCACGGCCTTATAAATGGATATGCAAAAGATAATCCTGAAATTAACGATGGAACGCTGGAGAGTATAAATAGAATACAACGACTGCACGATGATATTGATGCAAGGGCAGACCAAACCCCAGAGCAGATAAGAAATTTAACTGAAGCATTACTTCTTCCTTATGAAGAAGAAAAGGCAAAGGGTTGGCTTAGTAGTGCATTTGAGACTGTTACTAAATTTAGTCCTATCGGTATTGCACTTCGTGGCTCTCGAAAAATAAGAGCAAAGAAACAAAAGATATTCCAGAGTAAAATGTTAGTGCAACCAGTTTCCAAAGGCGATTTCAACAAAGAGGTAACTTCCCTAAAGGCGTTATTCGGAGATGACAGTAAAGAGGCAAAGCAGTTCTATGATAGATATGTGGATAGTTACAATTGGGAGACTGAATGAGACCATCTTTTGAGTCTATCGGAAATCCAGAAATAACAAAGTCGGCAGCAGGCCGCCCGACTTTTGAATCTATTATTGCGCCTGTATATGACTTTGGAATCATAGATAGAGATGATAGAATCCAGCAGTTTATGGCCGATACAAATGACATAGACGACAATACTCGTTCACGTCTTGTTAATTCGTTATATATAGCAGATACATACAACGTTCCTTATGAGCAGGCATATCAAAATCACGATGGAGTAATTAGCGAGCTATTTGGTAAGGGCACTAATGCAAAATCTGCGCTAAAGAAAATTCAGGATAGGAATAAAACTAACGCTGAAAGATTCAACGAATATGATGATGGTTATTATAACAAGGCAAGAGCTACCGGTGCTGACAGGGTTAAATCTGGTGTGTTTTCTTTTCTGGAAAAAGCCAAAGATAGATACAATCGTATGGGTATAACTATGACAAACGAATTGATTGGGTTGGTAGAAGCAACTGGTGATATTACTTTTTCAGAGACTTTGCAAGACTGGTCTGAAATGATGAGGGATGGCGTTCAGACTTATATGGAAGAGAACCCTGAAGAATTTCTCAATCCAGGAGGTGAGGGTTTTTGGGATACTACGTGGGCTTATGTTTCAAATCCGGAATATATACTTTTAGGTGCTATGGAGCAAGCTCCTAATATAGCTTTGGCTTATGTCGGCGGAGTTGCCGGAAAAGCTATAGCTGGGGTTGCTGGTGCTGGGGTTGCTGTAACTGCTAAGGCAAGGTGGATAGGAGGCGTTCAAGGCTTCGCTGTGCCGTCTTTTGGCAGGAGATACTCAGACCTGCGAGGAGATGGAGTTAGTCCACTGATAGCACTGCCAGAGGCCTTTATAGGGTCTCAGGTGGAGGGTTTAATAGAAGAATGGACTCTTGGCAAGAAAATACAGATATTTAAGAATGCCGGACAGGCCGTAGAAAGAAGTATGGGTACTGTCGTTGCCCGAACTTTATTGGGCGGTGCTAAGGCTTATGGTCGTGGTGTGTTTGAAGAAGGTTCACAGCAGATTTCTGATAACTTCCTTGCTATTCTATTCAGGGACGTTGATATAGGTTTATTAAATGATGTTGGTAATCAGGCTGCTGTCGGTGGTATTCTTGAAATGACAATGGCTGGTGGATTTCATACTGCCGGTACTTTTTCGAGACAGGTAGATAAAACTGAGAAGTTACAAAGGCTTGCTACTTTCAAAGAGAAGATAAACGAAATCCCTATGAACCAAACCCATAAGGACGAAATCAACACTGAGATTGATGCTATGATAGAACACGTTGAAAAGCAAAGCGTTATCTTGGGTGAAGCTAAATTGCCAGAGGTCGCAGAGGAGAAAGTGAAAGCATCAAAAAATATCATAGAGGAAATAGAGCGCACGCCGAGATTTGGTATGTCTGAAGCTGCAGATGGCAAATGGAGAGTTATAGACTACGAAACACAGAAAGAAGTCGGCGATGCTGGTGGCGCAAGATATGTAACTGACCAGATGAATAAGTATAATTCTGGTACGTTGATAGTAGAAGTGGAACGAGTAGCTCCATTACCGCCAAGCGATAAAGTTACTTTAACTGTCAGGCAATTACTTAATGCTGTAATGAAAGGAATGTCTAAAGCTGCTCAGACGGCATATATGCAAGGTGCAAGAGATACGATAAAAGGAACTACTAATTTAGGTAAATATGCTAATGAGATTTTGGGGAAATTAGATATAACCGCAGGGCAACGAAAAACTCTTATCAACGCAGTCTCGAAACCGAGAACGCCTTCGCAACAGGTTATTGCTATGGCAACTATAAAAAGGCTTGCTGATATTGCGGAACATAAAAAAGCCGTTAAAGACTTAAAGAAAATCATTACCTGGATTAACAGGCGTATAGGAAAGTCAAGAACAGAAGGCGGTATAGCTCCTGACTATATAGAGAAAATCAAAGCTGTAACTGATACGTTCTTACTCAAGAAAATTTCCCCCAAACAAAGACAAAAGGTTAAAAGTTTAGTTGGGTATCTTGAGGGATTAAAAACTGACGAAGCATCCACTTACAGTGAGGCGTATGCCGAAAGTCGTATCCCAAAAGAACTGCTTGCTAAAGTTGACCAGCTTGAACTGAAAACTGTCGACGATATGACAGTTGACGAACTTAATGATATTAACCAGACTCTTAAACTACTCATACATCTTAACAAAACAAAAAATGCTATTATAAACCACAGAACCGGAGAGCGAGTAGCCGAAGGCTTGAACTCGGCAGTCGAAGAGGCTAATAACCTAAAAGATAGGTCGACCTTGACAGACAAAGACGAGATTGACTTAACAGATAGGCCGGACAGGGCTACTACTTTGGGTGGCTGGGTTAAGGATATATCTAAAAATGTATTCAACTTCTTTGCAGGTAATAAGAATCACGACATTGAAACACTTACAGAAACAATCTCCGGTGGTATTCACGGAAGTACATTTAACATTATCCCCAGTGGTTTAAGTGATGGTAGGGAAGTTCAAAATAATTTTCTAAGTGATTGGGGCGACATTAGAGAAAAATATCTCAAAGATGTTTCACTGGAAGAATTACAGGAACTGTCAAGTCTTTTCTTTCAATGGGCTAAAGACCCAGTTCTTAGGGCTTCGCTGGCAGAAAAAGTAAACCTGAAACAGACGAGAACATATAGTACATTCAAAGACCGAACTGGCAAAACAATAAAGATGACAATATCCGATATGATGAGTGTCTATATGATGACCGAGAACGTAGATACCGTCAACGAGATGATTAAAACTGGAGTAGCTACGCCGAGGATGAGACTTGGCGCTATCAATTTTGACAACATCTTGGCTATTCGCAAACAGGTCGAAGGTAATAAATTGGCTATGAAACTTATCGAGATGGCTAAGGAAATCAAGAAATTTGAAGCGTTAAAAATAAACGAAACATCAAGAGAACTTGATGGTATAGACATAGCAAGTATAGAGGCATATTGGCACAGAGAAAGGTTTACTGGCGGTGGTGTTGCCGGACATCAGGCATTCAGGAACTCTTTATTAGAAGCTATGGGGTGGCTTAAAGAAAGAGAGGGTAGTGGAAACCCAGTTATTATAAGGGACTTCTTTGAATCTATGATAGCTGACCAGCAGGCTATATCGGAATATGTTGGAATGGCTATGCCATATCGTAATATCAAAAATCTTTTAAACTACAAAGAGTACAGGGATATTCTTCAGACTAAGGGTTACGGCGAAGAACTCAAACTCATTGACTCTATGATAGAAAGAACTGAGCAAAAACCTCACGAGTTCAGTATCCTTGATAATGCCGTATCTAAAATAGTTCACGGTTTAACTCGTTCAGTGTTAGCAAATCCTGGTATTATGGCAGGGCAGATAGCTTCACTTGTACCTATTCTCGAAAACGAAATGTCGAGTAAGTATGCCAAAGAAGTAACCCTTAAAATGGACAAGGCTTACATTGATAGATTGAAGGCGCATTGGCATACATATAGACAAAGACTTGAAGGGATGATTTCCAGTATAGCCTTACAAGAAGTTGGTCAGTCTGATTTAGCTTTACGAACTTTTGCAGGAAAAAGAGATTTTATAAATTATCTGATGCAGGGGATACATTATGTAGATTCCGTAGCAATTACAAATATCGGTAGAGCAGTAGAAGCAGAAATGGCTGACGGAAATATGGATGGTGTTTCTGCTGATTATTGGATGAACGAGGGAATCGACCTATCTACCCTTAAAAAAGATAGTGCTGAATATTGGGACGCTTTTACTAAGAGAGCGAATTATGTGCTTAGAAGAACACAGCCTATGTTCTACAATGAAAACCGTTCCATATTGACATCTGAACCATCGCCTACAAGACGGGCATTTTTTCTATTCAGGTCATACATTGACCAGCCTATGCGCCAAGCGTATAGGGCAATGAATGATTATAACAACGGTAGAATAACCGCTGCTACTGTAGCCAAAAGAATGTCTTCTTTGTGGGCTGGTCTTGCATTATACGAGATAATCAGGGCAGCGGTTAGAAAAGGATTATTCAGAAGCGATGAAGACGAGAAAGATTTAATTCTTTCTATTCTTACTGCGCCAGTTAAAACTCTCAATATTATAGGTTATACAGGACAAAAGATAATAACTGAAGTTGCAGATTTTAAAATGACCGGCGACCCTATAGACCTACGATACATCGACTTAGCTCCACTACCGTTACAATTTGTTAATGACGTGATAACACATACTGGAAATATCGCAAGGGGGGTAGCATATTATGGTACTAATGTTAAGTTTGAGTCTGGACGGTATAAAGGAGAATTGAAATCAGGAGTGTATTTGAGAAAAGGTGTTTATGGGATAACATCTGATACATTGAAGTATTACGGCGTTCCAGTTCGACAAATCGAAAAATTGTTTGCTGAAAAAGAAGCGAAGAAAAAGGGCTTTTTATAAATGAGAGACTCCCGTATATGCAATTTTGATTTCCTTGCAGGGAATATAGACCACGGCCTGCTCTTAGGTCTGTCAGACGATGACCACGGCGCAATTTATATTCCATATACTTCTTTGGCCGGTAATGTCTATACTCTTGGCACGGCGAGTATTACGCTAACGGCAGGTAAGTTTTCGGGCTTACTCAGGCCTCCCGCTGGAACAACCGCTGCCGGCACTACGCCGTTAAAATTCACACACGGCCCTTTAACGGCAACCCCAGAGATAGGTGCATTTGAATTTTTTGCCACTCCAAGATTTACAATTTTAGGATCTTTAGGAATAGAAAGATATCGCTTTGCACTCAGCGATTTATTCGTAGCAAATAGAATCCCTTACGTTGATTTCGACCCTAACACGAATGTTCACTTAACTACTGATGCTGGTTTTACTTTTGACGGTAATGGAGTAACCGTACCGAGACTAATTGATTCCGAACTAACAGAAAATAGAGTGGTCTTTGTTGGTGCAGATGGTCTATTAACTGACATCGCTGGAATTACGGTCAGCGGTACAATTATAACCGCAGGTGGTTTTCAGACTGGTGATCAGGTAGTTGCTGTTGGTAATATAAGGGGTTCAGGGATATCAACGGGTCTTGGTTCAGAAGGTTTACCGTCTCATAGGTTTCAAGGTGATGGCGATACGGGAATGTGGTCGAGTGGTGCGAATATTCTTAACTTCTCCACCGGCGGTACAGAGAGGCTTGAAATTGATGCTGGTGGAAATGTTAATGTTAGTGGAGATATTGATATGTTGGTGGAAGGAAATAAGATTTTATTTCCCGATACAAGCATAGGGTCTTCTACAGGTAAAATCTATCAAGGCGATGCTGGTGGGGCTGATGGATTATATTTATACATTGAAAATGATGAACTCGGTTCAGTAGAGAAGATTATATTAAAAACCTCATTTGTGGATATTACAGGAACCTTA
>SDBT01014875.1_pt1 | contig 12385 bp, 10 predicted proteins | sample 2277101 | NCBI WGS metagenome assembly SDBT01 (sample SAMN10404973, study PRJNA504765) | marine sediment metagenome | isolation source: marine sediment core GS10_PC15, 103 cmbsf | place: Arctic Ocean: Southern Knipovich Ridge | collected 2010
AAAATAACTACTAGATTCTAAAGATGAGATAAATGCATTTATTAAATTAGTAATAATCCGCAGTACGGTGGAATGTGTTCAAGGGAGGAAAATAAAAGAACTTCCTACCTCTCTCAAACAGTTAAATTCAAATATAATCTTCTTTTTTTATCAATTATTTATTTTATCTGTAGATGTTAAATTAATACTTTTCCCTTACTTTTATTATATGATATTTAGAATGATTTCATAACGTGCGGTGTTTAATTTATTGAAATTTTGATATAAAATATATAATCTGCTCATATATTCCTCATAAAATAGTCTCTTGAGTTCACATAAATTTATAATATCCCCTGATTCCACCAATTAGTAATGTGAAGATTTTTATATTAACAAAGGAATTTCTAGTTCTGAGGATTTATTATAGTTCGTAAGGATAAGATAGACAGCTATTACTACTTCATAAAAACACGTGTATTGATCTAGTAATGTTTCATTATAGTGAGAGAAAAACTATGGATACCGAACAACAAGTAAATTTACCTGAACTCTATAATTACTGTTTAGGAGGTTTACAACAATTTATCATCTCTCTAACACATCACAAGCCTTTCCAGAATCCTTTTTTGAACAATCTTTGGATGAAAATCAATCAGAGTTTATCCATGGAAGAAGAAGTGTATTTCAATTTTACGCCTTAATTGATTCAGAAACCGAGTCTGATTCCTATGTTAAGTTAGAGATCATCCGTAACACGGTGGAACGGTTGAAAGGAGATAAAATTAGCGAACTACACACCGCATTAAAACAGTTAGAGTCGTGGCTGTCCAAAATTATTGCCCATCAGAGGAATCCAGACCTGCCAAAACCAATAATATGACCGAGGGATTTCATAAGAAATACGTGTACTAGCCGTCTTTTAAAAAGGGTATGATAAAACCAGAAAGGGCACAAAGAGTTCTTGATTATTGAACCTTCGGACACGATTTCAAAGGATTTCCTATCTATATTGAAGAGGTTAGGAGAAAATATAAGGAGTATAGGGTCATTTTACTAGGAGATTCTAAAAACTCTTCTTTAAAAGGAACGGGAATGTATTTCAAACACAAATTTCGGAGGTTAGATAAGTGGTACGGAAATTACATGGAGGTTTGGAATCAATTAAAATATTTAAAATAGTTCAAAAATACAAAAAGTTAAAGAATTTTAACTAATTATATAATTTGGGTAAGGAAAATAATCAACTTTGCATAAAGTATTTAGATACATCATTCATTTTATGTTATTAATGATCAAATAAAAAATTAAAAATTAAATAAGAGGTAAAGAATATAATGCATAAATTTGTAAGAATAACATTAAGCTTAAATAAACAACCAATTAAATGTTCAAAAAGTCAAGAAAATACAAAAATTAGGCTAGAAGAGGACGGTTAGAAAAGATGGGAGATAAAAGAAAACGCAAGAAATTGGTGATAAAATTAGAATGAGAATAATAAGGTGGTTAAATTGGTAGAAATCCACTATATTCGAGGAGGAGTAAAAAATGAAAATTGTAATTATTTGGAAACCACCCCAGAACAAAGAAATGAATTATTTAAAATGATAAATGATTGCCCGGAGATATTTAATGATATCGAAGTTAATATAGTTAAGTTAGGTTTGATTAAAGAAGAAATGTGTGAGGATAAAAGGATTAAAGAGGTTACATTAGAAAGAATTCACGAATTAGATAGGGGAAAAGCATTATTACCTAGCGAATTAAAATCAGAATTTAGAGATAAAAAGATTTGTTATTGCACATATAATCGAGATTTTAACGAAACAATCATAACAGCGTTTCATGAATCATATCATTTTGACGACCCGTTTAATTTTGAAAAATGCATAGAAAGAAAAAAAGAAATTGGAAATAGTGTAGCCTTAAAAGGATATTTAAGATATAGTATTAAAGCAAATTTAAGTGAGTTTTACGCAAATTATAAAGTAGCTTGTAAATTATCAAATCAATTGAAATTTAAAGAAGTTTTTATGAAAAAAGTAAAATTTGAATATTTCAATACTTTAAACCAAAATGCAGAATTATTTGAACTTTTGAATAAGAAATTAAGAAATGAAAATCAGAGCACGGAAATAATTGACCTAATTTTTAGGTATAAGTTCAGCGATTATTTTTTTCGCGTTTTGGGAATTTGGAAAGGGTTTAAAAAATTTGACGAATTCCAAATCATCCAGGATGAATGGGATAATTATACTTCAAGAATACAAGATGATGATTATATAGCACCAGGTTTATATGAGAACTTAGTAAAAATATTATTAAATGAACGTATTGAATCATTAGAAAACAAGATATGGCAAAAATTTAAGGAATTTTTTACAAATTTTCACGATTTTGAAATGAATACGATTTTGAATTAGAGTTATCTTAGAATTGGGGTATTTTGTCTCAAAATTAGGCAGGGAAAATGTTATTGTATTATATTTATCTGATAATGAAGAGTTTGGAGAAATCGAATTACCTTCAGATATTTATGGCGTATTATATATTCATTTTAATGAAGAGGGATCTTGGAAAGAAAAAATCGTTCAAGAATTAATAGATACTGGTTTTGACGTTGATTAATAAAGAGATAAATGCCCTAAATATAAAAGTTGCTGTATCTGAAGGAAGATAATTTTATAATATCCCTATTAAGAAATTATTGTGAATTTAGGAAAGTTCTCTTCAAAGATCTCAAACATTCTCAAATTTAATAGTGAGATTTACCTCAATTTTAAAATATTCCTTTAATATTATTTAATAAAATAAATGACAATTGATAGGATAATGCAAACCCAATAATTAGGAGGGTAACACTGCGGATAAGAAAAACTTTTTAATTAATTCACTTATTTTTACTTACATAATCAAGCGTCTTTTCATATAAAGATTTTATGTAGCTTTCAAGTGTTTCATAAAGGTATTCAATATCTTTATATTCTGTGAGAAATTCGTGAGTTTTTGAATCAACATTGGGTCTTACATTTAGATATTTTAAAAGTCCTTTTGTTTTATCATAATATTTTTGATCTGCTTTACCGTTATTATGTACTATACTATTTCTACGATGATAAAATTCTTTCAAGATACATATTTCAGAGAAGTAATTTAGGATTTTAGGTAAAAATCTGTCTATTTTCTTAATTAAATTAACTTGTTGAATATCATAATTTATATTTAAAAATGCAGCGGATACTTTTTCTAAAAGATCATCGTTAAAAGCTTCCCATACTGATATAAAATACACGATAATCATATTAAAATAAAAATAATTACTAACTAACTCTTTTGTTTTTTCATAGATGGGTAAGTGCTCTAAATCCTTTTCTGATAAACCCTCCAGGAATTCAATCTGTTCAAAATATCCCTTATATTCTTCCCTTCTTTTATCTTCCATCTTCTTCCTTAATTGATTGGTTCCTTGTTTTTATTTACTTCGACCCATAACGAAGCTGCTGCAACTTGTGCTATTAAAAATGCTCGATATCTTGATTGAATAGCCTGATTCATTTCTTGTGGTGGTCCTTGGTCTAATTTTTTAATCCATCGCCTTGATATTTCTGGTAATGCCGAACTTATTGCTATCGTTAAGTCATCTTTAAAAATTCCCAAATTTGATGGACGAAGTGCAATTGTTTCTAGTGGCCATTTCCCTTCTTCAGTATACTCAATAAACGATTCCATTTGAAAAGGATTTTGCATATAACTTTTGATTATCTCAAAATCCTCGACACCCCACATAAAAAAGTCCTTTTCTCCAGTGGTTATAACATCTTAGAATGTTCTTATCGAATATTTCGACTAAACAATAACTCTTTATTTTGTTATCTTTTAGTTCCTTTTCAAATCCGGAAAGCTCTTCTTTTCCAAATGCTCCTAATTTTTGAATTGTTAATTTTTTTATTGGATTCGAACTCCTTTCTTGATGTGAAAATAATGATTCATTGATAATTTTGCGAATTATAAGATTAGGTACAAATAATCCTGAAGAAGTCATTTTAAAATCATCTCTATGGAGATCTAAATCTATGTCATGATAAGTATTCGAATAATAACCCATAAACCTTCCAATATTATCGAATATTGAAATAAAACCAGTAGTATATCCTCTTTCCTTATTTCTAGAAAACCTGATCGCCAGTGTAATATCTACATTGTGAGGGTTTTTTAATAACCAAGGAATACCCCCTGCTTTAGAATAAATTGCAATACAAATATTCCATAAAACGTAAGGTAAACCTCTAGAATCATTTACCTTAGTTAAAACTCCACCATATGTAGCTCCTAGATAAAGTGAGAGATATTGTACAGGATAACCCATTTTAAGACAAATTCGTTTTAGTTTATAATAATTAGTAGTACTTCTTATTGCTCTATGATCTTTTCCTACTGCTATTACAACATATCTAGTGTTTACAGGCTGTTTTTCCACAGGATAACTACTTGCTAATTTATTAACTATAATCTCTTCTTTACCATTTTCATAGATAATTATATCATTCTTATCTTTAGGGATATCCAAATCATCTAATTTAAAAAAAGTCTTTAATCCATGAAAATAACTTCCATATCCATTTTTTATATAATTGAGTAATGATAGTGAATTATTTATTGCAGATTCATCATTTAGACATATAAGAATTAATTTTAACTTATCAAATGGTCTTATTTTTGCATTAAAATCATATGGTCCATAATTCTGAATTCCGTCCATGGCATCATTTATTTTTTCTCCTTGACCTATTTGAAATAAAAGATTAGGTTCAAGAAATTTAATGATTTTTTTTGATTTTAAATAATTCGTTTGAATTTGCATTTTATTAACATTCCCTCTCTTCTATTACTTTCTTAAAAGTCATTATTTTAGGATTAAGATGATATTTTGTACCACCACAGAAAAACGAAAGTTTTGATTTAAGATCTTTAAAAAATTCATAATCTTCAATCCTTTTAGATGATCTTGGTAATCTTTTAATATGAATTGAAGAATTAAATTCTATATCATAGATTAAATCTATAAACATATAAACCCCGAATTCTTCATCAACAGAGAATTGAAACTTAAAACCTACTATCTTATGACCTAAATTAGGGATAAAAACAGAATTTTCTTTATATTCAACCTCACATTCAATTAAAGGTTCTCTACTTAAATTGCATAAAAATGCTTCTTTTAAGATATTCGGGATAATAATATTTTTATAATAGAAACTGTTCTGAAAAGTGCAATTACAATGAACTACTTCTAGATTTTCTATTTCTGGGTGGGTAATGTGATTAGGATTTAATATATCCTCAGTTTTTTGGATAAAATTTGTAACAGATAAATCCTGATCAATTCGAAAAAACCATAGATCACCAAAAATTTGTGTAAAGATTATCCCATTCTTAGAAAATTCCTTTATAATTCTAATATATCTATTAAAATGGTTTCTTGTTAGATTCTCTATCTTCAAAGATTCTAATTGATTAAAAGCAGGGCCATCTATTTTAAATAAATCTAAAGCAATTTCTACAACCATATTACTAATGAAATTTATTATTTTAAGTTGAAATATTTTTATCTTCTAATACTTAACAATCAAAATTATAACGAGTCCATTATTTAATAAAACTTATTATTTACTGGTTATTTGTGTGATCAACTAAGACATGATATTACAAAGATTATGGGTAGACTTAGTCAGTTTACAGGGATTTTTTGAGAAAATTAAATAATTTGCTTATTTAATTAATACCACCTAAAAACATTGTTATTACACTTCAGGTTGCCGGGATCAAGCGAAACTTGAAAAAAAATCCTGACAAAGTTAAAAAATTCTTCGGTATAAAGGTACCAGCTGAAATAAAAAAAGACAAACTCTCTCAGCTTTACATTAAACAACTACAGAAGTTAGATTTTGGTAGAATAGAAGAATTAAACATTACAACTCAAACTGGTTTTTATTATACATTATTATTTTGTTGTAGAAAAGGAGTTAGTGGGGATTGGTTAGAAATGATTAAATACTATAGAGACAAAAGATTTCGATCTTGGACTGATGCTGATGTAAAAAAAATGTGGGATGTCGCTGTAGGTAAATCAAAAACAATGGACACTTACTTCTAACTAATTATTAGTATAATTATGGATTTTTTCTGATAAAGAAATTTATTAATTATTATTTATATCATAATGTGACATATAATGTAACATTGTGGTATAAATGTATTCATCGTTAATATTGAAAAAATTACATCTAACAGGTAGAGAATTTATAAGTTCTGAGGAAATTAAGTCGTATTGTTCAAAACTTAATTTGAGTTATGTAAAAGTGATTAGGTATTTTATTAGAAGAAACTATCTTATTAGAATATTCAAGGGTATATTTTATGTAAAAAATCTGGAAGAGATCAATTATAAATCTTCTAAATATTCTCACTTAGAGCTTGTCACTAAAGGTCTTGAGTTAAAAGGTGTAGAGAACTGGTATTTTGGGCTATATACCGCTTTAAAATTAAACAATGCAACGCATGAATATTTTACAATAGATTACGTCATTTCGGATAATCTTTATCGAAACAAACCAATTACAATAAATAATCGCAAGTTTAAATTTCATAAATTAAAACCTTCATTACTAAAATTTGGGATGATTGAGAATAAGTTTAGATATTCAGATTTAGAAAAGACAATTTTGGACTTTATCTATCTATGGATTTATAACGGTACACCAAAGAATAAGATTTTGATGAATATATCAGATTATGCTAAAAACTTATCAGAAAGTAAAATTAAAAAGTATATTCATTGGTATCCTAAATCTGTTAAGGAAATCGTTAAAGAAATTATTTGAAAGGCCTTTTTGAATAGTTGAAGTAGTGAAGTTTTAAAAATTTATGAGAATTTATCAGTTCAGGGGTATGATCTTTCTAAATATCAGTTTATAAAATCACTATCTCTCGTAAATCTTCAAAAGGAGCGATTTGAGTCTGTAGCTGAAGCCCTCCAATCTTCTGATCCTCACGTGAAATATACAGGAGATCCCTTGTTTAGAAATACCAAGTTAATTAACAAACTGTTTCTCACCAAGAAGTTTAGTGAAATAATTGCTCATAACCAAGCATATCTGTTAAACGAGAACATTATCTTAAAACGCTGGATAAAATACTACACAATCTCAAAAAAGCCGCAAAATCACACGCGAAGAGGTGAAAGATAAGGTGCCAAAAACCAAAACAGGTAAGAAGATTGAGTATAAAACCATCTAAATTCCTGAAAACACAGTTAAACGAGTATTGTTATATGTCCCCGAGTATTATAGAACTCATCATGAGTTTTTTAACCAATGCGCGATGATCGGATTGCTTGAAACAGCAAAACTGGACTATAAGATTAAAAAATTAAGGCGTACTTCCGCGAAACTGCCATAAATTCTCACTTTCATATAAACGCAACTTATTCTCCAACAAAAAGTTATAGAAATAAAAAAAGCATTAAAAAAATAATCTTCTTGACAAAAGTTAAAAAAAAATGTAAATCAAATATCTGCTAATATTGAATTACTTATGTGTTCTAATTATATTGGTTTTAGAAAATAATAAAAAATAAGAATTCTGTTTTATTTTCTTCAACAACATCCATGTCCAACTAGCTAACAATATTATCTTCAAATGATAACCTCTGAAAACAAATATTCAAAATCTAAATGCATCGATAAGGCTTTCTACCGCAGTTGAACCACCTACATATCCCACAATCCCCCCTACTATTGTACCAATCCCTCCTCCTATAACACCACCCACTGGACCGCCAAAAAAAGTCCCTCCTGCTGCTAAAGGTGGTGCTAAAATTTTTGCACCCAAACATGCTGCCCCCCATCCAGCAATTTCACTAGCTGCAGCTCGACCACCTTCAGCGATTCCCATGGCAACACCTTCCCCTCCTCCCCCATGCTTCTCATATGCTTCATAAGCCTCATTACCAATACGATAACCTGATACCCCAGCACCAGCGACTCCAGCTGCTTTCCCTAATGTTTGAGCGGATTTAAGAGTTTTAGATGGGTTAACTTTGAATTCGCTACTTGGCTTGTAATGTTTACTAGATGAACCTTTTTGAATAGTTGCAGTTTCACCTTTACCATGAACATGGGATTCTGGAATACCCCTTCCAGGATGTGGAGGATGAACTTCTATACTTCCTGTAACTTTACCACCTCTCTCTAGTTTTATGTCTAAGAGTAAATCATTATATTTCCCCCCTGTAACTGTCTTTATCGTCATTTTACCCCCTCCACGAGGATGACCTTTTGCTGCCACAGGAAAGGTCAGTTCTTGTGGACGGGCAAGCTGATAGATTCCTGCACCAGTAGCACTTACTGGTTTTGTAGCTGAACTGACATTATCGATATTATTTGATTCCTTAATGTTATTCACATTGATTTCAACCTTTGGATCCGGTGCCTCTATGGGAAGGCATATGGGGGGACCTTTAATAGCTCCTGTTCCATTTGGATCAATGAATAATATAGGATTACCTTTTACATACAAATAAAGATTTATACCATCTGTCATTCCAGCGGGATCACAATTAATCCACCTACTGCACCACGGGACGTAATACCGCATTCCATAGTAATATAATCCCGTTTCCTCATCTCGTTCTTTACCGTTGTATCTATAACGTTTTTTCATATAACTACCAAAGCTAGTCTCCCCATAGGGATAGTATTCTTCTTGGCTATATAGTTTTCCATCCTCAGTTGTTAAAATTTGGGAACTTCCCTGATGATCTCCATAATAATAAAGTACAAGAGGTTCATTATCCGGTTTTGTTTGTACAATAATTGCTTTAATAATTGCTATTCTAGTAGATCCATCTATAATATGCTTATAGGTCTTATGTTCTTTAGCATCAGAAAGACTGGAATTGGTTTTGGTTTGCTCTTGATACACCTCATATATATCATCAATATAAATGGTAGTTTTTATGATTGCACCACACTTCACAACTTTCATGACTCGCATTCCATTTACATCATAAAGATAGAGGACTTGCATACTGGTATTACAGGAATCTGAAACGGTACTATTAGTTGCCGCTCTCATTCGATCTGCATAATCCCAGTAAAAATGATGATTAGTAATGCCAGTCATATTACCATTTAAATCAAAAGAAACCGCCTTTGTTCCGTTACTTACTTTGATCTCTCTTAACCTATTATTTTCATCTGGTTTTGTAACTGTCCCATACGAAAAATTTTCATTCCAGCTTGAAATAACAGCTCCTTGTGTAGGTGCCTTGTGGGAGATGGTTACTAAATTACCCGAATTATCGTAAGAATACTTTCTTAGGTAAGATCGGGTTGCTGTTTTGTCAATACATACCGGGATTCCTGCATCTATTTTCAGTGGAGTTGGAGCATCTATGCATTCTTTTCCTTGAGCACTTATAAGGCGGTATATAGGATCGTAGGTATACTCTCGACTATGTTGCATTAAATTTGGAAGAATAGGGTGATTATTACCATTTTTAATTTCGTCATCAATAGCTACGATGTTTCCAACAGGATCATAATAATAATTCAGATTTTGAAGAAAACTTCCGGTACCTTGATCCTTACGTGTCCGTAATCTCTTTAAGCGAAAAGTTTCTGCTTCGTAATCATATTTTGTCTGAACATTGTTACCGTAAAGAATCGATTTCCTTTGACCTTTTTCATTATAGTCAATATTCTTAATATAAAGACTTCCATCAACTTTGAGGTTATTTAAGAGATTGACATCGTTGAATTCGATATCTACCAAAGTTTTATCAGGATACTTCAATTCAAAAACTCGGTTTAATGCATCGTATTTTTGTTCAGTGGTATATTCGGTTGCATCCAAAATATTATCATTCTGAATGTCCCAATCAAGGAAGAAAGAGGGTTCTCCACCAGTACCAAAGGAATTCATAATTTCAGAGTTTTTGATTACATATCGTTTTTTCAGCATCAAATTACCTTTAAAATCATATTTTTCATAGGTTACCAATCCCGCATCATCATATTGTTTATAAACTTGACCAATAAGATTATACTTACTGGCATTTGAAACTTGATCCCCAAAGATAGTTTTTTCTGCCAATCGTCTTCCCCCTCCTATTGTAACCCAGATCTCAATAGATCGTTGTAACTCGTTATATTCGGTTTTTATCATATGACCATTTGTATCCCATACAAATATGGGATTATCGACCGTATTTAGAAATGTTAGACGTGTACCTGCATCCACACTCTCATTTCGTAATTTTCTGCCTGCAATATCGAAAGTATGAATAAATATTTCAGTCCCGCGAGGATCTGTGATTACAGTGTCATTTCCTTCTATATCCAGGTCAATATGAGTTTCTAAATAGACATCATTTCCCTCTTGGTCCTTTCCATTATCCGTAATCCTCAAAAAATTTCGTCCGAGTACATCTAGATGAAAGACTGACGGTGTTGCTGAATGTTTTGCTGCTTTTACAGCTGTTTGTTTTTCCGAATTACGTAATTTAGAATTCCATGGGATAAGATTACCTTCTTCATCGTAATCCGGCCATTGTACAGTAGCTTTTGCTGAATCCATTCGTAGATCATACCACGTAGGGAGATAATCTTCTTGTGGAAGCCCTTGGAAATAATATCCAACATGAGGATCAGCCACTGGATCAAAGGTATGATCTGGCAATATATCTGGTTCCTGCGGATTGAATCGAAAATCAGGATGGATATTATCGTTAAGATCCCATATCTCTTTTTTCCATGGATCGAATAATACTTTCTCGTATGTGTGATTAGGATGAAGAGTTAAAACTAAACGCTCAAGAGGATCATAAAATAAAATGGGGCTAACACCGTGTTGTTCAATACCGAACTCATGATTAGCACTGAAAAATGGCTCAAATTCTTGAACTTGTTTACCTTTGTTGTTATATACTTTTGTTCCGCTTCCTATCCAACGAATAGCACTGATATTCCCATCAATATCCCTTAGTTCTGTTTTAATTTTAGACTGTACTGCTCGACCGACCCCATCAGAGTAGAGAAACCTGTGTTGAATTTTGGTTGTATTACCCCCTGGTTCGGATACATGAGTTTCACGAGTAATAGTATAAACAACATTTGGAAGACTGTCTTTAAAATACCGATTAAGATCATAGACAACTCTTGTTGTTGCGTTTTTTAGAAACACAATGGGATTAGATAATGGGTTGTCGATTAGGTCTTTTATCTCGTTATTATCAAGATCCTCAACAAAGTCGGTAAATGAATCACCAATTGCATTTCCATTTTCATCTACACCTCTGACTACCGTACCAACTACCATACCCAATGAATCGAATTTTGCTTCAGTAATGTTCCCGTTAGGATCTGTCACCTTCTTTGGTTGAAGAACTCTGTAGTTGTTTTCAATTCTCACTTTATTATCAAGAGAATATTTAAAAGAGATTGCATCTTCGACCGAAGTTACCAACAATCCGTAATCGTCGTAATCGTTTACAGTTTTATTGGTAAATTGATCTTGAGATTCAATAATTTGAAAAAACTTCTGATCATCAAAAGCTTGCCTTCCAGATGGTATCCACCAATAACCCGAGGCATTTTTTTCTGCATTTGGGTGGTTTTGATGTGGATGACATCCACCATCTTGAACTGGTTTAATTGCACTTGCATAACTCCCATAAATCTCTGTTAACATCTGGTTTGTAAATGCAACTTGATAATTTTCATAAGGTAAACCAAGGGAATCAATCTCTCCAAGCTTTAGTCGGTGAGAAATGCTGCCAACGGGGTCAATAAGTGCAGGATTACCATTTTTTCGGAAATAGGTTCGAGTCCAATCTATAATTCTTTTCTTAAGTTCTGTAAGATTTTCTGGCGGTAAATAGTTATAATCTTCAAACATCTCTGTTCCCATAATAATCGAAAAGAACCCGTCTTGAATAGGATCGACACCACCACTTGATAAAGAGGGCCATTCCCAGTTTATCCCATGTAATTCGAAAGTCTTGATTTCACACGGTAATCCAACATAATAGAAAGTTTCATGGTTCGCTTCATTGATATACTGAGTACAGGTATACGTTGCTTTGACATTTTTCTGCTCATCAAAAATTTGTCTCTCTAAAGAGGGACGTCGTGGATATGCAATCGTTACAAGGTCTGTAACGTTCCCATAATCATCAATTTCAAGAGTTAGTTGTTGAGTAATACGAGGATCATCGAAATTTCTTTCATAATGGTAGTTTATGTTTTCTTTTATAGTGGATAGAAAAACTGCATGATGATTGCCATTTTTGGTTTGTAATTGCTTTACTTGATATTGATTTTCAGTTATGAAGTATGGTTGACCT
>SDBT01014876.1_pt1 | contig 12384 bp, 13 predicted proteins | sample 2277101 | NCBI WGS metagenome assembly SDBT01 (sample SAMN10404973, study PRJNA504765) | marine sediment metagenome | isolation source: marine sediment core GS10_PC15, 103 cmbsf | place: Arctic Ocean: Southern Knipovich Ridge | collected 2010
TCTATATAGTCATTGCAAGATATGTTAATAGTGAAAATAAAGCATTTCCAAGCTATGAGACTATTGCAAAAAAGGGAAGTATGGCCAAGGTCCAGGCAAAACGAGTAGTTAAGTCTTTAATTGAAAAGAGGTTATTAAAAAAAGAAGCCAGAAAAAATAAAGGCAATAAAAGTCATACATCTAATCTTTACACATTATTAAATCCTAAACTCAAAGATGAGAATAATAACAGTAAAGATGAGGTGGTATCTCACAGATACCAGGGTGGTGTACCACAGATACCAGAGGTGGTATCTGATAGATACCCTAACAATACTAGTATTAAAAAGACTAATTTAAATAACGTTAATAGGGCTAGTGGCGATGGGCCTGTGGAAAACTCTAGAGAGGAGATAAGGGGAGAAAGGACAGAAAGCAAAGAAGATATTAACGATATTAGAAAAAAGATAAGAAAATCCCCTGGAGAAAACAATAAAGGGAGTATCTCGGAGGGAAATAATCTGGAGAAAGACAACAATCCAGAAAATAATCAATCCGAAGGGAGTAAGACGGGCAAATACTTCACCAGTAAAAGAAGATCTGCAGAAAAGGAGCGACTGGCCAAAGAGATTGCTGAGGAACTGGTTGATGACCATAGCCTGGGAGCATTCCGTTCTATAGTAGATAAAATCCCGGAGCAACAAATAAGAATATTTTTTAGCATAATCAAGGATACCTATCTAACTGGAAAGATTAAAAGGAACAAGGGTGCATTGTTTATATCACTTACTAAAGCTTATGCTAAAAAAAATAATATTAACCTAAATTTCAATTAATTCTTCTATAAAATAAAAAAGGTAAATATGATATTATTAGACAAAACTATTTACAAACTGGTAAACAACCCAAAAGATAGTAATCTAGAAATGGTTGATAGAAAGCGGGATAAAAACTATATCAGAAAGGGCATAAGAATTGGCCCAAAGCATATTGTCATATGTGACTTTTTAGATTTTTATGCCGGCTATAAGGGAATAAATAAATTTGAATTCTATAATAATCTATTTAATTATTCACTTAAAAAAATACCAAAAGATATTGGCTATAAATTTACAAAATCTCCTGCAGAAGGCTACGGGATTACAAGATCATTTTTTTTAGATAAAAAAACCTATAATCTGCTTCACAAAACCTATAAGAAATCCCAAGAGTTATATAAAACATTGTATGATGATTACCTATCCATGGGAAATTTTACCGAGCTAATACTATATATTTATGTTACTGGTAATATAGAGAAGAAAATTCTTGATATATTTAAGTTCGATTTTGGTATTAAAAAAATAAATTAGAAAAAATTTAACAAATTTGTAAATAATCGGAATTATCAATTATCATTTTATATAATAGATGGTGACGATGAAATCAGAGCGGAAATGGATATTAATGTTCTAAACCAAACTTTTTATTGATTTTATTATATATCTCTATTTATAACTAAATCTTCATGTATTGGCCTATAGTAGAATTAGTAGTGCAACCTATGATTTAGAAAGCATGGCTCCTATAAAAATATTGTCACAATAGTTTCTGCTTGAAGTTGAAATATACAAATGTAGCTTTCAGGTGAAGGTGGCTCGTCATTGTGTCACAGATGATACCCAGTTTTTATGACAGAACTGATGCCTTTGATAATGTCGCAACTTATTTATAAAAAAGTAGTTACATTGATATGTTGTTATATTATATGTGGATATTACTTGCGAATAATTATTAGATTTTTTACTTATTTTGCATAAATATTACATATAATGTAATATAATTGCTGTACTTAATCTATTAAAGGTGTATATTTATTACATATGCATAAGGATTGCGTATTATGGAAAACACAAAAAAACAAAAACTATTTGAAACTGCTTCGCTTCAGCAGGGCTATTTTACTGCGAAACAAGCTATTCGTGCTGGATTTTCCTATAGAATGCATACCCATTATAAGAAAAATGGTGAGTGGCTTGAAATAGATAGGGGTGTTTTTCGACTGGCACAATTTCCAAATTCACCTGATGAGGACTATGTTAGATGGTCTCTCTGGAGTAGAGACCGTAATGGCCAGCCACAAGCTGTTATTTCCCATGAATCAGCGCTTAGCATACACGCGCTCAGCGATATTATGCCATCAAAGATCTATTTTACGGTTCCTCCCGGGTTTAGAAAAAAGACACCTAAAGGATGTGTCATCCACAGAGGGAGAATCTCTGATAATGAAAAAGAGCAAAGAGAAGGTTTTTACATTACGAATCCTCTTCGTACAATAATTGATTCTGCTGAGTCAGATTTCAGTATAGATTATCTTGAACAAGCAATACGAGAAGCTTGTGATAAAGGAATGATTCAGATTATTGATATTGTAAGTTCTGAGATGTCGGAAAAGGCGAAAGAAAAAATAATGATAGTTTTTAAAAAGATGAAAAATAGACGCTAAGAAACCTTATGACTGCTGATTTTAAAAAATATAATGATGCGGCTGCTTTCAGGCGAGCTCTTGAAGACAGACTCAAAAATATTGCTCATAAACAAGCGGTTCCCTTGGACCGATTAAGAAGGCGGGTCACATTTGACCGGTTTCTTGCACGATTATTTGAACCAGACAAGCCAAATCAAAAGTGGCTGCTAAAAGGAGGATATGCTCTGGAATTGCGGTTTCATGGTTTGGCGAGAACGACTAAGGATATTGATTTTTCAATACCCCATATGAAAGATACTAATGAAAATATAATTCGTGGATTGCTTCAGGCAGAAGCTAAGAAAGATATGTCTGATTGGTTTCAATTTTACATTGGACTTCCTATGAGAGAATTTAATCAGGCAGTATATAGCGGGTGGCGTTATCCGGTTGAGGCAAGAGTTGCTAACCGAGTTTTTACAAAATTTCATATTGATATAGGGATTGGTGATGTGGTTATCTCTGAGCCTGAATGGAAAAAAGGCGATGATATTTTAGGATTTGCCGGAATAGAGCCGGTATGTGTGGCTATGTTACCGGTTGAACAGCATTTCGCGGAAAAAATACACGCATATTCATATCCTCGTGAAAAACGACCTTTTTCGCGTATAAGAGATCTGGTTGATTTGGTTTTGATTATTGAGCAAGGACTTCCTGATAAGGTATTAGTAATGACAGCAATTGAAGCAACATTTAAACGACGCAAGACGCATGATATACCTAAGATATTAGAAATACCGCCAGACATTTTGGAGGATAGTTATGCAAAAATGGCGCAAGATTGTGGTATTACGAAAAAGACAATGTCAGAAGCTTTTTCTTTTTTACAAGAGTATTGGGTAGAATTGAGATAATGAAGACGATTACAGCCTGGGAGCATTTCGTACTATAGCTTATAAAATCTCAGAGCAGCAAATAAGAATATTTTCAGATCTCTTAAATATAGAATACCAAAAATTACAGCATCTCTCTTCCATGCTTAACTTTTTCAACCAGAGCCTTACAACACCGGATAATATTTTCAAACGATTAAAAGTACTTTTTAATATATCCTATGTAAAAATATCCATACGCAATTTCTTCTAAAATATTTTTTATAAATATGAATAGATAAAAGAGGATTTCGCTAGTATTATAAAATTTGTATAAATATCTAAAATAATTATTACTATTCTGTTATAATCACATAAGATATATATAATAATTGTCGTATAAAACAGAAGTACTATATGTAGTAAGGTAAATTTATACAGCACAATCTCTAACAAATCAGTAGTAATAAATACTGCAAGTATTTTAAAAATGCTACAAGGAGGTTGTGATGAAGAAACTGTACAAAATTCTAATGATTCTGGGATCCCTTATTGGGATAGCTGCCACAGTCAGGTGGTAAGTCTTTCCAGGGTAAATGGGGCAAACTTATAAACAGACGTACTTAGAAATAAGCCAGCCCCATTTACATTATTCTAACAAAACTTATATTATTTAAAGAAAAACTATTATGAGATCTTTAAAAAAGGTTGAAATATTCTAAACAATTTTATTATGCCAATTCTTAGTTAAAAGTATAAATCTTTAAGGATCTAATGAACAGTTCTTAATATCTGATCATTGAAGAAGTGTATAACAGTAAAAGATCACATTCTTCCTTAGAGCACGTGCCCCCTGAAGAATTTGAAAATATATTTAATAAAGAAAGGTCTCATAAGTGTTCCGACTAGTTAAGTCCGTATCAAATGTTTAGGGGTCATATCAAATCAACTAAAATTAGATAAAATATTTTATATAAAAATCAGCATTATAATTATCCTTAACATATAAATATTTTTATAATATAGTTATATATTCATTTAATTTTTAAATATTTTAATATTTTGATGATTTTGTTAAAATATAGGAACTCTAAATATTTATATCATACTATATTTATTTCGTATAGTAAAAACTTAAGTAGTTTCTTTAAAGAAGTGAGTTTATAATTGATTGAAATAAAACAAGATATAAGAGAATATGTAGTGGACAATAAAGCAATTAGAAAGTTCCAAGTATCTATTCAAAATTGGTATGTTAATGATGGTAGAAGTTTTCCGTGGAGAAATATAAATGAGCCTTTTAATATACTAGTTTCGGAATTCCTCTTACAAAAAACTAATGTTGAAAAAGTAGAATCTGTTTATAAAAAATTTATGAATTATTGGCCTTCAGTGCAGTCTCTTTCAAGAGCAAGAATTTCTTCAGTATCCAAAGTTATTAAATCCTTAGGATTAAAATATAAAGCAGTCAGATTAAAAACAACTGCAAAAATGTTAGAAGAAAATTTCAATTGTGAAGTTCCTCGAAAATCTGATAAACTCCTCAAGTTACCTGGTGTAGGAAAGTATATAGCTTCTGCTGTTGAATGTTTTGCGTTTAATAAACAAAAAGCTATTTTGGATACTAATGTTATTAGAATCTTCAATAGAGTCTTTGATATAAAATCAAAAAAGAGCAGACCTCGAAATGACTCTAGACTTTGGAATTTTGCACAAACACTTGTTCCTGTGAATAAAGTAAAAGAATATAATTGGGGTTTGATAGATTTCGGTGCTCTTGTTTGTAAAAGTAAAAACCCACTATGCTGTAAATGCATTCTTTACAGCATATGTATATTTTATAAAAAAAATAAAACCCAATTAAAAACAAATGAAAGAGAGAAGTCTTAGTTTAAAAGCTGTGGATCTATTTGCTGGTGCAGGTGGTTTAACCCTAGGGTTTGAAAATGCTGGCTTTGAAGTTGTTTTTGCTGTTGAAAATGATATATGGAGTGCAGAGACTTATAAAATGAATCGTAATGGAAAAAGTAGAAACATAATAATTTCTGATATATCTAATATAAATTTTATTGATGCTTTTAAGAAATTAAATCTCACAAGAGGAGATATTGACATTTTAATGGGTGGCCCGCCATGTCAAGGATTTTCATTTTCTAATATGAAAACTCGGAATAAAGATAATCCTAAAAATTATCTTTTTAAGAAATTTTTAAAAGCAGTTAAAAAAATATATCCAAAGTGGGTATTATTTGAGAATGTTTCAGGTATTGTGAATTTTGAGAAGGGTAAAGTAATAGAAATCATAGAAACAGAGCTTAACAAACTGGGATATTTATGTACTTGGGATATTATAAATGCAGCAGATTATGGTATTCCCCAATTAAGAAAGCGATTTTTCCTAATTGCTAACAGAATGGGGGCTATTTTTTCATTTCCGAAACATATCTGTAGAAATGAGGAAAAACCATATATAACAGTTCATGATAGCATTTCTGATTTGCCTTTATTGAAAAATGGGAATGATATTGATTTATTACCATATTGTAATGATAGTTTAAAGTTTTCAGAGTATCAGAAAAAAATGCGTAAAAATTGGAATGAAAATCATTGTTTAAATAATTGTGTAACTAAGAACAGTGATTTAATTGTTAAAAGATACAATTTCATTCCTCCTGATGGTAATTGGCGGGATATCCCTCATGATTTAATGAAAAATTATAAAAATAAGAATAACTGTCACAGTGGAATATATAAGAGATTAACATGGAACAAACCTTCTATTGTTCTAAGTAATTTTAGGAAAAATATGTTAGTTCATCCAATCCAAAACAGGGGATTATCTGTAAGGGAAGCTGCTAGACTTCAGTCCTTTCCAGATTGGTATATATTTTATGGTAGATTAGGTTCTCAGCAGCAGCAGGTTGCTGATGCTGTTCCGCCACTTCTTGCCAAAATAATTGGGGATAGAATAAAAGAATATTTAATGGAGTATTAATAATGAATGATAATATAAAAACCATAATATTATCAAATAAAAGAATGGAACAAATATTTAATAATGTAATGGAAAAGAACCGGTATCATTGGAAAAAATTTACAACACCAGATGAAATTTTTAAATGGCTAAATAATTTTCTAAATGAAAATGAGATTTATTTTGCACTTATTTTATCAGATAAAATTTTTTATTATAATGAGGATGAAGTTAGATATTTATGGAAATTAATTTTAGCAAACAGAATAAAGAGATATTTATTTGATGAAATTTTTGGGGAAAATTACTCTGGTACTTCTGAGAATACAAATAATCAATTTATTGATTTTATAAGAAAAGAATGTGTCTTTATTGGATTTGGTAATATTTATAAAAGTGGGCCTCATATGATTTATCCTTTTCAACAAGCTGTTTCTGATATTATTAAAAAGGAAGATATATATTTTATAGAATATTCAAATTTTTTATCCCGACAAGAAGATTTTAAAAATAAGAAAATTATTTTCTTATTAGATGATTTTATTGGTACTGGAAATCAGGTTATTAAAGAGTGGAAAAAAAGAATAATTATTAGTGACAATTATAAATATAATCCACATCTTAGTTTTATATATATAGCTTTAACGGGTTTTTTAAATGGGGTAAATAATATTGAAAAAAATACGGATATGAAAGTAATTCTAGGAACACAGCCCATGAATGATTGCTTTAGATGTTTTAGCTGTAATTCATTAATATATGATAATGAAGAAGAAAGAAAAGAAGCTGAAAAGATTATGAAAAAAGCAGGAAAAATGCTTTATGAACATCCATTAGGTTATGAAAACGATCAAGCAACAGTTGCTTTTTATTATAACACCCCAAACAATAGTTTGCCCGTAATATGGAAAAAAATGAAGGATGAAAGCTGGGTTCCTTTATTTAAACGATTTGAGTAGAAAGAAATGAAATGGAGAAATATAATAAAAATAGATTTGATGAAAAAAGGCCTTTTGATGTAGTGCGAGCAGAAGATTTTGGCAGGGACCTATTTGAATTTTATGAACCACTTGAAAGATTAATAAGAAAAGTTTCAGGAGTAGATGTAGCTGGAAGTAGACCGGTATTTTTAATTGGAGGAAGAGGTACCGGTAAAACCATGGTATTAAAATTTTTAAGTTTGGAAATGCAGTTGAAATATTTTATAGAAAATACTCTTAAACAGAGTAAATCTATGGAAAAACTAACTACAAGCGAAATGATGTCATTTTTAGATACCCAAAAATTTATAGGTATTTATTTACGCTTTAGAACAACAGAATACGATTCCTTGAAAGGGGATATTAAACAATTTTTTAAACCTTATTTATCTATAAAAATAGCAGGAGAAATATTTAAAATCTTACTCATTTTTAAATCATCCGGACTAATTTCAAATAAACAAGAAATTAAAATTGTAGAATACTTTTTGAGACAAATTAAAGAACCTAGGCGGACAATCGATTTTAATTTTAATGAGGTATTAAAATTTATTGGAAATAATATACTTTCAAAATTTGAGACTATTTTCGAAAAAAATTCATATTATTCTATTGATGAAATTAAAGTTTGTTGTAATATTCCAATAGTAGTTTCTAAAAATATCATCTTTTCTTTCCCCGACTTTATATTTTCTGAATTGGATTTTTTAGAAGAAAAGAATCTTTTTATTCTTTTAGATGAATTGGAGTATTTAAATGATTATCAAAAACGATGTATTGGGCAGTTAATAAAGGATAGCGATGAGACATCAGTCATATTTAAAGTTGGTTCAAGATATATGCCTGAAGAACTTCCTGTTGGAGAAAGCAGTGAAGTGCTTCAAGACCCCCATGATTTTAGGGAAATAAATATCACAGATGCGCTAAATGCTGCACACAGCGGTAAAAAAGTAGACTATAACAAACTTATAAAAAACATATTGAATAAGCGATTGTCAAAAAGTAATTATTTTAAAAATAGAGGGATAACAAACATTGAGCAGTTATTTCCTAGCCTGCCTATTGAAGCTGAAGCAGTAGAATTAGTTAAGAATCGAGAAATTCACTGGAAAAAATTTAAAAATATTATAAAAAAAACAGAATCTGAAAAGAAGATTAACTATATCATTGGCTGTCTTAAATATCCGAATAATCCAATTATTGAAAAGTTGAATATGCTTTTGTATTATAGAGGGAAATCTCCAGAGAAGATAAAAAATATGTATGAAGATTATTTGAGAAAGAAGAATGATCAATATACTCTACTTTATCAAAAAAATGCCTTAAATCTTTTATTTCAGCTTTACAGTGACTACCGAAGTGAGAAAAAATATGTTGGTATTAATGTTTTTATTCATTTATCTTCTGGGATAATTAGACTTGCTGTTGAACTTTGCAGTCAAGCATTAAATGTTGCTTATAATTTTGAATATGAGCCTGTTAAAAACAAACCAGTTAACAATATTTATCAAGATATTGGTGTAAAAAAACATGCTGAACTTCAATATAAAAACATAACAGGAATTCCAAAAAACTTAGGTTTAAAAGTGCAGAATTTTATAAATCAAATTGGTACAATCTTTAGAGAACTTCATTTGAACCGTTATTTAGTAGAGCCAGAACCAACCCATTTTGAAACAAATTACTCAGAAATAATCGAGGGAAGGGATGTCTTTAATGCAGCTTTAGATTACTCCAACTTGCAGAAAAAACCATCGATGATACCAAAAAATTCCCGTGAAGCTAAGAAAGATGATTTTATTATCAATAGAATCTTGGCACCATATTTTAAAATTTCTTACAGAGTAAGAGGCAGAACATATATTTCGGCTTCTCAAATAAGCAGTCTTATTATTGGGAGTAGCACGAAAAAAAATAAAACACGCAAAGAAATTATTAAAAATAATACAAAGAAAGAGAAATCTGAAACTGGCATCCAACAAACATTATCTGACATAAACAAGTAGGTAAGTATGAAACTAATAGAAAATTTAGCTATCCTTTCTTTGGAGGATTTTCTAACTAAACCAAGAAAATGGGATATATTTATATCATGTGGAAGTTTTGAAGAAAGATGTAAGAGAAGCAGTGATATTTTATTAAAAAATAATGTTGAAATAGATACATCTGTCATCTTCAATTATAAAGAAACTGACCCTCAGAATAGAAAAGAAGAAAATATTCAAAAAATAGAAAAGGATTTAGAAGAGATCTGTAAGTCTTCATATATATTTGATGCAGATAGTGTATCATTACCTTCCAATGGGATAAAGAAGTTTTTATTGTTCCTTAGGGAGAAAAATATTAACTTATCAAATAAAAAAATAATAATCGATATAACGGTATTAACTAAAGGGTACTTTTTTCTTCTTTTTAATGTAATGAAAAAAGAATTTAACTTACATGAGTTCTTTATCATTTATACTGAACCAGAAAGGTATAATAAGAATAATGAGGAAAGTGAAATAATTTTAACAAAAGGACTTGATAGAATTGAATCTATGCCAGGTTTTCCAGGATCCTCAAGAAACTCTGATGATACCCTAATCATTATTTTGGGATTTGAAGGGAGGAGGTCAATGGAAGTATTTAATAATATTAATCCAGAATTAACATATGCTATAAATGGGTTCCCATCGTTTCAGATGGGGTGGCACAAAATAAGTTTGGAATCAAACTCAACATTTTTACAAGAATCAGGCGCATTTGATCATATGTTTTTTGCTCCTGCCGTCGATCCTTTTGAGACGAGAAATACTATATATGAAATAGTTAATGAGATTAGAAAGAATAATAAAAATATGAATATAATAATTTCACCTCTTGGGAGCAAACTTCAAGCATTTGGTGTATTACTATATGCATTGGGAAATAAAAAAATAAAGATTGTCTATCCATTTCCATCAACTTATAATCCGGATTATTCTTATAAATATGGACCGACTTGGCTTTTAAAAGTTAATTTAAAGAAATTATAGATTTATTATGAAAATCTATAATTATTACATTATAAAAAAAGGTTATTTACACACTAAGAAGTCGAAAGATTTTAAAAACAAAATAAAAGATTAAATTACTAATTAGGTTAGGTTTGATTAAAATGAAAGTTAAATTACTTTTTATTACTCCAAATGCAGAAAAAATAATTGAAGATGCTGGAAGGACAGCTTATTTATCTTTTAAGAGTAAAGGAACAAGGAGTGAGGAGGAATTTATTAGAATGCTTATAAAATACGATCACTTCTCTGTATTGGAACATGCAAGTGCAACCTTTAAAATTAAAGGAGTTTCAAGGGCATTTACCCACCAGTTGGTAAGACACAGAATTTGTTCTTATACTCAACAATCACAAAGATATGTTGATGAACATGAATTCAATTATATTGAGCCAGATACTGTTAAGAATAAGAAAGAAGCGCATACTCTTTTTATTGATTTCATGAATAAAGCCAAAAAAATTTATATTAAGCTTCAAGAATTAGGTATAAAGAACGAAGATGCAAGGTTTGTACTGCCAAATGCTGTTGAAAGCCAAATTGTGATTACTACAAATTTCAGAGAATGGCGGCATATAATCGAAATCAGAGGCAGTCAAAATGCACAATGGGAAATAAGAAAAGTTATTATTGAAGTTTTGAAAATTTTAAAAAAATATGCACCTACAGTATTCGAAGATTTTTTAATAGATAAAGAAAATACTATAATAAAAAAGAGAAAACAATAATCTTCTATCAAATTATTTAGGTGATACAGTATTATTTTAATTCTATTTTTAGATTTCGCTTAGGATGTAAAAACTTTTGTAAAATATTTAAACAGGGAAGATACTACATTTAGTGGACTTATTTGATAAAACTATAAAAATTGATTAAATTTAAAAGTTTAGATATAAGAATCTACTTTTATTAAAATGTGTATACACTTTTATTTAAAGTATTACTAAAAGATAATTTTATAGATGAATTTAGTAAACTAATAGTTTACTTTTTGATAATAAGCTAAAAAACCACACTAAAAGTCATTAAATTCCTTAATCAAAAATAAAAAAAGATGAATTGTATATCTAATGTGTTGTTTAGACAACATTATGATACTATTAATATATACTCAGTAATTGCTATAAGAGAGGGATAAGCTATGGATAATCCATATGTAGTAGAAATAATAAATATCCTAAACCAGATAAAAGGATGGATATTTGCTCTTATTGGAGTAGTAACTGTAGTAATAGTAGTAAAGAATGCTTTTACCTACCAGGCAGGGGATAGTTCGGAAAAACAAGAGGCTGCAAGAAATATTAAAAGAACCCTTATTATGGGCGGGGGGATATTCTTTTTAGCCTGGTTTGCCAACTGGATAATAAGTAAGATGGCAGGAGTATAGGCTATGGAATTTGAATGGCTATTTAATCCGGTACTGGAGATTATCCAAAATTTTTTAAATGATCTTGTAGTAGAAATACTTGAAGGGGCTTTAAACTTAATTATCCAGTTTATAAAAACCCCATCTGATATTAATGCTTATCTTCCTGTTGGGAATTTCCTGGGCTATATCCAGGTTTTAGCGGGAGCACTGCTGGTGCTAAAAGTTGTCTGGGAAGTGTTTGGCCAGATTACCGGAAATATTCCCAATGTATCCGGAAGATCAATTGGAAGAGATTAATAGCATTTTTTATAGATAAAATAGAAGTTCATTCTTTGGGTAGGATCAATAAAACTTCTAAGCTGGATGTTTATGTACATTATAATTTTAACAGTTTAGCTGCAGAAAATATCGGTAAAATTACCCCGCGCTGGGCGAATGGCGGAGGCGGTTCACCTAGCGTAGGGTGTATTAATCAAGAGAAAATAGTCCCAATATTGGCAGGCATCAACGATAATCCAATCAATCTAGATCTAACATTTAAAAAGAAAATAAAAGTTATTTAAGCTTTAAAAGCCCGGTATACCGGGCTTTTGTCATTAGAAACAAATTTAAACCAGATGTAATATGGTGAGTAAAGACAACTTAAGGGATGGAAGAGTAAGGAACTGGTTCTATCTTGAAAATGATCTACTGGACCGTGAAGACTTAACTATTTATGAAAAAACTGTC
>SDBT01014877.1_pt1 | contig 12382 bp, 19 predicted proteins | sample 2277101 | NCBI WGS metagenome assembly SDBT01 (sample SAMN10404973, study PRJNA504765) | marine sediment metagenome | isolation source: marine sediment core GS10_PC15, 103 cmbsf | place: Arctic Ocean: Southern Knipovich Ridge | collected 2010
CTGGCTCCGTGTTTTAAGATGGAGGTGTTGCGTATAATGTCTGTATCGTCGGGAGTTGGGTTCCGGTAGTAATCGAACTCGAAGGTCACTGACTCCGTCGGCTCAACTGACAGGATTAAATAAGAGCCACGTCCGCTAGCGTGACTCTCATAGAACTGAATGTACCCCATCCTCCGGCTGGTTGGGGCGCTTTCGGATAGCCTATTTTGAACCTCAGACTTGGTGAAGATATAGACCTTGCCAGCGAAATCACCATCACTGTTATACTCAGCAAAACTGTCCTTCGTTGTCCCGAAGTCAGCGTTGAGCTTATACTCCTTCGTCCCCGAGACGATGGAGATGGTCTGAGTCTTCTCTAGCCCACGGAAGCGACCCTCGGCTTGTTCGAGTAGGTCTACGACCGTATCCCTAACGGCCGACTCCACCTCCCTCGTGACAGCCGTACCACGACGCCCAATCTCTATTAAGAGATCCTCTGTTATCTGCGCTGTGGAAGCCATCGTTACTCCGCAAGACCAACTAGGACTTCCGTTTTCTCGGGCGGCGGTGCCTTCTCTTTTATCTTCTTGGCTATGTCGTTCATGTTGACCGTGAAGGTCTTCTTAGGCACAAACGTCTTGATCTCTTCCACTTCGACCACGCCAAAGTGGCGCCAGATTCCAGTCGGATCGTGGTGGTCAATACTGAAATTCATTATACCCTGGTTGAAATGGCTATGGTTAAGCATCATTTCCATCAGGGCCTTGTTCTTTGTATGGAAGAGATTACCAGAGAACTTGGCTATGTAGCCAGTGTTCTCTTTAGAGGTTACCGCCCCCGAAACGGCATGAACCTGCTCTTCAACGGAATCAATAAGCACCCGTAAGCAGGGATATTTTGGTGTCGAGAGAAACGTAGCGGCCATGACCTCGCCCTCAGCGTTCTTGGGTAGATCTTCTTTCAGGTACTTGGTCGGTACTTTTGTACTAAAAATTCCCATTACTAATTACTCCTTTTAAGGGAGGGGGAGTTTCCTCCCCCAACCTTTATTGTCGGCTATACAGCTTCTTGCCTCTATAGGCAGGTCCGTATGCGAAAGACCGAGCAGCGATCTGAATGTCGGGAGCGGTAATCGCACCAGAAGCGTCAGTGGCTTCCACCACTATCCTCTTGCCACGAGTCCCAATAATAGGCTCACCACCAGCGTCGAACGTAGTCGCAGCCCCTGAAACCAGTGGCAGCGTTGTAATCAACGCAGAGGTGTTCTTCCTATCGTCACACGCATAGATCTTTAAACCAGAGCTAGCACCACCAAAGGTGACATCCGCTATGATCTGGATGATCTCGTGTACGACATTAAAATCAACAGCGTGCGATCCAGTCGACGGACCATTCAGCGTCACACCTACCGGGAAAATCTCCGCCGTCTCAAGTGAGGTGTCGGCGTAGAGCGTAAACCCGTTGGCTCCAGTGGCATCGTTGTCGGTGCCATAGGCAGACAGGGTGATGATGTTACCGGCCGTGACTTCGATGTCGTTGTCTGGTCGATAATCAGTCATCCAACATTCCCAATCCCGAGCGACGTTTATGAGACTGTTAATCTCACCTACTGTGCTGTGATCGGAAATGTTGATAATCCCTGTGCTCCCACCTGGGGACATTGGGTTGATCCCAGTGCCCACGACAGCTGCGGCCGTAGTGGCTCCCTGCTCAAAAGTCAAGTCACCAGTTGTAGAGGCAACGCTGACATGAGCAGCAACCTGCGAACCAACGTAGCGCATGGTTAGCACCTTGTTGGCGTCGACAGCTATGAGGTCGTAGGTCTTCCGAATCCAGTCTTGAGGCTGGATACCATATAATGCGTAAGACATCACTACCTCCTTAGAACTGGAGTCCGGTTACGGCGCCAAATGTCTCTTCTTCAAAGAACTCCCAGCCGTATTCGCCGTAGATTTCACCTTTTTTCTGGTGAATCTCGTCCTGCGTTACCGGCCGGTATTTGACGTCAAGGTTGATATCGCCAATAAGAGGGCGATATTTGATTTTCCCGGTAGGAACCAGCAGAATGGTCCCCATCAGGTCTTCTTGTTGGTTGAGCAGGTCACACTCTACCAGATCAAACATCCCATCGGGAGTGTGGATCTGTTGGATGGTCATACCGTCTTTTTGAGTTTCCTGGTTATAGACTACCTTCTGGAAGGCCCAGTTGGTAATCATATGGATAACTGCTTTGGAGCAGACGATAGCTCCACCCTTTTTATTGTAAAGTGACCACTCGGCCAAGATGTCCCACAGGTCCTGGCGTGTCATCGTTCCACCGAGAGCATAAACATTAGTCGAAATGTAGTTCAAGATTGATTCAGGGGCTCTCAGCGGGAAGGTGCCGCTCGTCAAGTTGTAACTGGCACCAAATATTAGGCCGCCTTCCATCTGGTCTTTGGACTGTTTCCAGGCCTTGCCCAGGGCGCGGGTAAAGGGGTTGCCCCCTCTAGACCGCTCGGCGAATTCGGTGTCGGTCACGATGACTGGGTATGAGATGATTCCGGTGGTAAACGACTTGTAGACCTTGGTATTGGTCATGCCGCTTCCCATCGTGAAGCCCTCATAGTGCGCCGGTGGTATGATAAGTAAGAAATCGCCGGTGTTCATCCAATCACTAGCGCTAGTGCCGAAGTTACGGGTGGCCCCTTGGGTCATTGCCGCAGCATCTGGACTTGCGTTGTACCTGATGATCTCGCCGGTACGCGGGTTGTAAGTCCGCGAACCCAAGACTAGACGAGCCATAGCGTTAGCTATGACGATATTGTCTACCTTGGTGAAATCTGTCTCATCTGGTCCGGTGTACTGTACCCAGTTCGGGAACGGTGCATCTTCTAGATGGCCATACGCGTGGTTAAAGGTTGGTTCCTTCACACCTTGACGGAGTACCCATCCGAGAAATTGGTTCTCGTTTGGATCGTTCATCCAAATGTTGTCCGAGATGGCAAGTGGTTTCCCCTGTGATATCTCATCAGCAGAGTCTCTCACCGCCATCGTGTAGGTCATTGCACTTGGTAAGGCCAATGTACTCTATCCTTTTTAAGTGATCTTACCCAGCTCTGTGAGAACTTTCTTCAGATATGCTGGATCGTTCTCGTTGTGCTTTGAAAGATCGAGTGCTGGATGTTCTCCACCCTCTGGGTATTGCCCTTGTGCTTTAGCGGCCAACTCTTTTTTGTATGCCTCAACACCCATAGTCTTAGCGTCTTCTAGGGCTGCGGCCATGTTTGCTCCCTGCGCGGCGAGATGAAGCAGCTCCAAGTGCGTCATATCTTTGCTCAAGAGCTTCGCTGAAAGGAGAGTCCTGTCTTCTGCTAAGTCGTCGAAGTCAGGGTATTGTTCCTTTAGCTGATTATGAAACATAGTCTCGAGTTGAGGGCCGAACTCTGATTTGAGGCGATTATACGCCACTTCTGATGAGTGCTGGAGAGCGGCACCCAATTTAGCGGGATCTTCTTCCTCAAAAATGTTACTGAGGTCGGGGGCTGCCCCACCTCCCTTGTGTTCGACTGACAAACCGGCTTCCTTGGCGATGTAATCAATAAGCCCCTTGGGGTCTTTGGATTGAAGGTCCTGTAGCTTCCTCAGGACTGCGATCTGATCGCTTTGTTTGCCGACCTTACTGGATAAATCGGTGAATTTGGTTGTGCCCTCTTCCACCTTTTTAAGCAGTTCGGATCTTTCCTTGTCGTTGGCCTCGATTAACTTAAGGGCATCCTCAAGTGTATCGGGTGGCGTTGATGTTGACGTGCCTCCACCTTCGCCAGCTTCGGCTTCGCCTCCTGCTGGTTTTTGGTTCTCGGCATCGCCTGGGTTGGTGACGTCTCCTCCGTCAGTGACTCCCGGCTGTTTGCCTCCGTCAGTGACTCCTGGATTTGGTTCACCCATGATATTCTCCTAAAGTGAGTTATGTATCTTGGCTAGCATCATGGCCTTGAGTTCTTTCCAGGCCTTGAGTTTAGCTCGTTCTTCTGGTACTAGGTCTTCGTCCATTTCTAATGTGGCAATAGCTCCTTCTTGAATTTGGGTGTCTATATATTCCATTAAATTTTGCCATGCTGGGTTAGACAACAGTAGGGCTGAATGTTGTTTTGTCTCGACTGTCATAACACCCCCTGTAATTGGTCAACTCCCGGGAGGGAGGCACCCCTCAGCCCCCGGGATGGGTCTGATGCGTCCTGTTGTTGTGAAAGTCTGTTCTGCCCCTGTGTCTGGGATAGAACATCCTGCTGTTCGGCGGCCAAATGCTGCTGAATATGCTGGTCCAGCACGTTCTTAGTAGCCTGCGGCCACAGCGGGTAGTCCGGGCCGAGCTTGTAGGCCTCGTGGACCTGCCGATGGTTAGCGTGTTCATTCGCCTGGCTTATCTCTACCTGCCCACCTTCAGCGATAATCTTGTTCTCGATGTTTGGCGGGATATTTTGAGTTTGCTCGTTCGGGTCTTTGACAAATCTCTGGTAATCCATCGGCGAAAGGAGTTTCCACATCTCAGTGAAAATCTCTGGGAGGTTGTGGAACTGTGGCGCAGCCATAGCCCTGTCGGCGGCGGTAAGGAACTGTTGGATCTGAATCTCACGATCTTTAATGATCGCCGTTCCTCTAGAGATAAACCTTGGTTGCGCCATCCATTTGTAATCTTCCGGTGTGATCCTAACCCAGTCAACGGCATTGACCCCGTGGTACTTGAAGGTATCGGGGGCCCGCATCCAGCGCTGTTCGAGTTTGAACATCCCAAGATAGATCGGCTCAAGGCAGGTTTCCTCCATGTTGAGAGCGATTGTCATTATCTTGCCCATCGCACCGGCGGCTACAGCGGAGGTCTCCCTGGCAGTCTTGCGGCCCTGCGAGAAATTACCGAGCTGGTTATCACCAACACCAGAAACGTCCTTGATGATTTCCATCTGAAGGGCAATCTCTTCTGTCGCCCCCTGGGCTATCGACCCGGGCTGGTAGAAGAAGGCTTTATCCCCGGGGACGCCCCCTGACGACACTAGCACTCTGCCGGGGTAAAGCTCTACTTTACCGTCGTTTACATCAACCAGTTCTTCGTCAAGAATCGCTATTGGGTTCAGCGTTAGGTTCTGGTGGTCTCTCTTGAGGTTGACGATGGCATTGATGTCATACTGCGACCGTTCCATTCTCTGAACGATTCCCATGCCTTTGAATTGGTTCGGCAGGGTATGTACTCTCCAGAGCTGGAGTGGCAAGCCATCTATGTTTTGGCGCGATATGATTGTGTCGCCGACCATCTCTACTACATGATGGCGCGTCCAATACCGAACTATTTTAACCCTGCGGCGCATCAACAGATTTATAGGCTCTTCCTCGTCACTGGACACTGGAGCCATCCTCATAAACTCATCGGACAGCTTTTTGATCACCACGTCTATATTTTTATAGCGGCCAAATAGGCTATCTTCCTGCTCCCGCCACTCGATCAGGCTCTCTATCAGCTCAAACCGAACGTCAATAAAGAACTCAGAATCCTCAAGGCCCATCTTGGCTTTTGAGTCGTGATAGCAGTTCATGTAGTCAAAGAGGCTGACATCAGAGCGGTCTATGGCATCTGGTATCCACTCCATCTTGACCTCGACATCCCTTCTCTTTACCTTCAGACGACCAAGAGGGACAGTAGTCTCAATTACAACCCTTTTCGGGATGAAGCCGCTTTCCATCTTCCAGCGCACCATTGTCACAGCGTAGTCGAAAATCAGGGACTGCTGTATCGTCCGGTAGATAATACTCCTAAAGTGCATCTCCTTGTGACGCTTCATTAAATGGGCAGTGATCTTTGGCCCAAAAGCGTCATCCATAGGAGTGCGCCCCTCGATCTCAAAATAGTCTGGGGCTGAGAAGAAGGCATTATATAGGCCCGAGGCTGCTGTATCAACTACAGCGGCGCTGATAGGTAGATAGGTGTTCGAGTATATGCGCCTGTCATCAGCTAGTTTCCCGGTATCTTCATCTATGATGTTTTCTGCTTGATCAAGGGCTTGATAGATTCTAAGATAGCGTTTACAGCGAGCTATATCTACGTCTTTGTCGGCTGCTGCCTGCTTAAAGTCGCCAGTCACCCTCTCTATCAGTTCTTTATCACTGAGCTTTCTGATATTTGTGTACTTCTCAGCCATCAGTTACTCCAGTGCCTCTTGGATTGGATCGTCTGGCGATTATTTCGCCATCCTATAATGCGGCCAGTCTGAAACTCACGAATTGGTTGGGGCGGCTGGTATTTCTGACGGCCAGTAAATTCACTGACCTTAACTACATTCCCGGCTATATGCCTTATCACGTCCCCTCCGTGATCATACTCGCCGTCCTTTAGCGGGTGTCCAGAGTGGGTCCCAACGTCCTTGTCTGGGTATCTCCACCCACCAGCCAAGACCCTGATAAGGTAATCACAGCGCTTATTAACCAGCACCCCTGGCTGGCCATCGGGAGAGGTCCTGGCAAATATAGATCTCACTAAGTCCGTCGACTCGGGAACTCCCAGTTTCTTGCTGTAGATCGGGAGGCCGAGGCCCCGTAGGATTTTGATCGAGGTATTTTGGGATTTGTCGCTTGTGGTTTCACGCCGCTGGTGCCCCGCCGGGTCGGGGAAAACCCTTAAGTTCCGGTGCTCCCAAGACTTTTCGTACAACATCCGTAGCTTTTCAATAATCTCTTTTCCTAGTGTCGGCGTATCACTGTTCCTTAAAAAGATCTCGTCAATAAATCGAAGCTGCTTGAAGTCAAAGCCCTTAATGGGGACATATTGAGCGAAAGCAGCAACGCAGATCTCTGAGCCAAAGTCTACCCCGATATACATCGTGGCCTCTGGGTCGTAGTCAAATGGCCGGACAAAAATGCTGCGCTGCCAATTACTGATGATCGGGCGACCTTCGAAGGAATCGTAGCTGATCTCCATCTCCCGCTCCCACGCGTCAGCCGTCATAGTCGCTTTTGCTTCAGCTATCCACTGCTGCCCTTGCGGAGTTTCGGGGGATTTGTCTGGATCGGCGGAGTAGTGAATCCTGAGGCTGGGGATACCATTATGCCCTATCCTGAAGCGTATACCAGGAACACAGGCCACCAGTTCATCAAACGGTATGCTGTTGAACTTCTCCCTGTCCATGGACAACAACTGCTCCGGTGTGTACCTGAGCTCTCTAACCCGGTTACTGTCAACCCGATCCGGGCCTGATGCGAAGCCGGTTTTACGGTCGATTGAGTGGATCATTCTCCAATTAAAGGCTCGGCCATTTGGAGTAGACGGACCCGTGTACCGTCCGCCACCTTGAATCGACGGGAGAGCGGCGTCGTATGCCTTCTCAGCTTCAAACTGAAATGCAACTTCATCTCCGAGTAAACCCGAGGTAGTGGGACCTCGGACAATATCCGGTCCCTGGGGGATAGCCCTGAGGACTGAGCGGTTGTCGGGAAATTCCAGCTTCGTGGCTGTGCCCGGTTTCTCGCTGATTGTCCTCGCCTTCGGAAGGCCTGGAAAGTTTTGTTCGAGAAGTTGCTCATATATTGTCTTGCTACGCTCTAAAATATCATTCGCATCCTCCTGCCTTTTGGATTGGAGGAATACTTTTCTACCCTTAAAGAACAGGCAGTCCCATAAATAGAGAGCTGCAAAAATCCAGGTTATCATAATCTGCCGACTCTTCTCTATAAAGAGAACCGGGAATTCTTCCCACGCCCGGGTGATTACTCTATACATTAGCTTGCCCGGGAACTGTTTGAAGGGATGTACCTTATCATGCTCATCTTGAGTAATAACCCAGGTCGTCAAGTAAGACCACGGATCAACCCTGGCTAATGCGGCATCAATGGCTGCGAGTTCAGCTTTATCTTCAGGACTAAGACTGGGCTTCAACACTAAATTTGGCATCAATCGCTTTCTCTTTGTTTTCGAGCTCTCTCTTACGCTGTTCAAGTATTCTCGGGTCTATACCAGCGAATACACCCATATCAACCGTAGCGTCGATCTTGAGCTTCTTGGCTGGGAAGTAGTCGCCCAGCGCACATAGGGTCCTGAAAGTCGCTAGCCTGGTTGCATAGTCGGGTATTTCATGGTACTCAATCTCCTCGCTGGTGATCATCCCAGATTCATTCCTTTTGGCTACCTTGATGATCTTAACGGTGGTGGCTTTAAGACCATCGGCAGCCACCTTCGCCAGGTCGTCTTCGAATATCCCAAATTCCTTGAGAGTTAAAGCTAACCGGCCAGCGAGTTGCTTCTTCAGCTGCTGAGGCCGGGCCTTTTTAGTCACCGAGTACCCTGCGTTCTTCACCTGCTCAAGGGCGGTGGCGCCAGGGTTCTTCATCATTTCAATAGCGAGCGCCTTCTGTTTGGGCGTCAGATCAGCAAACTCAACCGCTGCGTCTACAACAGAATCCTTGATCCCAGCCGCCCGGGCTTCTTTAATCTCCTGAGGGGATAAAACTCGCTTGTGCTTACTCATTATACCACACTACGTTACGAAATCTATAAATTGTATAAAGGGTTAAGCTGTTGAATGTCAAGCAAAAAGCCACATTCCTCTAGAAAATACTCCGGGGAACATGGCCTTGCTTAACAACTGGTGGGTTGTTATATCTTTATGTGTTACAGTATCTTAATCGTCACCATTACACCTTCTTCTTCTGCCGATGCCGCATAGCATTTTTTGGTCCCTGGAAGATACTCTACTATCTGAGAATCGTCTTGTAAGATGATGCCTGTCATACAATCCTCTATCGCCTTAACGAGATTACTTAGGTCCGGTTTACTGGTAAAAACAAAGTCTGTTTGCTTGGTTTTATAGAAGCACCTAAACTCGAAACCAACCATAACCGCCCCGTGGTAGGGTAATTCGGGGCCGTCGAGTATATTATTGAGCTTCCCCTGGCTTTGGAGGATAAGGGTTTTCGCTGCTGGCTTGAAGCTCTTATATGGCTCAGGGGTGTAGGAATTCCTTGTTTTTGAGTTGAACTTCGGGGGGTGGTAGCTGACTGGTTTAAGTGGCACCCAGAACTCAAACGTCATATTTACCTAACAGCGCCGGGAAATCGCTTCTTGGGATTTTAAGAAAGAACTCGGCGCCAACCCCATAGACCTTACAAGTGGCACCTATTGACTCTCCATCGTCGATTAGGGTATGAATCTTCAACTCCCCTACTTGTAGGCCCTCGAGCTGCTCGTGCTCTGTGACCAACACCTTTTTACATGACCAGACGTATAGCTGGATAGCCCTCTGACAATCGTGGCAGGGGCTCCATTTTTTCCCTTTTATTGCCTTACCACAGCAGGCACATATTTTTAGGTAATTCCTAACTGCAAGTCTCGCAAACGCTCCCGGCTTTTGTTCTCTCATAACAGACCCACCAATCTGTAAAACGCTTCGTAATTATCCTTACGCCAGTCGAATAGTATCTTCTGGCTTATAACACTATACCCATCTTTAAGTTGCTTCGCGATGCTCTCTTTTTGAACACTTTTTCGCTCGAGTATTACTTTGTCTTTGAACGCCCTGATTGTGGGTATATAACAATATAGGACGTGGTAAAGCCTCTCTTTCTCAGGTCGACCTTTCTTTAGCCGACCTGGTCTCTGTATCCAGATATACACATGGTGATCAACCCGTACACCTACCTGCCGGTTTAGTCGACGGCGAACACGATCAAGCCTAAGAACATACTTTGGATGAATATCGTATTTGCACGTCCCGGCAGCTACTGGACTCATTTTGTCTTCTTTGTAAACTCCTTACCGGTCGGTGGCGTTGCATCTTTCTTTGGCGCCGGTTTTTCGACTGTCGCGGTGACAATCTTCTTCTCGACCTCGACGAGCTCCTTCTCCGCCCACTTCAACTCTCTATCCAAGTCTTTACAGAAAGACTCAGTTAGAGTGTATCTGTAGCCATCAATCACTACTTTTCTTGTAGCACTCATCTCACACTCCTAATCTATTTGAAAAAGAAAAAACAAAAAAAGAAAAAGTCAAATTTCACTAGAGTTAACTCTCTGGCATTTATAGTAAATCACTCAATAGACTCAGTCAAGAAAAAAGACAGTTATTCCTATTCCGTTAAAACACCATCATTTATAAGCATACAATTTTACACCCTCTAAGTCGCTCAATAGAATTAAATATCATAAATCAGTAACCCACTAAACCCTTATCATTTAGGAGAGGCGAATTTCCATCGGATATTTAGGTGGATGTGATCACCACTCCCAGAATTGTGATGTTTGAAAAATAGAAACAACGGTCCCCAGGTCTGCTCGAGATAAATCCGGATCTTCTCAATCGTCGGGTCGGAATAGTTCCACACCCTAATATCAGCTGCACGGCCACATAGATGTGCTGAAAGGCGGTACCCATTAAGTAAGTCGTTTTCTTTGACGGTGCGGTTCAGACAGGTGAGAGTTATCGGGTCGGATTGCATCGTCACAGCGATATGCTCGCCCAGGTCCATAAGGATAGCCCTGAGGCGCCGGTCAATCTTCTCGTTGTATTCTACTCGAAGCCGCTCAAATTTAGATTTCTTGAATCTAACCATAATAATGAGGCGGGTGGTCCGGGTGGGGGATCAAAGGAGGTGAAAGAACCACCCGGGCCCGCCTATCCTTATTTCTTTCGAAACCGGCTGACGTTGACACAGTCAATAAAATGAGGCTCCCTGGTTTCATAGTTGATCGGGATTTTCTTTCCAATCTTCGTGGTCCGAAAATAGATCTCAGTGCTACAGTCCGGCCCACTACAGATAACCAACTCCTCACCCTCATACGGCCATTTATAGCCTTCCTTGCTGCTCTTTGGAGTAGGTTTGATCAACTTCATACAGCTCGGACAAAACCAGCAGTGCCCCTCTTTGACTGGGGTTTGGTTGACTGACGAGATAATATAGAGCCCCACGTTGCCACAGGGACACTTCTTATTGTCGTCAATCATTTTGATCGACTCAGCCACTCTTCTTGCCCTTCCTGGTGGGAGTGAAGGCGGAGGCCATCAGTTCTTTTGAGACAACCCCCATATAACCACTGTTGAATAAAACCAAGAAATCTCCAGCCAGACCCCTCTCAACCCCATCCTCACCCCCGACAGCAAAATCCGCCTCCATCTTCAGGGCCGTTGCGGACTCAGTCTTCTTGTACTTCCGGCCTAAAGCCTTCATTAGCGTCTCACAGGCAGATCGCGGTAAAAGGTCCATCGCCGCCGCTACTTTTGTTTCCATTGCCGTGACGGGCTTTTTCGCTATTCCCTGTGCTCCCGGTTCCATTGCAGATGGTCCAATACTCATTGTTTCTTCTCCTTGTTTAGGTTTTATCAATTATCCCCAATAGCTCTCAATATTGAAGCTGTCAACAGTCCCGCCAACCAGATCAGGCCGAAAATTGTAGGCTCAAACCAATAATATGATATCAGCAGCGCAAGCCCACTCAAGTTGGTAACAAATATGAAAGGCCACCGGAGTCTCCGGCTGATCATCTTAAGCGTCTGATTCATGCCCCCTACTCACCTTGCACCTCTTGAGTAACAATCGTGGTCACTCCCATCTGCACCTCGCGGAACTGAGATCGCAATGCTTCAATCTCTTTTCGTCTGGCTAATCTGACATCGGCCTCAGAGACATTGACCGTCAACTTGATCCCGTTCTGTTTAGCCCATTTGAAAAACGCTAATACCATCGAACTTGAACATGGCATATCTAAACCAGCGTACTTGACCATAAAGTGCTTCCCCTCAGTCATTAGATGCTCTCCCAATTCGTACAAGACTTATCGTGAAGACCATTGGGCTGCTTGCAAATGGTGCAAGTTCTTATCTTAATCTCCGCCATCTCAGGACCTTTAATCGAAACATTGGGTTTGAGCTGCCTGGCTATCATCTCCAAAGAGGCAGCCATACGGTCTAAAGCGTCCAACCCTCGGATAGCCTGATAGTAGTCGAGCTCTATTCGAAAACCCTTTTCAGCAGGAAATACGGCTTTAGCCTCGGCCCCACGAGCCACCATACCCGCAGTACGACAAGCGTCACACCAGGCACAACCCTCGCCAGCAGCGTGCTTCTTAGTATAACCACTCCCGGGTTTACAAAAACCATCATTAGAATTGCTCATTTAATGTCCTTATTGCTAAACGGAGCCCGGGCGGGAGACACTTCGGTATCTTCCTGTAGTGCCACTTTAATCCCCAAAAAGTCCCGAATTGCTTCTGGCACATTACACAGGTATAAGTCCGAAGTTCGATTGTGACCTTAAAGCCCATCATAACAACGACAGGGGCTAGCTAAAGGCAAACGCTCCTCTATCCTCTCAAGAACAGCAGCCACGCGAGCAAAAGACTCCGACAGAGACTTCAAATACTCATTCGTCTCGATATCCATTGTTCACCT
>SDBT01014878.1_pt1 | contig 12382 bp, 19 predicted proteins | sample 2277101 | NCBI WGS metagenome assembly SDBT01 (sample SAMN10404973, study PRJNA504765) | marine sediment metagenome | isolation source: marine sediment core GS10_PC15, 103 cmbsf | place: Arctic Ocean: Southern Knipovich Ridge | collected 2010
ACGAGATTATGTTGCGGGCATCCCCAACATGAACAATCACCGCAACACCTTCACTGGTATGTTCAAGCCGCCATTCGGAAACAGGAACCGCCACCTTGCATCGTGTGCAAAAGCGAATTCCGTCAGGGCCATCAGGTTCCATGCTCATTTACACACCGCCGTACCTTGATACCACAGATGTAATTGCTGATGATAATTGCACCACCAAACATTACCCATACAACCTCGCAGCTTCCCGAATGGCCGAGACAAACCCGGCAACCTCGGACGGCTCCAAGCACATCATTTGCTCGATGCCTGCCTGTCTCCGGTCCAAGCTAATCCCCTTCTCAATGTACCCGGCACCGGCCTGCACTGCCTTTACACAGTCTTCGATTCCTGGCGAGTGGCTGGTGAACCCGATGACGTGGTTGGGGTATTGGATTTTAAGGGCTGTAATCCTCGTTAGGTGCGGGTCTGTGGTGGGGTAGCCAGTGGGGGAGTGGACTATGATCGTGTCGTCTCGGAACTTAGCACAGGCTTCCAACGCGTTGTCCAAGTCTTCCTGCCCGCCCTTGGTGTCTAGTAGAACTCGTCTACCAGTGGCGGCGATGGCCTGAATCAAGTCAAGCCTGCCCATGTCGGACCCTGCAACCTTCAACGCGCACATATGCCAACCAGGGTTGCCGAGAGTCCGGGCCGTCTTGGGTGCGTCGGGCGTGGTGAATAACGGTAGGCTCTTGTCCCAAGCGTGGCGGTCTAGCTCTTCCCATTCGTCCCAGTCCATCTCCCGTTCATGTAGCATGTCCAGCATGGGCCTCTCGTGGTTGCCAGAGCTGTCTTGGAACGTCAGAGTCCCTACGCGGTACAGGGCCAGGTTATTGGCCCAGACGGTCTGGAACTTGATACAGTCCGCATCAACGCTGGCGTCTATCAGTTCCTTGGCAACTCGGAGATTACCGCCGTGGGTGGCTCCTGCCTCTAGGCAGATGATTGGGTTGCTATTCTGTAAGTCCATTTTTACCTCTTCTCACAAGTGCAATCAATGGTCATCTTGGCGTAGTCATCACCGGTCTCTAATGCAGTGGTCAGCATCCAGCTATCACTTGGATTATCAATAGCGTGTTCATGGTGGCGTTGATGGACAAAGCCTACCGGTAAATGGACGATAGCCGCTGCTGCTGAACCAATCAGTTCATCTGCTATTCGCAGTCCGCACGGGAAGGCCCATACTTTGTAATTTCGATCCCAATGAATATCTGAACATTCTGGAATCATCAGACTGCTTAGAAACGTCTCAGCCATGCTCCACCTTCCCTAATGCCTGAATTAACGCCGTAGCGTAATGGGGATATAACGCATTATAAACCCCTTCAACTGTTAGAGGCCCAGCAATGTCCACGAACTCTTCCACCAGAATCTCTCCTCCATCGATTTCACTGGTCATCCGGTGTACGCCGACGCTGGGCCGTCCGAGTTTCTCAGGGGTAGTCCGTTCAGGGTCTATGCTGCACCAGTAATCTTTTATGAACTGCCTCACTGGACCAGCCCCAGGGTAGTCAGAAAGGAAAGGATGGACGTTGATACCGCCGTACTTGGGCAAGGCCAGTAGTTCATCGCTCACGATCTCACGCCCGTGGACACTGACCAGCAGGTCTACGGCTTCGATGGACAAATCAAAGTAGGCTTCCTCAACTCCAGGGCCGCGAATTTTACGAACAATGCGCGGGATGCCCAGTCCTTCGGCTACGGCCTTCACATCGTCACTGTAGTAAACGACACACAGCGGCCGGTTCCCCGTGGCGCACAGCGTTAGAAGCCCGATAACGCCCGCCTGTCTGCCGCCCATGAATACTGTTTTCATCTTAACCCCACGTCATATTGATACCGATAAATCCAAAGACAAGAACGCCGAGTACGGCCAGAATGACAAAGGCGAGACCACTATCATCCAACTGTGAGCCATCATTAACAATGGCAGCAAGTAAGACCACCACGGTAATCCCAATTACAACCCAAAAAGGCCAAACCATCACTTACCTCTCTTACTGAATGCGGCAACCATCGTGTCACCCAATTCCCTGAATGAATCTGCCAGCCCCTGTGATGCTTCAATGAATCTTTCCAAGCTGACTTGAGTTGATGTGAAGTTGGGTGGAGGTATTATATCCACCAATTGCATCCCGACTCGCTCACCGAAGTCATGGTGCCGATTCAACGTGGCATCAAGTTCGAAGATGTAGCTCCGAACCCAGCGGCCTATCAGGTGGAAGGGCTTAATCCAGTACCGGCGCATTCTCAGGTACGGATAGTCAGCCACAAGTCCGTAGTACCACGGCACCGTTTGTCGGGCGCTTTTATGGGTGAGAATCATTGCCTACCTCCGCGTTGGTTCATCGCCGCCACTGCGTTGAGCAATGGTTCCAATATCCCTAAAAACGTTCGTGTGTTCGTCAATCGCTCGGCTCACTGATTCAACCACATTCCGAATCTTCAACTCACCCATAGCCGCCTCACTGGGCTGGGCCTGTTTCACGCCGTCGCCCAGTGCTACTTCAATCTCCCGAATCATGTCCACCATGCGCCGGAACTCGGACGGCTCGATGCTGCTGGCGTGGTCCGGGCCTACCCGGTCTCTGTCGTCAGTGAAGTGTTTTTCAATGACCGTGGCCCCGAGTGCTACCGCCGCTACCGGGCAGGTGATGCCGGTGGTGTGGTCGCTCAGACCGTACTCCCAGGCTGGTGTGCCAAGTTTGACCATAGCCAGCAAGTTGGCGTCCTCAACCGGGGCCGGGTACGAACTAGTGCAATGGAGTAGAGCCTTCAAACGACCATCGCCAATACAGTTGCCGGTTAGGATGGACACCGATTCCTCAACCATCTTGCTGTCCATCATCCCTGTAGACATGATGACTGGCTTCCCGGTCTGCGCTACTTGAGCCAAGAACTGGTGGTCGCCGGCCTCAAAGCTGCTGACCTTGTGCATGTCCACGAACTGGTTCACGATTTCCAGACCCCACGCATCGTATGCGGTACACAGGAAGTCCATGCCGAGTTCCTTGGCGTCGTCTCTGAGGATGGGTAGCCACCAATCAGGCATCTCGTTGGCCTTGTACGTGCGCCAGAAGTCCTTGGCCCCACGGCGTTCCACCAGGCTGTCAGCTCTGAACAGTTGAAACTTCACCGCGTCGGCTCCGGAGTCCTTGGCGCGGGTGATTAGATCCCGCGCCCGGTACAGTATCGCGTCATGGTTACTGCTGATTTCTGCGATTATATAAGTTTTAGACATTGATTCTGTCCTTTGCGGCTGAATGATAACAACTAACTGAATTACGCCCTGGTCGAGTATCGGGTACGCCGCCACGCTCCACTCTTTGTACCGAATAGCTGAAGTGCCTCTGGGTAGTTGCCGCTGCCATTTCTAGTGTTTGAGCGAATTCGGCTACTTCAGTCCACGACTTGCACGTTTCTCTGGTGGAAGTGGCAGGTTCGTAATCGTCAGGAGCCATGTAAACACTGACCTCATAGACGTATTTCATGCTGAAAGTATCCCGTATACCGGCCAGTGACCGGCGAACCACCGGTGCCATTGCCGGTCTGAGTAGTGCTTGGTGCAGATGTCGCAAAGGTGGCCGGAGTGGAAACAAGCAGGCCCAGGCGGTGGCATCTTCCCTTCGATTCGCATCCGGTCAAACCGCCATGTGGACGTCGGCCCATCTGGTGGCCGCTCCAAGTTGAACCCCGTATCTTGTGGGTCACGTTCAAAGAAGCCAAAGACTGCATCACCTATTGGGTCACTGGTTGAGACGTTCATCGTATCGTCACCGTCCCTTTACCGAATTGAACATCTAACGCAGCCTGTATGTCCGGCCCCTGCATGTACTCTACCAACTGAGGCGCAGCGTCTTCGATTGCCATACCCTCTCCGTCTGGCCTGAGTAGCACCAGTTCTGACGTATCGGGCATCATGTACTGCATGTTCATCGTCTTGCCACCTTCGCTGTCGATAACAAAGTGAATGGCGATACCGTCTCCGTCTATGCCAATGATTAACGGCGCGAGTAAGAATCCTTTTTCGATTAGCTTTGACGCCTTCTGTCCCACGTTGGCAATGCAGAAGTCTACTTCCGGAGTTGGGTCGTCACCGTTCCAGAACTCCACATCTACCCCATTGACCTCAAATACCCGCTTGGAAAATTCGATGGCCCGCACGTCTCTTTCGGCAGCGTATACCTTGCTGGCACCGAGTTTAGCCGCTGCAACCGCCACGATACCGGTGCCTGCTCCGAAGTCCAAAAAAGACTGTCCAGGCTTCAGGTTCTGCCGGAGCGCGATCAGCGTGGCCTGAGTGGACTTGTGCCAGCCTGCGCCGTGGACGCCCAGCGGTACGGGCGGCATGAGGATGGTTGTCCGGTCTGCCGGGTCCGGCTCGGTGTCCCAGGTGCCCTTGATAGCGTATTGGTCAAAGAGAATCATTTTACTGCCCTCCTCCAATTCCTATCAAACAAGTCTATAACCAGGTTATCCACGGCTGGACACTGCACACATGCTCTCGTGTCGTCAGGCACTTGCTGTAAATGCACAATGCGACCATGCCTAACGTGGTGGATTCTACTCGACGACGAGTATTGCCACTTATGCCACATATGCATCCTACCAACCTCCAGACGGCTTGGCGTCGGGGTTGTCTTCAGTCGTCTCCAGCCACTCGTGCAGCTTCTCACCCGGTTGAATCCCAATCTCGTAGGTGCTGGCCTGCGGTGCCCGTTCCTTGATGATGTCCACAATGGGCCGACCGGTAAGCGCCGGTATCCACAGTCCAGCGTCCAGCATGTGGTCAATGACAAACTCGGCCGCATCGTCAACCGACCACCAGAACCGTGTCATCCTTGGGTCAGTGATGGGAATGGGTTTGCCTTCGGCTACTCGCTGGTCAATGATTTCCAACAGACTTCCACGGCTGCCAAGCACGTTACCGTACCGGACCACACCAAGCCCATTGGCCAAGAATACTTTCTCAGCTAGGGCTTTGGTGATTCCGTAGGTGTTGATGGGGTATACGGCCTTGTCAGAGCTAACGAGGATGGCTGGAATCTCGAACACCTTGGCCAACTCCGCAACGTTACGGGAGCCAATAACGTTGGTCTCTATGAACTCTGAAGGGTAGCGTTCGCCAACTTCGATGCGCTTGAGTGCCGCAGCGTGAATCACGGCGTCAACGTCTTGGATGGCTGTCGTGAGCCTCACCGGATCGCGCACATCGCCAAGGATGTATTCGGCGTCGGGGAACTCTTTCTGCATGAGGGATTGCTTGTATTCGTCGCGGCTGTAGATGACCGGGGTGTGGTCTGCACGCAACAGAAGGGGAGTTAGGACGTGGCCTAAAGTGCCAGTACCGCCTGTGATTAGGACTCTCATATTCACCTCTGGAGTCTTGGATGCCTCAATTGTGACACATTATGCCGGGAGATGTTTGGTTCGTGGGGTGTTAGCAAACAAGCAGTGCTACTTGCCCCGCCATCCTTACGGTAAAACGGCACCCCACGCCCTCAGCAGCGGAGGATGTGTCGGAAAACTCGTTGCCTTAATGTCACGCGGTCAGCGATTAAGTCCTCTGCCGATGACCAAGTTAACCAGGCCCGGAATCTCCACCATGCGGGTTTATTCTTTGGAATTGGCATTAGCCCAACCTCAGCAACGCTTCACGATTAGCTTTAATAACAAGGCGTGCAGCTTCACGTATGATTTTCCGCTCTTCATTTAATCTTTCTTCGTTCGTCATTGTTGCACCTAATGCTGATGTGGTGGAGCCCTTCTTATGGTGTATGTGGCCCTGGCTTGGCCCAGTACACCTCGGTGAAAAATTCTCCGGGCCAGAACCGCCGGTAGGACTAACCGACGGCAACATGTAAGGGGAAACGTAGGAGCAATGGAGCAAGTGCCCTAACCAGATTTACCGTCCACCACATCATCAGCGATATCGTAGCATGTCGGTTGGGTCTATGCTACCGGCTATCCGCCGCTCGTTATCTCACCTGGTGTCGTTGGCGGTGGCTCCTTGGGTGGATTCAAAGCCTTCGCTTCCAACTGCCAAGTTATGCGCTGGCAAGATTCGATTGTATTAATGCACTCGCCGAATTTCTCTGAAGGAACCAGGGGCCTTTCCAGGTAGTGGACAAGTCTACCCCACGCCATTTCCTCAACCTGCTTCAGTTTTGCTATCTTTTGCTGGGTATCTAAAGCCATATCCCTACCTCTCCGTGCATTAATGGCGAATACAGCATTGCCGCTGCGTCCGCATCGTCCGGGCTTTTGCCACCGATGCGGGATTTGTATGCCGCCTTTTCTTCAAGTTTGATTCGCTTATCCCCTTGGATGGTATACAACCGACTGGACATCTGGCCTACCATAACTTGGCTATCTTGACCAAGATCCAACATTCCATCCTTGGCTGCCTGGGCCAGTTCATACCAGCATTCCGCCACGGCGTTAACGAACCGCCTATTTTCCCGAGCGTTCTCACCACCGATAAACGCCAAGATTCTGCACTGCCCTTCCAGCACCCCTTCCTCGCGCAACCGATCAGTTACCCCACCGCCCAGCCCGGTATCGTCAATGATGATTGTACGCACATCCTCTTGGTAGTAATCGTCTTCAGGGTCTTCGCACATCTTCTTCAGCATCCCAGCAACCTGCTGGGTGTCCCAGCCGTGGACCCGCCTTACAAACCGAACCTGGTGGCCCTGACGCGACCAAACAACGGTATCGTCATCGCCGAACCGGGCTACGTCACAAGATAGTGTTTTCCAATCACCAGCTTCGGGCTCTAGTTCTCGATCTACCGCTTCCATCAACGTGGCTCTGGCTACCAAACCCACCGTTAGGTTGGGCGGAAACTTACCATGAACCGAGGCGATAAACATAGGGCTTGTTTCGCCCCAGTCCTTTTTGCGCCGCTCCACCCATTCACTAGTCACGAGACCTGGAATCACCTCAACCCCTTGCTGCACGTTAGGTGTATCCTCAGCATCAATTTCAATGGTGTGATAGGCGCCAGCATTGGCATGGAAGGCTTCGTAGAACTCGCCGGCCGCGCAGAAAGGGTTCCCGGTTAACAGCAGACGGTTTGGCCCAAGGCGCTTGGCGGCATCAATGTGGTCTTGCTTAACATGGTGAGCCTCGGTGATTATCACTAACAGGTTGGGGCTGTGAACTCCGTCGATGTTATACGGGTTATCGGTGCTAATCCCTACTGCGTACTGATCGTCTGATATCTCGTACCGGGGCGGCTTGTACATCTCCCCGCCCAACGGCACCTTAGAATTGTAGAAATGATTCCGGGTGTCCTTCCACACGATATCCGCAATCTGCTTATACGTGGGTCCAATCACCACCACCTTGGCTGGGCGTCTAGTGTTCAACCATTGCAGGATCAACGCGCCGGTGTGCCAGTCTTTACCGCTGCTGTTGCAGCCCACCACTGCCACCTGAGAGTGTTTGTTGACGGCCTCGGCAATCTCAACCTGCTTATCGTACATCGCAAGACCCAACACCTCAGTATAGAAGGTGTTGGGTTCGTCTATCCAACGTTGAACAGTACCAGCAGCCCTAGTCTTTGTTATCTTCGTCGTCATCAGTGGCCGCTACTAGAACATCCCAGACAGACAGGGGCTTGCCGTCCTTGCCGGTGATTTCCTTGCGCTCAATGAACATGCCTAGGTGCTTGGCCAGACTGTCCAGCGCTCCCTTCTTATCGTGGAGTTTGAACTTGACTGTGCGTCCGTTCTCAGTAACGGTCTCTGAGACTTCCACAACGGCGCGTGCTTGGTTCTCTGTTAGTTCCTCTGACGTTTTCAACGTCACACCAGTCGGACCCCAGGTAACGTAATCAGCCATGTTGGAAAACCCCAACCGTGCTAATTCCTGCACCACCATGTCGGCCTGAACCCCAGTTCGCTCTGCTCTTTGCTCAACCGCTAAGGCAATTGCGGCCTGAATCTTTGGTTTCATTAACAACTTGGTAGCTGCTATTGCCGCGCCTTTTGCTTTGTAGCCAGCACGTTCAATCGCCTTGGTGCCATTGAAGTCAATAATGTATTCCTGAACGAATAGACCTTGCTTGGTAGGTAGACCGGCTAGTAATTCTGCTAACTCCCCGGTGAGCGTTTCTGTGGTTATCTCATTTGCCATTACGAAATCCCTCTATCCCCAGCAGGGTCAAATGCTTGTAACAGGTCGTTTGTAGACCAAGACACCCACAGAATCCGTACTGGCCTGCGGATATTCAAGCACCAAACCAACATCGGTCCGATAAGTAATATCTCTCGCGGAGTCAGATTATGAATACTGCAATCGGTCATGCAATCTCACCTGTTCCTCATTCTACCATGTTGGAATCTGGCGCTATCTGCCATCTAGTTCCACCTCTATCATCCGTGGCTTCCCTGGGCCACCACCACAAGTCAAACAGACTTTGCCGCCCCTGAAGTCTGGTTTATTGCATAGAACCTGTGTAGGCATTACTTCAGCACCGCCCGCCAGCAGTTACTCGCTAACGCTAGCTTCTCTTCGTTGGTCATGCTGGTTCCTCACTTCTTGGCAATCTGGTGGTCAACTTCGTTTGCCGGTGTCATGCGCCCCTCTTTCCTGCACTCTCGGCAGTTCGGCTCCATTTCTAAATGCTCTGCCCGGATCTTGCGCCAAGCTGCCCCGTAACCGCGTGCTGTCGGGCTGGGCCGTGGGCCTTGCTGGTGGTCCCGGCATCGGCCACTGGCTACGGCGGTACGTGGGCACTGGGAGCAGGTCTTTTTAGACTTCCAGGGCATCGGCTTTCTGTTTCTCTCGAACCTCGGCCACAAGGCGCTTATGCTCGGCTTTAACCTCTTCTAGGTTAGTTCCTGAAACTGATATGTAGCGTGATGGAGAAGTCTTATACGTCCACAGCGAAACTTTACTGGTTGTTGGCCCCTCTTGATGCGCCCATGACTTCCAATTATCGCGTCGGCGACCGTCTGTACCTATCTCGCCATTAGGATTAATATGGTCAGCCCATGTGTATAACTTTACTGGAATAGGTGCCGACGTGAGTACATCCCATTCCTCTACTTCACCGTGTATGACCACGGCAAATGCGTCGGCTAGTTCTTTGGTAGCAAATACGCCTTCTAGGTCACGTGAATATTGCTCGTATTCGCCTTGCTCGGTAAAGACTAAAAAGACCATCATTCCTCCTAAAGTACATGCTCATTCGGCGGCACATCGGCAGCGTCCGGCCCGAAGCTCGCCTGATCGCGTTGTCTACGTAGCCTGAATATACCTTCCAAGTCTGACTCTTTATCCATGATCAGACGGGCGTAGAACGCGGAATAGTTATTGTTGATTTTTGGCACTTTACCCTTAGCGCCCAGCGACAGCTCCCACCGGGCTTTTTCCATCAACATCCTAACCCCTAGCTTAGAACTTGGTCCTCGCCGGCGTCGCCACATCCTGGCACTGGTCGTCAATGCCATATAGACTTCAGGGTGTGAGTTGTGGAAGTCTATGAAGCGGCCTTCTAGTAGTGTTGTCATCCCGTCTCCCCGCTGGCCCCGGCATCTGCTGGCGAGAGGGCGGCCAGACCCGTCGCATCAAGTACGTTTGCTACTGTTTCCATCTCAGCCACAGCATCCAGCGCATCTTGCAATTCCCGTTGTGCTTCAGGTCTCCCGTCCTGGGAAAGAACCCTCTGCGCGGCCACTCTGACATCCCGCAGCTTCTCGTTGGCAGTCTCAGAGGCTTGCAGAGCGGCTTCTGCGTCCATTGCCTCACCGCTGACCCTTTGGCAAGTCTCCTGCCATATTCTTTCGGACTCTCCCAGTTGCTCAACTTCATCCTTCAGGGCGTCCATCACTCGGATAGCCGTATCTACTGCACCCTGACTTTGCGACGGCTCCCCTTCGACGTTCTCCATGATGTAGGTGGCGAGTTTATCAATCTGCTTACTCAGAGCCACCATATCCCGGTTGTACTGCTCCACGTTCAGGGCTAGTTGTTTGGATGCCACTTCACGTATCAAGTGGGTGATGTTGTGGCCTGAGTTCTCGTGGTAATTGATTTCTATGTCTCCAATTGCTGGGTCACTCAGCCGGGTCAGGCCGCTAGACGGTGCGGTGGGCTGGTAGCCAACGAGAGTCGCGTAGTTGGTATCGCCACCACAACTGACACAGCATCCATCCTCGTCAGTGGCGTCAATTGGCCCACAGTGGTCGCACCTCAGTTCATGCAACCCCAAGCCTGTCTCACACAGGAATACAGTTGGCCGCTCTCCCTGTTCACTGTTGCCGGGGTTCTGGTCTCCCATTAGTGCGCCTCCTTGTTTAGATATGGACATTCTTCTGCATTTCCGGGGCACCCTATAATCCAGTGCCACAACGCACGAAAGGCCATCACCCACCTCCGGCTTGCTGGCTATCTAGGGCACGGTTTTTCTGGGCTAAATACACGCGTCGGTTAACGGTGGCCTTACATTTCTTGCACAATCTGCCTTCTCCATCTGACCGGATGCCTGTGTTTTCCGGCGTGAATTCATGGCCTTGATTACAATGCGTTCGCCGTTTCCGTGCGCCTGCGTTGCCATTCTCCCCAGCCCATCCAACACCACGCTTGACATTCTCTTGGCGCGTGACTGGTTCAAGATGTTCAGGATTGACACAGTTCCTGACCCTGCACAAATGGTCCAGTTCTAATCCATCAGGTATCGGGCCAATCAGTAGTTCATACGAGACCCGATGTGCTGGAATAGACTTCCGTTTCTTCCTAAAGTTACCGTAACCGTTGTCTGTAACAGCTCCTACCCAGAGCCAGCATGTCTCAGTTTTGTTGACCTTGGCCCAGAACCTCACATCCACAGGAGTTTTGTGTTCCATTCGCACATGATGATAAGGAAGAAATCTGACCGGCTGGCCATTCACCCAGCCCCGCCGAGTACTTGATTGGGTAGCCACTTTTGTTTGTTGCCCACATCCACATTCGCAAGACATAAAAATACCGTCCTTCACCAACTCCGAAACTCTCACATAACGGAGCCGGTGAGAGACGGCTATTGCGGGCAGTGGCGGAAGTGGTAAACGCAAACGACCTGGAATCGTCCGACGGTCTTCCGTCTTGCCCATACTTAATACCACTCTATTATATCATTTCTGGGAATCGAGTGCCCGTAATAAAGATACCAGTAGGGCACGGGTTAGGCTGGTGATGCCTTCGCTTCTCCAGACGATGTACTGCATTAAGGCACTGTCGAATAGCTCAACCTCAATGCCGTAGCGTATGGATGATGCTCGGTAGCTCCACTCCATCGCCGCGATTGCGTTGGACACGCTGTCTTCGGAGTCGTCGAAGACGTAGCCAACGTCATTGCAGGTGAGGCACCCTTCAGATTCAGCACTCGGAGAATCTGTGAAGTATCTCCCGTGCATGTGGACGGTTCCCATATTGGGCTTACCCGGCCACACCTGCTCAGTACGATTTTGGGAGCATGGCTTCCTCAGCAACCACCGCTTGCCCTCTTCGCAGTCAAGGCAACCAGCGGCCCAACCAGGGTCCCGGTCTCGGACTTCCTTGCACTCGCCGCACTCCACGAACACCCGCTCTGCCGCCAGTGCCTTGAGGTCAGCGAGTGGCTGGGCGATGTAGTTATCCATTGTTATTTTCTTCCATGAGAGATTCCAGCCACACAAGCAGTTGGGCGGTACTCTCCGCAAGGTAGTCCACCATCTTGTACATGAGTTCAGGTTCACCGTTCTCCAGCAGAATGGCCGTAGGTTTCTCAGCGCCCACTGCATACCCAAGTTCCAGATGGGCACTCCGGCCACACGGCATCACCAACACGACCACTTCAGCCCACCTCAGAGCGTCCATGTCTAACTGGAATCCCCGTGTCGCGGCTGGAGTGTAGAGCGCATCCATGAACTCTTTCCGTGTCCAGGTCTGCCACTTCGGGTCTATCTCCAACCAAGAGAACCCGTCATCATCCTCGGCTGGGTGTCTGAAGTCATAGACCTCGTGCCCCGCATCCCGAAGGATTTGGACTACTCCCGGCTGGTAGTCGTTTCGCCATGATGTTGCTACGTAAATTTTAGACATCTGTCTTCCCTCCATCCTTGTCTGCCGAGATCGCGGCCAGGGCGTCGAACACCAACCGACTGTTGCCGATGCTTCGGTCTGCTTTGAAGACTTCCACCGCATCCACCAACGCCTGGTACTCCGGGGCCGTCTCCGCTTGCCCGGTGGCTCCAAGGGCGAGACATTCCAACATTGAATATTCATCCGGATAATAGTTATTTAGAACATTTAGTATCATCTCAATGAAATTATTATGTTCACTATTGAATATTAATTTTGCCTGTTCATATATAGTCTTATTAAT
>SDBT01014879.1_pt1 | contig 12382 bp, 37 predicted proteins | sample 2277101 | NCBI WGS metagenome assembly SDBT01 (sample SAMN10404973, study PRJNA504765) | marine sediment metagenome | isolation source: marine sediment core GS10_PC15, 103 cmbsf | place: Arctic Ocean: Southern Knipovich Ridge | collected 2010
TTTTATATTAGATAATATATGATTGCCGGCCAGTTGACTTGAGATACAAGTTATCGCAAAAATTGCTGAGCCAATTTGAGATCTGTCCCCAGTCTAAACTCACCGCCACTGGGCACCGCCGGCCATTGATCAAATCGACTCCCATCTAAATCAACCCCCACCGAACCCGCACATATCCGTCCCACTTTGCACCGATTTCGGAGCGCGCCACAAACCGTAAGAGCGCGCCACATAACGGCGTTACGCGCCACATAAAGGGAAAGCGCGCCATCCCGCAGTAGCACACCCCCAAGAAACCCGCTATCTTTCGTTAGACCCCCAAGGAGCCCCTACAGTGTTTGGTCCACCGAGTCGCCCATCGTTACGCTGTACCGCTTGCGGCCATCGGTTTGATGAACATGATCTAGGTGAGTGCGGTTGTCAGTTACCGTGTACCGTCCAGCGTCATGATGGTGCCCAGGTGGTGATCTGCACTTGTACCGATTTTCAGTTCTTTGTTGGTGCTACTGATGACTGAGGTGGAGCTAACACCCGCACTGCTAGCAGCCTTGAAAACCGATTGTGAGCGTCGGTTGGCTCAACCGTATGCAGCCTACAAGCGTTTTGAAATGGACTCGGCCGTGGCGTTGGCTTTGGTGGTAGAGGTGCTCCGATTACGCCAACTACGTGAGCGCTGTCCGGAATGCGACAGTGCGTCGGTACATGTACGCCATGAGGTACCTTTTTGGAGTAGAACCACCCAATGCCAAAATAAGTGGCACGGCAGCCACGGCCAGAGGTTGCCATGACGGAAGTCCAGTCGATTGGTAAGGACCGAGCGGTAGCGATGTACGACACGGAGTGGTGGTTAGAAGAGGACTACGAGACCCAGGTGCAGTTCCAGCTGTTTACCGAGGAACTGTGCATGCCCTTCGATCTGTTCCACAAGGCTACGGAAAAGGTATTGGGTTGGTCGGTATGGACCCATGAATTTGCGTACCCTAGTTTGTTGCGGGCGGAGTTGTTGGGGGCTAAGCGTGCCCCGACGTTCGACGAAATAGTGAATCTGATTCCGGCTGCCAAGCGCATCATAGTAATAACTTAAGGAGCCCTACATGTTCACCAAGGTTGATGAAGTACCACTAGGCGCACGTTGTCGGGATCGTATCACGGGTTTCAATGGTATCGTTATCGGTAACGCAGAGTACCTGCACGGTTGCGCTCAGATCCTGGTTAAGCCAGAGGGCGTCAAGGATGAGGTACCGATTTCGGGCCAGTGGTTCGATATCCAGTGCTTGGAATTGGTAATGGATGGGAAGCCGGATTTTCGACAGGATGCCGTGGCTACCGAGGTGACGACCGGTGGGCCTCGGATGGATCAGGCACCTAGTCGATGAGTCTGTCACCGACCGAGCGAATCCAACAGGAACTGTACGGCACGGGGTTCCATGATGGGTACATCCATCGGAAAGACGAAGCTGATCGAATGGCGCGCGAAGCACCCCTCACTAGGTCTGATTGGTGGTTGTGGGCTGCGGCGTTACTCGGGTTTGTTCTAGGGGCGGCAGCCTGATGTGTAATTACGGTACTACGACACCCGTTGCGGTCCAGATACCCGCCGATCTCTCGTTCACAGGAAGGATGCGGTTAGCGGTCAAGGAAGTCGACCTCTGCCTTGCGCCACTTGTTGCTGCGCTCGTCAACGCTGGGATTGTGACCCGCTCATCGTGTTGTGGGCACGGCAAGGGGCCGGGTGAAATCATGTTGCAGGACGGACGGCGGCTGGTTATTGAGTTACCCAGTGGAGCCTGAGGGACGAGCCATGACGGACCAGCAGCAGCTAAAGGACTGGTGGTTTTCGTTTACCGACGCGATAGAAGATTACATGAAGGGACTGCCCCACGAATCGACCTGCATGGAGTCCAAGACGTTCGGCCACCCCGTCTGTAGGACGTGCGACATAGAGGGCGATATAATGGCGTTGTTGTATGCTGACCCGCCGTTTCTGGATGACGATCCCCTATGATCTATTGGTCTGGAATGCGCTATAACGTTGGCGGCTGGTTGGCTGCACTACTCCTAATGGCTTTTCTGTATTGGGGTATGCAGGCTGTCACGAAGCGACAGCACGAACGCTGTGTTAAGCAGCTGGCTCTGGCTAAAACTTCGACCGATACCCTGCTTGTGGTTACTAAGAACGATTGGTGCCATCTTGAATAGTCGGCGCATCCTGTACTTCCTCGTACTTTTCATACTTAGTTGGCTAGGCACTAGCTGGATGCTTAAGTACCTAGGCATAACCACATGAGGAGTCCCGTATGTCACCCGTAGAACTAGCTTTCCGGCAGTTGTGGGAAAAGATCAAAGCCTTCTTCAATTAGGAGCCCCTATGAAGGAATGCAAAAAATCAGCGGACGGATTTCATTGTTGGCACAGGCAGGGGTGGACCAGCAATCCGCATAACGACGACGAAAAATGTTGCCATTGTGGTCAGGGCAAAAAAGTGCCCCGACACGGCCCGTATGCCCCCGACAGGTACCCCAAAAGCTCCCGTAGTCCCTACGACGCGGGTGCGTCATGACCACAGAGCTGCCGGCCGACCTCCCCTGTGGTTGGTGCGGTCACCCTTTCGAAGATCATATACAGCGTGCCTGTGGCTGCCGTCGCTGTATGGAGGTGGCGTGTGACTGTCCCAAGTTCGAAGCGCAGGACTGGGGCGTGCGACCAACGTGCCCGCATGGTGCCGTATGACCTACTGTGTTGTAACGCCGGCAGCTACTAACAACCCCGAAGGCTTCCAGCAGTGGTGCGAGGATCGGGGTTTGAGATTGATGATTTTGCGTACTCCAATGATAACGCTAAAGGATTGGGGTAACTCGGATCTGGCAGCCATGATCGAGGCGGGGTGGGTTGAACGTATTTGCGGTATGTTTCCGTCGCCGGAGGTAGTTGCATGTTTGAAGGCGGGGCAGGCATGACTTTTGGAACTCAATTTAAGCGTATAAGAAAATCGCATAATTTATCGGTAGTCAAAATGGCTAGAGCTACCGGTTGTGGTGTCACGGCTATTGGTAATTGGGAAGCCGATATACATCTACCCAATCCTCAAAATCTAGATAGACTTATTAACGCTTTGCCTTGGTCAGAGGTACAACAACTACGCAAAGCATTAGAGAACAAGCATGATCGTTAAACTCGACGGTGCGGACGACGATCCTAACATCTATAGTGATTGGCCGCGCTGTCTCCAGTGCGGTAAGTCGCCCAGCCTTTTGTGGAATTGGAACTCGTCCGGTAAGTTATTTTGTAGTGGGGAATGTGCGGATCTGTATATGGCTGCTGGAGGTGACGTTGGACAACGAAATCGCTAAGTACATGGGTGATGATCCTAATCTGTACCTACGGCATATTCGCGTGTCGTCTAGTCTGCATATAGTCATCTGTAACGGGTGCCTCGACGTAATTGTTCCACCGGCCCCGTATACCTATGCGTTTACTAAGTACGGGACGAAAAGGTTTTGTCAGCTATGCAAGCCCTGGTGAGCGATGATCCTAATCTGTACCTGCAAAAGCACGTGCATCGTTGTATGCACTGTGCCCGACTCCTCAGAGCCGGTGGTGTCATTATGATGAAGCACTACTGGGTGATACCCGAGTATGGGAAAGTCACAAAATATTGCTGCGTGTCGTGTCTCAATGGTTAACAGTTCCTTGTTGTTAGGTGACGATCCCAACCTGTACTTGCGTATGCCGCGTTGTAAGGAATGCGGTGGCGTTGTTTTACCACCGGAAGCACATACTTGCGCGCAGTGTTGGAAGGAGCTTAAGGCAGCGAGCTATGAGTGCGTTAGCTGCGGACTGCCTTTACATCCAGGGGAACCGTTCATGACGCATGTGTATCCAGAAGCGATGGATGGTGGGCACATGGTAACCGAGTACATTTGTATGGTATGCTATCATGATAAGTGACGATCCCAATCTGCACCTACAGTTTTTGTGCCGGTTGTGCCAAGCCCCGCTTGAGGGGTTTTACTGGTTTAACACTCGGCGGCAGCGTATTTGCTCGCGCTGTTGTCCGACTATTCCGAGCGCTCCTGCGAATGGAAATGTACCCGTAGATTACTGGCACCAGGGCTACCATGGTTAACGACGATCCGAATCTGTATTTGCAGCAGCAGTCTGGGAGTAAGTGTAAGGCGTGTGTTATGTTGCTTAAGGGTACTTTTTGGTTCAGTGCTGCTACCCCCTATTGGCGCTACTGTCTCTTTTGTAGTATGGCTCTAGGGCTAGCCAAAAAAAATGGTTGGCACAAAGGTTTCTATGGTTAACGACGATCCAAATCAATACCTCCACCCGCTGTACATAGTGGCGGTGGCGGGGCCTGAGTGTTACGTGATCCACGGCATGTCGTACCGTAGGACATGGGCCGATGAACTAGCCGCTCATTTACGGGGGCCCGATCCTGCGGTATACAAGTGTGCCATGGACAAGGTCGTGGTGGATACCTACCACGTGGAGCGACGTTACCAGCAGATGGAGCAAGACGGCCCAGGGGCGTTCCGAGTGTGGCAGCATCACGATCAAACGGATATAGATTGGATGCCGTGGGGTGATCCGGATGAGCCAGTGGTCGAGTGGAAGAGTTGGATACATGCGCATGGGGCTACTGTTGCTATTGCTAAGCAGCGGCTGGCGGATTATGTGGCGGCGAAGGTCAGCTAATGCCACATGATACGTGTGATGTTTGTGGAGGGATGAAAAAGCATCCGCAGGTAATTCTAGCTGATGGCATGCTTAGTTACATGTGCTGCGACTGGTTTCATGCTGCGGTGTTTTACAATATCCGAATCTTTAACGACCTTGGTGACAACACCGATGATCCTAACCTGTACTTAGGAAATTCCAAATGACCAACACGGACGATCCTAATCTGTACTTGCAGCCGCAGCCGTCTGATGGCCTAGTCTGGCACCCCGTTCCCTACACGGCCCCAGGTGGTTGGCATTGCACCAAACCTACCGGCCATCTTTATTCGGAGTGCGGTTTGTGCGAAGCTAGTGAGGTCGAGGGGTACCAGTCCTTTATTTTCCACATGAATCCGCCGCCCAAAGACAGCTACGACAACATGATCTTCCAGGATTTCGCAGCGGAGGAGTGGACCGATCAATGAAAGCTGAACGATGCCCAAGGTGTGGCAAGATCGACTGTGGGATAGTTGGCCACGGCTTCCCACTCCCAGCCAGCGAGCCGTGGCATGAACGCCGTAAGCGATTCGGCAAGTTGTTCACAACGAGCGAGTTTCTGTTGTGCGACGAGACGGGCGCAGTAGCGAACAACCGGGGGGTGTGTCCGGTACACAACGGGGACGCTTGCCTGTGGCGATACATCAAGGTCGCCGAGTCCGATGACCGAGTGGTCGATGCGGAAATGAGGTTGGGGAGTGCTTGGCACGGTATGGCTCTTTACACGGTAGAAAACGCTTTGGTGGATCCCGACGAGCCCGAGTTGTTCAGTCCGTTCGATATCGAAGTGAGGGCCATTATACGCGGACATGTTGCTGAGGCGGTGAAGGAAGCGTGGAAGGAAGCCAACATCACCCTCAAGGCGCTCCGTGCCACGACTGACCGAGAAGTGGCCGAGGCGATGCGGACAGCACGGGAGGATCGATGACTACCTGTTGGAAATGTTCGATACCATTGGAGGAGCCGGCTGACTGTACGGAAAACCACCGGAGCTGCCAGTACGTTTGTTCGGAATGCGGTGAGACCTTTGAGAATACGGTGACCACAGAGCAAGCACTGGCTGAAGCGATTGCTGAATTTCCGCAAGCCGATCCAAATGAGATGCGTAGTGTTTGCAACGACTGTTATCAAATACTGATGGGGCCACGATGACTTATGAAATAAAAAGTCCCGCGCGTTTGGAATCGTTTCTATACATCCTGGGTCGAGACCATTTGCCCTTAGGTGTGGTTGAGAAAATTCTGCGAGACCATGTGGAATCAACGGGCGACAACAATTTAGTATTTACCAACGAAGATCTAGCTAAGTGGGCGCAGCGGGTAGCTAAACGATTAGCGTGGTACCCCATAATGGGAGCCTCAGAATGACTTTTTCTGTTCGCTACGACTCGCATGTTGAGGCCATGTGTTTTCTCCCTTCCAATCCGATAGGGCCACTAACCGGCTTTTGTACGGTAGCGGGTATTGTGCATATAGCGTGGCAAGGTAGCGTGCCGTGGGTGGCGACGCCGCTGGGGACCGAGCCAGTAAGACCGCACGACTACGTACTCCGAGATGAGTTTGACAATTTGTGGGTAATGCCCCACGCTCAGTTTGATTGTTTGTACGACGAACAGACCAATGACCTCTGAGCACTGCCCGATCTGCAGCGGCTCCCATGCCGTGCGTAATCCCATTGAGTATTTGGACGGTTCGGGTTTTTGGCATCCGTGCTGGGATCCGTTCCATGCAACGCTTCCGCCGATTCAATGTTCAACTTGCGGCAGCACCGATCCTACAGTGATGAATGTTACAGGGTACACCTACAAGTGTACCGACGCTTTTCATAAGGAGACCTGATGCATCCCATACAAAACGCCCCAACCCGCCACCGAGCGTGGGTCGGTCTGCGCCGGTTGCGTGGCCCTCCAGGTTGTGAATCGGGTGGCCGGCAGACCCCGCAGGTAGAACGCTACGGGTGGGTAGGCTGGATTGGACCTGTACGGATTATTCGAGTTGGTAACTGGTGGATACCTCGGCTGCGTTTCGGCAGGGAGTCATAATGAAAGTTGGCATCTTAGTATTCTCGATAATCGAAGTAGTGGGCCTAGCTGGTTGGCTGTTCTTGCAGGATTTGCAACCGGGGTTTTTGGATGTCTTCGGGTTGCTTGGTATTGCGGTACTGTTCGTCGGGCTCTTTGCTGAGCACATAGTAACCGACAACGTACTCCGCAGTCGAAGCTTTGTTAATCTGAGTAATCTGCCGCTGGGTGAAATTGCTACGTTCAGTTTCATTGAGACGGGTATTTGGGCGACGTGGTTGGTATTGGCAGACAGTGTCAATCTTCCCGTATCGGTTGTGTTCTTACTGCTAGCACTATTCGTTGAACATACGATTAGCAAAAACGTGCATGAACGTCGACCGATTTTCTCCCGACTATTCAATGCTGTGACTCTGCCCCATACCGTAGTTGAGACCGTGGCTTGTTCGGTGTGGCTGGTGCTCGCGCGTGCTGCTCAACCCATACTTGGTATAGGGGTGCTGCTGGTTGGTTCAATAATAGAACACGTCATTTCGGTTCGCATTACAAAAGTGCTGCCGACCCAACCTTAGCATGTTACTTGGAATCCTAATAGGCTTTGGATGCATGGGTGGTCTGGTGTTGGTGATCGGATTTTGGCCGGACTCGGAGGGCACGTATATAGATGACTACAATCCTCGAGTCTGGAAACTGATCAGCGCCCAGGGTCAGGTGCTGGGTATGGATGTGTCAGACGCAGCTCCACCCCGCTGGTTCTTCCCACCCGACCACCCGCATTACATTGATCCTAAGCACGAGGCGGTGTGGGTGGAGGACCGGGACGACTGTTGTATCGAACTAGGCTTCCGTGATTACCTCGTGGAAGAATTTCACGACGCGGATATCTATCTACCCGGAGAACGCGATGACACCCGACGAGCGGACCCTGCTGTTGCAAGTAGCTGAGTGGGTACGGAATCATTGTTACTTAAACGATGTGGGCACTGCTGATGCTATGGCTCGAATGGAGCAACTTATACGCAAGGTGGAAGGATCGGATGCTGACGACGACGACGAATGACGATCCCAATCTGTATTTGATTCCGTGGGTGGAAGCGTTTCATCTGACGGCTGACGGTGAGCCGTTCGAGCTACGGGTTAACTACCCTAGGCATGCGATGCGCATCCTGCCGCAGGCTTGCGAAAATCCGATAGCTGTAGCCCACGTTATAGTGGCTTGGTGGAATTTTTCTTATAATTCCCACGGCGCGCCGTGTCCGTTGGTCGAAGTCTTTCCGGATGCTTTTCAAGCTCGGCCGGGCTGGGACGTGTACTACGGTGGCTCCACTCTACCTCTAGCGTCTTCAGAATAACTAACTATATTGCAGCATGTCCCGCAAACCTAAGACTAAACCCGAAGTGTCCAAGCTTGTTTATCGTGGATACACTTTGGAAATAGAGGAGTGGCGAGACACCTACTGGTGGATCAAACGGCCCAATAAGTATTCCGTACCTGGAGCTGATTTTAATCCCGAGCTGGACGTGTCCGTTCAACCACCTTGGTGGTTTAAGTGGCGCGGTTCGGAATACCGCCAGCAGAAGGCATACAAATACCGTTGCTTCGATGAGGCCCTCCGAACGATGATGGCCTCGATAGATCATCTGCTAGCTCAGCAGCAACGCTCCGCCGAAATACAGGATCGCATGCGAGCACGTATAGCTATTGCGCAGGAACTAACCGCTACTCTTACAGAGTTGAGCTAAATGGTTAGCGACGATCCGAATCTCTATCTCACGCAATCTCACCCGCAGTGCTTGTGGTGCAAACAGCACTTCCCGGACGGTGCCATAAAAAACTTTTGTAGTGCGCTCTGTCATGAGGCTTGGCTGGAGTTGTGGGTAGCTACACTGAAGAAGTACAACAAATTTGAAGTGACGTTTTGAGCGACGATCCGAATCTGTACCTACAAACGTGCCCGTGTATTTGGTGTGGCAAGCGGATCCCGAATGAGTGGGGTTCACGCTTCTGTTCGATGCCTTGTTTGACTGGATTCTATGAGGCAAAGAAAGCGTTCGAAGCGATCTATCCGCAAGTTAAATCGACAATGAAGCTATAGTTAGGCCCTTTAACGGCGTTTTAACGAAACGAATCAAGCGTATTTCAGGAATAGGCCCTTTTTGGTGCGCGAAAGTGGTGCGGTTGGGGCTGTTCCACGGCAATGAGCGACTGAATCGCCCAATCACGGGCAGTTTGTACACCTAACGAGGCCGTTAGACGTTGATAACAGCGCAAAGTAGGCCGAAAAACGCGTTATGTGAAAAGTGGTCTATATGGGTAAAACACACAAACCGTACCGATGCCAGCGTTACTATAAGGGTCGGTACAAGGGTGAGAATTGGGCGTGCGCTGAGCTGATGGGCCATGACGGGCCTTGTAGTCCGATTCGTCAAGGGGCGGTATCTGAGTTTGATAAAATGCGGGACCAAGAACACACTCGTCGCTTTCGGTGCTACACGTGGGGTGAGTTGAAGAGTGCGTTGCAGTGGGCTCGCCCAGGTGATGCAATTCTCGTAGAGGATGGGGCGGAGCTTGTGGGCTCTTCGCTGCCGGCCGGAGTACGCATCATGGTCATGGAAGAGGAACTCGAATGAGTATGGACTTGTATTGGGGAATCGGCTGGTTGCTAGGCACGATTGTCACGTCGATGGGTTTTGCGTGGTTGGTACTTTCGGACAAAGGCTTTATATCTCACGACGGTGCTCCGATGTTTATGCTACCGATACTTATGGGTGCAGCATTTTTGTTATTGTGGCCGGTGGCAATGCCTGTGGGACTTACTACCGTCTTTGCGTATCGAGTTAAGGCGCGACGTAAGCAACGTGCCCTGGACGACGCAGAAACAAATCGGATCCTGGCAGAGAACCCGTGATTGACTGGCTGATAGCAACCGGAGCTTACTCCACCCTGGGTAAAATGTTTGCGGTAGCCGTGTTGTGTGGGGGAGTCGGCTGGGCAGCTTGGACAGATGATTGGTTTCTAGATGACGGGGCGGACAGCGTACCGGTAGTTTTCCCTTGGATAATATTGGCCTTGTTAACTTGGCCACTATGGCCGGTTGTCGTGCCCGTCTTGTTGACAGTAGTCCTGGCACTAAGACTTCGTGCACGTCGGGAACAGCGAAAATTGCGGGACGCAGAAGTAGAACGCATACTGAAGGAACCACTTTGACTGATGCCCCGCAATCTTATCACGGACGCATGGCGGGTAATTGACCACGGTACGGGTAACTGGCTTTGCTGGTTCCGACACCGTACCTACGTACTGGAAGACGGTAACGTGCGAACGTGCGCTCGTTGTGGTCGAGTCAACGTAAAGGTACTGTGGGCACTAGGTCCGCCACCGCCTCCGCCACCACCCGATCACTACGGTGATGCACGACGTCGCTGTAACGCACGTATTACCGACCGGAACGTAGGCACCAAGCCTACCTCAGAGCGCCTAGTTGTTCGTGACATGAACGGCGACGTGGTTGATGTCCACTGTCTGGGTGATTAGTGCGTTCGGCCCGTACACGGGCACCTCGTTCCAAATAGCACTATTAGCAGTCCCGTACTAAAGTCGTTATATTGGAGTATGCTCACCATACACTACCGTTCTGGGTACCAATACCAGTTAGCAGCGCCCTACACCGTAATTGTACCGATTCTACCACCCGACAAAGATATCAGTACGGATTACATCAACTTGTTGCACTGGCATGGTGCCGGGCAGTTAACTTGCATTCGGGGCTATGCTTGGGACGGACCTAGTGGACCGGCAATCCACACTGACTCGTTTATGCGGTCGTCGCTGGTACATGATGCTTTTTACCAATTGATGCGTCATGACTACCTACCCTCACGCTACCGACAAGACGCCGACGAGTTGCTGCGCTACATGAATCGGGAAGATGGTATGTGGCCGGTGCGAGCGTGGTGGGTGCACAAAGCGGTGCGTAAGTTCGGTAACCCCGCTGCTAGTCCCGAATCCCGTAAACCAATAAGACGAGCACCATGAAACGTTTCTGGGTAGGTCCGTACAAGATGCGAGGACCGCCACCCCACCAGAAGAACGAGGAGTGGTACGGGATCCTGTGGTGTGTAGGATCGCTACAGCTGTTGTGGTGGAGAGATCGCTGGCTACCCGAAATAAGAAGGCGACCATGAGAAATGTACTTTTGATAGTAGCAATGATATTCGCGGTGGTAGCTACCGGTGCCACGCTGTGGGGTGCTTACAAAACCAACAAAGCGATTCTTGCGGCCTGTCAGTTTATTCAGCCCGAAATCACGTCCATGAAGGAATGTAAGGTACTGCGCAAAGCTCAGCGTGACTCAGCACTGGCCGAACTCAAAACCGTGATTCGAGCGAAAACAGATACCGCGCTGGCAAATCTCGATACCACGGTCACCAACACTAAAGCTGTCATGAGTCGTGTGGGTTCTACGATGGTGCGAATAGAAGAACTCGTCAAAGCGGCGACGGATTCCAATGATCAATAATGATCGAGAATTGGTAGCGCTGCTAGCCGCAATATGCGGTGGAATGCGCGTCCAGGCACACATGACGGACTACGAAGAAGCAGCCAGGAAAGAAGCTCGCTTGGCAGTAAAGGCTGCGCGGCTGATTTTGGATGCTGTGGAGTTTTCGAATGACAAAGTTGCTTGACGACGATCCTAATCTGTACATCACGCGACCACCCAGGCCACTCCCGATATTTGCGCTGCCGAGCGGACTGCATCCGGTAGCTGGGTATTGGACCATTGGACCGAACAGCGATATTTTTACGGCCTGTAACTGTGGCTCTTGTCTGGCTGCTGCTGAGGAAGGCCATGCTGGTGGTGCAGGAGGAGTACTATGCTGGTAGTAGACGACGATCCTAATCTGTATCTCAAGGTCCGGGTTCCTCCTCCCCTTTGGTGGGAGGTCAAGAAGTATTCGATGTTAGATATACCCGTGGCAAACTGCCAATGTCCGAGTTGTAAAATCAACTACGGGATCAAATGATAGCTCAATTGATCATGGCCGGTTCCCTTGGTTTAAATCTAGCGCACAGCGAACCGTTCTACGAACACCGGGCGGTGCTGGGTGTGCGCTACCGCCACGAAATCGGTGCGCTACGGCTGCGGATCGGCGGCGTGCTAGGCAAGACTAACGGATTTCCGTTCCGCCAAGTGATCCAGGTATGCCCGTGCCCGGGTGGTCGGGAACCAAGTGGTTCGACGTTCTCGCACTGGGCCGCAGGAGCCGACTACCGGGTGGCCAAGGGTACCCACCTAGGCTTGGCGTACTTGCGCCAGCAATGGGATCTACCCCGAACTGCACCCGATCAAGCCATCTACTACACCGCTCTCGCTGCTACGCTGGAACACTGGCGACCTGAGGGATTTGTACGCTTGGAACGGCAGCTCAAAGTGCTGGCCCAGTGGCGCTTGGCGGCTAGCCGTACTATGATTCGAGGTCGAGCGCATTCGGGGCCCTGGTGGGCCAGCGGTACGATTAAGGAAACGGTGGGTTTGATCACGCGCTGGACGGGTTTTGTAGGGGCGGGTTGGCGGGTGTTTGGTATCGAAGCGGGTAGCGAGGCGCTGCCCTCAGTGCATCGCTTAGGACAAGTGACTAA
>SDBT01014880.1_pt1 | contig 12382 bp, 10 predicted proteins | sample 2277101 | NCBI WGS metagenome assembly SDBT01 (sample SAMN10404973, study PRJNA504765) | marine sediment metagenome | isolation source: marine sediment core GS10_PC15, 103 cmbsf | place: Arctic Ocean: Southern Knipovich Ridge | collected 2010
AGCTGCAGGTGACTGTATATGGCACTTATTACAACAATCCGGGAGTAAAAGGAAAGGTCAGTAGATTTCCTATATTTTTCTGTGACGCTTAACGCAATTATACATTTAGCTTTGGATAATTGTATTAGAAAACCATATTAAAGGCCTTGACGAATTTAATATTTATCTTATATTATTACTACAATTCTAAGAAAAGGATTATGTCATGATCATCAAAAAAAAGATACAGTGGTTTCTTCCTATTGGTATCTTTCTGTTTTGTATAAGTAGCCTGATTGCTTATGGCGGGGATGTTACAGGAGATATGTATCGTGGAGGATTGATCTGGAACAATTGGACAAAAACTTTTGCCGGTGGAAGTGGTGAACTTCCTTCAGGGGTGGCTAACAAAGATTTTATCAGGTGCAAAGCCTGTCATGGTTGGGATGCATTGGGACCCGATGGGGGATATGTGAGACGATCCGGATACCCTGATAAGACCTCCCGGCCTAAACCGATTGCCGGCACAAATTTAAAAAACTATTTTGGTAAAATCACGTCCAGGATGGTGAAATATGAAAAAGGAAGGGAATGGTCTATTGAAGACAACCGTATGCCCAATTTCACACAAAGCGGAGGTCTTACAGAACAACAGGTAGCCGATGTAGTGGCTTTTTTAAACAACGGGCCCAAGATAACCGATGTTGCAACACTTGACATTAATACAAAACCTGTCAAATATATTTTTCTGAATGACAATATTGCTAATGGTCAAAAACTGTATGCTGATATCTGTCAATCATGTCATGGTACCGATGGCAAAGGATGGGATATCGGTAGAGAGAACGGTATTATTGATTATTTCAGATCCGATGGGAAGTACAGCGAAGGTTTTATAAAAATGATTTATGGAGCTGACAGTGTAATGTCCCGTGAAGCTCAGGGAAATTTGACGGTAAAGCAGGCACGTGACATACTATCCTGGATCCAAACAAAAGCAGATGATCCTGACAAGACAGGACTTGACGACTAATTGCTCTTGTTTAGCAGCCTGTTGTGTAAATTTTAATAACGATGAAATCTAATTTAAATTTATAGCCTCGTCGCTCAGCTTCAAGATATATTTCTTTTAAATAAGCGTTTTTTTTATATCTTTTGAATCTTTCCCAGTAATTCGCTGCGAGCCCAACCAGGTAGGTAGCCCCAAGCGAAGTACTCAAAAACCACCCTGGGCTTGATAACATTAATACCAAGAATATCGGACTGAATTTGATAGCACATCGCCTTTAATGCGGCACAGACCGGATGGCTTCCTGTTGTACCCCGGTATCTTTGTCCCAGACGATCGTTGTTTCGCGCTGCAGTGTTATGCTTCCGGTCTGACAGGTTCCGACCGGCTCATTACTGCCATGCTGTCCACATGTTTTAAATAATGTTGACGGAACCGGAAAAATGGGGTATAATAAGAGTGTTGATCGAAGAAAATTCATTAGACTTTGAAACTTCGCGTGATTTTACTGCATTCCAGAAGCACAAGCGGAGTTGAGTTAGATGTATTGCTTTTAGGAAGCGGTTTCGAATGCGTTGAGTAATCCACTCAGTTTTCCGCACTTTTGACCTGCGTTACCGTCCGGGCATTGGAGGGGCCTGACCCATCCCATAGCTGCAGCTTCAACAAAATCTAAGTATTACTCAAAAGGACAGATATGAAAGAGAACTATTTTACAAATCTAGATTTGATCGAGCCCATTCAGCGTGTACTGCGCGAACAGAACTTCAAAATCCAGACCCCGATCCAGAGTGAGGCCATTCCGCTTGTGCTGGAGGGCCGTGACCTGGCCGGGTGTGCCCAGACTGGAAGTGGTAAAACCGCTGCATACATCTTACCGATATTACAGAACCTGTCAAAAAACCAGAGCAACCCGGTAAGAAGATCGACAAGGGCCCTGGTGCTGGCTCCGACCCGCGAGCTGGCAGCCCAGATCGCCGAATGTTTCTCACTTTTCGGAAGCCATCTGCGTTTACGGCAGGCAGTCGTTTATGGAGGTGTGAGCAGGCGCAGCCAGATCGAAAAGCTCGAAAAGGGGGTAGACATTATCGTGGCGACCCCGGGAAGACTCCTGGACCTCATGGAAGACAGGAAAGTAATGCTGGGTCTGGCGAAGGTACTGGTTATAGATGAAGCGGACCGGATGCTTGATATGGGTTTTATCCCTGACATAAAAAGGATTATAGCCGCGGTACCGGGTATGCGCCAGACGCTTTTCTTTTCAGCGACCATGCCCCCGGCGATTACCGGTCTTGCTGCAAATATACTTCACGAGCCGCAGCACATCGAGATAGCCTCGAATGTTCATACGATACCTCAGATCGATCAAAAAGTGCTGTTCGTGGACCGAAATAACAAGAAAGCACTCCTTATTAAGCTTCTCGCTGAAGAAAACATCCGCCGTGCTCTTGTATTCACCCGCACGAAGTACATGGCAAAAGACCTGTCCAGACAGCTGGTCAGGCAACGGGTAAGGTCAGATGATCTGCATGGCGACAAGACACAGGCTGCCCGCCAGTATGCACTTAACAGTTTCCACACAGGACGCATCCAGGTCCTTGTGGCGACCGACATAGCATCCCGCGGGATTGATGTCGACAACGTAAGCCATGTCATCAACTACGAGCTCCCGAACGAACCGGAGAACTATATCCACCGCATAGGGCGCACAGGCCGTGCGGGGAAAAAAGGAACGGCACTTTCCTTCTGCGAAGCATCGGAAGTCGTCTACCTTCGACAGATTGAGAGGGTAATTAAGAAACAGCTTCCCGTTTGGGAGGCCCAGCCGTTTCATTCCCGCAACGCTGCCGCCTGCAGTTCATCAGGGAAACGCCGTTCATCCGCTTCCTCGGCCCGATATGCCGGGAGTTCCGGACGAAGGAGGAGTAGAGCTAAAAAACGCTACGGTTCCTACATCTAAAGATGACGAACAAAAAGCACTCGCTCCTTAAAAACCATAACGTTTGGGACTATTTTGAAAAATAAAAAAATAAACAAGAATATAAGAAATATTGCCATTATAGCTCATGTAGATCATGGGAAAACGACCCTGGTAGATGCTATGTTTAAACAAAGCGGTGTTTTCAGGGAGGGGCAGGCAGTCGATGAGAGAATAATGGACAGGATGGACCTGGAAAAAGAGCGGGGCATCACCATTGCCGCAAAGAATTGTTCGATCCAATGGAAAGAGAAAAAGATAAATATTATCGATACGCCGGGTCACGCGGATTTCGGAGGGGAAGTGGAAAGAGCCCTTTCGATGGCTGACGGGGCCATTCTCCTGGTTGATGCTTCAGAAGGGCCTCTTCCTCAAACACGGTTTGTCTTAGCAAAAGCACTTGAAGCAGGGCTCACTTTAATCGTGGTCGTTAATAAGATCGATCGACCGGATGCCAGGAGCCTGGAAGTGGTCAATGAGATTTATGATCTCCTGATCGATCTGGGCGCCTCGGATGAGCAGCTCGACTTTCCCCTTCTATACGCGATCGGGCGGGATGGGATAGCGAGGAAAACGCTGGAAGATAAAAGCAGTAATCTAACGATTCTTATGGACACAATAATCGATGAGATCCCTCCGCCGGACGCAAATATAGACATGCCTTTTCAAATGCTGGTTTCTGACCTCAGCTATTCTGATTATCTCGGGAGGCTGGCCATTGGGAAAATTTACAGCGGGTCTGCTAAAGCAAACGATAATCTTATCTGCATAACAGAAGACAATGGGAAAGTACCTCTAAAGATCTCCAAAATACAGGTCTATTACGGTCTTTCTGTGGTTGATACAGCAGAAGCGAAAGCCGGCGACATCATCGTACTCGCTGGTATCGAAAATGTTCATATCGGAGACACGATCTGTGCAAAGGAATGCCCGGCAGCTCTGAAACGGATAACAGTTGACGAGCCAACCGTTTCTGTGAAGTTCGTCCAGAATACCACCCCCTTTGCAGGGAAGGAGGGTAAATATGTTCAATCCAGCAAGATATACGAACGTTTGTTGAAAGAGACCCTGCTGAATGTATCGATAAGAGTGAAAGAACCGGAAAACAATGAAGGTTTTATAGTTGAAGGTCGCGGTGAGTTTCAGATCGTCATCCTGATAGAGACAATGCGCCGGGAAGGTTTTGAGTTCTGCGTTGGGCGGCCGGAGGTTATTTATCATTTTAAAGACGGTGAAAAGCTGGAACCCATCGAACATCTTTTTGTTGATTGCGAAGAATCTTTTATGGGTATAGTAACAGAAAAACTGTCCCGGCGGAAGGGACTCATGCTAAATATGGTCAACCATAAAACAGGAAGGATCAGGATGGAGTTCAGTGTACCATCAAGAGCTTTAATAGGGTACCGGGATGAATTTCTGACAGATACAAAAGGGACAGGTATCTTAAACTCCTACCTTTCAGGTTATGAGAAATACAGGGGGGATTTTCAAGAGCGTTTTACCGGGTCCCTTGTATCGGACCGTCAGGGTACGGCCGTGCCATACGCGTTATTCAATCTTGAGCCCCGGGGCAACCTTTTTGTCATGCCCGGGGACCCTGTTTATGAAGGTATGATCATCGGTGAACACAACAGGGAAAACGATCTGAATGTAAACCCCTGTAAAACAAAGAAACTTTCGAACATACGGGCAGCCGGTAAAGATGATGCGGTAGTTCTATCTCCGATAATCCCTTTAACCCTTGAAAAGGCTGTTCAGTTTATCCGGGGTAATGAGCTTATGGAAGTTACACCGAGTTCTATACGCCTCCGTAAGGCCGAACTGTCAGCACAAAAAAGGAAAACAATCGATAGGGGGAAATAAATATAACTTCTTTTTAACCCCATTAAAAACCACGGTTAGATTCAGCTCCATCCGGCCCAGGTCTGTTTAGACTTCTTTTCAGATAAAGTTTCAACCTGATTTTCTTCGGGCCCTTATATTTTCCTGGCGCTGTCCCCTTGGATATTATTATTAAAGAAATTAAAGATGTGGGACAGTGTAAAAAAGAGCACCGTAAGTTATTTAGGAGATAACCTATGAAACCTGATACTAAAAATTTATTGATATTTGGGAGAAACTGGTGTCTAATTTGGATAGTGCTTTTCACGGGTATACTTTTTAAATATCTGTCAAGAAAATTAAAATTATTTTTTTAAAAGGAGTAATTTATGGTTAAAATATCAAAAGAGGAATTTATCCGGAGAATAGAGCGTATACAGGAGGCATTAAAAAAGCAGAACTTAAGCTGCATTGCAGTATACGGAGATGAGTATCGAAAGGAGAACCTGCGCTATGTAAGCAATTTCTGGCCTATTTTTGAAAGAGGTGTCTGTTTCATCCCTCGTAAGGGAATTCCGATTCTGGCAGCTGCTCCTGAAGGGGAACAATATGCCCGGGAGATGTCAGTCTGGGAGGATTACCGAAACGTGAAAGAGCTTGCCTGTGTGTCGGTTCCTGAAGAAATAGATTTCCCTTTAGCGACCTTTTCAAATTTCAGTGACATATTGGGTGAAACACTCAAGGGAGGAAAAAGGCTGGGCCTGGTGGGGTACTGGGATATGCCGGAGCCGATTCTGAAGCGAATTCAGAATGCTGTTACAGGCATGGAAATAATTAACTGTGATGACATTCTTTACAATATGAGAATCATAAAAAGCGCCGCGGAGATTGAATGCCTGAAAGAGTGCGGCCGAATTGCCTGCGCCGGGTATGATAGACTCATGGCTGAAGCGGTATCAGGCAGCACGGAACTGGAAGCCGCTGGAGCCGGAGAAGGTGCCGCGCGGAGGGCCGGTGCTGAAGACATCAATTTTATGGTATTTGGAAGCGGGAAACGTGCGGATACAATAATCGGCCGTCCCACAACAAAAGTGATCGCTGATGGAGAAATGGTCATGGCTTCATTAGCCGTTCAATACCAGGGGTATGTATCAACGGTAGAATACCCGTTCGTGGCCGGTAAGGCCTCTGATGAACAGAAGAGAATTTTGAACGTGCTTCTGGAAGCCGCGAACGTTCAGCTAAAATATCTCAAAGAGGATATCATCGCAAAAGAGATGGTGCGGGCTGTGAAAAAGGTATTTAAAAAACACAATCTTGAGAAGTATGATGTTTATCCGCCAATGCACGGGATAGGATTGGCCGAGGCGGAATCGCCCTATCCCGATGAGGAAGCGGATTATCCTTTCAAGGCCGGGATGTGCGTTAATTCAGACATAAGCCTGTTCGGTCATCCGGCAGGGTCCAACCGGATAGAGGAGGGCTTTGTTATAGGTGAGGAAGGCCCTGTTTCACTGACACCCATGATTAGAACGTTGTGTGAGAAAGGAGTATAAGCATGAAAAGAATCAAGGTTGGGATAGCAGGTCTTGCATATCGGGATGAAAATGTACTCGCGTCTGTAAGGACGTTCAACAGGTTCCGAAAAGGCGTTTAATCTTTATGCTGTCAAGACCTGAAGTTTTACCAGAATTTGTATTCGATGTAATTCAGACACATGATTAACAAGTTTACTTGCCTATTTATTCCTGTTAAAAAGATAACCTATAATCCGGTCACGCCTGGAATCGGGTATGTAGCCGAAGGCCACATGAAGTATCTGATCATCCGCGGACACACGTAATATCACAGCTTTTAGTTTAAATTGCGACTCTCCGGACGTAGAAAAGGATAGATCAATACGGTCTTTTGGCTGGAAATATCTTCCGATGTTGTTCAGGCTTGCCCCTCCCCCGCCCAGATCTATAAAAGTAGAATGAACCGGCCGCTCATGTGATCCTGACGGTTTTACATAAACAGGGAGCTTGAGTTTTTTTCTGTAGAACTTCCTCCTCTGGAGCCGTTTGATGTTTTCTGAATGCGCGACCTTTATCAATCCGTTCCTGCAGTTTTGAACATATGTGGAAAAAGAGAATAGACCTGTGTGATTCTGAAAATAGATTTGAATTGGCGAACGGGTTCTAGAAAATACACCTCCGGATTCCAGCTCAATAACAAGCGAGTTGGATTCTGATTTTAGAAGTTTTCCGCTGCTCTGTTTTTTATTCTTCTGGATCATCAGGATTGGCATGTCTTCCGGCAGATTGGCACTGGAGTGAGGGACTGTCTCAGGGTCCATTTTTTTAAAGCTCAGTTTCAGGCGAAGCGCGGAAATGGAAGTCTGGGGAACCTGCTTCTCTTTCCTGAGTCTACATGCGCAGGCATTGAAGGTAGAAAGGTTTTCCAGAAGCAGATTTTTTTTCTGAAAAGCTTTAAGGTATTTCGCCATTTGCGCGAGAACATCTACGTCGGACCGGTTGAAAACCTTATCGTTGATAAGTTGATTGTAGATCTTCTGTGCTCTACAGCTTTCTACTGCTCTGCTTTGCTTTAACTGATAAATGTATATAAAAATAAAAGGAGCAAAAATACTCAAGACCAGGATAAAAAAGATAAGGACTTCAACCGGGCTGTGTGTAAAACCGCTTGCAATTTCCTTGAATAGCAGATTCAGCTTATATTCATCCAGAACAATCATTTTATATACCCGATCAGCCTCAATTATTTGGTATGTTCAAGGAAGTATCCCGGGCTTACACATAAATTATAGTATATTTATCGGAAACTCGCTGCCAAATCTGGACTGACACTGAGACCTTTTTAATAAATACTCGCTGCCAAATCCGGACTGATCCTGAGGCCTTTTTAATAAATTCACCTATCATTCTAAATGAAAAATCCGGTTATAATTTTAGAAGTAATATAGTTAGGTCGGGTAAAAGTAACATAGCAATTGCATAAGAGCATTTAATTCATCTTAAAAATTACTTTTGTAAAAGAGTATTTTTTGTTAGCAAGATCGCTGAATACCCGAGGAGCTTCTTTCAGCTCAAATTCATGGGTAATCAGGGGATCTATCTTTAAACTTCCCTTCTTAACGTATTCCAGGGCATCGTGCCACTCTGTTCCCGGAAAGGGAGCGGAACATGAGTTCCATGCCCCTTTTATGGTAAGCTCATAACGGACAATGCGCTCGGAAGATTCACGTGGAATGGCCACATCGCTGTGGACTGTCCCGAGGTATAGAATATTTCCATTTTTTTTTGTAATTCTAAGGCACTGATCCTGAGTTCGGCTGCTGCCTGCCGCTTCAACAGCGACATCCACGCCCCTGTTGCCAGTAATCCTTTTTACTGACTCAACAGGATCACTTTCTGCGGCATTCACGGTCTCATCTGCTCCTATAAGGTCTGCAAGTTCAAGCTTATCAGAAGCTATATCTATAGCAATTACCCTGGTTGAACCGCTGATTTTTGCAAGCTGTACGGCAAAAAGCCCCAGCGTGCCGCAGCCGATGACTGCAACCGTATCTCCGGTGTTTACATTTATTTTTTTTATTCCGTGAAGGGTAACCGCGGCCGGTTCAATGCAGGCTCCCTGTCTGAAACTGACTTCATCCGGCATTCTGATTAAGTTCCTGGCAGGAGCCTTCACAAACCGGGCAAAGCCGCCGTCCGTTCTGGATCCAAGATAGTTGTAATCATCACATAATCCGAAATTACCCTGCCGGCAGAACTCACACCTGAAGCAGGGCAGCAGAGGAACCACCAGAACCCTATCCCCTTTTTTATAGTCATCAATTTCACAACCTGTTTCTTCGATCTCTCCGCAAAATTCGTGTCCGGGTATTGTGGGGAAGCTGTATGTGCCGGTCTTCATTATCCTGTCTATGTCAGAGCCGCATATCCCCGCTGCCCTTACTTTTACCAGAACCTCTTTACCCCCGATTTTTCCGGGTGTCAACACTGTTTCCACTCTTAGATCACCCGGTGCGTGCAGCACAGCTGCTTCCATCAATTCGCGCATGTTCTATACCTTTCTTATTGGTAAATGACTTAATATACTTATAATATTAAAAACAAATATATTATACCAGGCTGATTGTAAATTTACCTGTCTATACTTTAATTTGTACTATAAAATATTAATAATTAAGAAAAGTGACATTAAATTGTTAAGCTTTTTTTAACACAACTTTTTAGAATACAGGGGGTGTAAGGATGGATCCTTCAACTCAAAAACCAGAGATTACACCAGGCCGGAAGAAGTCTGGAACAGGTGGTCAGAAAATCAGGGGCACACAGTTAACAGAGGAATTAAGGGGTTACTTAAAAGACCAGGGGGCGGATCTTGTTGGTTTCGGATCTGTCAGCAGGCTTGAGGGCGCTCCTGATATTATGAATCCCTCAAGATACCTGCCGGATGCTGTTACTGTGATCTCAATCGGATTGCATATAAACGAGGCGGCCTGTGATCTTATCGCCAGAAGTGTTCGAGACAACCAGGCGCCTTCTTCCTATCATTCCTATCAGATGTTCACGCTGAGTATAATTAACCCGCAGCTGGATAAACTTGCCTATCTTGGAGCAAAGTTTCTCGAAAATTTTAATTACAGGGCATATCCCTTTCCTGCAAATATGCCTCATTTTCAGAGGCCCACAAAAGAGTACCCCGGCGGACCGGGTGATATTTCCCACAGGCATGCAGGTGTTGCCTGCGGACTGGGGGATATAGGCTGGCATAATCTTTTCATTACTACTCAATACGGGACCAGACAGAAGATGACAACTATTGTTACAAACGCGCCGCTTGAACCGGATCCGGTACTGGAAGAAAGACTTTGTGATCCTGAGGCCTGTGGATTTAAATGCGCTGACGCGTGTCCAACCGGCGCCATTCCCGGAGACATACATGAAAAGGTCACAGTTAAAGTAGGCGGGAAAGTTGTTGAATACTCGAAGATAACAGGATGGAGGTGCAGGTGGGGATGCAGCGGGATGCTCAAGAGCACCGGAGGCTACAGAGACATCCCGATGCCGGCGCGTGAACCAGGCTCTGAGGAACTGCTGGAGTATAAAAAACAGGTGGACCCGTGGCAGGAACGGATGAAGATTTATGTCGGTTTAATTCCTTACTGCGGCAGGTGCCTCTCAATCTGCCCGGGTCGGTAGAACTATAAATTCTTTGTGGCAAAACCCATTCGCTTAATGCAGAATCCGGGTTATTAACATTTTGCAACAGGTATAATTTTGGCTATACGCTCAGGATTGTGAAGTTCATCCCATATTACCCCTGCTGCTAACGAGGCCCCTGTGCCTACAACATGAGGACATTTTTCCCCATGACCATTCATTTCTTCAAATAATACCTGATCTTCTTCTTTCCAGAAATCAAGTTCACGCCCAAACATCTTCTTTTGGCAATCTCTGCACCTGATACCTTCAAATTCTTTATTAAAAAGATCGACTAATTTTTTTACAAGGCCGGTCGCATGGCAATTTCCAATGGCTAGATCAAATTCAGACCTTGTACGTCCAAAAAAATAACTTAATGCGGCAACACCTCCAACTAAGGCACCACACATACCAATACCACTATCTCCGGCTCCGCCATGAAATCCAAACAATGATTTAAAAAGTGCATCATCCTTAAAATGAAAGACATCCTGTAAGGCCGCAAGGGAGGCCTGAGGGCAATAATGGGCTTTTTTCTCGTACTCCCGGCCAAGCTGATACGCCATTTCTATTGCCTGCTCCCTTGAATAAGTTGTTATAGATGATTTGATTTTCATACCTGATCCTCCGGATGATTTGAAATTCCTTTTTGTCTGCGGTAATGAGCATCTTAATTCCTGCTGGAACCGGGAGAACCCGGGCAACGCGATGTAAATCTACCAGTCAAGAAGCGTTCTTTCTCCTTTCAGGCCCCTGATGCCTGTAACATCCTGACTCATTTCAATTACTCCTCTGTACTCTCCTTTATCATCATAGAGAGGGAAATATCTTATGTGGATAAATCTATTTTTCAGAGTAAGCCAGAATTCGGCCTCTGTTTTCTCTTTTTTCTTGAAGCTTTGTAATATCTTTTCAACGATATGCACGCTCTTGGGTGGGTGACAGTTTTTAACCTCCCGGCCGATAACCGCGGGACTCCTCGGAAAAATCCTTTCTTTCCCCCCGGAGTAGTAGCGGACCCTGTCATTTTCATCCACAAAGGTTATGTCGATTGGAAGGTTCTTCAGCATTAGATTGATCTGCTCACCGGTAAGCTTGCCAACATCAAGTTTAAAACTCTCCTTTATGACAGTGTCCCGGGCATCTGATCTGCCGGATTTCTGATTATCAGGGCCTTTAGCAGCTTTCCTTACGGTCACGATTGAAGGATCCCAGAGATTTCCAGGTTGAACCCAGGCATATCCGATCTCAGCTTCGCCTCTACGGATCTGTGCCCATTGCTCTTCGGAAAGCTTTTTCAGGGATGTAGGAAATAGGATTTTCTCCTCCATAAAAATCATTCTTCCTATCGCTCTGAACAACTCGCGGCCTTTAGAATTGAACTGTGTCCAGTTTTGTGATTTATACGCGGACTCAAAATCCCGGATTTGAGCACGGATCTCATCGTGCTTGCCCCACATAACCTTGGATGGTCCTGTAAAGTTCACAATTTCCAGATAGGGGAAGAGCTGATTTTCCTTTCGCTGATAATGAATCTCTATGCCTTTGAGCCGGCTCAACTCTTTCTCAAACTCGTCAACTTTTTGGCCCTTTGATACTTTTTTCAACAACCTGCGAAGGCTCCTGGTAATCTCTTTCGCAGCCCTGTTTTCTTTCAGGTAGGTATGTACCGGATGACCCGGCATGGTTTTTGACTTCTTTTGTTTTCCAAGCGTTTCTTCGAACACCTTAACGTGAACATCGCATACTTTCTGAACCTGTTCAACTGGAATTCCTTCAGCAATTAGTCCCTGCTCCATCTCAGCAATTTCCTGCGGGCTTACATCCTTTATAAGATCAGCGAAACGTCTCTGCACCGCCTTGATATCGCTTCCTTCATGAAGTTCTTTCACAATCTCTTTCAGCTTTTCCTGACGGCTTTTATCATTCTTAAGCAGCTCACTCATATTGATCCTCCTTTTTTTTACCATCTTCTGCGATCTGTTCAAAGGGCATGACCTTTGATTTTTCTTCATCCGGCAGCTCTTCAATTAAAATTACCGATTGAAAGGGGATCATTATATGGTTGGCTTTACCGAACTCTTTTCGGATATCATCCTCTGATGGATCGATTATCAGCTTTTTCCCTGTGGGGAGTAAAATGTCCTTTATTGACACAAAGTAGGGATGGGTAAGGTCAAGGCTTTTAGCGGTTAATTTTATTTCCTTTTCTTTCCACTTGAAATGAACGCAGTATAGTGACAATATCCTTATCCCGGGAAGAGTAGTTGCTGTTTTATTAAAAATATCATTTAAGGCTGTAATTGTCAAATGGCTAGATATTCAAAAAGAATAACCCGGGGCTTCGCCCTTATCAGGGCTGTTGATTTTAAAGATTAACTT
>SDBT01014882.1_pt1 | contig 12380 bp, 25 predicted proteins | sample 2277101 | NCBI WGS metagenome assembly SDBT01 (sample SAMN10404973, study PRJNA504765) | marine sediment metagenome | isolation source: marine sediment core GS10_PC15, 103 cmbsf | place: Arctic Ocean: Southern Knipovich Ridge | collected 2010
AGGATGGTCCCAGCACATGTAGTACTTCTTTCCACCAGGTTCACGTACTGCCAGGCCTGTTGGTTTAGGTGGGTATTCAGGAAGAGCTTCTATTCCGTATGTCTCGTAATCGAGTGTCCAAACTTTAGGAATCTTTATTGACATCTACAAACTCCGCATCAATTACTGTTAATCTTTCTGGTTCTTGCTTTTCTATTCTCATTGCTTGTAAAAGCTCTGGTCCTATTTGACCTTCAACTGTAAGAATAGAAACTACTCTCTTACGAGTCCACTTAGATTTTGCCCTGTCTTCATTATCAAGCTTTCTTTGAAAGTCACTTCCAATTTTACTAGCTTCTTCAGGAGTTCCAACATAGCAAAACAAAATCTCTTTATCCTTATCTTCTTTTCTAATGCTAATGATAACATGGAAGTTCATCGCACTATCCTCAATTTCTTATGACAGCAGTTTTTGTACTTCTTACCACTACCACAAACACACTTAGCTCCTTTGTTTCTAGGTTTCTCTGATTGCGCGACTCTCATATGTTTCTTTAATGACTTGATTGACTTCTTGCGAGCTTCATAGACAAGCATGTCAGCAGCCATAGCATCACGTCTTGCTTTGTTAATAAAGTATGCTACGAATTTAGCTTTAGTAGGAGCACATGTTTGGCATATATATATGTGAGACCTCTTTAGTTGCAGCCTACCTTCTATCTTAGTCATGCACCATACCCAAGTGAATCCATCTCTCTTATGACAGCGGTCACACACTATCGTAGTTAGAACAAACCGTTCACTCTTTTTGTATCTCAGTCTTATAGTCATAATACAGTTGCCCTTGCTAATTTATCTTCTATTCTTTCTAATAGTTCGACTTGCCTTTCAGAAAGTGTTGCACACATGGATGCTCCACGTATAAACTCATTCTCTAAAAAGTTTAACTTGTCTTTATAGTCCACTGCTTCTTGTATCATTAACGCATGTTCTCTTAACATCGTGGGGTTCCTAAAATAAAAAATAGATGGCAGCACGGCTTCCAACGTACCACCACCTAGAGGGGTATTTACCTACGACTTTTCTTTTTCTTCTTCTTATCTCGTGGCTCATAACCAGAGGTGTCATAAGGTTCGACTAAAGCTCCTTCTTCTGCAGCTCTACGTTCTAGTAATGCAGTCAAGGTTTTAGCATCACTCTTGTCCTTAACATTGTACTCCTTGTCAACTTCAAAGATAAGAACTGGATAGTCTTGGTCTTCATCAAATGACATCTTAGTTACCACGCCAAATGGTGGCAAGTTGTATTTGTTCTGAAGATCTTTGACAAACTTCTTCCAGTTATTAAGTGAAGTAGATGGCATGTTAAGCATCGCAACTTCTGCATCCTGCATGTGATCCCATTCATCCATGTCCTCTCCGATGTCTGCATCAATCAATAGCAGACGGAATCGATTAGAGCATGCTTTACCATCACCTGTCGCTGCACTTCCCCACTCATTATGTGGGCACTCATCACAACTACCGCACTGAGGATCTATGCTAGCTTCATGAGGAGCCATCTCACCGTCTTCATCCTCGAAGGCGAAACAGATAGGCGGAACAGGATTATCTGGGTCATAGGTTTCTCCATAAAACCTGTTCTCAGCAACGAAAGCTAATACAACAACTTCCATCTCTGTGCCAATATCTCCACCTTGATAAGAAAACTTCTTACCTTTAATAGAGATCTGAGCACTTTCTGCAACCTTAATTCTAGATCCATCTTTGATTGCTAACAACGCTAGTTGCGACTGAAGGTCAGCCGTACTTAACGCCTTACTTTTCCCGCGTTTTGCGGGGGTTTTTGCTTTAGCCATTATGGCCTCCTGGTTTCAACGTTGAACTTTTTATTATGCTTCTTTACCTTTTTGCACACTTAACTTTTTAACTACGAACTTGTCAACACCTGGTATCTTCTTCTTATTATCTTCCCAGTACTGACGAATAGATTCTGTCTTAGCTTTCTTGCCAAGCATATGGTAGGCCTTGTTCTTATGGATGAAGGCATAAAACTTATCCCAGTTCTCAATGGTAGGCACGACTGATTCTGTGATGCCTATCTTACCTTTACCACCATCAAGTGCTGCTACCTTATTATCAACAAGATAGTCAAATGCTTCTTGCTCCAGGTCTTTCTGCTTCTTAGATAACTTTTCTAAGGCCTTAGCTTCTTTGGTCTTGCTTAAAGCTAGTGAGGCTATCTTGATATCATTCTTAATTGAATATAGATCATTTGCTATTTTGCTGCCGTTTACTTTTGCCATGGTAGGCTCCTATTAGTTTTTGGGTACTTCGGATTTAAGTATTACTATATACTCGCACAGGTTTTTAGTTGCTCCCTCATCATACAGATCTTCATTTGTAGATGGATAGCCTACGCATGCCTCGTGTATATCATGTAGATGTGCTTCTAATGTTCTTGTCTTAGCAGAATACTTTTGTACTACTTTAGCGGATGCAATAACTAAACTGACAAAGATAAAGATGTCTAGTGTCACTATTAGTTCCATCATTTGCTTAAACCCAATAAAAAGTCTGTTGAGACCTGGTAGAACTCTGCTATTTCAATCAGTTCATGGAGGTACATGTCAGCTCTATCCTCTTCTATTCTTTGATAACGACTTCTAGTAACTGAAATCTTTTCTGCAAAGGCTCTACCAGATAATCCTTTAGCTTCTCTTAATCCTTTTAATACTTCTGAAGCATCCCCACATCTGATGGTTAACATCTCCTTCTTCATCTCAATGATCTGTTCATTTAAGATTGTCACTTGTGTAGTATGATTCTTAATATTATCGTCGAGCTTATGCCATCTTGCTTGATCCATTAGTTTATCCTCTTCATCTTTTTAGTCGCTTCGACAATTAGTTTCTCAGTGATGGTTACTGCAGCTAATGTCACTGCTCGTTGTACGCTACGTTTGAATCTGTGTTCATAGTCTCCGGTTCCATATATAAACTGCCATTCTATATCATCATCTACGTAGGCAATAGCACTACCATAGTTAAGGAGTAGGAACCTGGTAATCTCAAGTTTTTCATCATCGCTAAGATCAGGGAATGTAAGCTTTTCTTGCCGGACTTTATCTAAAGCCCATGCCATCCAAGTATCCTTATCTTCATCGTTTAAGTGATCGAATATTGTTTCCATATAGGTAGGTGTCCCCAGCCTCTCTCCATGGCAAAAGTACAGAGAGAGGAGGAGACGTTAGACCCCCACGGTCTAATTTTTCTTTTCGTTTACCAAGTCTGCTAAGATTTCACAGACGGCGTCGTACTCTATTTTATGCTGACGCTTTATTTCACGGGCTGCTAATGCTATGGTACTTTGCCAGCCGTTATCTCTGGCTTCGTCTATTGCTTCTTTTTCAAATACCTTTTCTTCTACTGAGAAGACAACCTCTATTTCACCATCTTGCTCAACTTCATTTTCGTTGATTATGAACAGACACTTGTTTCCAGCTGGGATATAGAACTCGCCTTTATCCGTTAAACTGAATCTTGAGTCTCTTACTAAGCTGTTCATATAGAGTTCAACAAATGCTACATCATCATCGTTCTCTGCGCCAAGTGCTTTGGCAAGTGGTTTAAGTTTCAGTTGCTTAGTTGAACTATCTTCGTTTTGTAAAACTTTTTTGACTGCGATATACGTGGGAGTCCTCATTGGGAATCCTCCTTATTTTGATTAATAAAAAGTTGAAGAGCATACTGTTTGCTATACTCTAGTTTCATATCACCGTTTGCCTTGATCCCGTGAAGAAATCCACGTGTGAAGAAGGTAAAAGGAGATTCGTTATACAGCGCTTCAGTTATTGCGTTCAATCTACTTGCTGCAAGAAGAGCAACGATCTCTGGAAACGTCACGTATATGATCTGATTATTATACTGAGTCGTCATCATAGTTGCTACTTCTAAATCCATGATCCACATGGTAGTAAGACTTCTACCTTTATGGTTTGTTGTCATCACCTGCGTTACTCCAGAAGAGAAATCCTTCTTACAGAGAAATGCATCCGCTACTTTTGCGTTGAGGCTAGGCATAAGAGACTTTTCCTGTGAATAGGGCTTTTTGTAGTATCTTACTAGACACCTGAAACTGTCTTCCACCAAGACCTCCGTACTTAAGAACTATTATTTCTACATCGTTACGGTCTTTCTTCTTACCTACAATAGTGTAAGTACTTCCAACCATCTCGTTGATTAGAGTGTGGCCCATTTTAATCTTCATGGCTAGCCTCAAATGCTTTGTCTTGTCGTCGCTTCTTCATTTTTTGTGCGTTTAAGAATGGTATAGTGCCAGCAGTTGCAGCTAGAGAAATCTTCTTGATGACACCATCATTTGCTAAGAACACTTCCGTGTCTTTCTCGATCTTAGTTCTTAAGATCTCGTGATCTCTGATAGTATTGAGACCTTTAGCCGCGTGGTTGTTAGGGTTTTGATAAAGTCTTACTGATTTGAGTGTAACGAATCTTTCGTCATTCATAATAGTTCTCCGTGGGGTTTAGGTTAAGTACTTTCTGGATCAAAGTTAAAAAAGATGAAGTCTGCTTCTGATTCGTCAACTACTCTACCAAGCTTTTCATCTATTCTATCAAGAAAATCGCTCCATTCTATATTTGGAGTATGTGCTGCTTTTGCTGCGTCTATTAACTCTTTACCTTTTGCTGTCATAGTCATATCTGCTTCTCCGTGGGGGTGTATGCTATTAATTATAGTGCTTATTGAGTGGATGTATACTATTAATTAAACTATTTGCCATGTTGTCCCTATATGACCTGTTTTTAACAGGGAATGACCTGTTTCTGACTCATTCTAAGGCCTTTCTAGCCACGGTATACCCACTGACGTATCAATCAGGTGCCTCTAGATCATGCTTTCTTGGCATTCTGACCGCCTTCTATCTTAGATAGCTCAGCTTTAGTGCTCTCGTAGTCTCTTCTGATGTGCGCGTTGAGCTGGTTTCCTGATGCTTTGATCTTCTGCCATTTGCTAATGTCTTTGATACACCACAGGTAGCGGTCTCTCGTTGGCCCTAGTGCACCTGATTTAACATCAATATCTTTCACACCAAGCCTTACTCTGAATGGCTTTCTAAGTTTGGATAGTGCTCGGCCCATGGCTGTGTCAGTGGTCTTCTGTCCTGTTTCTGTTTCGTACATATAGATTAGTTGGGTAGATGTCCACCATGCTCGCTGTATGAGTTTCGTTGATTGGTATACCTGGCCTTCATTATAGATAATGAGTTGTCTTAACCAGGCATCAACTGAACTAGCTGAGTCATTAATCATATCGTCTTTAGCTTTTGAGAATGGTGCTGAGGCTTTAGGATCAAATGAGGCGGTGTCTACATTATTAAGTAGATGATTCATGAGATAGCTTGGACCATCTGAGTTCACCCACTTTTCTACTTCCTTATAGAACTTAAGTTCTTGCTCCTTTGCAATATGGTGGACAAATATTCGTCTGTCATCTGCTTCTAGATAAAGTGCATCTGAGTGATTACTTACCATATAGAAGTTGACGGTATTATTTATCTCAAAGACATCAACTCCTTTAGGTTCAATTGTAATAGTCCTGCCTGTGATTAGATCTTTAAGTCTGTCTGCATCTGTTCTCTTATCTGAACTACTAACTTCCTCACCTAATATGAACTGCTTGTATTTTACCCAGCTATTGAAGTTTCCATGGAGTCTACCTGGTCCTAGTTTGTAACCATTATCCCCATAGATTCTTTGAATGATCTCTCCTAAGAACGTCTTACCAACACCTTGCCCGCCCCAAACTAGTATGGCACTATTTAACTTGGCGCCTGGATATTGTATGGGATATGCGAACCATTGCCACACCCAGTCATACTGTTCTTTAGGAAGATCACCAAACATGGTGTTGAATAATGCTTTAAAAGGAGCTATACTTCCTTTTTTAGGAGATGTTCCCCAACCTGTCCACAGGTTTATGTTGTTATCCTCAGTGACAGATGGCTCGCCTGGTGAATAGACTATCTTTCCATGTTCTCTTCTGTTGGCCCACTTAACCCACGCAATGAAAAGGTTCTCCACTTCTTTCTTACCGTCACCATGTACTTTAATGAATTCTTTATTGCCAAACATAGTCTCTGATAGAGACCTCCTGCTTTTATAAATCTCTTTAGACGGTATGTGCAGGTACAGGTTCATCTCTTTAATTATGCACCAAGACTTGTTCATGCTTAAGAGGGGATCCAGGTCTGCGTAGGCATCTACATCTAAATCCTCAAAGTCTGACACACTATGCTCTAGCAAGTAGTCATCTAATCCTACCTTGTCATCTTCATCAGGTAAGTACTTAAAATAAACTGCAGCGCCCCTCTTAAAGAGTTCGTCTGCTAATGCATCTAGAGCATGAAGGACTTTATCGTTTGACCAAAGATCTGAGTCAAAGCAAAGCATGACCTCTCTCTTCTTCCACTCAACATTAGCAAAGTCTTCTATGGGTTTTTTATTTGTGAGCCAAGCCCATACACCGCCGATGGCGAAGCAGGCTATTCCTTCTTGGCAGGCTTTAGCAGCTTTCTTCTCTCCTTCAGTAATCACTATGGGGATATCAGGATTGCTAACGATGGCTTCCCAATCTACAAGAGGAGGAAAATAAAATCTAGGAGATGTTCCTTCTGGTTGACTATACCTTCTAGCTTTTTTCTTAGCACCAAATCCACCTTTAGGTGGCTCTTCTATGTATCTAACTCTGAAGAAGTTTTTTGCCTTCTTACCGTCAATACCAAAATAAGGAAGTAAATAACTTGCTGCAGAGTAGTCATACTCTTGGGCTAACATTTTTTCTGTAGCTTTTACTGTTAATGGTTTAGTGAGTAGTTTTTTAATGGTATTGGCATTCAAACCAGAACGCTTTAAATCTTGAATCATCAATTCTTTAGACACTTCAGTGATCCTTTTTATTTTTGGCCGTGGGATGCTATAGCAACTGCTGATCTATATACCTGTCGCCAATATGGTATTTCTTTATAGTCTTCTAATCTTATTACGTGGCTAAATCTTCTTCCTTGTGTTTGTAACTCTGTTGCTACCCATGCAAACTTGGTATACTCTTCTTCAGCTACTCCGCTTTGTTTTAGGAATTTATCGTAGTTTTCTTTCTTTGGAGTTATCACTGCAATAGGACTTATTCGTTCTTCTTTATTTGTGTACATTGACTAGTCCTTTAAATTTAACTTCATTTTCGACATCACATAATACACAGATTTCTTGAATTAAGATACCATGATCGCATACATTTATTGATACACCAGCTAATAGATATTCTAAAGCTTTAGGTTTTTTAACCACCCAACTGCATAGTGTTTCTCTTCTTACTCCAGTTAAAGCTTCTAACCAAGTAATGTTTTTAATACCATGAGCTATACACATATCTCTTAAAACATCATTGCTAGTTTTCACTACGTGCATTCTCCATCTAATTCAATAAAGTCATAAGCATAAGCTTTAACCAGCCGACCATCATCTAGTCTTACAGCATATAGTTCAAGCCAAAAGGTTCTCTGCTCCACGACGCAGCCTAACTGTCTTTTCCCGTTTGTTAATTCTACTCTTGTTCCATTTGATGTTGCGCATCCTACGAATAAGAGGATTGTAATGACTAAAAATAAGTTTTTCATTGCATCTCATCCAGTTTGTCTTTGATCTGTTCTATGGTTTCCATTACGTACCACCCATTCTCTTCACTATCACCAGCAGGTCCAGTACAGATGAAAGTTTTAAATGGTGGTTCCCTATACTCGCAGAACCCCGTTATTTTATCCAAAGGAATACAAACTCTAGTTCCAACGCTCACTGTTAATTCTATACACTTCATCATGCAACCTTCTTATTTAAGAATGGGATTATATTAGTAGGCTGCTCTGTTTGTATGCCATTAGAGGCATCGAGTTTATCTTTGTGCTCTCTACGTAACACACCAAAGTAAGCCATCATGAGAGTGATGAATGGTGCTAGGATTGCAGCAACAAAAGGCCAACCATTTTGCACTGTTGTGACTAAGGTTTCTTTGCCTGCAATGATGCAGCCCATCCATGTAAAAATGACCAGCAAACTAATGCCGGCAACAAGATGGAATGAGTGCTTGATGATGTAAGGCCTGGTTGAGTGAGGATTAATTGCATCTTGAACTAACATAGTTCTATTGCTATCATGTGACTCTACCATCCAGGTCTTATCTAAATCGAATTCCATTTCTAAAAGTTTTTCTTCTATTGAGGGTGGTAGGTTCTCTGCAGCTCTTGCTAAGTCTTCACCTGTGCTTGAGCTTGTTAATTTACTTTCTTCAGGTAAGAACTCATTGACTGCAGCTAGAAATAATCCTCCGCCTGGTACAACTTCTTTGATGATGCCTTTACCTATCTTCTTAATTATGGCTTTTAGTTTCACTGTGTCTTCCCTCTTTTTTGATTGCTCTGTATAAATTGGTTAGTGCTGTGTATTGATCTTTATTTAAGCTTATCATAAACCTGATTCGTTCTGTTAGCGCCATCTCTCCATGGGTATCCTTACCAACAATTAACTCAACAGAACTAAACCTATGATCGCATGGTTCACATTCGTGTCTGCGATATCGTATGTTGCTGATCTTATGCATCCTGCTATCTTTAGCTTTGACAGGTTGTTCACACAATGGGCATCTCATCGCTATCTCCTAAAATGGAATATCGTCATCAAAGTCATCTGGCACAAGTGAATCAGGCGTCTCGTCTAGCTTGGCTAGAAGCTTCTGTAGTACAATGATTTCAAGCTTAGACTTGCTCTTATCATGTCGAACGTAGAACTCCAATACATCTTCATTGTCCATTATCCAAGAGTCTGGCTGATTTGCTGTGAATGCTTATGGAATGCAGTGTAGTTGCTTGTCTGAAACCCACGGTTCTAGCCTGCGTTGTATTTCTGCATCATCATACAGAGTATTGTTAAAAATAATAGCAAATCCTATTCCTACTTTAATGTTTATTGACATCTTTCACCTCTTCAGTCTGTTCTTCAAATGGCGATGTTCCCATAACTGCAACAGGAGGATGTCCTGGTCCAAATATAGAAAGATAGACTTTACCTGTGGCTGCAACTTCTTCAAGTTCTAATGGTGTAAGTTCCCAACAAGAAATCGATTGCTCTTTGTCCCTATGTACATGAAGTGATACACACTCCTCATCTGACATGCTATCAGGTTTATTAAATACAAAATTTGATTCTTCAAAGTCTACTGGATTAGCCATTCTCTACACCTTAAATTGATTTTTACAGATTAAACATTTCTTTAGTTTAGCATTACTATTAACTTCTGGAAACTTATGACCCGCATTAAAACACCTGTTCAATATTGCAACTGCTATAGGGCTAAGCGGTGGGTTGAGTAGACTCTTTTTCTTTAGCATTTCTCTAACCACTCAGCTCTGAAGAACCATCCCTCTACTCGATATTGATCAGGAGCTTCACCACACCCAATGACTTCTTTTACTATAGAAATCATACCGTCTAGGTGATCCATTCTTGAGATATCCCACTGTGTACCACCATCGTCTGGAATCATGGGAGGTTTATTCATCCGTACAGTATCGCCAACCTTGAAGTGATGTAGTTCTTTAAAAAGATCCTCTCTTGTCACGTAAGGTTTAATCTCAATACCTCTAAATTTTTCTGGTATATTAGATACTGGTCCCAGAAAGTAGCACATGTTACCGTGTATTTCTTTCCTCTTTTTAAATCCAGAATTCCAAAGTGCCTTTACTTCTTCTATAGATACATGCGATGTAAGTTTAAAATATATTCTACACTTACCGGGTACATAACTAGTTCTATGTATCTCTACCTCTTGCTTACCAAAGTTTGCTGATAGATCATATGTTCCTGTGGGAATTCCATTTTCTACTGTACTGATAACAGTCTGATCTGAACTACTGGACATGTCAACGGCAATAAATCTTCTGTCTGTATCCTTAAGATTCAATGCATCTTTGTTTCCTGAAGCATGAAAAAACTGATCTTCGAAAAACTTCTTATAGTCTTTGTGACCGTCTAGTCCTCTAAGCCGTTCATCCATAATAGGATTCCACCATTTCTTTTTACGAGTCTCATCGTATAGTGGTCCTTGCTCGTGTTCAAATGCCGCTAATCGTTCAGGAGCCGGTAATGTATGAACCTCTTCATCAGTAGCAAGTGGCGATCTTTCTAAAAATAGTTTATGCTTTATTACAGGAATCTCTGTTTCATTATATACACCACCAAAGTTTGGATTAAGATGGGCAGCTAGTTCTGAAACGTTTTTCGCTTCTGTTGGACTTCTAAATCGCATTGCTCTGAATAATGATTTCATTTTATTTTTCCTCTTTGGGTACGTATTGGACCCATGTGCGACCTGAATCTACCCACAACTTTTCAGATAGTTCATGGCCTCGATAGGCTTCTATAAAAATTATCTCTTTACAACTGGTGTTCATTAAAAGTTTCACACATGTAATGCATGGGCTTGTTGTCACAAAACACTTTTCTATCTCGTAAACATTCTTACACTGAAGCAAAGCATTCTGTTCAGCGTGGATTGCGTAGCATCCGTCTAGGTTTTCTCCAGACTTCGACTTGGCTCCAGGACATGCATTGGGATATTTATCTATCACGAAGATGCTATGATCTTCTATAACCGGTTCAACCTCTAGTTCGTTGCAGTGGTTAAGTCCTGCAGCAACGCCGTTGTAACCAGTACCAATGACATGTCCTCTACCATTCAATAGAGTGCATCCTACTTGTCTTCTGCAGCAAGTAGAACGTTTAGCAGTTATTCTAGATAACTCTATTGCCCACTCGTCTTTTGAAGGTCTCACTATTCCCACCACCTAAGTGTGCTGCCTGGTTTAGAATGCCTCAAGGCCTCTAACCAACTCATCAGTGTACCTTCTTGCATATATAAATCTTTAGGAGGGTACGGTTGACTAGGAGTAAACTTATTGACGCAGTTTTCTGCAGCTTCAAAATTGGGTTCATACAAGTGAGATGATGCTGCAGTAAGATTAAGCTCTCCAGGCGCGTACTTAGCAAACCCTTCATTTAATCTAGCACAAACCAGGTACGTAATCATGCTGAAATTAAACACATCATAAGGAAGGCCTAACCATATATCAGATGAACGCATAAAGACGTGACAGTTGACTTTATTTTTTCTGATATTAAAGAAGATGGTTATAGTACAAGGCACGTCTTTTGTTTCTGGAGGATTCTCTCTCCAAATAGTAAGGCCTGCTTGTCTGGTGTCCGGATCTGATTTAAGTTTATCAACCACGTAAGGTAGTTGCTCCACCACTTTAGGTCCGTAAGCTCCATAGAAAGTCTCTCCATCATCTGAAAAGTTCGCTATGTGCTTATTGAACGGCGCTATGTCTTCTACCTTATTACTTCCAGATAAAATCCAGTAAGCCTCTGCAGCCATGAACTGGTAGCTTAGCTTTCTTTGCTTCACTGTTAATACTGGCTGCATCATATTAACTCTTACAGTACGATGAAGTATCTCCTTTGTCTTCTTACCTCTTGGGGAGATGTCTTCGCCGTATGTAAGCACGTCACTGAGTGCGTTTCTCCAAACAGTTGAGAACATTCTTATACCTCTTGAATAGTTTTAAGTTGATCTACCAATGAAACACAATAGTCCTCTAAGTCGTCAAGCTCGTACATAGCCATATCGTATCTTACAAAGTCTGCACGAATGTTCAGAGGCATATATTTAATTGTGCTTGTGAACGGTGTAGGGTTTTTGTAAGGATAGTCATTGCCATACCATATAGAACCATAGACATCGAATACTTCTGCAATGTCCTCATAGTGTTCAGGTCTCTCGCCTTTAAGTCTTTCAAAGCGTGCTAGCCCGACATCTATATCATCAGGAAAGCATAAGATGTTTAATCCTTTTTCTTCTTCTATCATGGTCATTAGTTGTCCATGTAGCTCAGGGTATTCCGTACCCTCTCTTATACCTTCTGAATAACAAAGCTCACTCAACCAGAGACGATCAACTACTACAAGCCTCTTTCTAGACTCCTCAATGGCAAGTTCTAAACCATTGGTGAGATAGACATCCATTTGAGTTTGTAGTTCAGGAGACCATGTGTGGTGTATGTAGGTGCCATCATACATTTCCACGAGCTTTTCTGCAAGAGTAGTCTTACCGCAACCGTCTGGTCCGTCAATGACAATTAAGCCTACAGGCAAGTTTCTTGCCCTGTTTAATATCTCGTTAGTCTTTGGTCCTTGCCATCCGTCTGGCTTTATTGCATCATCAGAAATACCACGGCTAGTCATACCTCTTTCCTTAGCCATGTTAGCTCTATGAACA
>SDBT01014883.1_pt1 | contig 12379 bp, 16 predicted proteins | sample 2277101 | NCBI WGS metagenome assembly SDBT01 (sample SAMN10404973, study PRJNA504765) | marine sediment metagenome | isolation source: marine sediment core GS10_PC15, 103 cmbsf | place: Arctic Ocean: Southern Knipovich Ridge | collected 2010
TTGTTATTTCTTACTATTTAACAATACTTTTATCAATTTTTTCAGCTTTCAACGAAAGTGGTATAGGCCACCACCTCAGTTTCCGGTTGATATATTAAAATAAATATATCAAAATTAGAGGGAACACTCAGTGAATCGGGTCACACGTGCAGGTGACGTACGTCACCTGCACCGCCGCACGGGAGCGATCCCGTTAGTACATTCCAACTGTATTATAGGGATTGGGTAACGTCTTTAGTCCTGTTGTTCGCTGTATATATGAGAGTAATTTTTGACCCGCGTCGGCTGGTTCAAGAACCCAGTACGAACCATCAGCAGCCATTCCGCCAGTGCCAATTGGTCCGCAAAATTCAACTACTTTTTTCCAATCTGGGTGACCAGGGCAGCCAAACTTGGAGTTACAGCCGGTCAAAGAATAACACATTGCTTGTTGGCAAATTAGTCCGTTACCTTGATAAATCCTATTCTTCTCGATCGCCTGCTCAAATGTCTTACCAGAACTATTAGCTGCGGCTGATAAAAGTGCCGGCGCGGAACCGCTGCCCGGAGCAGTCATTGTAACATCGTACTGATTATTAATAAAAGCCATATTAATAATCAACAATATTTTTGAATAATGAGAATGTAACTTTTCATAATGTTACTCCCAGCGATATATACATTTATTGATTCGAATAACCAAGAATAATTTCATGTGTGTTTTTGGCATATCAAAAAATTATCAAAAGTGGAATACTATTTTGTATCATAACATATATAACTATAAGACCGATTCAGTTTCACAGACCGATTCCTCCGCAGGCTCCGCAGAGTATCTTTGCTTGCAAATTTGTCGTATATATCACACGACGATGGAACAACATCACATTTGCACGCCTCGCGTGCTTCAGATACATCCAGAAAACTGATTCTGTCGTAAGGGGTGGTGAAGAATCAACCAGCACATTTACACGCCTCGCACGCTTCATGCACATCCGGAAAACTGATTCACCCAGTAATCACGACAATCATGACGACATTGGACCAATATTCTCCGGAAAGATAAAAACAGTTGGATTAAAGGAACTAGCAAAAATTGCTTCTAAAACTGGTAAACCACTAATTCTCGAAACACCGGTCGAAACACATACACTACCGAGTCAATTTAAACTTGTAAAATCATGGATGAAATAGAAACTTGATTCCTCAGTTGGGTGATTGAGACCGCCCTCACACCTCAGCTGCACACTTCTCAGCTGCTGGTCGAGCCCGAGAGTTGAACCCGCGCGAGTTCCTGGGGAGTGTGTGTCACAACAGCGCCAGCGACAGCGGTATGCCGTTGTTTCGCCATCGCAGTACTCGCGGTTGACGGCAGTGCGCCCGTGGCCGCGTTCTCATCCGAGGAGACGCAGCGGTGTGAAATCGCCAACACCGCAGCGGGCCCACCTTCGCCGTTGACACGTATCGGCGTCATCTAACTGCCCGTAATATATATTACACTCAGCTCTTGAGTCGGTCGACCCACACGCCGCAGTATGTGACTGCGCGGACAGTGTAGAAAACTGATTTCTCAGTCCTCGCACTCTCAAAAAGCAAGCGACAACGACAATGGCGTCATCAAAGTATGCGTTTGCGATCCGATTCATAAGCCCTGAAACATCCGACGACATTTCAAATAAAACTGATGTAATTGGTAATTACGTTACCAATGATCCTAAGAAGATTCGCGAGATCTACAATAACTTGGTGGATATAATTTATCCTTCACAGGCAAATGATGAACGTTGGTATGATGATTTCATGGATACGTTCGATGTTGAACCCACTGAAAATGTCAAGCCTTTCCTTGGTATTATCAAGGTTTACCTCGATGATGTGGGTCTTAAAAAATCAACGCCCATGAAAGATTCAGACAAATCTGGAAACTTTCCAGATACTGTATATTTTGTACATGGATCTTCGGACGATGTATGGACCGTCTTGACTGACTCTTTTAAGAAAGCAGATGATTATGTGAAAACTATCTTTGATGAAGATGGAACACACCTTGAAGTGAAGTTAGATACGGTACCGAGCCAAGACGAGTTTTTCACGTACTCGGGATATTAAGATACCCCGGGATTCCTGTGGCAATAAAATTTGTCATTCCCTATAAACATTTTCTATTGGTGTTTCTCAACACCACCAATAGATCTACAAAAACTCTAAACGAGCAGCGTCGTCGTTAGTGTGCCCATACCACTGTCCCATCCCCTGTCAGGTATTACCTTTCTATTGGTGTTTCTCCAACACCACCAATAGATCTACAAAAAAAACTAGCAGCGTCGTCGTCGTTAGTGTGACTGTGTCCCTCGTACAGAGCATAAAACTGATTCCTCAGTCAGTATGAGAGCCAAAATCACTCGTATCTGTCTCCAAGCATGAATTCGTTTGCACCTCTTTTTGACTGTCCCAAGGTTCGCCATGAACCTCCCATGGTTCGCCCTGACAAACCATCCGAGGTTTACGTGGTTCCCGAGAACGCAAAGACGGTTCTCTGCCGGTCTTGGACCGCGAGTGGTAAGTGCCTATACGGAAAGCAATGCACCTTTGCTCATGGAATCAAAGAGATCAAATGTGTTTATGATCAAGAGGACCAGGAACCCGTGTTGGTTTCACAACAACGGTGGTTGCAGCAAGTCAAATGTCGAATGTGTTTATGAACACACTGACTCTGACATGCGCAAGCCGCGCCACCTCCAACATCCGTGTGTCGGGTTCCATACTCGCGGTTTTTGTCACTTTGACAACCTCTGCCGATGTGACCATTCGTACGAACTCACTGCTGTCGAGTGGAAGCATCACTTTGACATGGAATTCCCAGGCATTGGCTATCTCGACGCTCCCTGTGATGTCAGGGAACCCAACGACAGCGCCGCGCCCGCGAAGTTGAACCGCACGCTGACTATGACGGACTTTTCGTGTTTGCCCATCCCGGACTTTCCGTGTTTGCCCATCCGTAATATCTCACGTACCCCGCTGTTTTCATTCATGCCTACGATGAACCCCGAAGACGACGAAGAAGGCGCTGTTTCATTCATGCCTACGATGAACCCCGACGCTGTTCCATTCATTCCAGCGATGAACCCTGACGCTGCTCCATTCATTCCAAGTACGATTGTCTAAAAGATGCAATGTTAATATATAAATAAATTGTAGCTGCGTTTCTGCGTTTCTGTCTTTCTGTACTTTTCGTCCTACCTCCTCCATACCCAAAATCAGCCTCTCTACACAACCTTTTTTCACATTCCTCACAAGACCCAATCCATCATTATGGAGATCCCCGACTTGTGGTGTGGTGAGTATTGTGATGGATGTAACGAATTTGGCGAAGTTTGTGAAAACTGCCTTGAAAAGTATCCAATGCTCGAAAACCACGATGACGAATACAATCCGAATCCTACCAAACTAAACGACGCCAACAGTTTGTTCGCCCAAATTTTGCGAACCCGCCACGGACCACAATATTCCTCGCAAGAAACTAGGTCCTCAGATCAAGCGTCCAGAATCCGCTCCTCAGCTACGCACGCCAAATCACTCCCCAAACGCCTGATTCTACCTCTCGCGCGAAAAGGCCACCCTGAAGCCCAACTTTTGGCCACTCAATGTCTACAACAGGGAATTGGCACGCCCAAAAACCTAAAACAAGCCGTTTTCTGGTTTGAGAAAGCCGCACTACAACAAAACTCGTATGCTATCACCCAACTCGGATATGTCCCTGAATTCCAAAACCCGCAAAAGATACTAGTTGGCAAAGTGATGCTACTCTCCGAGTTGAAGAAGGAAAAAGAAAAGAAGATGATGTAAAATCTCTCCACACGTCCACGTACACAATGATGTGGACAAAACGACCTTTGTAAAAAAATGCTTGTACAACCTTTGAAGAAAATGATCAATTGGTGTTTTCAACACAACAACCTTGATCTATTGGTGTTTTTCAACACAACAACCGGTAAGAACAACGTTCTGACCAATGAACCGATTATTTTAATGGTTGGAAAACCAACCGTTAAAGTAGAAAACTGATCTCTCAGCCTCCTCCTCCACACGCAAAACAGCTTTCTCATCTCCGCAACAAATACCATCATGGGGAACCGGCCAACACGGCCAACACGGCCAACACGTCTGTATTACGGCATTCGAAATAAGGACATTTACCTCTCCCCACGTAATCATAAGAAAGACCATGTAGTCGAATTCTTCAGTGGAGCTTGTCCAACTTATTACTATCGTGACGTCATAACGGGGAGATTTATTCAGCACCCACTGATTCAAGGCAATTAACCCTATTAACAAACTTCCCTTGGGGAGATTTATTCAGCACTCCCTGATTCAAGGCGATTAACAAACCTTCCTGGTCTTCTTTATTTATTGGTGTTTCTTAACACCACCAATAGATTCAAAACAAGTACACGTAAGATCGATATTTAGAGATTCCGCATAATTTTTCTATAGGTTTACAAAGTACAAGAGCCGTATTTTCCCACAAAATAATCGTAAATTTTTTGCTCTTCCTCCGATAAATGATTGGTGATTATATCAATATAAGCATTCTTACTCGATTGAATTATATTCTTAAAATAGTCAGGATGATAAAAAATATGTTCACAGTCATTATCATCTAATCTCCTCGTGATAAATGGGATGAACAGGTGGTCATTCAAACTATTTAATTCCTTATCTAATTCTACAATGTCTTGTAGACTATTAATAGTGTATCCAAAGCTTCGAACCGGATCTTTTTGTGTTGAAAGAGTTCCACAATCGGAAGCATAGCATACACACTTGTATTTGTTAGTTATATCACTGAGATTAAATTTACCAATATCGTCGATGAGTGGATAGGAGATATCAAATGAGTACATTGATATATATATATATATATCTTAAGATCACTTTACTTGATAAAGACCAAAATCGATATTTAGAGATTCCGCATAATTCTCTATAGCTTTCATCACTGCTTTTCCCGACATTTCTGGACAATCTTTGAAATAATTTGGATCTTTGGGTTTTAATTGATGCATAAAATCGATAATCTCTTGGGGGTAAATAATATTTTCAGCATCAAAAGCCTCATCTTCCTTGTCTGGATCTTCCATTCGAGGTATAGTAACCTTTTTACCTTGCTTCTTTAATCTGCGCAATCGTGCAATGGTCTTCTTTTTAGCGGCGGTTTTTTTCTTAATATAACCTTCATAACTATAAATCAAGCCGTCAAAGAAGCGATTAAGATCATAACCCAATATAAATTTTGTTCTAAAATAGTCCGCGCCCCCATAACTGGGATTCTTGATTTGACTCGCAGATTTATATGCAGAGTCAAAATCCAAAATCTTGATTGTAAACTCGCGTTCCTCTTCTGGCATGTCCTCTTGATTAGGCATCCAAGATAGCATAACATTTTCGCTCCATAGGTCTCCATGATTAAACTCTTCATCTTCCAAATACGAGACTGCACGAGCAATATGATAAAACATTTGTAAAAAGGTCCTTGTGTTTATATTATATTCAGATAAATAATCATCCAAATTACAATCAGCCTTTTCAAGAATGATATATTTTTTCCCCCCTGATGTAAAACACCCATACATAAAAATAAAATAACCGGGGAATTCGCCAGCAATCAGTTTTTCCCGCAAAAATTTCAAGGCTTCAAATTCATTATTACAGAAGCGATTTCTAGGTTGTTCTTTTAATACTACTTGATCCGGAAATTGATCTTCGGGTTTCACAAACGCGGAAAAAACAAGTCCAGCTGCTCCCTCGCCTAATGGTTCCAAATCATATAACATGTAAGCTTTCCGATCTCTACGCATGTTGCGAATATGTTCATATAGCTCTTGGTTATACTTTACTTGCGGTAATTCCATTTATCAAAACTGCAATTTCTTTTTTAAGTCTAAAAAAGAAGTGCTTTAAATTTTAGCTTTTTCCACGGCCAATGATATCCGTCTTTCTTCTCTCTGGAAGATCAGGCTTAAAATACTTTATTGTATGGTCGATTTAATAAAAGATCAACTTTTCAACTCAATTTTGTACTTTGGATGCTCGCACTACTCTTACCGAGGAGGTACTTTTACAAGGTGTCGGATTTAATCTATTGGCGGTATAGATTAAGTTTGGTTACTGTCAGATAAAGGTAATGCGTCATAATGCGTCATAATGTGTCATAATGCTCGAATATCAACATGACCGTCTTCTTCAAGAGCAACGAGTGCTTTATCGTAGTCCAGATCATCTGAATCAGTTTCCGGAAAACGTCTGAATTAAAAGATTATACCCATTGGATTATAATAGTTCGATTCCTCTTCCGTGATGCCTGCGGTCGGTTTAACATCTATTTAATGGTTGATACCTCTAAACAACGACATAACGACATAACGACATAACCATTTTCATCAATGGCCACTGTATCCTGATTCCGTAAACATTGATACTTTCATGTGTATCCCCACATTCGCAGTCCACTCACCAGTTTTCCTTCGTGCACTGCCAGACACTGTGTGTTCCCTCCCAGCGTTCTCACACACTCCCCTTCCGCATTCCACAGCTTTACACTTTGGTCCCACGAGGTGCTAACCAACAGCCCTTCCCACACTATAAGTGCACACACAGGTCCAGTGTACCCCTGCAACATCATCACGCATGCACCCGTATCGTCCCACACTTTTATTGTCCTGTCGTTGGACCCGCTCACGAGCCTCCCTTGCCAGACAGTCAGAGCCAAGATCACGTTGGAATGCCCAGTAAAGGTCTTCAGACAGCTGCCTGCGCCCACGTCCCATAGTTTGATCGTCTCGTCCCCCGACCCGCTGACCAGTCGCCCATCCCACACGGTCAGTGCATACACCCAACCATCGTGACCAGTGAGCGTCTTCTCGCAGTTCCCTGCACGACTCCAGATTTTGATGGAGTGGTCACCAGACCCGCTCGCCAGCTTGTCTTTAAATGCTGTGAGGGCCCAGACAGCGCCAGTGTGCCCCAGCAGTGTTCGTTCACAAGTGCCATCGGCGTTCCAAACCCTGATAGAGTTGTCTCCTCCGCCGCTCGCCAGCTTGTCGCCCCAGACTGCCAAAGACACCGCCACTGAAGTGTGTCCCCGCAAGGTCTGGACGCATCGCCCGTCAGCCACGTCCCAAATCTTTACTGTTTTGTCGAATGATGCACTCGCCAGCTTGCCGTTCCAGCTCGCAACCGCGTGCACCCAGTCAGCGTGCCCGCTGAGCGCCTGCAGGCAACGAATCCGCGAAGGGTCAAATAAGCAGACGCTAGTGATAATATGATTAAGAAGAGCAGGATCAACACGATGTTTTATATCATTAGTAATTGTCTCCAAACAAAGTGCAAGTATATCCATGTTTGTATGGAATGGAGCAAGTGATTTGTTATCTTTACAGATGTGAAGAATCAATTTTACACTTTGGACGCTCACTGCGTTCGCTAAAGTGTCCAAACCGAGAGGGTGGCCAACTGGCCACCCTCTCCCGTGGTGCGCTGCGGTCAGCGGAAATCAATTTTTAGTGTCTAGTAATTTTTATCGAGCATAAACACTGCACTAATACCACACATTATTATTATCCCATGCATTCGTGAGTGAACCTTCTCATCAGCACGGGCACGTATCGTATCAAGGAATTCCTCATTATTAAAATGGTGACCGTTGCATAGGTCTATCATGAAATCCTGTGGAAAAAAGGTTGACTCATATATGAAATTGTCTATTAAACATTGTCTTGCATGGTCCGTCCACTGAATAACGAGTAAATTTTATCCATTGATTTATTTACATTTCTCTTCAAAAAAATTGATATAATTGATCTTAAAATGTTCAAGAAACAAGATGGGTACATACAATACCAATAACGGTCGCTACCAAAAACGTGCTAATTATTATACCGAATTAACTATTAATAATCAATATAGACATGTATACCAAGATGTTGTTACTATTTACACCGAGTTTTACATGCAAGGTATGGAATTTTTTAAACAATATGACCACAAATTTCTCACTGGACAATCTGACTGGAGACGTGTACTATACCAAATTCGTGATCTTGAGGGTCTTGGACACAGTTGGGGGTTTGCACTAAAGATTATTGATTTGGTTGATACCGAAAAGGTTTCATCGTTAGCCTCAGCTTTGGAAACATTAATGGATTCCCTACTGGAGGTCCTCCCTGCTTATCTTCCGTGGACGCCCACAGCAACGCTAAAAGAAAATCAACCGATTGTTGATTTTTTACAAGATCGTGGTAATGAATATCGCGCAGTGGGTAATCCAAAATTTTATGCTTATGATTGTGTGGTGAATAGTATCGCGTCAATCACTATTCCCGTAACTGGAATAAACTGTGTATATGTGAATGGGGTCGGCTCACAGATCACACGACATATTCGTAACTTTTTGTCAAGGCCATCTCCAGAGATACCAAACTGATGAACAAAAGTCGCTGTATACTGTGATCTTTTAGAACCAGTTCAACTTGAATCATCTCCGGATCAAGAGCCAGTTCCAGAATCGTTCCCGAATATCCGATTCAGCACACAAAAAGATTGTTATACCTGAAAATATACAAGATGTCCAGTATATCGAACCGCACATCGCTAAACGAGCTGCGGCGGAAATATTTGGTGTAATAAACCCGCAACGGTATGTAGAAATGCGGCAAGAACTAATAAGCTTCGTGGAAACAAACGCCGTTGGTTGAATTAGTGCTGACCGCTACTTCTTGGCAAAAAGTAGAACAAGAAAGCCGCCTCCCATTTTAGACCTACCTTTTAATAAAAGCAGCATACCACGAGAGAGTGGGCCGTACGGCCCACTCTCGGTTTGGGTACTTTAGGCGCTCACCCGCTTCGGCAAGCGGGTGAGCGCCTAAAGTAGTAAAATTGATTTTAACGTTTATTTATTATTCCCAACAAATGTCAGTTATTGAACAAGTCGCGGATACCATCACCCATACATTAACAACAGACCTCGCAGAATTTTTATCTGAGCGTTTTGGGTTGGATACTTTAGAAGTGTCTAATGCAGTAAAGGATTATCTTGGGTATAATTCTACACCGAGTCCAGTACCTGAAGCGTCTATTAAAAAAAATAAAAAGAAATTACCAAATATAAAAGCCGCAACTAGTGGTATAAAAACTTGCCAATTTATCGTAACTCGTGGTCCCAAGGAAGGCAAACATTGCGGAACGAATATCCGTGGCAGCGGAGACTTTTGTTCAAAACATAAAAATCGTAAAATCACTCAGACAACCAATTCTGACAGTGAAAAAAAGTGATATTATTAGAAATATCAGCAAAATGTTGGATTATTGATGGTACAAATTTTGTTGTAAATCCCCTAAAGCAAACTTGTTATTGGAATAGTGTCAGGTTCAACAGTAATTGCCTTGAATGACATTAGCATTAAAAAAGCTCGTGTCTTGGGGTTATTCGTAACGAAACAATCCAACGACGAATAAGTGCTTAAAATAGTCTTGCATACTATTAAAATGGTGCTATGGGGTATTATTGAAATAACTGTTTCTGCTGTAGGAGGGTATAACGTGATAAAGGGTATATATAATATGTATTGTGATGCTGAGAAGATTAAAAGACAATATCGCGAGCATCAGAAGATTACTGAACAGTATAGAGCACAAAATTCATCACAGGATCAATTAACGGAATCTACCTATCAACGTTTTGAAGGCGAATTTCTGATACTGAATAAATCATGTATTATTGATCCATACAACATTAAATTACGTTCCAGTGTATTGCTTAAATGAGGGGTTGTGGGACGGCACGTAGAGAATTTTGTCCGCGAGAAAAGCTCGCTCCCGCAAATTCATTACCTGTACCATTTTCATATGATGAATTACGAAAACAAATTCGCAATGCAAGTGAACTTTTAAAATTGCGAGAGAAATAACTATAATAAATTAAAGATTAAAAACAACCCAAATTTGCTACTAATTTATTGGATTTTGATAAAAAATTGATTAAATCAAAAAATACATAAATAATAAATAATGGTAAGGTCAAGTAGAACATTCAGAACTAAAACCCAGCTAACGAAAGAACTGCGTGCACTGATACAAGGAAAACCTCCCCAAATTATAACCGATGAAAGTGACCTAGCAGTGTTGAGGGATTTATTTAAATTTCACTATGATCAAGAGTCTAAATTCCACAAATCAGTCAAACATGTTCACATTGGACGGGATAAGTATAAGCATAATTGCTTATATTTAGAATATGATGACGGTACTAAAGATGATATTTCGTACGTGGTGTAAATCTCCCAATAACTCAAATACACGTTGACCATAATTTTGATATGGGATTAACATTTGCCAAACTATTAAAAAATTTCTTAAAAAAAAGAGTTTGGGTCAGTGGAAGAGGCATATAATAATATAGAATGCATCTCACCCGAACAAGGTAAAAATTATCATCTCAAACATGCGCGATTACGAACTATTAATAAAACTTTAAATTTAGTTGGTTTGATTCCAAAAAAGCAAAAACCGTCAGGGAAATGCACTAAACAAAAAATCACTATGTGATAAAGTGAAAGGGTTGCTTCTTGACAATCTACCTTTTATTAAAAGTTGTTAGTGTCCCTGCTAAACTGAATTATAAACACTGAAATGTAATTTCACATCAAATAATTCTTCTTTTACACAACGAACGGTGTACTTTATACTACCCTCTTTTTGTTCAGATAACCATACCATTGGTACACCTGAATCCGATGCTACTGATACGTTTACCCAAGAATTTTCACATATTAGTTCATTCTCAAGGGTACCCGAATATGTATCCTCCTCTTTTAATTTCAGAGTGATGGATAAAATTCCCCTTGGGCCGTCCATCGTTACTTTATCATTATCTTTTTCGTCCATTGTTACTTGAGCGCGTGAAATGATAGATTTTATGTGTGCATTGGGGTTTTCTAGCTCTAAATTTCCTTTTATAACTATATCCCCCGTTTTCTTAATTGTCAATGCATTTTCACCACCAATATCAAGATACATTTCACCATCAGCGATACCACCAAGTCCCGTAGATATTCTTAGATTTCTTCCTATTCCTTGAATATCATCTCCAGATTTTAGATGAAGACCCCATGTGGGCGGAGCTCTTACAGATATATTATGATCATTTTCTGGTTTAAACAAACCGTAATCAATCAACAACGGACACCATTGTTGACCGTCATAATAATATAGGCGACCGTCATTACTATTCAAAGTAATAGCGCCTGGGGTACCTTCTGTTTTATCATTAAGATCAGTGAGTTTTGCGGAACTTTCATCAATACTTGTGGAATATGTTGATATTTGTCTACCTCTAATACCAAATGATGGAATATTAGTTCTTTGTGAAGCCATTTACATAACCACAAACTTTACTTTAAATATATTCTAATTTAATTTTCTACTTTAGAAAAAGGTAGAACGAAAAGGAGCGACCTATTATTTGGCTTAATAAAATTCTATTCCATCACTCTGTAAACTTTTCTGTGAATACTTATTTTTCCGGATCTCAAATTAATTACAAATTTTGATCTAATAAAAACGCCCGGCGGAAGTTCTGTTCAGAACAAGATAATCTATTGGTGGTGTTAAAAACCACCAATAGAGACTAATATAGATTATGAGTGTTTTGTAAGAACCACAATTGAATTTACACAAAGATCTCAATCTTTATCTAAAAAGTAGTAAAATTGATTTCCGCTGACCGCAGCGCACCACGGGAGAGGGTGGCCAACTGGCCACCCTCTCGGTTTGGACACTTTAGCGAACGCAGTGAGCGTCCAAAGTGTAAAATTGATTTTTTCCAATTTTTAAATGTCTTCTCAACAAATGCCACCTGATATTACAAGTCTTGCGGAATGTATGATGGATATACTTGGTGAAACTGGACCTATAACTGTTGATACTGAAATTGCCAAACGTATGTTAAGTCTGGAAGACGATATTGGAGTAATTGAAGCTGAAGATATTATGGTGATTGGTAAAGAAGATGAACAAATCACTGAACAAGATATTAAAAATTTTCTATCCACTGTGAATCATCGATGCAATAAGAAGATTTTTAATAATGAACGTTGTTATGATTTTGGCGGCGTGTTCAAGACAACTGACAAATCTTATCGTTTCTCTTGGAATTCCTGAAAAGTAGAGGGATCGCAGCTAGCGGACCATAGATCCGTGCACGAGCAAAGCCCGCCCCGCTAAAAATTGATTCTTCACATCTGTAAAGATAACAAAATCACTTGCTCCATTCCACACAAACATGGATATACTTGCACTCTGTTTGGAGACAATTACTAATGATATAAAACATCGCGTTGATCCT
>SDBT01014885.1_pt1 | contig 12378 bp, 11 predicted proteins | sample 2277101 | NCBI WGS metagenome assembly SDBT01 (sample SAMN10404973, study PRJNA504765) | marine sediment metagenome | isolation source: marine sediment core GS10_PC15, 103 cmbsf | place: Arctic Ocean: Southern Knipovich Ridge | collected 2010
CGTATGAGGGGGTGTCTTTTGATGGTACAAAGTACATGGACACAAGAAAAAATAAGCCTGCTGGATTAAATGACATTCCATATTGGATAGATTATTTTAAAGATATATTTGGAGGAGAGAAGTTAAGTGACATTAATAATGTGAATTGGGAAGTAGCCAATAAACACGGACAGTCAAGATGGAAGAAAGAAATTCTTAATGACTTTGGCATAGAATAAAGGATTAATTATGAAGCACCCGTATGATGTATACCCTAACGACGAATTTATTTCTGTAGTTATTCCAACATATTGCCGCCCGTTCTATTTAGAGAAGGCGTTAGACACGTTAGCAGAATTTGCGGATATGCCCTACGAGGTTATCGTGCATGACGACGGGTCTCGACAAGACTTTAAGGAAGAGGTATTTGCTATGTCCCATAGAATTAGTACCACTATTTTTAATAACGGTATGAATATGGGTCTATGTGTTTCCCCTAATCGCTGCATTTCTGTGGCATCCTCAAAATATATATTGTTCCTCAATGACGATTGTTTCTTTGTAGACAAGTGTCTGTCAGATATTTGTAATACGCTATCAAAGGAATATGTTGGCTTGCTTTCTGTGGCTAATGATATAGGGGACCTTCCAGACAAAGACGTTCATGATGTTGGTGGTACCAGGTTTGCTATTTCTAACTATCTTGGTGGAGGCTCAACGATTGCGTTTAGAAAGAGTGTGTGGGAGGAAGTTGGTGGGTTCGATACACGGAGCACTTCTGGTCAGGCAGATAATGTTTTTATCTATAAAATGTTACGTGCTGGGTATTGGAAGGCCGTTTTGGAAGGACATGACCGGGCTAAGGTAGGTAATTTTGAGTATGGAGATGAATACTCCCCAACACAGCCGTTTACTCGGGGAAATGATTGTTCGGTCCCTAAGATTTTCGGTATGCCTCTTCAGGAAATGATTAGACTTAATGTTGAGCAGCGAGTTGCTAACCAATATTGGGTAGACGGCGAACGTACCATTCCTGATAGACATACATATGACGACCGTCCTAATCCCATTGCTGGATTAAATGACATTCCTTACTGGGGTGATTATTTTGTAGACGTTTTTGGTGGCAAGAATTCTTTTAGTGCCCACGAGATTGATTGGGAGGTCGCTAAGATACACGGACATGATAAATGGAAGAAAGAAATCTGTAAAGATTTTGGGGTGGTATAAATGAGATTTGCTATATACGTAGGTGCTATGGAGAACGGCTTTGATGCTTCGGGTGGAGGGGAGGTTAGGTATGCTTTTAATGTGGCACAGGCACTTGCCAAGCACGGGCACACAGTAGACTGTGTTGGTAGTGCGGCTACATACAATACCTACCCTCAGTGGGGTACTTGTCCTCCAGTAAAAAATATTAATTTAGTAAATGACTTTCAGATTGATCGTAGTATTGAATACGTGGCGTATTTAAATGCCCCCTGGTTCAATAGAGATTTTGATCGAGGAACAAAACAAGCCCGTGCCACCTTCTTACCCTGTACTGACGAGGATGTTAATGCTAAAGTTCATGTACACTTTATGTTTTCGTGGAACAAAGACATAGAGAGTAAGACTGGTGATTGCTGGGTTAGCCACAACCACATAATAGCCCGACCGTACGATATGCCAGGGTACGAGACTGACAAGGCTCCGCTTCGTCTCATCCCGTCTCCAGTATTTGATGAGTACGTACCGTTAAACCCAGAGACCAGAAAGTCTCTTGTATGGGCCTGTAAGTCTGTATTTACAGATGATTGGGGTAAGGACGAGATATTCCATCCAGAGGGAGTTACACTTTTAAAAGCTATTTCATACGTGTCTAATAAACTCGGTGTGGATTGCCATTTCATTTCTTCTGGTACCTTCGATAGCGCGCGTGGGAAGAGGTTTGGGGTTCCTGAGATAGTTGCTGGAATGCAGAATAAGACTATGTATGATGGTATGATACCTAATTCAGAATTGAATGTTCTTTTACTTAATAGTCGGGTGGTGCCAATTTTACCTTGTTATTCAGGTTCCTTTTTGGATGCCTTTCCTCGTGGAGCTATCCCAGCATTTTATTCAAATGCTGGGGGGTCTTTAAGTGAGTTCCCTAAATTTTTTCCTGATAGCCTTGGAGTATTTGAATTGGGGATGTCTGTTGAAGATATGTCTAATGTGCTGGAAAGAATTTTTACTGATGATGATTATTATACTTCCTTAATTAATGATGCCCGTAGTACTATGAATGTATATAGTTTCGATAGTTGTCATGACCATATAATGAAGATAGTCGAAGAATTCTGCTAGGAGATTTTTATGAAACTTAATTTAGGCTGCGGACCTAATAAATTAGAAGGTTACGTTGGGTGTGATATTATAAAGCACCCAGGTGTAGACTATGTCTGCTCGGTAGACGACTTGCCTTTTGACGAGGGCTCGGCGCATGAGATTTTATGTGAGCATATTATTGAGCATCTTACCTTTGAGCAGTTTAATCGTGCCTTAGCAGAATGGTTTAGGGTTTTAAAGGTAGGAGGTCGTCTTATTATCGAGTGCCCTGATTTATTGGGTCTATGTAAGCAGTTTGTTGAGACCAATGAGTTCGGAAGGTTCCAATCTTTTCAAGGCTATTGGCCCATCGTTGCACATCTGTATGGACACCAGAGAGGTAATTCTGAGGAAGAGAAGTTTTCCCAGGTACATAAGAGTGGTTATACTGTAGAGCACCTTAAGTATGTTCTTACCGGTGTGGGATTTGGTCATTTTAAAGAACTTGGGCCAGTACACGGTGTTCCGGGTACCCCTGTGTTGCGGCTCCTTTCCCATAAACTCACTTATCTTTCACATACAATAAAGTACCCAGAGATTGTTTAATGACTATTTACAGTAAAAAACAAAGTATACCAGAAGAAATGCCGGATATAAGTACATATAAAGGAAAGGCTTTAGTGAGGGGTTTAGATTACCCTGAAGGTATACATGCAAATATGAGAGGGGAGGGGGCGTGGACGGCAAAAGTTGCAACGTTGTTAAGGCTTTATGGGTACGATGTTACATCTATGCCAACGTCTTGGGGACCTCGTGAAATAAGTGCAGAATATGCAGATAAGCAGATGGGAATTAAGTTTATACATGATATTAATGATTTAGAGGAGTATGATTTATTCTTTGAGCATGAGATGTTTTTTGCGAGCCACCCTGCCCGTTGGGCCGAGATTAAGAATGTAGTAGATAGGTCCTTGTTTGGTACTTGGTGGCCTACTCCGGAACTTATTGATACGCAGTTTAAACTGCCAAAGAATTCTCAGGCAGTGACGGCTTTCTTTTCTACTGAAGACAGAATAAAAACTTTGCCGCGTGTTTTTGTTGATAATATGGGGAAACCAAAGTTCGAGAATAAGACCATTGTTTGGACGAACAGAAGTCCTTTTGGGACTTATAAAGGCCCTTCATACTATTTAGTTAATTTATACCACCTCAGGGCAACCCTAGAGGCCGTGGAGAAGGGATATAAGGCTATTATACTCTGTAGTGGCCCTGGTGGACATAGTTTTTACTATGACGATCCTAGTGGTTACCCCGATAATAGTGAAATGTTGAAAGAAGTTAAGAACATAGTAACTAAATTAAAAACTTTTGGAAGTCGAGTAGAGTTTCTTGAGTATATGCCTTGTGATAAGTTTACTGAAAATTTGAGGAGGGGTTCAGTTTCAATAGTTTGTGATGCTGTTGGTGCTCTCCCTACTTGTGTATCTAATGGTGTGGCTCCGGTTATATTTTATAATTGGAATAGTCGTTTTATATCTTCTATGCTGTTAGAAAATTATGGTACTGTTGGGAGTTATGAACTTACTTCGGAAAGTGAAGTTAAAGATAGAATTTTTAATTTACTTACAGATAAAGAGTATTACACTAAGTATCTTAGTGATTTTCAAGAAAATACCTCTGTGTATACCACAGAAGAGTCTCTAAAGTTGCTACATGCTATAATTAAAGGATAGAAATTACACACTATGAAAGATCTATTGCTATTTGTGCCCTTGGATGTTTTTGCTATGGCTCAATATGAGTTTATTCCTCTGGGACCTCTTTATTTGTCCTCTTTTTTAAGCGAGGCTGGGTTTGAAGTGGACGTTACTCATGGGCTTGTGGAGGATATTAAGCCAGGTTATAAGTTTTATGGTGTATCGACCACGACAGCTCAGTATAATGTAGCAAGAGAAGCTTTGAAAAAAATAAGGGGGTTAGAGCCCCTATCTACAGTTATTGTGGGAGGGGCGCACTTTAACTCTAATGGTTGTGTACAACAGGCAGAGCTTCATGGGTGGGACCATATAGTTATTGGAGAAGGTGAGATTGCTTTAAGGGGTATATTATCTGGTAAATATCAATCATCAGATAGGATTATTTTTGGTGAATATATAAAAGATATAAACTCTACCCCTTTTCCAGATTTTGGTAAATTAGATCTTTCAAAGTATAGTTATCCATTAAGGGAAGGTTTGAAGTGCCTTAATTTAATTACTTCTAGAGGATGTCCATTCAAGTGTTCTTTTTGTTCAAGCTCCAATACAAAACTTAGACAAAGGTCTGTAGATAATGTATTAGAAGAGGTAGAACTGTTGACCACTAAGTATGGTATAGATAGTCTAACTTTTGTGGACGATACCATGTCAATAGGAAGAAAAAGATATAATTCTATCTTATCTGGTTTAGAGTCTTATAATCTTAAATGGCGTACGTATGCCAGAACTACAACAGTTACATATGGTGGTCTGGAAAGAATGAAACGTGCTGGGTGCATAGAGTGTTCTCCTGGGATCGAGTCTGGAGATCAAGGCATACTTGATTTGGTTAATAAGGGTACCAACGTTGAAGATAATATAGATTGGTGTATAAAATGTGAAGATGTGGGTATTACTTGTAGTCCTTTTCTTATAATAGGTTTACCAAATGAGTCTAAAGATACTATAGAGGCTACAAGAAGGTTTGTAGAAAAGACAAAGCCAAGTGCCTTTGCTTATAATATTCTGATGCCTTTTCCAGACTCCCCAATGGTTAAAGATTACGAGTCGTACTGGCACAAGTATTTAACTATTTATCCATATACTTGGGATGATTGTGTAACAAAGTCTAAAAAAATAACAGACTGTTTTGTTTCTACTCCTTATTTATCCCGCGAACAAATTTTAGAGGAGTATTATAAAAACTTTAATTTGTTTGCAGAATTAACGGGGTTTGATCCAAGAAAAAGAGGAAACCGTAAGGATTAATATGAAACATAAACTAACATATGTAATGGTAGTATTAAATAGGCTTGAAGAGATGCAGACGGCAATTAGGAGGGTGTCTCCTTATGTCACAAGGACGTGTGTAGTGGATGGGGGGCGCTTTCCCGCTGGAACAAAGGTTTTAACTCCTAAAGGCCCAGTTAATATAGAGGACCTTTCTGTTGGAGATGTTATTTTTGGAAAGTCTGGACAGGAGCAGAAGGTAAAAAATACATTTGTTAAAGATTATCAAGGGGATTTTATAAAAGTAAAACCAAATAAAATGCTTCCTGTAGACATGACCTCTAACCACCCAATTCTTGTTATTGAAGGGCAAAAATGTGGAACCCCTTCTCGTAGGGCTCAAAATATCAACTGTAAGCCTTGGTGTAGTTGTGGATACTGGAGGGAAAAGGAACCTGTTTGGAAACGAGCAGACGAGGTTTCTGTCGGTGACTATGTTTTGGTACCCAGAGAATTTAATTACGATAAAAGACAAGATGTAGATGAAGATTTGGCTGAATTGTTGGGCTGGTATTTAGCTGAAGGGCACATTTCGAATAGAACTGTAGTATTTTCTCTTTCGTCAGACGAAATGGTGGAGGCGGAGAGGATCTCTTACTTAATGAGTACAGTATTTGACCTTAAACCACACTATTTAAAAGAAAGAAATAAAAAAGGTTTAAGGGTTAGTTTTCATTCAGTTAAACTCTGTAGAGTGTTTGAATATTTTTTTGGTAATAAAAAGAGCCGCCATAAACGTGTTCCAAATGATATTTTCTGTGCCCCGTCTAAGGTTATACGTTCTTTTCTTGTGGCCTACAACAAAGGGGACGGCTCTACGCATAAATGTGTTAGTAAGGGGTACTATAATTTTGTATTAAATACTTCGTCTGAAGAGCTTCTATACGATTTACAGCAACTTTTTTATTATTTTGGTATAGTCCCGTCTTTCTCCGAACAAAAAGATGTAGAGAACAGGTATTCAAATAATAGTATATATAAAGCAACGCTAAATAAAAATGATACTCTGAAAATGTTGGGGGGGAGCGTTAACAAACCTTATTTAGGGAGGAGTTTTATGTACAAGGGCTTCGTGTGCACCCCTGTTAGGGAAGTAACTGTTGCTAAAGAAAATTGCAAAGTTTACAATATAGAGACCGAAGATAATACCTACATAAGTAGTTTTGTGGTCCATAATTCTAACGATGGTTCTATAGAATGGTTACAAAGCAATGAATGTAAAAAAATGAATGTAGAAGTTAAAGTCAGTAAGCAATTTAGATATGCTATAGGTAATCACACACCAAGAGAAAGGGACCAGTATTTAAGAATGGCTGGCCATGATGGGTGGCTAATCTATACGGATAGTGATGAATTTTTAGATGAAGAGGCTTGTAAGAATTTTGATGGTTTGATTTCAGCTGCCGAAAAAAATAATTGTGACTTGATAAGTTTCCAAGCACACGACGTGTGGTCGTACGAAGATGGACGTGTATATGATAATGTATCAGACTACCGGAACCCAATGATGTGGAAGGGGTACCCTGGACAGCACTATGTGGGACACACACATGGTTCTATTGCTCGTCCTGGAGCGACCAATCGAGTTATGCAGTCTGGGTTTGAGTATCAGCATACAAAATCAGAGAGAATGATGTGGCAGAATTCTACTTTTTTGTATTGGACTACAGCAGAGAATGCACAAAATAATACGAATGATTGGGGCTGGATAAAGTTCCATAACTTAATGCAGAAGTATGGCCACTATGATTGGCACGAACTGCATAAGGCTGTGGTAAAAGGTTGGTTGCCCCAAGAAATTAAAGATTGGTTTATTCAACACAAGGATGTTGAGAACCCTGAAATGCGTGCTTGGTTTGTAGATTATTTTATTTTCAGACATCCAAATGAGAATGTTGACAAGGTTGGGAATAAAGATATGGAATGGGATTACGTTTCCAAAAGCAGGGCTAAGTTGGGAGTAATTTAATGAAAACTGTTAGAGATATATGTAAGTATATTGGGTCTGTTATTTGTGACGGTCCGGTGTGTATTGAAACTGGTAGTACTTTTGCCATAACCCCAGAAAATTTAATTCACACAACTACAAATAATATTGCGGAACATGTATGTTTATATAATTATGGTATACTTTATTCCCTTGATATAAGTGCAGAAAGGCAGAAGATAGCCGAGAGTGTTTTGCCTGTTAGTACATCTGATTATCAACTAGATGTTCATTTTATATGTGGCGATAGTGTTGATATTATGAAAAAACTTGCCAAAGAATGGACAGGTGCTGGTGATGGTGACGGTATAGATTTACTTTGTTTAGATTCTTCGGGGGACCCTGACCACATTCTTAATGAGTATAATGCAATTAAGGACTCATTAGCCGAGAAGCATTTTGTTCTTGTAGACGACATCCATAATCCAAGTTCAATAAAGTATAAGAAGGTAGTTCCCTTGCTTAAAGAGTTAGGTTATAATTATATAGAAGTTCCTACACCTGTAGGAATGTTTATGGCAAGTAAAGGTTATGACCTCCCACAAGTATAGATGAGGTAGTTTATGGGCTATAATATTAAAATGTTGGAAGAAAGAAATGCCGAAAAGGGTATGGATGAAAACCATACTGCTCGATTAGAGATAGAAGAGTGTATTCATTTCCATACAGATGATTTTCGTTTTGTTTTTACCACGCAAGAAATTATAAAGATTGCTCAGATGTTCAGAGACGGTAGAAAGATTTTGGAGGGCATGGGATGTCCCGAGTCTTCGGAACACATGGTACAACTTGGTGGTGTGTTTTTAGATAATAAGTGTATGCATAACGATAGATTAGCTGCCGAGGTTACAAAGGATGGGTCAATCCACGTACACTTAAAGAACCTCCGTATTCATATGACGCCTATGGACTTTTATGAGTTTGCTGATGGTATGCGTAATGCTCTTATGTCTTTAGGTCAACATTTAGAGACCGAGATTGACATAACAGCAGACAATATTATTATACCTTCCATAGTTAACAACTATCTTAGTATGTTAAAGGGCTATGATGCCGCAGTTCCCGTTGTTGAGGTCCCTGCCGAAAAAGTTTCTGAGTTAAGGTATAAAATGAAGTGGTTTAAGAGACATCCACAAGGGAATGCGGTTGAGGGGAACCTGCAGAGACCTTCAGGGAACTTGCCTAAACCTTTTCCAGGAGTTATCCCAGAAGAATTAAATACTGAGTACCTGTATTCTATGTACGAGTCTATAAAGAAGTGGGGCTATGCTTCAGGACCTTTTTACGGTGATTATATGCCAGCATATAAATATCCTAACGGTAAGATATATTTAAAGGGCGCCCACAGAACAGCAGCATTACTCCATCTGGGGATTACAAATATAAAAGTATTAATGACAGATGCTCCTACTGGTTGGACGGTGGAGTAGATAATATGAGGAGAGTGTATATAGCAGCATTGCATCGAAAAAGGGACGTTGGTCCGCAAAAACTTTTTGGTAATATGTATGTTATAGATTGGGACACTAAAGAATTTTTGAGGGAGCCAAAAGGGATGGACCCAGGGTATTCTTTATATAATCCTTCAAGTAATTCCCATGGTGTAAGAAGCCTGTCTTTTCATGAGGGTAAATTATACGTTGCTGGGAGTGGAAGTGTTTTATCGAGTTTTGATGTAGATACGTATAAATTATTGAAGTCCAATGTGTATAGTGAATTTCAATCCTTACATCAAATAAGATCTTACAATGGGTTTTTGTACGTTGTGTCCACTAGTAATAATAATTTATACAAATTAGTTAATGATGAGATTGTTGAAACTGTAGAGTTAAAGGACTTTAGAGAATACATAGAACCTCATATCAGTAGCAGCCCTAATGGTTGGAATGGGGAAAGGTTGCATTTCAATGCTATAGGTTGGGGTCCTAATGGGGATGAGTACCATTCTTATTGTGCGCACCAGTTATTGTTTAATTTTACTAAAAAAGAAGTATTTTATCAGGGTGGTGAACTCGCAGGTCCCCACGATATATCATTTATTGGAGACAATTTAATAGTTAGTAGTTCTTCAAATAAAAAAACTTTGAGTATTAATATAAGAACTAAAGAAGTTAATAAAATACAAGAAGTGAAGCCAGAGAAAGTACCAGACTATTTAAAAGGATTAAATGAGTTTGGATTTACAAGGGGAGTAGCCGTACACAAGAATAAAGTATTTGTTTGCAGCACTCCGACAAGGGTAGTTATTTTTAACTACGACCCGATAAAAGACCATTATAGTCTCGAAGAGGAGTTTAATATATCTGATGAGCCTATAGAATCTATTTCTGATATTGTTTTAGACCCACGAGATTGGATTTAAGGAGTTGATATGAGACAAGAACCTATTACACTCGCATGTATGACACAAGATAGGGTTCATAACCTTAAGATTTTATTGCCTAAAGTTATGCCTTATGTGGATAGGGTTATTATAATTGATGGTTCTCCTGAAGGACTTACAAAAGATTACTGCGAAGAGCTGGGCCCTAAAGTTATGTGGAAGCACAGAAAGTGGGACGACAATTTTGTCAATCAGTGGAACGAGTATTTAAAGTATGTTAACGGTGGGTGGATTTTAGTTTTGGATGATGATGAAACACCATCTACAGAAATGCTTGAGCATTTAGATTATTTTGTTAATGCTTCTAATTATGGTAATAATTTTTCTTTAATGAAGTTTAGGTGCCATACTATTAGTGAAGGTGTCAAGGCTGATACTCCAGCAAATTATTGGAGAGAAATTTTCTTTAGGTGGACTTCAAATTTAAAATACCACAGCGTGTCTACAACTGGGTGCCACCAGTTTATAGCCGGTTACCAAAATCATAAGGTCTTTCAATCTGATTTTGTATATTACCATTCTAAATCTTTAAGGGATGAGTATAAAAATGCCGCCAGAAATTACTTCATTTATGGTATCTGGAAGGACGAAAAAAATATTTTTCAAACTGAAGAATGGCATGAATTAAAATCAATCCTTAAAGAGGTTCACCCTGAAGTTGATACCTTTCCAGATTTAGATCATATTATGGAGGAAGGCAAACTAAATACAGAGATTAAGAATTGGATAGTTCGGTGGTACAAAAAGTTAGAGGACCATGAAGACTATAATGAAATGCGTGCTTTTTGTAAGTATTACTTTGATTATGTTAAGCCAGAGGAAGCTAAAACCTGTGGGTTTGCAGAGTAAGGAGATTTAATGCGACAAGAACCGATTACATTTGCTTGTGTCTCTACTCCAAGGCCGGACAATCTCCGCAGGTTGGTGCCCGCCGTACTTCCTTATGTGGATAGGGTTGTTTTAATCTTTGGTTATAAAGACACGGAGTTGATTGAAGAATTAAAGGCACTGGATGATAAAGTAGAGATTTACTACCGTCCTTGGGACGATAACTTTATTGCCCAGTTCAGTTGTTATTTGGATGTGGTAGAGGAGGGTTGGATACTTATTTGTGATGATGATGAGCTTCCTTCTGAAGAGGCTCTTGAGTCTTTAGATACAATAGTTAATGACTCAGATTATGGTAAGAATTTTTGTTCCATAGGATTTAGAGCACATGATGTTAGTGAAGGGGTTCCTGCTGAACAGCCCTCTAATTTCTATAAGCAGATGTTTTTTAGATATGTCCCAACATTAAAATATGCGGGCGGGGAAAAAACAGGTTGCCACCAATGTATTACTGGATTTCAGAATAATAATATAAAGGCAAGTAGAAGTGTTTACTATCACATAAAACCATTAGTTGATGAATATCAACACGCTACAAGAAATTATTTTATTTATGGTATATGGTTGCCAGGACCCCATACAATTGATGGGGATAGAAGGGAAGAGTGGCACGAATTAAAAGATATTATAAAACGTAAATATCCTCACGTAGAGACGTTTCCAGATTTCGATAAGATACTTATTAATGGTAATGTAGATAGTGAATTGAAGCAGTGGATGGTAAAATGGTACAACAAGTTTATTGATCATCCGGAGTATAATGAGATGAGAGCGGTACATAATTATTATTTTAAGTACCTTCATCCAGAGGAAGTGGAGTAAGTTTGACATTTATAAGCGACATACCGAGATTGATGGAAGAGTGGGATTGGGAGAAGAATGAAGTTTCTCCTGATGAGATTACCCATGGGAGCAATAAGAAAGTCGGCTGGAAGTGTAAAAATGGGCACAGGTGGGAAGCGTATGTTTTTAATAGAGCAAGAAGAAATGATAAGTGCCCGTATTGTTTTGGTAGGCTCCCAACTAAAGAAAATAATTTTGCTAAGTTGTACCCAAATTTAGTTAAATGGTGGGATCAAGACAAAAACGAACTTAGACCACAAGAGGTGCTGCCCAAGTCCAATAAAAAAGTCTGGTGGAAATGTGATAAAGGACATAGTTGGACGGCTGCGGTAGCAAGTAGGGCTGCTGGGCACAATTGTCCGTACTGTTTTGGTCCTAATCATATATCTTTTATTCGGTCATTATACAACCTTAATAAAGATTTGGTAGATAGGGAGTGGGACTATTCCAAAAACTTTAAATCGCCAAAAGAAATAGGAAGTAAGAGTAACAAAAAGTTTTGGTGGCTGTGTGAAAGTAAGAAGCATTCTTGGAAGGCGTCTCCTAATAACAGGACCACTTTAAACAGGGGGTGTCCATATTGTTCAAATCAAAGAGTGTGTGATGACAACAAACTTTCCACTGTTTTCCCTAACTTTATAAAAGATTGGGATAAAGAAAAGAATGTTAAAACACCAAACGATTTTGTATTTGGTTCTGCGAAGAGAGTGCATTGGCTCTGTTCAGACTGTGGACACGGGTGGAAAGCTACGATTGTTCAAAGAACCTCTAAAAACTCACAATGTCCAAAATGTATGTCTGGCTATAATAAATCTAATGTCTCACAAGTATGGTTGGATAGTTTAAATATAAAAGAAAAGAATAGGGAATACTTTATTTATATAGAAGACAAGAAATATACTGTTGATGGTTTTGATCCAAAAACCAACACTATATACGAATTTTTGGGTGACTATTGGCATGGGAACCCAACATTATAT
>SDBT01014886.1_pt1 | contig 12377 bp, 31 predicted proteins | sample 2277101 | NCBI WGS metagenome assembly SDBT01 (sample SAMN10404973, study PRJNA504765) | marine sediment metagenome | isolation source: marine sediment core GS10_PC15, 103 cmbsf | place: Arctic Ocean: Southern Knipovich Ridge | collected 2010
GCCTTGAAGATTCGAGATGTTAATGTTCAAGCGTGAAAGGAGCGACAATGGCAAAGGAAAACAGCCACCAACTTAAACTGATTCATCTATTATATATCGGGGCGGGGGCATTGCTCGCCGTTGGTATAGCGTGGGGAACGATGGCTAACCAGCAGCGCACAGATACTAAAAATATCGCGAAAAACACCGAGAAGGTCACTACTAACAAGGAAATGCTCGTTAGGATAGATACCCGACAGGAGGTTGTAATTAAGGGCATTGACGAAATAAAAGAGACCTTAAAGAAAAAGTAGCTTGACTTTTGCTTATATTGTGGTATAATGTAAGCATGGGAACAACCAATCTAAAAACAATCGACCAACTTTACCACGATGAAAGAGCAAGGAATAAAGACCTCAAAACCGAGAACAAGAGGCTGAAAGCAGAAATTGAACAACGGGAATCTGCTTTGGGGTTAGCATTGGATTACTCAACCAAAACAGAGCTTTTAGACACAATCCAACAGGCTATAAGAAAAGGATAGAATGATGAAACCACTTACAGCAACAGAAATCGAGCGACGTAATAAAGAATATTTTGATAATCCATCGCCGGAACTTCAAAAGGTTTATGATGCCTTTGGAAAGTTGCAGGGTTCGATTCTTTTGCCACTGATTGACCGTGCAGAGCAAATCCTCAAAAGGACAGAATAATGGATGAAGAAGTAAAAACACAAGCCAAGACGATTGCCGCCCTCCGGGATGAATTAAAGACATTGCGAATCTTAAAGTGTCCTTATTTATTAAAGAACCACGACCTTGAAAGAGAACGTGAAACTATGAAAATCCAACACCAAAAAGATACAGACCATATCAGAGGTTTAATAGTTGACAAGGAGGCTAAAGATGGGAACAGTTGAAACAGAATTAATATTGAAATATGGGATACCTCTGGCTTTTAAATTATGGAATGATGGCAAAGATGAGCCTGAAACGGTCAAGGCAATAGTGGCAGCGGTTGCTGGTTTCAGAGAATCTGATATGACTGACGCTCTTTTGAAAGCTGACGAGAAACAGACTAAAGGTATCATTGACGGCCTCTTTGGTATCATAACCGGCGCCACAGATGCCATAGGTGGTCTGGTCAAGGGTATTTTTGGGTTGTTTAAGAACCCTAATGGAGATTAAAGTGCAATGTTTGATTTAGTTGAAAAATACCGACAAATAGCTACAGCCCATGGGGCTATCAGAAAAGCTATTGTTACGGGGAAACTTATTCGTCCGACAGAATGCGCATCATGCAGTAAGGAATGCAAACCAGATGGACATCACCCTGATTATTCAAAGCCATTAGAAGTAGAATGGTTATGTAATAGTTGTCACAAAGAGGCCCATGCTCAAGAATGGGCCTCAGACAGAAAGAGACGAAAAGAACTATTAAAAGCAATGATACATTATGAAGCTGCGCATATTACTACATAATCCAAAAGGTGAACGGTCTATAGGCAAGGCAATCGTAGCCTATACTTGGCTCTTGGCTCTTGTCAGGCTGGATTTCAAGTCTATGAAACACCATTACTCTCACGTTGAAGCGTGGTGGCCCAATAAATATGGACAGCTTCACAATTATACGACTGGAGGAATTTGTTGGTTGAAAAGAGAAGATGGAATCCTTTTCCCTGCTGTTTACGGTTTCTGTTTCTCATCAACTACCAGAGGCAAGTACAAGGGCGTGCGCATAGCGCCAGCGTCCGAAGTACTTCATAACCCCCACCGGTGGGCATATATAGAGATTGACGTAACACAAGCCCAACTGGACGCTTTTAAGGCTTATGCAGAGTCCCGTATAGGCAGGAAATATGATTATTGGGGCATATTTGGATTCTTCCTACCATTCAATACACAGAAGAAAGCTGATGATTATTGCTCTGAAACCATCACTATCGGTACTGTAACCGCTAAAATTATAGAAATTGTTACATTGGGTTGGTGGAAATTCAGAATATCCCCTCGTAGATTAGCCAAAGTCTTATCTAAACTGTATGGAGAACCTAAGCAATTATAAAGCTTTTCTTCCCCTCCTCTAAAGGTGGGAGTAATTTTTGCCCGCCTTTTTAATTTTTACTTGACTTTGGTCTGGATTGTGGTATATTGTAAGTATATGGGTAATGAGGCCCGTAATCCAGCTTACAGGTAATGCTGAGCCCGACTTAAGGATTACATTTTATGGAAACCGAAAATTTTGGCCAAGATTGGAGGTGTATCATGCTTAAACGTTAGGGCTGAAATCCCCAAAAGCAGTAGAGAAACTTGTAAAAAAACAAATAACAGGTAATTTCAAAAATAGGCAGGTCGTTGAGAGAGCGGCCTGCTTTTTTAATTATCTTGCCAACTTAAGGCAATTTGCTACTTTTGAGGTAGCATTGCTACTTTTGAGGTAGCAATAAAAGAATTTAAGCCATTTCCAACTCAGAAACAACTATTTTCAGAAAATTCCCAGAATTAATTTGACAAACCCCTGTTTGTAGCTTATAGTATAAGTATGGACAGTAAAGTCAACAATCACGTTAATCAAATCAACTGGCGAGGTGTTTCTGCTTGCTTTGCTGTCCACAACATTTCCGGTGGATTCGCCTCGCCAAACTTTTGAAAGGAATATGATTATGGACGCCCATGAACATCTAAGTAATCAAATTGACCATATCGAGCAGGATGATAGATTGTCAGACGAAGAAAAACGAGACGCTATTGCAGAAGAGGAACAAGGCTTCATGGAGCATAAGGAGCAATACGAAGCCGAACAGAAGGCTTTAGGCGACCGCTATGGTTTCTAACCGGCAATAATATAGGAGATTAGAAATGAAAGCAGAACAAATATTAGAACAATTCTTTAAAGACAATAAGGCCGCTATGGTAGAGAGGCTGGAAGTTGAACTGGCTGAGGTTGAGGAGAAGAAACTTGTGCTTAAATGTGATACTTGCAAAAAAGACTACGATACATGCCAGTATTTCAGAAATGACTGTAAACATCTTGAACCCAAGGCCGAGCCGGAGTTGAGGATAGGTGCTTACGGATATTTCCAAGACCAACTTGCCTCTGTTAGGCAACAAGGCTTTGTAATTTTCGGTTTCGATGGCTCGGATGTTTTGATTAGACAAAGCAATCGTGCCGGGCAAAGCAGAATGGGGAAGAAATATTTCCAACAACACGTTATCGCTTTCCTCGGCAACATCTTCGATGACCTCAAGGCCCAGGGCGAGGAGTTGACTTATTTTCGATTAACTCACAAAACAGGTGAAACTTGTTTACCGGCAACATCAGTAAGGCTTCTTGAAAATGGAGCAATCAAATTTCGATTTCTGTCTGCGGAATCAACTTATTGCTTATCACAACTCGAACGGCTCCACCGCAAGCTCGGCCAGCTAATAGCCACAGCCAAGAAACAGAACAAAAAGTAGCTCTTTAGAGCGGAAAGGATAGAACGAAATGGCGCTAAAAACCAAATATAAACATATTCATTTTGAAAAAACGGACCTTGATTTGGGCATATTATGGGAATGTTACAGTAATTCAAAGGAAGAATTACTGGCTGTTATACCAGAACAAAAAACTTGGGGGCAATATGTTACAGCTCCTCAGCAAGATTGCGAATTTAGTAGTTCATGCCACCGAGACATAGCAGATTTCTTAGACCAGATAAATAAGTAGCTCTTTAGGGCGGAAAGGATAACGAAATGGAAAAAGCTGATTTGTGTTTTATCAAGGCTTGTTTAGTATGTATTTTCGCTAAAACAACATCGGGAAACTGGAAAGTTGCTTTTGCTATACTATCAGTTATCTATGTAATTTTTTATATTATAGCTGAAGTTGGCAGATTTCGGCAATTATTAAAAGATTAAAGCTTAGCTCTTTATAAATTGAATATCGGGGCAAGTTAAGTCGTAATTAGTCCAGCGGTGCGGGCCACTTAAAAAGCTGGCAGTAAACCGAACCTTGCTCCACCTAATTTTGAGACGGGCGGCGCGTTGCTGGTGAGCAGGTCATGCGAACACAGATAGAAGCCGACTTGCCCCGTCTCATTAAAGTTCGAGAATCAGGCGGCTTCAAGCTGATGAATGGCAGGTACATCGAATCCTGCCCTGATTCTCAATAAAACCGTCAAGGGGTGTCCGAACGCAGGATAAGGCTATGCAAGGTACTGATTAGAGACCGTCATAGCCCGCCCCTTGACTTTTCAAGAAAGAAATAAAATGGACGACAATCAATATCGATGTGCAGAATGTGGTAAAATCTTTGAAAAAGGCTGGTCTGATGAAGAAGCCCAAGCAGAGGCAGAGGCAAATTTTAGTCCAGAAGAATTGTCTAATAAAGTTATGGTATGCGAAGATTGTTATAACAAGATAATAGCAAGTTTTAATTAAGAAAGGAAACAGTAAAATGGAAGACACTCAAATCAAAAATCTGCTCAGAAGAATTTTAAGCAATCAAAAACTAATAATAAGGTCGCTTAAATTTTCCGAACAATTAAAAGTCGGTGCGGCTGACAATGCCATAAAATTAACCAAAGAAGTTTTAGCCGGTATAATACATTAACAAAGGAAACAGTAAAATGAAAAAAGCATACATAGCCTTAAAAACATACTACATAGCCTTAGCAATCTGTTTAATTATGATTTTGATACCTTTAATAGCAATTTTCTGTCTTCTCCCCTCCGATGATGGACCGCAAGTAACGGCGCACGGAGGCGCCATCACTAATTGTTCATCGGGTAAGATTTACAAGTGTGACCGGGGTACTTGCGGGACTCACAGAAGATTACCCTCACCGATGGGAATACAGCAATGGCTTCGTGAATTAGGTCATCCGGTTAAGGTCGATGGTAAAATCGGGCCTGAAACTTTGAAATATTGGAACATAGCTTACAGTGGCCAATGCGCAATAGAAGATATGAGGAAAGCAAAGTGAAAACCTGTAAAGAGTGTAACGGAACAGGCAAACTTAGATACAAAACATCATCTCCTGTTTACGGAAACAAAACCGTTGCTTATAGAGTTGATAGAAGCGGGAAAGGGCATTTTATTGAACTCGGAGGTTCTCTTGGCAGCACAGGCGATTGTTTCGATTGTAACGGAACAGGGGTAATGAAAACCTGTACCAACTGCGGCTGGCACGGCTTCTGGAGCCAGGCTTGTAAGCACCCTGACGTAACTGACCCCAAATTCCGATGTTTTTGGGATAACGAGTTTTGGAAACCTAAATGGTGGAGACGAAAATGAAACAGGTAAAATTCAGGGCTTGGGATGACGATACAGAATATATGTTTTATTCTGATAAATCAGAGGGCGATTACTTTTTTGAGTTTAAAGACGGAAAGCTAAAAGGATTTGCCATACGTCCACCCAAAGGCAGCGATGACCCGATGGAACCACCAGAGCCATATTGCGATGAATTCCCTGTTATGCAATACACCGGCCTAAAGGACAAGAAAAAAGACTTGACAGATGTACACGAAGGTGATATACTGGGTGAAAATGGTTTAATTAAAGGAAATATCCATGAAACACCCGAATTACTCAAAGAAGGAACTAATATTGTTATTGCAAATATGGGCACGGACGAATGGACAGACTCCGAGCAGGAGGCAGTTCGACGCGGATGCAGCTACGCCCAGTAGTGGAATGATAAGAATGCGATTTGGTAGTTGGTCTGCTGGATTGAAAGCGGCTCATTTAAAAATTAAAAACCCGACCATAAGCCCTCAATGCCGAACAGGATGTATAGCAGCTCACAAGGGCAGGCGTTCAACAAATTGGAAAGGTGGTCGAATTCAAGACAAAAAGGGTTATATTCTTCTTTATAAACCTGAGCACCCCAATGCAGTTGTTGGAAGAACACATGGGTATGTTTATGAGCACAGATTTGTTATGGCCGAACATCTTGGCAGACCTCTTGACACCAAAGAATTTGTCCATCACAAAAACGGGATAAAAGATGATAATAGATTAGAAAACTTAGAATTATTAACACATAAAGTGCATAGAGGCAAGGTTGAATGCCCCTATTGCAGAAAGGAGTTTACGATAAGATGAAAACTTTAAAATTCAGAATTTGGGATAAAGTCGAAGAAAGATATGATAGTAACCATCATATTAGAATAGATTTAGAAGGCAATGTGTTTAATTTGCAGACGGGTGCTGGTGGGAATGAATATGTCATTGAACAGTTTACAGGGCTACTTGACAAATCGGGAGTTAAAATATACGAAGGGGATGTATGTCATAATAAAGACATAGGAACCAATAATACATTAGAGATTGTATTCCGAAACGGCATGTTTAGTTTCGGCTTCTATTCTATAGATTTACAGTGGTTTATTAATCAGCCTGTTTTTGAAATAATCGGAAACGTACATCAAAACCCCGATTTATTGGAGACAAAATGAGAGACAGTGAGTATTCAGAACAATTAGACAAATACATCACGGCCCAGCCGATAGAAAAACCGGATGTTGTCTGTCCGATAACGGGCTTAGAAGCTGATAGCTTCTGTGAAATGTGTAGTCGAAAAATCCACACAAGCGCAGTAAACTGCTGCGACGGCTGTGGTGAAATATTCATTTGTGTAAATTGTGAGGCTTCGCATAAATTAGGTTCAGACCTACACTTCTGCGACCCTGCATGTATTCGGGAATATGAAAGGAAATAATGATGGAAATAATTGACTGCATACAAGGTTCGGATGAATGGTTTATAGCAAAACTTGGCAAAGTCTCTGCAAGCCATTTTTCTGATGTTCTTTGTAAAGGTTCTGGTCGAAAAACATATCTGTATCGTTTGCTTGGAGAGAAATTGTCTGGCGAGTCATACGAGAGTTATAGCAACAAAACAATGGAAAGAGGGGGAGAAGTAGAAGAGCAGGCCAGAGTTTATTATGAACAACTTAATAGTCTCACTGTCTTGCAAGTTGGCTTTGTAGAGATTGACGACTATATAGGTTGTTCGCCGGATGGGTTGGTTGGTGATTCTGGCGGTGTTGAAATCAAATGTCCATATCCGTCAACTCATGCTCGATATATCATAGAAAATAAACTACCAGCTTGTTACAAAAACCAAGTACAAGGAAATCTTTGGGTTACAGGGCGGAAGTGGTGGGATTTTGTCAGCTTTGACCCCAGAGTACAAGACCGTCCGTTTTGGTGCATAAGAATTGAGCGTGATGAAAAATATATCAACGTCTTAAAAGAGGGCGTTAATGTTTTTGTTGAAGAATTAAAAGAATTGATTAACCAAATTAAAACCGGCACTGTGCCATATTGAAAGGGAAAAAATGGAAACGAAATTACCCGAAAACGTAGAAATTCAGATTGCGGAAACAAAAGTTATGTCAGATGCTTATTTCAACTATGCTATTGATACTTCTGATAAATACCTGGCTTCGGCGGATGATTTAAAGAAAATCAAAGCCAAAGCCAAAGAACTCACTGATACCCGTATGAGTTTGACACGGCCTATCGAAGAGAGCAAGAAAAAGATAATCGCTTTCTTTAAAGAACCGCTTGATTATCTCGTTCGTGCTGAAACAGCAGTCAAGAAAGCTATGATAGGCTGGCAAGCCGAACAGGAACGTCTAAGGCGAGAAGAAGAAGCAAGGCTGGCTGAGATTCAACGCAAAGAAGCAGAAAGATTACGAAAGGAAGCTGAAAAAGAAGCGGCAAGAGCGGAATTACTTAAAACCGACAAAGCTAAGGCGGCGGCGGCGGCCAAGGCAGAGGAATTAAAAGCCAAAGCCGAAGCGACAACGGCCATAGCCCCAACTGTCGAAAGTACTGTTGAAGAAGTGGCTGGTATTTCAACGAGGAAAGTGTGGAAATTCAAGATAGAAGATATAAGTAAGCTGCCGAGAGAATACATGATACCAGATGAGAAATATATCGGCCAAATGGTTAGGGCGTCTAAGGGCAGAAAGGAAATCCCCGGCGTCAAAATATATTCAGAAGATGTAATCGCTTCGAGAACTTAAAGGAGAACAAAAATGAAACTCGATGATTTAATATGGCAATTCACAGAAGATTTACAGTTCGATGCTCTTAAGGATTGGTGCGCAATTATGGAAGTCGATTACGAAGAGCCACCAGTTGACGACATGTACCCTGATTGGGAGGTTGAAATAAGAACTGAATTAGCAGAAGCAATGATGAAAGTAGGTGAAAAATGAAACTATTAAATGAAATCCAACAGAAGCTAAAAGCCCCAAAAGGTCAATTCAACGCTTTCGGCAAGTACAAGTATCGTAGTTGTGAGGATATTCTGGAAGCGGTTAAGCCGTTACTTGGCAAAGCCATTCTTGTAATATCAGACAACATTGTTCAAGTCGGCGACAGGTATTATGTAAAAGCGGTAGTGCAACTAAAAGACGGTGACGAGATTGCCGAATCAATAGCTTTTGCCAGAGAATCTTTAGCTAAAAAAGGTATGGACGAAAGCCAGATAACAGGCACAGCGTCCAGTTATGCCCGAAAGTATGCCTTGAATGGTTTATTCTTGATAGACGATACCAAAGACGCTGACACACAGGACAATTCGGAAAAGCCAAAAGACACTAAACCAAAACCCAAAAAACCCACGAAAAAACAAATGGAGATAATTGACAAAGTTGCTATTACACTTGAAGAAGATTTGGATGGCAAAGGAATTGACAGGGGGAAACTAACAGGTTTACTGTTTGCACAAACAGGCAGATATCCAACTGACGAAAAGACTATCTTGACTATTGCTGCATGGATAATCGGAAATAACTGGCTAAATCAACTCATAGGAGAATAAAATGGACGAATATCTAATGATTGCAATGAAAATGTATGGTGATACGTTACCGCCACCAGTTGAGGTAAGACTGCAACAGGTAAACCATTTGGCCGAAAAAGCTGGTGGCGGTCTTTATTCACGTCAAGCAATCGCAATGATTATTGAACAATACGAAAGAGAGATTTCAAATGTTACCAACAATAACAGTAACAGGACGGCTAACAAGTGACCCTCAATTAAGCTATACTCCGTCTCAAATGGCGGTGTGTGAGTTTGGGGTGGCTGCAAGCGAAAAGTATGGTGATAAAGAACAGAAGTGTTTTCTCAACTGTGTAGCTTGGGGCAAGCAGGGTGAAACGCTCAATAAGTATTTCACCAAAGGCAAGCCGATACAACTGACAGGCTCACTCAGAACCGAAAGCTGGCAAGCCCAGGACGGTTCTAATCGCTCCAAACAGGTCTGTAGTGTAATCCGATGGGGTTTTGTCCCACAGGACACTACGAAGCAATCTGGGGACGAGAAGCCTTTGCCGACCAAAGAAGCTATGGATCGTAACGACGACCCAGAAGGAACAAGCGATAACACAGATATCCCCTTTTAATTATGGACTTCTTCTTCACTAAAACTAATCTGCCATCGGCAATAGGGATGCTTGGCGGCATTGACTGGAACATGATAGGTCAAGTCTTAAAAGGTTACAAGGCTGGTCAGAAATGTAAGTTGTCAATAGTCAAAGTATCTAAGCCAAAAAGCCTTGAACAGTTAGGATATTACTATGCTGTGATACTACCGGAGGCGGTCAAGGCTTTTGCTGCGAACGAAGATTATAGCTTATTGATTAAACTTGGCGACAAAGAGATTAAAGTTGAATTGACATTAGAGAATATGGACTACTTTCTGAAGTTAAGATATGCAGCTAAGACGGGAGTCTATGTCAATAAAGCTGAAATGAATATGGCTGAATGTGCAGAATATGAAAGCTGGTGCATTAATTGGTTGGCGACATGGCTTAAATGTCATATCCCATTTGCTGACCAGAATTGGAGAAACCCTGTGAAGAACCAAAATTGACTTAATAACTTTTAATGAAAGGAATATGATTATGAGAGTATTAGAAATTGGAACGCGGAAGTACACAGAAGTACAGGTTTTGGATGAACCAGGTCAAGGTAATGCTAACCACAAGTATCGTGTGGTACTGGCACAGCCGAATGTAGGAGAACTTGGAACTCTTGGGGAAGTCAAATTCCAAGACGGCCCCATCAAGGAGGCTGGCGTCAACGGCGTAATGAACGAAGACCTCATTGCCATTGTCATCGACCGGATGCGTGGTTTTCAGTCAAGTGATTTTGCCTGTAGTGAAAACAATGTCGCTTTGGTTTCACTGGAAACGGCCCTGTCAGCACTCAATCAGCGTACCGCCGAACGTGAAAATCGCGGCGTCGAAGGAACAAACGTAAAATAGTACCCCCCGCCTGCGGGTAAAAGCAGGCAGGAATTATAATATGAATAAATATGGTGCAAAACCTGTTACGGCTTGGACTGAAAAAGGAGAAATCAGGTTCAGGTCAACTTTTGAATATCACTGGTACGTCTGGTGTCAACTCAGGAAAGACCAGGACTTGATTAAAGACTGGTTCTATGAGAGGCAGGATATGGCTTTAGATTTCCAACACGGCAGAAAAGGCAATACAAGAACATATCTGCCGGATTTTACAATTTTAACAAACAATGACGAAATAGAAATAGAGGAGACTAAGGGGTGTTTCAAAGGTCTGGATTATACCAAAATCAAGAAATATGCAGAATTGAAAAACCCCAATATAACCCTAATTTTTACCGCATTGACGAACTGCAAGAGCCTAAGAGACCAATATCTCAGAGCGAAAAAGATTGAGGCGCATATCGCAAGAGTTATTTACGATGCTCGGAAAACGATATTAAATCCAATTAAACATCTATTTGAGTTTTGATATGAGTGATTTATGGGGTTTATTTTGGGGTCCGAATAAAGTTGCCCAAAAAGCCTACAAAAAACACAGTCAAGATGACGTTGACGCCGCAATTATTCGGGAATTGCAATTCTGCCTTGATGATATGACGACCGAACAGATAGAAAAAATAATAACAGATTTGAAAGAAGATAGATAAGGAGTTAAAATTATGAACTGTAAATGGTTATTTGTAGCTGATGGAGAAGAAACGATTGCTTTGAAATCGGAGCGTTATGATGATGCTTGCCGTGAAGTGTTGAGAATTAAAAAAGCTAAAGTATATGAACGAACAATAAATAAAACAAAACAGTGGAGATTTGAGATAGATGGTTTTGGTTTATCCTTGCCACTTTCAACAGATATTGAATTAGAGGCTATTGAAGAGGGCATATCTGATTATTTGTATGGCGAAGTTATAGAGAGTGAAAATTGAATGGAAAGACTAAAAATGAGCGAAGAAAAACTAAAAGAAAAGATTGAAAAGATACTTGAAGAAGAAGTCAAGATAACTGCCGAAAGAATTATAGAGGCAATTAAAGAGGATAAGACTGACAACCCTGTTTGGGAAAAAGAGGGCTATAAGGCTAAAGAATGAAATTCAACGAAGATGGTTTAAAATTTACAGGCTCAAAATGGTGTGGCCAAAGAATCTATATAAAATCGACAGGCGATGATATGCTTGATAACGCGTTAAAATCTACTTTTCACGACCAATTTCACAAGACTGCTCCACTTGAAATGAGGCGAGCCGATGTTCAATTTGTGACCGCTTTTGCAAGAGGCGATTTCAAACCACTTCAAGGAAGTTTATTTGATGTTCAAGGTTGAAGATATAATAGATAAGGAGTAAGAAAATGGAACAATTTGTAAACACAGAAAAAGAGAAATATAGAGGGGCGTCGATGGGGGTGTTTGACCCCGGACAAGATGCTAAAAGAATCTTCGGCGAAATACATGATAAGACTTTTTATGCAACGTCCTGTGCTTATTTACTTAGACGTTTTGGGCCAGCCCAGCGAGGCTGTGACCCATATAAAGATTTGACGTGGTATGTTTTGACGACACAAATGGAAGGCGTCCTTTTGACAGTTAGGCCTTGCTGTTCTGTTAGCACATCTTTTGGTTATATGCTTAGCCCCGAAATTTACGAGAGTACAATGAAGGCGGAATGTGATTCTCGGCAAAAAGGTGAATGGGTGGAGGCGAAAGACTGCGAAATTCGCAGCCCTATTGCTAAAGTCCTTTGTGATGCAATGAAAGAATTGAAAGAGCCGGTAAATGTACGGGACTGGTATTTCAATATAGTTGGAAGGATAAAAGATTGTGATTTAAAAATAGACGATGAGGGTGATAGTGTGGTGTGTGTAGAATATAGCAAACTTGCAGGCTACGGAATTGCGCCAGAATATTTTGATAAATTCAAGGAGTAAGAAAATGTGCTTAAATATAAAATATCCACACGCAGATATTAAAAAATTACCTAAAGAGTTTACAGCTTACAAAGTAGCTCGAAAAGAAAAAGGGAGATATTTGCCTCCAATTCGGCCTGGAAGTAGAATCAAAAAAAAGAATGTTATTGCCCCTTTTGATATATGGGA
>SDBT01014887.1_pt1 | contig 12376 bp, 11 predicted proteins | sample 2277101 | NCBI WGS metagenome assembly SDBT01 (sample SAMN10404973, study PRJNA504765) | marine sediment metagenome | isolation source: marine sediment core GS10_PC15, 103 cmbsf | place: Arctic Ocean: Southern Knipovich Ridge | collected 2010
CTATAGAAAAGTTTTGGGCTAATATGAAAAATAAAATTAAAGAATTGCTACCAAAAGTTAAAAAGTTTACTGATGCATTCGATGGAGCAATATTATCAATGTAAATTTAAACCACTATAACACCCTCGCAAAGCGAGGGGCTTGATAAATATGAGCAGCCCCAAGGGCTGCCAAGTAACTTTCAATACTTTATTCCGCTAAAATCCAACCAATTCATCTAGATTTCAATAAAGGTGACTTAACAAATATTTTGTTTTTTAATAATTCTTTAAGAGAGCTCCTCTTCTTCATATTGATTATCTAAACGCTCTTGATTTTTTATATATTCGCGTATTTTATCAATTTCAAATCCAACTGTTGATATTGCATAACCGCGAGCCCATAATTGTGCTCCAGTAAAATTTCTCTTTTTACCATAAAATTGCCTAGCGACAGCAAATGGCGCTTTTCCCTTTTATATATCCTATTACTGAAGATACTGCATATTTTGGCGGAATTTGTATCAGCATATGCACATGGTCTGGCATCATCTTACCTTCTATGACTGCACATTCTTTTTGTCTACTCAACTCTCTAAATACAGGACCTAAAAATTTTCTTATACTCCTGTATAGTTTCTATTTTCTACATTTTGGTATAAATATTACATGATATTTGCAATCCCATTTAGAATGGGCTAAACTATTGTATGACGACGTCATATTATTACTCCTTTAGGTTGATTTGCTAAGTCACCTAAAAAGTATAAAAAACGTCGTCTTTTTTTATTTTAGTTTTTTTACTTTATCTAAAGGCCAAGCCATAAGGAGTCCACTGGTAAAACCAGTGGTTTACGAATTTTTAATTAAAAATTAAAAATATTTTTAACAAACCGCAAACACCTTAAAGCAAGCTGCTTGCAAAATTTGGATATAACTTTAGCCAAAAATTGGCTATAATTGATAGCAAAAATAACCAAAACTTGGCTAAAATTGGTACCAATAATAACCAAAACATGTCATAATTAGGTATAAATAGAGGTCAAAAATGAAAAGAAAATTAGAAGAAGAGCTAATTAAGTGGAAAAATAAAGCTGAACACTTGCCTCTTTTGCTTAGAGGCGCTCGCCAAGTGGGCAAAAGTTATCTTATTGAACATTTTGGAAAGACTCATTTTGAAAATATTATTAAAGTAGATTTTGAAAAAAGGCCCGATTTAAGCCGCTGTTTTATAAATAGGGATCCTGAAGAAATCATAAAAAAACTCGAACTTTTTTTAGGAACAAAAATCATTCCAGGTAAAACTCTTTTATTTTTAGATGAAATCCAAGAATGTCCTGATGCTTTAATTAGTTTGAGATATTTTAAAGAATTAATGAAAGATCTACATGTTATAGCAGCAGGATCTTTAATGGAATTTTTATTAAATAATGACAAATATTCTTTTCCTGTTGGTAGAGTTGAATTTTTATATCTTAGACCTTTTTCTTTTGAAGAATTTTTAGAAGAATTTTCTCCTATAGCCCTTGAAAGATTACAGTCGATAACTTTAAAAAACACTTTTAGTGATATTGAACATTTAGAGTTATTAAAATGGATTAGAAAATATTTTTTTATTGGAGGAATGCCTGATGCAATAAGTACATATAAATCTACTAATTCTTTTTTAGAATGTCAAAAAGTTCATAGAAGAATTCTTCAGGCATATGAAAGTGATCTTGGAAAATATTCAAAACATGTTGAACATAAATATCTTCAAATGATTTTTTTAAAAGTTCCTTCATTAGTTGGACAAATTTTAAAATATACAAATATTGATAAAGAAACTAGATCCAGAGATTTAAAACCAGCTATTCATTTACTTACATCGGCTGGACTTATCCTGCCAGTTTTTGCAACAACAGCAAGTGGATTGCCTTTGCATGCTCATATTCAAGATCATCGATTTAAACTTATGTTTTTAGATATCGGTCTTTTACAAACGGCTTCTCAGGTTGATGCTCAAGATTTTTTTGAAAAAGATATTTTGCAAATAAATGCTGGGGCGTTAGCTGAACAATTTGTAGGTCAAGAAATATTAGCAAACGATTCTCCAGATCAAAATCGAGCGCTACTTTTTTGGGAGAATAAAAAATCAGCTAATGCTGAAGTAGATTTTGTAAAAACAATAGATTCAAAAATTATAGCAATTGAAGTAAAAGCAGGAGCAACTGGAAAACTTAGATCTCTTCATAGTTTTTTAAAATTAAAAAATTTTCCTATAGGAGTGAGGATTTCAGAAAACGTATTATCCTTGTATGATCATATTCTTTCAATTCCACTTTATTTAACAGCTCACTTAGATCGTCTAACAATGGCGGGATTAAAAAAGATTAAATAAATTATTAAATAATTTTAAAAAGCAGAGCTGTCATATCATCGAACTGCTCAGCATCCCTTGAATAATCTTCTAATTTTTTAAATAATCTTTCGATGATCTCACTAGCATTTAAATCTTTTGTATCTTTAATAAGATTAACTAAATTTTCTTTACCAAAAAATTTATTATTTTTATCGATAGCTTCTGTTATTCCATCAGTATATAAAAATAAAAGATCATTTTTTTGCAGAGTAATTTCATTGATATAGACTTTTTCCATCTCTTCAACACCTAAAGCTATACCTTTAGTTGTTAGCTCTGTTATGGTAGAGTCTTCTTTTCTTAAGATTGCGCTCATATGACCTTGATTTGAATATTTCAAGTTTTTAGATTTGATATCATATATCCCAAAAAAGGCAGTTGCGAACATACTTTTTTCTTTGGCGTCTTTAAAAAACAGATTATTTGTCTTTAAAATAATTTCATCTAAATTATCAAAAGTTGATGCATAAGATCTAATCGTGCTTCTTAAATTTAGAGCATATAGACAAGCTAAAATTCCTTTAGTTGCAATATCTGCTATTACAAAAAATATTTTTCCATCTTTTAAAAAAAAGTCATAAAAATCTCCTCCTACTTCTTTTGCGAAAAGATTTCCAAAAGAGATATCGACATCTTTTATATCTAGAGGTTTTTGGGGAAGTAAACTTATTTGAATATCTTCTGCGATCTCAAGCTCCTGAATATATCTTTGTTTTTCTATTTTTTCTCTTTCAATCTCTTTTTGTTTAGCGATTAAAGAATCCATAGTATTATTAAAAAAGCTACCAATGTAATTTATCTCAAACCCAAGCTTTTGTTTCTTATAGCGTTTATTGACATTTCCTTCTTTAATCTCTTTCATTGTTAAAAGAAGTGTTTTTACTGGTTTTGAGATAAAGGAGATGACAATCCAAGTTAAAATGAGTAAAATCACAAAAACAATACTCAAAATAAACGTATGTTTAAAAACAAAATTTTGCTGATGAAAAATTTTTAAGTATTTTTGATCTAAGCTTAAAATTAGTTTAAGATTTAAATTTTTTAGATCTTTTTGAACCTGCAGCTGATCCATCTTTACTTTTTGATTTTGAGCATTCGTAGATCCATTTGATTGGAAAATTTCATTAGATAAAACGATGTTTTTATTGCTATCTAAAATTTTCAGATCTATATTTTTAAAAAATTTATCTTTTGGAAGATCTGATAAAAGCTCAGATTTAAAAAAAGATAAGACAAAAGCGCCTTTTGGATAATTATTTTTATAAAAAGTTTTACTAAAATAGATACAGTCTTTGCAGGAAAGTAATTCCGTTGAAAAAAGAAAGTTTTTTTGATTTAAAATATTTTTTAGACTATTTAAATTTTTTCCAATCAAATTTTGTTTAGTAGAGTTCATCAAAAATAGATAATTTTGAGAAAAGTCTAAATAATAAAGATCTTGAAGGTTGAACTCAGTTGTTATTTTTGAAAAACACTTATTAACATTTTGTCCATTTCTATTTATCTCATTTATAGCAAAATCTAAGATCTCATTTTTAAATTTTAAATTATCTTCAATATTTTTAGATATTTGATCTTTTAAAATATTCATAGAGATCAAAAGATCTTGCTTTTGCTCTTTATATTCCGCTCTATATAAGATGGCTAAATATATGATTAGAGGTAGTATGACTAAAATTAAAATAATAAAAAAAACTCTTGTAGCTAAAAAACTTTTAATGTTTTTTGTTTTAGATTGTGCTAAATTCATAATTTTAAAGGTTAGTTATGTCTAAAAAAATTACCAGCTCTTCAAATCCACATATAAAACAAATAGTAAAAATAAGAAAAGATAAAAATACTAGAGCAAAAGAAGGTAAAGTTTTAATTGTTGGAAAAAAAGCCCTTCAAGACGCTCAAAAAACTCGGCCCATTCACACTTTTATTACTACTAAAAAAAGAATTGGAAAAAGACCTAAAGCTAAAAAAATTTTAAAAGTTACCAAAGAGGTAATGAAAAAAATCACAAATGTAAAATCCCCTGAAGATGTAGCCGCTATAATCGAGATTGGAGATGAAAAAATAAAAGACAAAAACTATGTTTTAATTTTAGATAACATTTCAGATCCAGGTAATTTGGGAACATTGATAAGGAGTGCAAATGCATTGAGATTTGATTTGATAATCATATCAAATCACTCAACAGATCCTTATTCAGAAAAAGCTCTAAGAGCTGCTAAAGGAGCAACTTTTTTTATTCCTATAAAAGTTTATACAGAGAATGAAATTTTAAATTTTATTAAAAAAAATAAATTAAAACCATACCTAGCTGACATAAAAGGAAAAAGTATAAATGAAATGCATTTTGAAAAACCCCTCGCTTTAATAGTCTCTAACGAAGCAAAAGGGCCATCTACTTGGGCAAAAGAAATAGCTTTTAGCTTTACAATTGACATAAAAAAAGATATTGATTCTTTAAATGCTGCAATAGCAGGTAGCATTGCAATGTATGAAATGAGAAAAAAATAATTAGATATGACTGATAAATTTGATAAATATTTAGAAGAAGAAGAGCATTTTTTAAAAGACAAAAAAAAATCGAGAAAAGAGAGAAAACTAAAAACCTCTAAAGATCGATCTAAATACAAAAAAACAGATCTCCAAAAACAAAAAAAATTATCTCCTGCAAAGAAAAAGGAAAAAAACCATTTAGATAAAGCTCTAGTTTTATCAATTTTAGGAGAAGAGAGTTTAGTTAGTTTTAATAAAAAAGAATATAAAGCAACACTCCGAGGTATTTTAAAAAAAGAAAAAACAAAAAACAAAAATATTTTAGCTGTTGGAGATATTGTAAACATCTCATTTAAAAATGAAAAAGAAGCGTCTATTGAAAGTATTGATAAAAGATATTCTATATTGTCACGGCTAGAAGAAAAAACAAAAAAACAAAGTATAATCGCTGTAAATATCGATCAAGTTCTAATTACAACATCTGTTGTAAAGCCTAATTTAAAACCATTTTTAATAGATAGATATTTAATAGCTTGCATCAAAGGCAAAATGAAGCCTGTTATTATAATCAACAAAATAGATCTTCTAAAACAAAACAAAAAAGAAGAAGAAAAATATAATAATTTTTTAAAGACATATGAAGAGCTTGGATATTTAATTCTATCTATTAGTTGCACAAAAAAAATTGGTCTAGATACTTTATTAAATGTAATGAAAGGAAAAACATCGGTATTTTCCGGGCAATCAGGTACAGGCAAAACAACACTAATCAACTCTGTTTTACATACTAAATTCAAAACAGGAAAGCTAATAAAAAAAACATATAAAGGGGCGCATGTCACAACAAAATCTCAGTTAATAGAATTAAAAACAGGAGGTTTTTGCGTAGATACTCCTGGAATAAAAGGTTTTGGTATTTGGGATTTAGAGATTGAAGATTTAAAAAATCATTTTTTTGAATTTGAAAGTTTTGCAAAAAACTGCAAATTTGAAGACTGCAAACATATAGATGAACCCTCTTGCAAAGTAAAAGAAGCTGCTAACAAAAATAAAATCTCTTTCTTGCGTTTTGAAGCCTATCGTTGTTTAATAAAAGAAATACTAGAAAAAAAAAGGAATTTTTTTAAATGAGTAAAATAAAAAAAATTGAAGCCCTAGAAATTTTAGATTCCCGTGGGAATCCAACTATTGAAGTTATTTTAAAAACTACAGATGGAATAATTACTAAAGCAAAAGTCCCTTCAGGCGCTTCAACAGGTGCAAATGAAGCATTAGAGCTAAGAGACAATGATAAAAAAAGATATTTTGGCAAAGGTGTTTTAAAAGCTGTCTCAAATGTCAACAATGAAATTAATAAACTTCTTGAAGGAAAATCAGTTTTAGATCAAGAAACGATCGATAATTTAATGATACAAGCAGATGGAACAGAAAACAAAGCTAATTTTGGTGCAAATGCCATGCTAGGGGTTTCTTTAGCAGTAGCCAGAGCTGGCGCTGCATCTCAAAACCAAGCGATTTATGAATATTTAAATACAAAAGGCTCCTATTTAATGCCATGTCCTATGATGAACATTATAAATGGTGGAATGCACTCAGATAGTCCTCTCGATTTTCAAGAATTTATGATAAGACCAAGAGGAGCTGCTTCTTTTAAAGAAGCTCTTCGTTGGGGATCAGAAGTTTTTCATACTCTTAAAAAAATCCTAAAAGATAAAGGCTTTGCAACATCTGTTGGTGATGAAGGCGGTTTTGCGCCAAACTTAAAATCCGATGAAGAAGCGCTTGAACTTATTATCGAAGCTATTGAAAAAGCAGGATATAAACCCAAAGATCAGATCTCAATCGCTTTAGATCCTGCAGCATCCGAGTTTTATGACACTAAAGAAAAGGTCTATTTTGAGATGAAGAAAAAAGATAAAAAGCAGAGCTTTAAAACTAAAACATCACATGAACAAATTCAGTATTTAGAAGAACTCTCTAAAAAATTTCCGATAGATTCAATAGAAGATGGTCTTGCTGAATCTGATTGGGATGGTTGGGTAGAGTTAACAAAACAGATAGGAACTAAAATGCAATTAGTTGGAGATGATCTTTTTGTAACAAACACTAAATTTTTACAAAAAGGAATAGAAACAAAAGCAGCTAATGCAATTTTAATTAAATTAAATCAAATAGGCACCCTAACAGAAACTCTACAAACTATTGCCTTAGCTCAAAAAAATGGTTTTAATACAGTAGTATCTCATAGATCAGCAGAAACTGAAGATGCATTTATTGCAGATTTTGCTGTAGCAACTCACTCAGGACAAATAAAAACGGGCTCTTTATCTAGATCTGATAGAATTGCTAAATACAATAGACTATTGGAAATTGAAAATGATTTAGGTTCAAAAGCTAAATTTTTTAAAGGTTTTTAATAAATCTCCTTAAAACTACTTTAAATCTTCTTCAAATGCAAAACCATCCTCTTGATCAGAAGAGGGGAAATAATAATCATCATCGCCATAATCATCAAAAAATGCTACCGTATGCTCTGATTGCACTTCTGGTTGTTCTTCTAGCTTTTTTTGCAATAAAGGCCTTAATAAAGATTCACCATTCATTTCTGGAGTTCTTGTCTCTCTTCTAAAACCATTAGAACTTGTAACTTCTGTTAGCTTTAATGTTATTATTAGAGACATAATTTGAGCTGCATCACTATAATTTTTGATGGCATATTGAAGTATTAATTCTTCAATACCACCATTTTGATATCTTCTATTAATAACGCTTGATCTATTAAACACTCTTTCTTTATGGCTAAAAGATAGGTGTTTGAAAACATCACTTACTTTTCTAAAAAGCTCAATATCTTCTTTTTTTATTTCATGAAGGGAGATGATTTTTTTAGCTAATGAATTTGCCCATTCTAAAGATACTGCAGAATATTCTTCTTTTTTATGAATAATACATGATTTCCAATAACGATCTTTAATCCATTCAAACCTATCAGATGTATAAACCTCTGGTTTACACCCCCATACTAAAATGTCTGTTGGACGAATTTTTGCAATTTCTTTAGCATCACTAATAAAACTTTCATATGTTTTACTACTGAAATCTATCTGAGAAACACCTAATACTGCCATTATTATACCTTTTATTATGTTTTTATTAACTCTATTAAATTTGTTTAATATTATAAAAAATGAAAATTGTTTATTGTTTATTGTTTATTGTTTATTGTTTATTGTTTATTGTTTTTTTTAAACTATCCTTAGAAAACTAACGATTAATTGATAATTACATTAATAATTATACTAAAACTCTCTATTTTTTGCAAAATATATAGATATAAATTTAATAAAAAAAAACTAAGAGAATATTTTTTTTTAGCTTCCAAAACCCCCTCCCCGCGCTATAAGTCAATAAAAACCAATAGCTTGCGTTTTAATTAAGCTTATTCCCTTCTAATAAACCTTAATTCATTTCACCCGCATTAACGGCATTTAAAATATTTTTTACTATTAATAATAGTATTAATTATTGAATTAATTGCACAATTTATAATAAAACTATAATTAAACAAGGAAATATAGTGAATAAAGTAATAGCTTTTTTAGGTGAAAGCGAAAAAGGAAGATTTCATTATCCTTATTTTTGTAGTTCTTTGGAACAATTAGCTACTAATCTAGGCAACCCTCCAGAAGATAGTCGAGGTCTTGACTTTGCCGTGCAAGCCCTTATGTATGAAAGAGATGTGATTTATTTTAGAGTTAATCAAGAAGGCTTTAATATCAAAGATTACATTCATAGCCTTGAAATACTAAAAGATAAAACAAAAGTAAAAAAACTAGATGCAATTTGCATTCCAGGTGTGGGAGATAAAGAAATTATCTTAAAGCTAGACCCAATATGCAAATCACATAAATCAATAATAATCACTACTCAAAAAGATCTATTCGATTATCTTTTATTTGAATAATTATTATTTTCCTTCAAAGTATTGAACTACACCTTCTTGCGTAGCTTTCATGGTCTTTTCTCCATAGTGCCAATTAGCTGGACATACTTCTCCGTGAGTTTCAAAACAGATAAGGCCATCTAGTACTCTGATTGCTTCATCTACAGATCTTCCTAAGAAAAGATCATTAATAAGCTCATGGCGAACAACACCTTCTTTATCGATTAAAAATAGCCCTCTGAAAGCCACTCCTTCATCTTCATTTAACACGCCGTAAGCTTTTGATATATCTTTTGTTAAATCGGATACTACTGGATATTCTACACCTTGAATTCCCCCTTTTTCTTTAGGCGTATTTAGCCAAGCGAAGTGAGAATAGATGCTATCGACAGAACAGCCAACTACTTCAACATCTTTTTTCTTAAAATCTTGTAGTTTTTCTTGAAAAGCATGAAGCTCAGTTGGACAAACAAAAGTAAAATCTAATGGATAGAAGAAAAATATCACGTATTTTCCATGGAAATTTGATAAAGAAAAATCCTCATCGAATTTATTTTTTATGACAGCTTTTGCTTTAAATTCTGGTGCTTTTTTTCCAATTAATGTCATTTTTTTTACTCCTTTTTTTTAAATAAATTTTTCAACATTCTCCATCCAGCTTTCATTTCCTATAGTAGTTTGAGAACCATGACCTGGATAAACTTTCGTATCTTTTGGTAATTTCGATAATCCTTTTAAAGATTTAATCATATCTTTTGGATTAGAATATGAAAAATCTACTCTACCAAAAGATCCTTTAAAGAGTGTATCTCCTGAAAAAAGAGTTTTTTCTTTTTCAATATAAAAACAACTTCCTCCAGGGGTATGCCCTGGTGTATGAATTACTTCAATTTGAATATCATCAATCTTTATTTTTTCTCTATCTTCAAATAAAAAATCTGGTTTTACTCCATCAACTTTTGCAGAAAAAAAAGATGAAGGCTCTGGTTTTTGAAGGGTTTTAGCATCTAATTTATGAATGTATACTAAAGAGGAAAATGCATCTTTTAAAAGCTTAACATCTGCTATATGGTCTAAGTGAGAATGGGTAAGTAAAATTTTATCTAATGTATAGGATTTATCCTCTAAAAAACTTTTTATTTTTTGAAAAGCTCCAAAAGAAGGATCAATAACACAAGATTTTTTTGATTTTTCAGAAATAACTACAAAAGTATTATTATCAATAGGACCTAAAACAAATGTTTTTATAAGCATATAAAAAAGCCTCGCACCGGAGAGGATTTGAACCCCTAACCTCTTGGTTCGTAGCCAAGTGCTCTATCCAATTGAGCTACCGGTGCATTTTAATAATAATAATGACTAATATTATATGTTTTTATCAAGTGTTTTGTAAAATCAATGTTATTTCAAAAAAATATTTTTTAGAGTTTAATTTTATTTAAAAAATATTTTTTTTCTTATCTTTGTAGTGTAAATCGACAAAAAAATAAATTTATTGTTATAAGATATTATAAGGGAAAAATATAAAACTATGATAAATAGCGCTTTTATAATTTTAGATCTTCAAAATGATATCTGCAGCATAGATGGTGTTTTTCATAAAAATGGCTTAGATGCAAATTTATCTTCAAAAATAATTCCTCATATCATTGATATGATCTGTTTTTGTAAAAAACAAAATATTCCAGTTATTGCTGTTCAAATGAGTGTTTTAGAAAATGTATCAAAACAAGCAATAGGTCTTGGTGTTTATAAAAAAATGATACCTTTTTTAGAAAAAGAAGGATTAAGAGATAACTCCTGGGGACATGATCTTTTAGAGGAAATTAAAAATGTAGATTATAAAATAAAAAGATGGACTATGTCTGCATTTTATCATACAGAACTCGCGCGGCATCTTAGTGCTTTAAGAGTAAATAAACTAATTTTATCTGGATTCACAACAAATGGAATAGTCGAGACAACAGCAAGAGAAGCTGCATCTAGAAATTATCAGTTAGTAACTCTCTCTGATTGCATCTCAAGTTATAGTGAAAAGATGCATTTGGCATCGCTTATTAATTTAAATAATTTCTCTAACGTTTTATCTTCTAAAAAGTTTCAAGAAAATTTTGAAAAGGAAAATTTTAAATGAATATAGTTATTTTAGGTGCAGGTGAAATCGGCTCTTACTTAGCTCAGGTTTTAGCAAACGAACAACATAGCGTTACTTTAATCGATAAAGATCCAACTATTTTAGAAAAAGTTAGTGAAAAAGCAGATGTTGCTACTCTTTTAGGGTACGGCTCTAGATGGAAAATCTTAGATGCTTTAATTGAAAATGAACCAGATGTTTTTATCGCTATGACAGGTGATGATGAAACCAATTTAGTATCTTGTTCAATTGCAAAAAATTTAGGCTATCCAAAAACAGTTGCTAGAGTGAAAGAGATCGGTTTTTTAGCAAGATCAAGACTAGATTTTGGAAGGCTTTTTTATGTCGACTACTTTATCGGTGCTGAAGTTTTAGCAGCAAACGATATTTTAAAAAGCATAATTAATCCAGAAGATCTAGCGATTGAAAATTTCGCTCACGGTGCTATTCAAATGAGAACAATAGTTGTTCCTCAAAAATGGGGTAAAACAAATGTGGCTTTAAGTTCTTTGCAGCTTCCCGAAGAGATGATAATAGGCCTTATTAGAAGAAAAAAGAAAGACCCTAAAAATCCTGATAAATTTATAGAAAAAGTTATTTTCCCACATGGAACAGATCATATTGAAGTAGGTGATGAAATAACTGTTTTAGGCGAAACCAAATTCATGCAAGACATCCATAACTTTTTTAAAATAGAACAAAAAAAACCAAAATCTGTAGTGATAGTAGGAGGCTCTGCAGTTGGAGTGAGACTTGCTCATATTTTGGAACTTAGAAATATTCATGTAAAAATAATTGAGCACGATGAGAATCGTTGCAAGGAAATAGCTGACCTGCTCCCAAAGAGCACTGTTATAAATGAAGATGGTAAAAATTTAGAGTTCTTTGCATCTGAGCAAATCTTTGATGTGGATGCATTTGTTGTATGTACAAATAGAGATGAAGAAAATTTCTTGATTGCAAGTATTGGTAAATACATCGGATGCAAAAAAGTAATTAGCTTAATTTCTAATACAAGCTTCGCATCGATTTTAAAATCTTTAGATATTAAATATGCTATCTCTGAAAGAGTAACTATAGCAAATAGAATTCTATCGATAATTCATGAAGAGAGAATCATTTCGATAGCATCTCTTTGCGACAACCAAGCAAAAGTATTAGAAATAAAAGTCTCAGAAGATTGTGAGCTAGTTGGAATTCCACTCTCTGAGCTTAGCGCAAAACTCCCTAAAAATTTAATTATTAGCGCAATTGAAAATAGAGGCAGGGTGATGATTGGAAAAGGCAACAGAATTATATCTCCCGGCGATACTTTAATTTTAAATACAAGTCCTGAGATTTTACCTAATCTACAAGACTTATTTTAAGGAGCGAAAATTTGAGATACAAAGAAGTTTCTAAGATTATTGGAAAACTACTTTTCTATTTTT
>SDBT01014888.1_pt1 | contig 12376 bp, 23 predicted proteins | sample 2277101 | NCBI WGS metagenome assembly SDBT01 (sample SAMN10404973, study PRJNA504765) | marine sediment metagenome | isolation source: marine sediment core GS10_PC15, 103 cmbsf | place: Arctic Ocean: Southern Knipovich Ridge | collected 2010
AGCTTCGATGCGTCAAGTGGGCGACCCGCAACGGACACCGGAATCATCCCGCCGCCAGCAACCGCAATCTCGCAGGCGCGCCGACAGGCTCTAGGCAGGGCTATTCAAGAAGAGGTGCCGGGTTACTTCAGGCCCACTCAGGCAGAGGTAATCGCCCGTCCTCGTGGTGGCCCGCAGACCATCGAGCAAGCTGAGCGGACAGTTACCTCCCAGCAGGCGATTGCCTTCGGGTCGTCGTCGGCAAGCTCGGTGAACCGCTCGGGGAACTTCGCCATGAGCTTGTACCAGATGAAGCGGTCGCCGGGGTCGCCGTTCTCAATCTCGGTGTAGAGAGCCTTGCCGACGGCGGACTTGCTCGCGTGGATGGTGTTGGTCTTGGTGTCCAGAATCGCCGTCTTGGTCCTCTTGCCGCCGAAGAGTCCCTTGGGCTTCGTGACCGCCGTCTTCTCGACGTTGGCGACCTGCTTGGTGAGGGTCTCTACGAGGTCGAGGATGGCACCTACCGCTTCCTCGAGAGCGCCGATGCGCTCCTCGACTGTCTTCTCGGCTACTTCAGTCATATCTGTCATCTCCTCAGTTTTACTGAGGACAGGCAGACCACTCTAGGATGTAAATGTGCTCAGGAACACTACGTTCCTTTATTCTTACTCATTCTAGCACATGTGGATGAAAATGTAAATGAAACAGTCTTTTTGTTAAAAAAGTATTTCCTTTTTTAGCATTTTTGACTCCTGATATACACACCACACATAATCATTCCGTACAGGCAGGCCAGTAGACGCAGCAAGTCGTTTCATCCCTATCCCTCAGCTAGTGTCTCCAACGCCACAGTAGACTTGACGAGGTCGTTGCCGTCAAGTCCTTCTCTGACCGTTGTCATGAGGTCACTCCACTTCGTGAGTCTAGTTACCTCTTCGGCAAAGCTAATCGATCGTGCCGCTTCGATGCCGTCAAGAATGTCGACTTCCCAACTGTTGATGCTCGTAGACAACCGAGCAACCTCAGACACGACTTCAGGATTATCAATCCCAATACCGTCGAGGATGCGTAGATGTGCTGCGAGCAGCCTGAAGTTGATAGGAGTTGGGTCACGAGGTATGACAAACGGAGTGAACAAGACCTGTTCTACTGGTCCCTTCTTCTTAGGTGGTGGCTTGCGAGGTGGTGGCTCCCTCTTGACCGGCTCGATGTACTCAAGCTTCGCCGGGGCAGGCCATTCCTCACGCCATGCCCTATTCAGGTTAGACCAGGAGCGCTCATCTTCTGCCCCGACAGCTGTCAGCTTGAAGACTCTGCGAGTGCTCTTGACGACCTTTGCTTCATCACCAGAGCCTCGAATACTGAGCAAGTCACCACCTGGAGGAGGAAACACCATGGGTTCTTCCCTGACAAGCTCGACGAGATTGAGGAGCTGCGCGAACTTGAACAGTGTCCTGAAGCTAAAGGCAGTCATGGGACGGAGGCGGCGTGCTCTAGGACGCAGGTCGTTCTCTTGCCTTATCAGTTCCTTGTATGCCCCATGCAGGTCAGTGATGGCGGCTTCTGCAACGCGTTCTCCAGATGCTAGAGGAATCTCACCGAGCAGGACACCTTTTATGGTAAATCCTGGACGCACCGGTGTTGCTGCACGACCTCTAAGTATAGTCACTGATCACCACATGTCCTGTATAGTTTGGGTACTACATTGCAACTCGGAACGCCCCATTTTGGTGTGTACCTAAACCCATTTAAGGGAAAAGGGATGCACTAAATTGCAAACTAGAGCTTGCCCCTTTACTGATGCTTGATTAGCTACCTCACAACCCAAGTCAGCTAAATGCTGACACAGCTGCGGTAGTAAATTGGAAAAGCGCTGGGGCAAAAGCATTACCATAATCATCCTATGCGGATACCTTTGTCAAGGACCCTCTCCGCAATCTGCTATACCCAGGCTGCTTGTCTGGGTTAGCATCAATGTACAGTTGCATACTGAGGTCTGCCTGTTCTTGGTACGGGTTTTCCCCACCGATTTCACGGCATGGAGGCCCACAATATATCTGGCGCAGAGGCTTAGATGTCGTAAACGTAACGCCACACTTTGCACACACTTTTTCTGCCTCAGCTTTCTTGTAGTTGGGGTAGATGAGAGCATAGTGAGCATTCCGGCATTCCTCATTGTGATACAGCTGGTCCACACGAGGCGGTGTGAAGAACTTACCACACCCCTTGCATGGCTTCGAACGTGATGCCATTAGTTTCTGTCCTCCCAAATCTGGCTAGTAGGTACGTCTTCGGTAGGCCCACCGATACCGAGGTCTGCAAGTGGGCCTAAGTGTTCGTCTAGTATGTCTGCACCGACTTTTCCCATCACCATCTGCACAGCAAGTCCCTCAAGGAATGCTATCGAGAACGCTATGTCTGTCAGGTCTTCCTCTGACAGGTAGTCAAAATCGGTCAATCCTTCGACCCTAATCATGTCTTGGATTACTGTGGCAGCACTAATGAACTCATCTAGTTCGTGAGTGTGGTAGAGGTGTTCTATCCTGTTCAGGATGGTTTTCCTACTCTGTGTGGTTTCATCGAATGCTGCGGCAATACGAGTGTCGACTTTGTAGGATGCCGCCAAGTATCTGTAGTCAACACAGAATGGGTCTTGCGGGTCAATAGGCATCATTCACCCCTTGCATGGCTTCGAGCGTGGTGCCATAATGGGTATCCTTCTACCTAGCCTTCTTCACCAGTTGGTATAACCACACCACTAGTGTACACCCTGTAATACGGAGCCGCAGTTCGCACAACGAAACTGCCGTCATCTGAGACTGTGTCGACCACCACATACTTACCTAGGCCAGACAATGCTTGATACTGTTCACTGGTAGTGTTAGGTGGTAGTCCGGGTTGTAGTTCCTCGCTCATTAGAGCACCTCCTTATTACAACAGGGCCTTGTCATTTGGGCTTAAACGCATCATCCGACAATCCCTCTGCTATCACCTTCCTAATGTCTGCCCACGGGTCAGCATCCCAGATGTTTAAGTCGCCTACGGGTGTACTGAACAGCTGGTTGCCGTCCTTGTCAGTGACTGTCAACCGTGTTCCTTCCTTGAGCCTATCTCCTACGGTCGTTCCTCCCGAAGGCTGACCGACCGTACCAGTGACCTCATCGAACTGCTCCAGAGTGAATTCACCATACTCTCCTGCTTCATCGATGACGGTATCCATCTGTGATGTATGCGGTTCAGTGAACGTAGGCACGTCTAGCGTGTAAAAGCCAATGCTCCGGTAAGCCCTGAACTCTCCCCCCATCATATCGTCCACTATAAGGAAGCCCCTGTGCAGTCTCTTTCTCATGTCCACGGCCCCCAATTCTTGTACTTCAACACGTTGACTGCTGCTTGTTCCCAGTCGTATCTAGCATCTTCTACAGGCTCATTCAGCAACCAGTCTTTCTTCGTCATGTACCGCTTCGTCTGTGGCTCCCAGATGTATTCTGGGCTGACCTCAACCCAAGCATGGTCAATCCGTTTACCCTTATTCATCACGGTGCCGTGAATGAGAGTGCCTTCCTCGTTCTTGGTCACGAATCGTCCAGCATCAACGAAGCAGGTACCGGTAGCTGCTGGATTGTTCTGGGGCTTCAACTTGAGCACCAAAGCTTCCGGTCTACCCTCAACATATCTTGTGTCCTCTACGAAACCTAAACCAACATAGAAGCCTTTCGCACCAGGACCATAACTCACAGTAACAAGGTTCGCGTTTTGTTCTCTGGCAATCTTGACAATCTCTTTCACGATTGCCTTACCGATACCAGGTTCATTAGTGAGAGAAGCCAACTCTTGAATATGTGTTTCGTCTGTGTTGTAGTCGAAGTTATGGTCTGTTGAGTACGTTGCGATGCCGACTAGCTCTCTGTTCTTCTCAACAACAACTGCCTTACTGTCGTAGTAGTTGCCCATGATGCTGCCAGTGATGTTGTACGATGACTGCATCCTTGTGCTCATATCGTGCGCAATCACGGACCGCGCACGTTCTAATGCGTCTAACTCAGCCTCGACTGTGCTTCTCCTGACAGTGAATCCAGATGTGGGGTTACCTGACTTGGTGCGCTTGCGACGTTCACGTTCGGCCTCGAGTTCACGTATGAGGCGACCCGCATCACCCTGGGTTTCGGGGCGTTCTTCAAGTGGTGTTCTGACGCCGAGTTGCATGGAGAGTTGAGTGATGTAGCGGATTTGACGGTCTGTTGGGTTGTCGAGGTGTGAGGAACCTCCAGTAAGGCCCACAGCATGAGGCACGTCGTTGAGGAGGAACTTCGCGAGGAGTACAGTCAACATTGCGTTGAGGGCAGTCTGTATCATGCTCCTAACCACTTCTTTAGAAGATACTTGCCGACGGACTTCGCTTGTGCTTCCTCATCTTCAAGCTTGACCACACCACGTATAGTTCTGTGGTGACCGATCTCATGCGCTAGCAACCTCAAGCTATCATAAACTTCGCCTTCGACTGGGAAGGGGTGGATGTACATCAAAATATCCCCAGTCCCGTACATACCGTAAGTCGGGTGGGGGTAGCCTTCTATCTCGAAAATGTCCACACCGAACGTAATGTCTTCAGACTCTTTTCGAAGGTACGGTAATAGGAAGTCGTGTGCAGTTTGTTCACGATTCACAGCACCAAAAGTGGACGGGAGACTTCTTTTGTCTTGGGGCTGATTGGTGAGGCCCATAGCGTGAGGTACGTCGTTCAGCATGAACTTTGCCATCATGATAGTGAGCATTGCGTTGAGGGCTGTAGGTAATGTCATCCTATCTCAACCTCAGTAACGTCAACTAGCCTAATATGCTCTGGCAGTACCTGGTGTTGATAGATGAACGCAGTAGGTTGCTCTCCACCAACATCGTATACGTCTGGGTCAGAAGTGAGCACGCTGTCTTCAGGTATCTTGACTTCAAGAACAGCAAACTTCACCACAACTGCTTCATCACCTTCAGGAAGATACCATCCGGCTAGCATACCTGCCCACCCAAATGCCTCTTCTCTATCTTCTTCAAGGTAGACTCCCTTACTGTAACCTGTGACTTCTTGAGTAGAGACAGGGAGTATCTCAGGTATGATGCCACCAACCTTGATACTCTCCCATTTGTCGTAGTGGGTAGTGTGGTACATAGTTTTCGTGTGGGAGCTCCTAGTGAGGCCCATAGCATGAGGCATGTCGTTCAGCATGAACTTCGCCATTATGATGGTAAGCATCGTGTTGAGGGCAGTCTGTATCATCTGTAGCTCTCCTGCCACTTCTTGTGCTCGATGACAACCCTGTCCCTCTCGCCTTGCCACTTAGCAGGGATGACCTTGACCTTTGTGTCCTTGCCACAACACGGGCACTTGCTGTTCATTGCCCACACTCCGCGCTGAGTTTGCCTTCTCTGATTAGCTCCTCAATTATCTCTTGCTCACCAGGCTGCATGTCACGGACAACAATCCTCATCGACTTGGCATTCTCGGGGTCGAGTAGGAAGTTTCTGTAGCCGTGGTTCCAGAACATAAGAGCCTCTGCAGATGTCATATAACCTTCTGCAGTGTCTTTCAGGTAGAACTCAGCGTCGTGTCGTGCAGTCTCACCGAGCACACTTGCATCGACTGCAATCTGTACGAGTGCCCCAGTCTTAACCTTGAAGGCTAACTTATCAGGGAGCCCAAGCAAATCCGGTGCAAGATTGAAGTTGTACCGTTGCCCGGTCTCTTTGCTAATCTCTATGGCCTTATTGGCTAGCTCGTCGTCGGCATTCACGATGCTAATACCCTTCTCAAGGGACAGCTTCTTCGACGCCAAATACATCCTTGCTTGAGCGTTGAATTCTGTAAGTATCTCACCGAGTGGGAAGGACCAAGCCCAACGAGCTGCTACTGGTGCAGTAGACGTACTGAGCCTCCCTACAGTCTCACGACGTCTCCACGCCCACCGAGCAAACGCTCTGTACGGGATGCCATAGAGGTTAGCTACGTGCCGGGCGGTATCTTCAGCCTTATATGGTACATTGGGCCCACCCTTCATCATGGCCTCAGCAAAGGCAGTTGGTGCACCGTGGTAGACGTAAACCGTGCCTGTGCCGGAAGCAATCTTCCGGAGGTCCTCCGTCGTGTGGCAGTATTCGAGGATTTCTTTCCATTTAGAGATAGCTTGCTGCTGAGGCTCAATGAGGCCAAGTGCGTGTGGCACTTCATTGAGCATGAATCTCGCCATCATGATTGTTATCATTGCGTTGAGGGCTGCAGGTAATGTCATTGCCCACCTTCTTGTGCCACCACCATATCGAAAGGACACTCGGGCTCATGCTCCATGCCCTCAAAGACGAATCCACTATGGCAGATGCAGCAATGCACTTGTGAGTCTACATTGTGTTGACAATATGCCGCTCTGCCTTCTTCAGCTTCTGTCCAGATTGGTGCTTCCATCTTACACCCTATTGCCTGGTGGCCTCTGCCGTCACGTTCGCCAGTTCTAGCAGGACGTCGGCGTGGCATGGCAGTGGAGCACACCAGCATACCAGGTCTTTACCACGGAGCTCACTAATATCAAGCACCGCCTCCTGGAATCCACCACCTTCCAGCCACCGCTGGTATTTAGCAATGACCTCTTTGCGGTTGCCATCTTCGCCAATGGGGAACGGATTGCCCCACTTGGATGGCCGTCCAACATAGACAGCATCAGGTGGAATCTCGTCTGTCCGTTTGTTCAGTACGCTTGGCATCCCTTCACCCTAGTCTATCCTTAGTTCCACACCGTAGATGTCCTTTATCCAATCACGAATCTTGTACTCGTATCCGATTATGCCTTCCCACTCAAGGACATGCTTGAGCGCTTCATCATTTCCCATATCACGAATCTGTGCATCCTTCGAAGGGTCATCTTCACCGATGCCGAGGCGTTGACGCAAGATGCGCATGATGGAGGATTTGTACGCCATCGGGACTGGTGGTGCCCCCTTCCATTCGTGAGACATACCGTAAGCCCATGCGCCCTTATGGTAGATGTCCAACAATGTGGAATCTTCCTTGTTCCTCTTAGTGATGCGGTATTGAGGGTCGTATATGATTCTCTCAGCATGCTGGACGTCGTCCTCAGTCAGGATGTTCAAGTAGTCGACCCAATTACCCAGAGTGTTGATTGTCTGAATTGTTGCGTCAAAAGGCTCTACCATTTCACCTAACAGATACATGTTGTCCCCCTTATCGTGTACTCACCAACGGGATGTTCGTTAACTTGCCTGCAGCTCTCGCATCAAGTGCTCTGACGACAGTACGTTTGGTCACGTTGAACGCTTCAGCTACACTAATCGTGTTCATGCCACCATCATACCTGTGTACCATCTGCTTGAACTCGACAAGCTTGCTCAGCTTTCTTGGCCAACAGTCATCAATCGGGCACAATTCACACTCTACAGGGCAAATCGTTTCTCTTGTCATAACTTTCTCGCCAATCCAGTGATTCCCTCTATCTCCTGTATGTCTTCGACCGCCTCAACCCCTATCGACTTCTCGCCGAAGAACTTCATCATCATGCCCATGACAAGCACAAGGAACATGCCGCCAATGGCAGAGTTAATGAGAGACGCCGCGATAACGCCCACCTCCTGTGGGGTAATCTCAGAGTCTTCAACTGCTTCAAGCAGGTCGAGGCCAACATCGAACGTCAACTAGTTCTCTCCTCTAGTTCCCAACGGCACAGTTCCTGCCGGACCAAGCTGTATAGCGATGGGCTTCCGGCTTATCTTGACTACACGGTGGAAGCCACAACCTATGCACACATCACGCAAAGCGAAGTGCCCAGGTCTGATTGCGTCAGTGAGCATCTTGCTTGTCATCGCTGGGTCCAAGACGGGACCACCAATCTCGTCAATGCCAACACTCATGCCTGGTCTAATGAAGCCTTCCTCCTCCATCTCCTTGCCGAGGTCAGCCATCATCAGTTCAGTGCTCCCGCACTTCTGACAATTCGGGAACTCCTTGAGTATGACTTCTTCCATCTCTACTTTAGCCATGGTCCTCCCCTTTCAACTTGTTTTCGCCTGCCAGGAAATCCTCATGAATGCAGCAACACGAATTGCTGAATCAATGACCTCATCTATATGCTTCGCACACGCTACTACATTGAGCTCAAGCTTACCGTCCTCATACTGACGACGGCAGTCATCCATCATGCGCCTTGTCGATTCAGCCATTATCACATCTGCGTAGTCGACTACCATGCTGGCACCCTCTTCTTCAAGTGAACCGCCTTGAACTTCCCATACAAGTCAGCTGTGGTAGCCAATCTGGTATGACCAAGATGTTGCTGCACAGTGGTAATCTCAGCACCAGTCATAAGCATCTGGATTGCCCTAGAATGCCTGAAGATGTGTGGGTGCAGAGGCATCCCAGTACGCTTTCCGATGCCCTTGATTGTTGCCCACGCTCTCAGATAGTCTATGTCCATGAATACTCTGTTGTCGCTAGATTCACGAACAGCAAGCCACTCTTCAAGTACACCAAGAGCATCCTTTCCTGTGTTGACCTGTTCTACTCTGCCACCCTTGCGAGTGACGGTAATGAAGCCTCCATTCCAGTCTATGTCGTCTACATTAATGTTGAGAAGCTCACTGATACGTACAGCTGTGTCGAAGAGCACAATCACTAATGCTCTCTCAAGCAGTGTATTACACGCTCCGATGACTTTGTAGACCTGGTCAACGGTGAGATACTCCGGCTCACCCTGACGTATGGTCGGACAATCAAGGTCTATCTTGTTGCCCTTGAACCTAAACCAGCGCCTGATAGCATGTGCTCTAGTAGACACAGTATTGGGCGACAGACCACTAGCTGTTATCTGGTCAACGTACAACTGAGCGAGACGCTGTGATGGATTGCCGTCGTCGAGCCATCGGAAGAAGAGTTTCAAGGCATAGATGTAGACACGCACGGTGCCTGGAGCAACGCGTCTATTGAGGTATTCCTCAAACACTGTCAGTTCGTTAGTCTTGTCCATCTGCCTTGGTGTCTTCCTCTTCCTTCTTATGTTCGAGGCCGTATCTGTACCCAGCCAACCAGCAGTTCACTGCATCGGCTGTGGCAGTTATTCCTCTAGCCTCAACCTGCTTAATTGCCAGCTCCCTTACGGTGTCCATGCTTGGCCTCTGTCTTTATCAGTCGCTTCGGGCCGCCCCTCCACGCTAGTGCACCGGTAGCTCTGACTCCCCAGTACATGATGGTTCTACGCCATCTTTTGACACCGAAAGCGGCCATTATATCGTAGAATATACGGTCAGCAGTTTCACGAGTCACAGGATGGAACTGTATGACAGCTTTCCCTTCATATTCGTTGTACCCATGATTCTGGTACAGATAGTCGTGAACAACAGCTGCCACATTGAACCGACCCAACTTTGGTATCAGTATCGCCGCCACCAACGCTGCGATTCCAAGCCAGAACAACCAGGATATCAGAACGAGATGACCGACAATGATGGATACAAGTGATAGGAATAATACAATCTGGGTTGGCACAGATGCAAGGTCAGTAATGAAACCCGCAGGTACCGTTACGGTGGCTCCACTGCCTTTCTTGAACCTCTTGTATGTCAGCTGTCGCAGAAGACGCCATACATCACCGGACAGTAAGGGCGTTACTTCAAGGCGAGAAGTACGAACTCTCCTGCTCATCTTGTTCTCCCTTTTACCATACGACCTGAGGTTTGCGGGGGAGGCGCGGAGAAACGTCTCGCCCCGCAAAGCTCAGCTCACTGGTGTGCCACAGTGAGTTAAGCAGGTAATATGCAGCGTAGAGGGTACCTCACCCGCGTTGCCGGAGTCGGCGTCGGAGACGTGGAACGCCTGCGTCTGTGTGCCTTAACGACATGTAAGGTTAGAGCCAGACCCAGTAGCGCTGTGCTTATGCCGACCAGAGCGTAGACTGCAACCGCCCGTACGTCCAAGGTGACCGGCAACGTATCCGGTAAGAGAGCGGGGGCCTCCGGTGCCATGGCGTCGGTCGCCAGGACGGCTATGTCGACCACCGATGTGCCGACAGGGTTCCAGGTGTCCGTTACGAGCAGGCCGCTTGCCACAAGTAGGCCGAGTAGGAGTACCACTCCAAGGATTCCGAAGACTCTGCGTTTCACGAGAGTCACCTCCTTTGGCTCGTTGTACGAGCCTTTGCCATATACCCACAGGTCCTGCTTCTTCCACTGGCACGAACCTGGAATGGTATATCCAAATTTCACCCCGCAGTATAATTATAGCATTTATTGGGTCGGTTGTAAAACTCTCCTGAAGCTTTGCGGTAAACCAATTTCGGCACTTTATTCACTAAGCATACCATGTTACTCTGTTGTTCCCATCATCTTCATCATCATTCCCATCATCATTATCGTCATCATAGGAACGATGATAGATGATATATCAATGGCTGATGGAGCCAATGCTTCCCTTATCAACTCACTGATTGGCATTCCATAACCGTAGACGTTATCTTTGGCTGTACCAGTGCCCTCTGGCCTCCCTGCTATTCTCGGTATGTACTTGTCTATCATATCTACCGCAGTCAGGGGTGACAGTAGTTCTGGGTCGAAGCCCTTTGGTACACCTCCTGGGAAAGACACTCTCCGAATCAAGCCCTCCTGGAAGAGGGCCGTAATCCCAGCACCGAACGGGAGAGCAAAGCTAGTCCCTGACTTGTTGATGGTTGCAGTATCACTCTTACTGCTTGCAAGGACTACGTTCTCACCGTAGAATACAACATCCGGCTTGATAAGTCCTTCTTGTGTTGGTCCTCTGGCACTGAACTCACTAATGATGAATGGCGAGACACCAACAGACCCTACCGCCGCAACATATCGTTCGGTCGCGGGATTAGTTATCGTACGTGGATTTGGCCCCAGGTTTCCTCCAGCTGCCTCTACAAGTATGTGGTACTCCAAAGCAGCACGACACGCAACTCTCATAGGATTACTTGGGTTCCCGTCGTCGATAGCCCCAAGACTCATACTTATGATAGTAGGAGCAACATCCAGGTGTGCTTCATGCAGGTCTATGCAATCATTGATAGCAAGAGCAACGGCTTCTTCAGTGCCTTCTCCTGTGTTGCCTATTACCCTCATGTCTACGATGCCACATTTAGGAGCGACAGCACGGAGGATAGATGCCACACCAGTGCCATGATTAAATCCGTCTGCCATTGCGCCATCGGCGAAGTTCTTGCTGTACACGATATTTCCGCCAACACGCTCATGTGTACTCCGTATGCCTGTGTCCAAAAGGGCAACGTTGATGTTCTCACCATACAGTGGTGGGTCGGTCACAGAACGCAACTCCTCGTAGCCTCCGAACTCAAACAGCTGACTCGGTGTGTACACCGGACCAGCAACAATCGGCTCGATTGGCGTAGGGACGAACACAGCAGACGGAACTTTGGCAGTTGGCTCGGCATCAGATAACTGGACTTTCTTCACCTCAACGACAGTACAACCCTCATTGATGAGCTTGATGACTGCGGCCTCACTCAAGGTAGCAAATATCAGACCAATGCGTTCGCCAACAACGACGTTAGTACCACCGACCGCGCTTATCTGTTCGGTTGTAGCACCAGATATGGAGTATCGAGACATGCCGTCCTCACTACGCGGGTTCAAACCGCTTCGGTGACTTCTTTATGACCTCATACCAGGCGAAGTGGTTCGTTGGCAGAAGGCCATATTCTTCAGCAACCGCCATACCAGCCTTTGCCTTCGAAGAATACGTGATGCCAGTCGTTGTGTCCTTCACAGGCTGAGCAACACGCCGGCCTTTGGCCCTCTTCTTGCCAGCCTCGGTAGCTGAAGCTATTGTCACCGACGCTGAGCCCTCGTGTACTTTCTGACCCGCAAGGGCAGCCGCAATCTCGTTCGCCACACGAATCTCACCAGGAGGTGCTGACCCCAGTGCCTGAGTCGTCGCGAAGTCACCGTACTTTTTGCGCATCCTGTTGGTGTACAGACTCTCAACCTCTTTCGCGAGGACAATAATGTCTGTCCTGTCAACGTTCTTGATGGCAAGGTCCACGATTTCGGTACCGAACAATGCCTTCAGCTCTTTGACGCCTCTGTCGGTGGCTTTAACACCAGCAGGTATGGCTGCTGAGAAAGCGAGAGCACCCATGGCGCTTGCGAGCATGTTGACTGTCATTACGGTCACCATTGCGGGGAGAATCTGGTTAACAGTGGTCTGAAGGCTCGTAGTCATGCTATCCTCCTGTGCCCTTTGCTTACTACATTGCAGCTAAGGCGTGATTCTTTTGGACTGTACACTTATACTACTTTGGCCCAAAGGAAGCTCTAAATTGCAAATCCGTACTCCTCAGAGGACTTTGTACAAGTGCTCCAGCAATTA
>SDBT01014889.1_pt1 | contig 12376 bp, 9 predicted proteins | sample 2277101 | NCBI WGS metagenome assembly SDBT01 (sample SAMN10404973, study PRJNA504765) | marine sediment metagenome | isolation source: marine sediment core GS10_PC15, 103 cmbsf | place: Arctic Ocean: Southern Knipovich Ridge | collected 2010
GTTACAACCTTTTAATAGAATATCTGTTAATTTTTCTGACGCAGACATTTTATAAGTAATTGTAAAATACAGGGTTATAAAAAACAATATTTTAGTGAACGTTTTTTTATATACCCTGCAATAAGACAAAAGCTGCAAAAAACCGCCGTAGGAAACGCCCGCAAAAGCACCGAAAGCAGACAACACCGGAAACCTTGCATAAAGTGGTCGGGGCCTGAACTTCATTAGTCCAGGCCCCAAATCTATGTCAATTGGCTGCTATAGCCTTTGTCGGTTATTCAATCGTAACCGTCAGAACAGGCCGCTGATTGACAGTACCATGATTGGCACTTGAAAAAGTATAGTACCTTTGCGGGTTGTTGGTTTCGTTGGTATCGGAGTTCAACCTCAGGAATACATAATCACCTCCTTCGGCACCAGTAATATACTGAGCGTTGAGATAGTTCTTAAGGGCGGTATCGCCGCTACCATCAGTGTTTATAGTGCCGGTGGATGTTGATGGTGTTACTATATCGTCCTGAGTCCCAGTGGAGTCCGGATCTCCAGTGAACGAGCCCTGGTAGAAATCACCTGACTGTACCGAACTGCTGGTACGATAATCCAAACCATGAAGGTCAACGTTACCCGCCGGAGTGTAGTAGCTGGTGCCCTCATAGTAAAACTTCAGATTAGCGGCAGTAATAGTCTGGCCTTGCTGAAGCGTGGGCAACTGGAACACGTACACAAGACACCAGTCATGGCCATCTGTAGAACCACCTCCCACACGTCCAGAGGTATCAGCAACGTTTCTAAGGTAACCGTCTTCTTCTACGCACCGGTCAGCTGTATCGCCATAAATGTCATTGCCATTGGGCTCCGCAGCGCCCCCCTTGGCTGAGACCTTGACCTCGTCAATGTAAATATCATCGGTGTTGGTACTGGCATCACACATAAAGCGAATCTTCATATTCGTTGGGAAGTCGTAAGTAGATGAGTCGATGACTACATCATTATCTTTTACCTCATAAAACGAGTCGTTGCTGAAATCGGTTCCCGAAACAAAAGTTGCCACCGTATGCCACTGGCTGCCGTCATAGTACTGGACCCAGAAATCTTCGCCGGACTCCATACTTCTCGGATAGTACCAGAACTCAACCTTAATCTGGGAGTAACCCGGCGTGTTAACATCTACGCCATTGGTGTAGTAGAATGAGGATGCCACGCCACTGTTGTCCTGGATATTAATCGCACAGCTACCCTGGTGAGCGTATGTGCCGCCGGTATATCGGCGGCAATCACTGCCGCCGTCGCTGTAACTGCCCCAGCCGGACTCAAAGTCGTCATAGGTCAATTCGGTCCAGCTGGCTGCGGCTTCGGTCGTTGCAGATTTAACAGTCGAGTAAGCTGTTTCATTTTGATTACTACTCTTATCGCGAGCTTTGACTTTATAGCTGTAGGTAGTATTCGCGTCAAGACCGGTATCCTCGTAAGTACTGCTGTCCTGCCAGCCGCTGTTATTTCCGTCGCCTGCCGTGCACTCAAAGTAGTATTCCACGCCGCTTTCATCGGTAGCGGTCGTTGCTGTCATCGAAATAGAACTGGTGCCGGTTGCATTCGGCTCAGTGGCCCAGGTCATCGGGTCCGGACTTGGCGCAGTGGTATCACCACCTGTGGTTACACCCGCATTGTCAACCATGTGGCTGCCGCTCTCGCGTGTTATTGCCCAGCGGTCGAGGCTGGTAACACTGCCCTGCTCGGTCCTGAACGCGTAATCATCGGCCAGGGTTACTTCGGACTGTCCTTCCGGCGTCACATACACATCGTAGATATGCGAGGAGATGTCGATTTCCATCCGCACGTGGTAATTGGTGCCGGCTGAGTATGCCAGCGTCGCGTCAGCGTCATAGATGCCGCCGTTGCGCACGTCCATATTGCCTGACGTGTTGAAACGGACGATACAGGCCAGGTCGCTGTAGGCGCTTGCATTGCCCTTGCAAATGCCGGTAACGCCGTCCATATTATCGTTGTTCGGCCTGGTGTTAAACTCGAAGGTAAAAGAGCCTGTCTGATTGTCAATACTGAAATTCTGCCAACTGCTTGAACTTGTCACGGCTGTTGGGGTATTGACGATAATAATCACCGTGTCGGTGTCTGTGGCGCTGTTGTTGTCGGTTACCTCAAGGGTGACATCGTGATAGTTCACGTCGAATACGACGTTCGGATTTACGCCGGTGGCAATCTGGTTGCCGTCTTCTTTCCAGAGGTAGCTTTCAATTGTACCGTCCGTGTCGTAGGAACCTGAGCCGTCCAGCGAGACAGTTTCTGAACCGTTCTCATCCGTATCGACCACAGTCTGGTCCGACCCTGCATCAGCTACCGGCAGCACATTATTTACGTCGCACGGCGGATTAACCGAAAGCCATTCGCCGGTGTGAAACTTGTTACATAAAAAGGTCGGGGTCCCGTCGTATACTAAGGGACCATAGGCGTACGAATCTTTTTCCCAGGTGTTATTCTGCATTGTTACGTTTGTGGGTACACCCCACCCGTTGCCCCTGTCTGTACAATAAACAGTATACGCCCCGCCCGACAGAAAATTGTCCTCTATGAGGATGTCATCCAGGGGTCCATAGTGAGTTTGGTAGATAATAGCTGCAGTCTGATCCTGGTATTGGGTCTGTAAACTGTTATGCACGATATCAAAATTGTAATTCCCCCCGACCTCACTGGAAGTTTGTATACAGTCATTGTGCGTCAATTCCCCGATGGTCAAATCATGAATCCAGCAATCCTCGATGCGTGTGTTGGAATAATGGAATACACCGTCCTGATACCCGGATATATCACATCTTCGAACAGTCATGTTGCGGCCGCAGACAGCCTTTCTTTCACCGCCGTCTGTGATGGTACAGTCTTCGATTACAGCTCCGGAATACCCGTCTCTGCAGTCTACACCGTACAAGCCGCCGGTAATATAACATTTACGCACTGTAACATTGGCAGCGCTTACTCTTATACCGCCTGAAATGTTCAGTAGCTCTACAACAGCTCCTTCAGTGGTAACTGTCATGGCCGTTACCGGGGTCAGATCACCAACACTCAGCCCCACACCAGCAATGCCTGTGTTGGTAGCGTTGGGAAAACCGGCAGGTATGGGAATGCGCTCGGCATTTGAAATACCTCCGGCCAGACCAACCACCAAAACAATTGTCATTAAAATAAACGGTTTCTTAAACATGACACTTTCTCCTTGCTCCCCCGGTTATTAAAGTTTTTCATTGATTACGATTACAGAAAAAACAACGACTTGCTTTTACGGAAGTGATTCAGTTGCCTTCTCCGATCCTTTTCATTCCTCATGTGTATAATGCCCGTTTACCCTTCCGCCTATTGATGCAACGCAAAATTCCGGCTCGCCAGAGTTTTTATCCCAACTGTGACATATGCCTGTCACACCAGCCTGAAATAAATCCGATTTTTTTGCCTTTCGGGAAAATGCTTTTTTATAGTGCAAAAAATAAGTTTAAAGCCGAAAAGGCAATTTGCTTTTAATTTGCTATCAAATTACGGGATTTGTGTTTTTCTTTGTTCCGCAAGCCCCTTTTTTATGGACTGACAAAAACTCCGATCGGTCTTATTGCCCTTTCGGTCTGTGACGGAGTATATAAGCCTAACATACGGATCGTCTGTTATGTCAACCGCTACACCTGCGAGGGTTTTCTTGTTCGTCCTATTTACTTGACCATATTCTTGTTCTTGAGCTATAACCAGTGCTCTTTTTGTGCAGCTGTGTCGTTACAGCTGCCGGCGAAAAGTATTTCGTCAATTATGTTGAGGGTAATTTCCCGTATCTGGCAATCACGCACTATTTAGGGGCTCTATTATGTTTACAGACAAAAAAACCAAAATCTCTTGTGTCACGATATTTACAACTGTTATTGCCCTTTGCTGTATCTCGTATGCAATGGGCTATAAGCCGCAGGATAACCTTACCATCGGCCATCGCTTTCACCGCCGGACCTCATTAACTCCCACCGGTACGTTAGCGGATGCGTTTTCGGCCAAACCGCCCAGGCCGTCCCAATATAAGGTCTACCCACAAGCAAAAAAGATTAAATTGCCACAGCCCAAACATCGTGGCCTTTATCTCGAGCAAGCTATTGCCAAAAGGCGTTCTGTACGTAATTATTCCGCAGAACCCATCGATTTGGCCCAGCTTTCTCAGTTGTTGTTCGCTGCACAGGGTGTTACGGGAAAAGCGCACGGCCAAAACTTACGGACTGCGCCTTCAGCGGGCGCTTTGTATCCCTTTGAGATTTACATCGTGGTCAATAACGTCAGGGATTTGCCGAAGGGCATCTATCATTATGCGGTCGCAGACCATGCTCTCGAACTGATAAAAGCCGGTAATTTCAGCAGCCGCATTGTCAAGGCCGGTCTGGACCAGGACACTCTCGGCAAATCAGCTGTGACCTTTATTTTGGCAGCCGTTTTCGACCGGACACGCTGTAAGTACGGCGAACGCGGTTTTCGGTATGTTTATATGGAAGCCGGTCATATAAGCCAAAACATTTGTCTTCAGACCGTTTCTTTAGGGCTTGGCTCTGTAACTATCGGGGCCTTTTGGGATGACGAGGTAAATAAGCTTATTGACATTGACGAACGAAACGAAGCTGTTATTTACCTGCACCCCGTCGGCAAACCTTAAGGCATAACGTTGTTAACGTTCCGTTTTATTCAGCTACAAACGGCGATAATTCACGCAGCTGGTTGACTATCTTCGGCATTTTTTCAATCGTGTAATCGATTTCCTGCTCGCTGTTATACCTGCTTAGGCTGAATCGTATAGACCCGTGAGCCGTGGTGAAAGGCACCCCCATCGCCCGCAAAACATGGCTGGGTTCCAGCGAGCCGCTGGTACACGCCGAGCCGCTGCTTGCACAGATACCGTATCTGTCCAGCAGAAGAAGAATCGCTTCACCCTCGATATACTCGAAACTGATGTTGGTCGTATTGGGCAGACGGTTATTCTTATCTCCGTTTAGACTGCTGCCCGGACAGTTTTTTAATATACCATCTTCAAGTTTGTCTCGCAGAAGCCTTACTTTGTTGTTTTCCTCTTCGAGGTTTTTGCCGGCCAGTTCGCACGCCTTGCCAAGTCCCACTATTCCGGGCACATTTTCGGTGCCTGCTCTTCGACCGCTCTCCTGATGACCGCCCAGCATAAACGGCGACAGACGCGTACCTTTTCGCACATACAGCACCCCTACTCCTTTTGGGCCGTGCAGCTTGTGGCCCGAAATACTTAATAAATCTATATTACTCTCAGCTAGATTTAGTTTTATTTTACCCACCACCTGCACGGCATCCGTATGGAACACCACACCCCTGCTGGTAACCATTTCGGCTATTGTTTCTATCGGAAAAACGTTTCCGGTTTCATTGTTGGCGTACATTATCGTAACAAGCGCCGTATCATCGTCGATTTGACTTTCAAGCTGGTCAAGGTCAAGCCGCCCCTGCCTGTCGACCGGCAGTTCGACCACCGTATATCCTTGATTTTCAAGTTCCCTGCAGACAGTCAGCACAGCCGGGTGTTCCACTCTTGTGGTTATAATCTTGCGCCTGTTATAAGCCGCACTCAATACGCCCTTTACAGCGGTGTTGTCACTTTCGGTACCGCCGCTTGTAAATATCACCTCGGCGGCGTCACAGCCAATCAGGGCCGCAATCTTTTCACGTGCCCGGCCGATTTGCCTGCCGATGTGTCCTCCGAAAGTGTGCATACTCGAAGGATTGCCGTAAAACCGGCAGAACAGAGGTTTCATTTCCTCAAGCACCTCTTCTGCGACTTTCGTAGTGGCGTTGTTGTCGAAATATATTGTCTTCATTTTATTGCCTGTGGTTATGCGGCTGCTGAGCCGATTCATCGTCTTCTTCCACGAAAAGTTCCTCGCTGACAAATTCACGCAGCTTTGCCTGGACCACATCCTTCATCGTAACCTCAGCCATCCTGCACTGCGAGCACATACCCCTGAAAGCAACAATCACTTTATTGCCCTCTACGTCCACAAGTTCTATGTTGCCGCCGTGCGCTCGCAAAGCCGGCCGGATTTGCTCGTTTATAGTCTGCTGGATAAGCTGTATCTTCTGAATATTGGTCAGCTTGCCTTTCCGACTCGGCGGTATTAATCGCTTATCCGCAGTGCCGCCCTGAAATCTTTCTATAATCTTCTCAATTTCGCCCTTGCAGCCGCCGCAGCCGCCGCCGGCCTTACAGTAATTAGTCACCTCTTCGACGCTGGTAAGATTGTTCTCGAGTATGACTCTTTCGATTTCCTTTTCGGTTACACCGAAACACGTACAGACAACTTTGCCCTCGAGCTGGTGCTTTTTAATGCCGCCTGTGCGACAGTTCTCGATTGCCGCTTCAAGCGCTTCTCTGCCCATCACCGAGCAGTGCATCTTTTGTTCCGGAAGTCCCCCAAGGTATTTAGCTATATCCCTGTTCGTTACCTTCGCTGCCTGGTCGATGGTCATACCCTTTATCATTTCCGTTAAAACCGAGCTGGTAGCGATTGCGCTTGCACACCCGAACGTCTTGAACCTGGCATCTTCGATTTTGCCCTTCGCGTCGAGCTTGAATGTCAGCTTAAGTGCGTCTCCGCACGCCAGAGAGCCGACCTCGCCTACACCGTCTGCATCCTCGATTTCCCCGACGTTCCGAGGATTGAAAAAATGGTCTTTTAATTTATCCGTGTATTCCCACATAATCTTATACTGCGTAGAAATCCAAAATTCGAAATCCGAAGCACGAAACAATATCAAAATTCAAATGTTCGAATGACTAAAACATTTAGACTTGCTCGACTCGGCTGACAACATGTTTTGAGTTTTTGTCATTTGAATTTGTTTCGAATTTCGTGCTTCGAATTTTAAGCCCGGAGCTATTTTTTTGTTTTTAAGTGGCGCTGTATTATTAAATTGCTGCCTTTATTTCGAAGGCAAGATTTCCACCATCCTGTCAAGCGCCTTTCTGGCTTTTATCCGTATGGCTTCATCAACCGTAACTTTATGCTGCATATCTTCCAGAGACCAGATAATCTTTTCGAGGTTAATTTTTTTCATATTCGGGCAAATCGCCCGCTCACTGGCCGCGATAAACTCCGCTTGCGGGTTCTGTTTTTTCAAAGCATGGATTATACCCGTTTCCGTGGCAACGATAAAACGCTTCTGCTGGTTTTGGCCGGCATAACGCAGCATCTGTCCCGTACTGAATAACTTATCGGAAAGCATCTTTACCGGCTCGGTGCATTCCGGATGCGCCATAACAACCGCGTCTGGATATTTCGCTTTTGCCGTTTTAATATCTTCTTCTGTTATGACCACATGGCTTGCGCAGTAACCGCCCCAGAGTATTATATCTCTGCCGGTCCTGTCAGCCACAAATTGCCCAAGATGCCGGTCGGGAACAAAAATAATCTCACCGTTCGCAGGCAGTGATTTCACCACTTCCACGGCATTTGCGCTGGTGCAGCAGTAATCGCTTTCCGCCTTTACTTCAGCGGTACTGTTGACATAACAGACAACAATCGCATCGGGATGCTGGGCCTTAAGCTGCCGCAACTGCTCTGCGGTTATCATATCAGCCATCGGACAGCCCGCATATTTTTCCGGCAGCAGAACCGTCTTGTCCGGCGAAAGTATCGCCGCAGTCTCTGCCATGAACCGCACGCCGCAGAATACTATCACTTCCGCATCCGTTTGCGATGCCTTTATACTAAGACCGAGAGAATCACCGCAGAAATCCGCCAGGTCCTGTATCTCGCCCAGCTGATAATTATGCGCAAGTATCACAGCCCTGCGCTTTTTCTTAAGCTGTTCTATTTTCTCTAACAGCCTCTGCTGCAAAACAGCCTCCCTGGTTTCTTTGTTCAACCCTTATACTTTGTATAAACAAGCTCGCCGCCGGCTGCCGTGACGGTAACATCAGCCGGTACCGATTCCTTTATCCACACGTTGCCGCCTATTACAGAGTTTGTGCCGATTACCACGTTGCCCAGTATCGTCGCCTCGGCGTAAATTATAACATTATCCTCAATCGTCGGGTGCCTCTTGCCGCCTTTTATTACTCTGCCTCTTTCGTCTTTGGGGAAACTCAATGCCCCAAGCGTTGTACCCTGATAAATCTTCACATTATCGCCTATGACCGTAGTTTCACCTATTACTACACCGGTACCGTGGTCTATAAAGAAATTCCTGCCTATCTTTGCACCCGGATGTATATCTATACCCGTTCTTGAGTGAGCACATTCAGACATTATTCTCGGAATCAGCGGTATCTGCTTTACATATAACTCGTGAGCAAGACGATAGATGGCTATGGATGTTATGCACGGATAGCTTATGACAATTTCCTCATACGATTTTGCCGCCGGGTCCCCGTCGAATGCCGCCTCAACGTCGTTTTTAAGCAGTTCCCTGATGCGGCCCAATGCAGACAACAGGTGCTGGGCCGCGTCTTCGGCCATCGCCAGGCAGCTGCCGGCATCACAATTCTCCATCCTGCAGCGGTACCGGCACGCCCTTTCTATCTGCTCGCAGAGTTCGCTGTAAACCTGGCACAAAATGTCACCCACAACATAGTTTAGATTCGATTTTGAAACCGCACGTTTACCCGTATAGCCCGGAAAAAGCACTTCGAACAGCAAATCAAGTATCTCCAGGATTTTATCCCGGACCGGCAGATTGGTTGTGTCGATAAAATTGATTCCGGAATCACCGGCATAGGTACGCACAAGCTCATTGACAAGCTTCTGGGCCTGCGTATCGGTTAACCTGTTCTGTTGCATCTTAATACCTTTCCAATGGTCTAAAACTTACATCAGCCTGTCTCATAACCGTCATTCCTGCGAAACTTGTCCCTGCCGGACAGCACCGGCGAATCTTTCGGCTCAACAGCCACAACCTTAAGTTCCCTGTTGTATTCTTCAGCGGCGTAAAGCCTGCGGTATCTGTAATATCCTTGAATATTGCGCTCATTGCCTCTCTCTTTACAGCTATATTTGATAGTTTGACATGCCGCTGCTTTGCGTTTTGTCCACTAAGTCCTGTAAAGTTACTGATTCCAGTACCGCATCTATTGCATTTTGAACACGCACCCAGATGTCTCTTACCACACAATTAGCCGCTCGCTGGCAATAGCTGTTATTTTTGACGCATTCCACGGTAGCGACCGGCCCTTCCAGCACCCTGAAGCAATCGTTAAGTTTAATCTGGTCGGCAGCTTTGGCAAGGATATAACCGCCCTTGGAACCGCGAATGCTTTTAACAAATCCTGCCATCTTAAGCATGGCCATTAATTGTTCAAGATATTTTACTGATATGTCCTGCCGCTGGGCAATGGTCTTTATCTGCAGCGGCGTGTCGCTGCCGTTTACTGCCAGTTCAAATAACGCCCGAACACCGTATCTGGTTCGTGTTGAAAGCCTTATGACAATTCTCCTGTTATTCCTATTATATTAGTATAGTATCATTGTACCTTCTTAATACAACGCAACACAAGTTGTTCGTGAAAAATTTCAAAAATTATTTTAATTCCCTTGTTCTTCTATGTGCCTTATACAGCCTTGCGGACCGTTCTATAGCCGCTATAAAGCCGACCTTGTAGTTCCGAATAAATGCTTAATTTTCTTGACAGCTCTGTAAAACGAGCCTAAAATACGCCTGACTTTTTCAAAAGGGGTGTTACGGATGGCAAAAACCAGCCGAAAAAAAGTAGCTTTTATCACGTCTTTTCTGCCGCGAAAATGCGGGATAGCCACATTCACTTCGGACCTCATCGAAAATGTTGCTTTGGCCGCCGATGGGGATTTTGAGCCCCTGGTGGTGGCAATGCGCTCCGACAAGGACCAGAAGTACAATGACCCGGTAAAGTTTGAAATACGCGAAAACGTTAAAAACGACTACATTTGCGCCGCCGACTACATTAATTTCAGCCACGTGGACGTAGTGTCTGTTCAGCACGAGTTTGGTCTTTTTGGCGGTGCCGGCGGTTCATATCTGGCCCTGCTGCTGGAAAGATTAAATGCGCCTGTAATAACCACCCTGCATACGGTGTTGAACAACCCTGATGGCCGTTACCACGATGCGATTGTAGAGTTATGCAACCACTGCTACAGAATAATCACTATGAACAAGCGCGGCGTGGACATGCTCAGCGATATCTACGGTATATCCGGCAAGAAGGTACAGCTGATTCCGCACGGCATACCCGACCTGCCTTTCGTAGATAACAACTATTACAAGCATAAGTTCGGCATGGAAGGACGCAGAACGATTTTAACGTTCGGGCTGCTGAGCAAAAACAAGGGAATCGAAACAATGCTTGAGGCCATGCCCGCTATCGTCAAGGTCGAACCGAGCGTGTTGTACATAATCCTCGGAATGACACATCCATCCGTATTAAGGCAGGACGGTGAGTCCTACAGGTTCAGCCTGCAGCAAATGGTAAAAGAATTACGCCTGCAGAATCATGTGATTTTCCATGACAGATTCGTGAGTAACGAGGAGCTGAATAATTTTTTATGTGCAGCGGATATTTACGTAACACCGTATCTGAATGAGGAACAGTTGACCAGCGGAACCTTATCCTTTGCCGTCGGAACCGGCAGGGCCGTGGTTTCTACCCCTTACTGGGCCGCACTGGAGCTGCTGGACAAAGGCCGGGGGAAACTGGTGACCTTCGGCGACTCTGCAAAATTTGCCGAAACGGTGGTGGAAATTTTCAAAAATGATACGCTGTTTTATTCCCTGAGAAGAAAGGCTTACGATTACGGAAGGTCCAGGACCTGGCCCAGGATAGGCCAGTCATACTGGAAACTGTTTAACCCAAAACACCTGCCCATTCGAGCCATCACGAAAACCACAATCCTGCCTGCAAAAACCATTTCCCCGATTCAAATACCCGAACCTTCTTTGCTGCATCTGAAAAGACTGTCGGATGACACGGGATTATTTCAGCACGCGATTTTTACAACTCCAAATCGCAGATACGGCTACTGCACTGACGATAACGCAAGAGCTGTAATTGCAATGACAAGGTATTACACACAGTATCCCGAGCAGGAGGCTTTCTCGCTTTTTGACAAATATCTGTCATTTGTTTTGCATGCACAAAGAAGAGACGGCTCGGTCAGAAACTTTATGACTTATCCGAGGAACTGGCAGAATAACGAGCCCGCCAGTGACGCCCTGGGCAGGACATTATGGGCTCTGGGCATGGTAATGGCCGAGCCGCCTTCGGCTGCTTATATTTCCACGATAAAAGATTGCTTTGACAGGTCTGTAAAACACGTCCAGCAGCAGCATCCTCGCGGTATGGCGTATGCCATTCTCGGTATGAGTGATTATCTCAAGCAATTCGCCGGTGCCAGTGAAATAAAGCGCGAACTTGAAATGGCCGCAGACGGCTTGGTTAACCAGTACAACGAGAATATACATTCGGATTGGCAGTGGTTTGAAGACGTCTTAACTTATGACAATGCTGTTTTGCCGCATGCGCTGTTTGTGGCGGCTTCGACTCTGGGCAATAAAAAATATCTTAAAGTTGCCGAAAAAACCTGCCGGTTCCTGCTGAACAATACTTTTGACGGTAACCATTTCAGCTTCGTAGGCTGTAAAGGCTGGTACGAACGCGGCGGGCGCAAAGCTGCTTTCGACCAGCAGCCAATCGAAGCCGCCAGCACGGTTCTTATGCTCGGTGCTGCATACAAAGCCACACAAAACAACGAATTCCTTACTTTGCAAAGAAAGGCTTTTGACTGGTTCCTCGGCGCAAACGATTTACAGATACCGCTGTATGACTTTAGAACCAAAGGCTGCAATGACGGTTTAACTGCAAACGGTGTCAACACAAATCAGGGAGCCGAAAGTATGCTCAGCTTTCTTTTAAGTTTATTGGCTGTAGCGGAAAGTGACGCTCTGATAGATAAAATCACCGCATCTGACAGCCTGGAATCGGATACCTACCTTTTGGCGGCACAATCAAAAAAGAAGACAAGGTCCCCCGCGTACCCCATAAAGGCTGTATCGGCCAAGGTGCCCAAGACAAAACAACTGCACAGACCTGTCCAGGGTTGAGGCTTCCAGCGTATACGCGTATGTTGAAACAAGACCAACTTCAGCGCACCGGTGCTGTCACTTGCCCTCGAGAAGCTCGGCACCCTTTTCGCCGGTCCACTTAATATCTTCACCTACACCCTGCACGGTTTGGCAGCCTGCCAGGGAAATTAACAAAACCATCAAAACAATTAATAGACCTATTCTCTTGACCATCTTTGCAGACCCCTTCTTGCTCGAACCCCGTGTCAACAGACAACTTGACAAAAGCTACCCC
>SDBT01014890.1_pt1 | contig 12375 bp, 6 predicted proteins | sample 2277101 | NCBI WGS metagenome assembly SDBT01 (sample SAMN10404973, study PRJNA504765) | marine sediment metagenome | isolation source: marine sediment core GS10_PC15, 103 cmbsf | place: Arctic Ocean: Southern Knipovich Ridge | collected 2010
TAAAATAGGAAGATGCCCGTTTGGAACTTTAAAGGATTTATTCATATAAATAGATCTCTTTTCCTTTATTATTTTACCATAAATATTCTGAGCCCATATTTTTTTTTGAAAAATAATACTTTTGTTTTCAATTTTACATTTATCCCAAACATCTCTAGTTAATGAAGGTTCAACTAAATCTCCATTTTCATTAATATATCCAAATGCACCAAATTCGCTTTTTAGTTCTTTTAAAGTTAAGGCTAAAATCTCACTATACATTTCTTCATCTGGAAAAGTAAGAAAAATATTTGAAATTTTATTCTTAATTGAAAGTTTTTTTTGTGATTTGAGTAATAATTGTTCCGCCTTCTTGCGCTCAGTGATGTTAATTACTATAGAACGGCTTTCAATTATATTTCCAATCTGATCTTTAATTGAATCAATAGTTAAATTTACCCAAATGCTTTCCCCATTTTTTCTTTTCATTTGAAGTTCTTCATCTTGAATTATCTCTCCCTTTAAAAAATGTTTGAAAAGATTTTTAGCTTTTTTTAATCCATTTTCATTATCCGTATATAAATCAAAAACTGTCAAATTCGCAAATTCCTCTTTCGTATAGCCTAATAACCTATGTGCTGCTTTATTACAGTTTTTAATTGCTTTATCTGTACCAATTGAGAAATATGCAATAGGAGCATCCTCATAAAGATCGTGATATTTTTTTTCAGATTCTTTTAATTTTTGTTCTGCTAGTTTTCGTTCTGTTATATCCTGAACTGTTCCGACCAATTTAATAACTTGTCCACTTTTATCTTTGATAGGACGCATTAACGCTGCTAAATGAACAATAATTCCACTATGTAAAGTAATATAAAAATCATAATTAAATTCTTCACCAAATTCGATTGCACGACGAGCATATTCTCTTAATCTTTCAATTACTTCTGGACTATAGTAATTTGCTTCTTCTTCTAAAGAAGGGGGTCCCAGAGAAAGATCACGATTATACAATTTGAATACTTGTTCTGACCACAATATTTTTTGGTTGATTATATCGAACTCCCAATATCCAATCTTTCCTAACGCCTGAGCATCTTTTAATCGTTGATCGTTCTCCTTTAAAGATTCTTCAGCTTGTTTGCGCTCGGTGATGTCTATTACTATAGAACGGTTTTCAATTATATCTCCAATCTGATCTTTATTTGAATCCACAGCAATATTTACCAAAATGCTTTCCCCACTTTTTCTTTTCATTTGAAGTTCTTCATCTTGAATTCTGAATTCCTTTTCATTCTGATTTTAATAATTTCTCTTTATTATAAATTTATTTTGTACTCATTCTCACTTGAGGTTTTTATTAATACAGTATTATCATAAGTATCTATTATAACGGTTCTTCCTCGTGTTCCACCTGTGTCTTCTTTAATGATTTTGATATTCAAAGCTTTTAATTCATTTTTAACAGTTTTTATATTCCTGCTACTAATATCATTAAAAATGTTTTGAAAAATACTTGCCCCCCCAATTACAATCGCTCTAATATGCTCATGCTTTGCTCCATGACTTAAAAGTTCTCTAACTAATTCTTTAACTGAGTGATCAGCAAATTTGTGAGGGAATGGTAGACTAATGTTATTATCTGAACTTTTATTTGAAGGGAGCAAAATATGAGACATAGAGTAGATTAGTTTTTTTATATCATAAAGGATTAAAGCTATACATGAACCTAATCCATAGATGACTATCTTTGGTTTTATAACATGATTCATGTATTTTGAATTAACTATTGCATAGTGTGCGATGGGTAATACTAAGGCTCCATATTTACTTGGATTCTCTACTCGATCTGCTCGAGTCTTCTTTCTTTCTTTGAAAATAATTTTTTGAATTGATTCAATCATATTGTACAAACCGGTTTTATTCTTTTGTTAGATTTTTAAATAAATGTGGTTTTTCGAATCTATTAATTTAAAACTAAGTTCAATATTAAATAGGGTTTCTGTTTTGCCAAGAATCAGCAAGCCTCCCTGATTCAAATAATTTTCGATAATTTTGAGAAATTTACCTCGATTTTTCCGATTTAAATAAATTATAAGATTTCTGCAAAATATAATATCATATTTCCATGATTTTAGATGACCTCTGGTTACATCTTCATTAATAAATTCAATGTTATTCCTAATATCTCTCTTTGCTGAATATTTAAAACCTTGTTTATCTCTTATTTTCATAAAATAATTTTTTTCAAAATATTCTGAAACTTCCTTTATTGAATATTCATTATAAACTCCTATTTTTGCGGTTTTAATAGCAATCTTATCTATATCTGAGGCAATGATGTTAAAATCAGGAAAATTAGGAATTTGATTTTTAAGATTGTCTAAGATCATCGCAATTGAATATGGCTCCTCACCATAAGCACATGGACAGGACCAAATATTTATGGGATTTCTTGACTTTCTATTAATTTTTTTGTATAAAGATGTTTCCATAAGATTTAAGTTTCCAAGTGATAAATTTGAAATTTTATCATTTTTACTTTTTTTTTTAGAATATTTGTTGATATTAAATGTGTATAAAGGATTTGGTTTAAAATTACTTAATACTATTCGACCTTTGTAATTTAAGGACTCTAGAAATAAATTTTGAAATCGTTCAAAAACATCCCAATTCCTAAAAAAATATGAGTAATTAATGTTAAAGCTTTCAACAAATCTTTCTAATTCAATTGGATTAGATACGATATAATCATAATAGGAATCAATCGTTAAACAGTCAATTCGAATCATTCTCGATTTTATTCTTCTCTCGATGAATTTCTTTTGATAGTATTCAAAATTTAACTTCGTTTCAAAATTTAGTAAATTAATAAGCTTTTGGTAAGAGGGTTCCTCCACACTTATACTTTGAAAGCTTATCATTTCTTTCTTTTCCTCATTTTACACTAAATTTTCAATTTCAGTTATACTTCTATCAAAACGTTCAAGTGAATATTATATTTGCATTTGAAATTCTTTAATTTCTAATTGTAGTATTTTCATCCAACTTTTTTCAGATTACGAGATTTTCAATTTTGTTTGAAAATTTCTGAATTGTTTTAGAATTATTTTGGTTCTCTTCTAATTTCAATATGCAATCTCCTAATTTATGAACCATTTCTTCCATTTCACTTAAGACAATTTTCAATTCTTCTTCTTTTATCATATTAACACCTATTGAAGTTTTATACTTATATCTCTTTTTTTTTTAGATTGCAATTTCTTAAACATACGTTCCATTACCTCGAATATCTGCTCCCTTTTGAAAGGTTTTTGTAAAAAGTCCTTAGCTCCCTTTTTTGCTGCCTCAAGAATAAGAGTTTCTTGTCCTAAAGCAGAAACCGCAATTATCAAAGCATTTGGATTAACTCTCAAAATTGATTCAATAGTTTCAATCCCTCCTCTTTTTGGCATTACTAAATCTAATGTAACTAAATCAGGATTTAGTTTTTTATATTGCTCAACTGCTTCAACCCCGTTTGATGCTTCACCAATTACTTCAACATGGTTTAATTTGTTAATAATATTCTTTAATATATTTCTTGTAAATTGAGCATTATCAACAATTAATACTGTGTTTTTATAGTTTGACAATTTTTTATTTCCCTCGTTTTTTATTTTCTTATATTGCAAAATATTGGTTTATTATTTCTTCAAAGTTAAAAAAAGGAGTTATATCTCCATCAAAATTTTTAAGTTGATCTTGAAACTGAGTCAATTCCTTAAACCTTTTTTTTAAATTTTTTTTTTTTAAAATCGATTAATTCAAATATTTTCATATTATCATATTTTAATATGTTAAATAATAAATTAATCTTTTCATATTTAAATCTATCTTTAATAATCTATGAATTATCAAAACAGCTAAATTTCTTAAACCCTAATAAGTAAGTTAGTGCCAATTAATTAGGATGTCATCTATAATTTAATAGACATAAACTTAAATATTGAATAGTCAGATAATTGAGTTAAGATTAGGAGATTTTTTATAAATAATTGAATATTAGTGGTTACGAATATTTTATTTTTTTTAAGATATCTACAAATAAAATTACCAAAATTGGTTTAAAATAAGAGGAAACAACAAAAAAATAGTGATATTTTTTGAAGGTCTTAACTCTAAGTCATTTCGATTATCTAAAAGGGCCCCAAATATTTTTAAAAGCTCCAGAATCTTTTGATGATGAAATCTTGAAACAAATCCCTCCATTAATGAATCTCTATGAAAAAGGATTTTTTATGCACATGGTTGGAGGTATAAAGAGCGCAAATTTAATTTTTGACATACCTAGTAAATATATGAGAGGTACTCACGAGCTCCTTCTTATCTCCATTCTCGTAACAGAGGGCGAAATAAATGTTAATTTCTCTCATGAGCTTTTAAGAAGATTAGTCGATGAGTTTTTAAAAATTAATGATACTTACAAAGCTTTTTATGTTAATTCGAAGGATTATGAAGGTGATTCGGGGAAGTTAAAAACAATCAAAAACTTGTTTTATACTTTCTACGAATCTTTCCCTGAAGAAAACATACTACTCAGACAACGTGAAGCCAAAATTTTTGTATATGGTCTCTCTAATGCAGGAAAGACAACAATTATAAAAAGTCTGGAAAAAACAATAACAAAAAACACCATTCCAACTACTAACGTCGAAATCTCAAAGATCTTAGTTAATAACCTTTCAATATTAACATATGATGCCCCAGGACACTCAAAATTCAGAGAGTTATGGGCCCCACATTTAAATAATCTAGATGGATTGGTCTTTATCCTTGATGTTAGTGATAAAGAAAATTTCGATGATGCACGTGAAATATTACATAAAATTGCTATGATGCCTAAAATAAAAAATTTACCGATACTCATTCTTTTTAATAAAATTGATTTAGAAACTCCTCACGTGGAAAGTCTAATGCAAGTATTAAATTTAAATGAATTAGGAGACCGACCTTTAAAACATTTTTCAACTAGTGGTATTACTAATGAGAATATTATTCAAGCTTTCAACTGGCTTGCTCTTAAACTCCCAGAAAGTTTTAAACCATCATCAGAAATCGATCTAGGAATTATTTTTTCCAGATGGGATGAGGATGCAGGTCTTAAGGTTATAGAAACATTTCCTAGAGACGCATTTAAAGACCCTGAACTTATCGCTATTCGCTGTTTTTCAATATCACAATTTGTCTTTGGTGGTAAAGCATTTAAAAAAGTATCATTTATTTTGCCTTTTACTCATCTTAAAGCTAAAGCGGCCATTTATTTCGATTATCTTCCAGACGAAACTATTCGCGGTGGATCATTACCACTCTCATTAGTCATATTCTATAAAGAGGAAATTCCTAGTGCGATTATTGATTCTTTTAATAATATTATTTTCGATGACCTTGACCAAATTAAAGAACATTATATAGATAAAGCACTTGTTTTAAAAGAACTTGAAGAGCTTCATAAATCTATATTAATTTTATTAAGCACGATTAAACCGACCGTAAAAGCTCTTAGAGGGGAGGAATTACGTTATCGAGCATTATTTAAAGCGGCAGGAGATGCAATTCTTATCATTGATCATGGTACGGGTATTATTATGGATGCTAATGAGCAAGCTAAACTTTTATTTAATCGCTCTTTAGATAAGATTATAGGTTTCCATGTTAGTCAACTACAGCTAACAGAAGATTTTGAAAAATTCAAGTTGCAAATATTTAAACAACGAGAGTTAATGAATGTGTCCCCAATTATGTCAGTGATTCGAAGAAGTGAGGGGAAGAATATACCAGTAGAAGTTAATGTGAGTGAAGCTAAGATGGGAGGGAAAAAATTACTTCACTGTATTTTACGTGATATTACCGAGAGAAAATTAGCAGAAAATAAACTTAAAGAGGCAGAACTTCGTTATCGAACTATTTTTGAACAATCTCCTGATGGAGTTATGATTATAGATCATGAAACATTAAGAGCTGTTGGGTTTAATGATGTCATTTGCAATTTATTAGGGTATTCAAAAAAAGAATTCGGGAAGTTGAAAATAAATGACTATGATGATAGTGAAAGCCCTTCAGAAACAAAATCTCGAATGATTAAGGTATTGAAAGAAGGGAGAGACGATTTTGAGACTAAATTTAGAACTAAATCTGGTAATATTAAAGATATATTAGTTACCGTAAAGATAATTGAGTTATCAGGACGGACCTATTTCCATTCCATTTGTCGAGATATTACACAACAAAAACTAAGAGAAAAACAAATAGCTGATTTAGCAAAATTCCCTTCTGAAAATCCAAATCCCGTAATGAGAGTAAATCGATCTAAGGTTATTTATACTAACAGAGTTGGGCAGGATTTGTTTAAAATTCAAAAAGATATGCAGATTCCTATAATACTACAAGAAGTTTTAAATAAAGCATTTAAAGAGGGTTCTATAAAGAAAATCGAGTTAGAGCTTGATAATCAAATATATTCACTAATAATTACCCCAATTAAAGAAGAAAGTTATGCTAATATTTATGGAAGAGATATTACAGAGCGAAAACGATCGGAACAGAAGTTAAGAGAGTCCGAACATAACCTTGGAGAACGAGTTAAAGAATTAAATTGTCTCTACGGAATTTCTCAACTTGTCGAAAAACCTAATGTAACTTTTAATGAAATAATTCAAGGAACTCTTGATTTGATTCCTCCTGCTTGGCAATTTCCGGAGATTACGTGTGCGAGAGTTATTTATGATAAAAAAGAGTATAAGACAAAAAATTTTAAAAAAACAAAATGGGGCTTAAAAACTCATGGTGTTATTGATGAGAAACCAATGGATATTGAGGTTTATTACCTTGAAGATAAGTCATTTCTCAAAGAAGAGGTAAATTTGATAAATGATATTGGAAAGCGTCTTAAAGTTATATTTGAACAAAAAATCTCTGAACAAAACTTGAACGCCGTCCTTGATAACACTCATTTAATGATTGCTTATTTAGATCTATCATTTAATTTTATCCAAGTCAATCGTGCGTATGCTGAGGCTGATGATCGAGAGATTTCTTTTTTTCCAGGTAAAAATCATTTTGATTTATACCCAAATCCAGAAAATGAAAGATTATTCCGTGGTGTAGTAGAAAGTGGAGAACCATTTTTTACTTTTGCAAAACCATCCCAATATGTAGAGCATCCTGAATGGGGAACGTCATATTGGGATTGGAGCTTAATACCAATAAAAGATTCCCAAGGATTAGTGGTCAATCTAGTGTTATCTTTACAAGACGTAACTGAGCGTGAACTAGTGGCACGAAAGTTGCGTGAATCAGAAGAAAAAGTCAATAGATTAAATGAGACTTTTCTCGGATTTAGCGACGATCCTGTTGCAAATATACAAAGACTCGTTGTAGCTGTGGGAACATTACTAGAAGCAGATAATGCATTTTATAATCGAATAATAACAACAAATGGTAAGAGAATATTAAGAACAATAGCGATATATAAAGAACCTCCAAATTTTAAGAGAGAAGATGACCCTTTAGGGCATATTTGTACTGATGTTATTAATCAAAATAAGAAAGAATTAGTTATTATAAAGGATTTAGATACGACTAAGTACGGAAAGACAGATCCAGGAGTTCAGAGTTTTAACTTGAAACAATATTGTGGATCTGTAGTAAGAGTAGATAATAAACCAGTAGGTTCCTTTTGTGTTGTATATACAAAAAATCGAGAAATTACTGAAATTGATAAGAATATTCTAAAAATTTTATCTAGATCAGTATCAATTGAAGAGCAAAGGTGGCAAGCACAGAAAAAACTAAAAAAATCAGAAGAATCATTGCTTAGATCTCAACAGGAGCTATCCGTAAGAAACCAGATATCAAATGTTTTTCTTACAATCACCGATGACAAAGTATACAGTGAAGTTTTATCAATAGTCTTAAATACTTTACAAAGTAAAATTGGATATTTTGGTTATATAAATGACGATGGAGATTTGGTAAGCCCTTCATTAACCAGAGATGTTTGGGATAAATGTAAAATGCAAGATAAGAACATTATCTTTCCACGTGATTCGTGGAAGGGTAAATGGGGAGAATCATTGAAACAGAAGAAAACTATAATTTCTAAAGGTCCCTTTGAATTACCAAAAGGTCATGTCTCACTAAAAAATGTATTATGCGTACCTATCATTCATCAAAAAAAACTCATTGGACAAATTGTTGTTGGTGATAGCCTTAATGGTTATAATACGAATGAGAGGGTTTTATTAGAAACTATTGCTAATTATATATCTCCCATTCTATATTTAAGATTAGAACACATGCAACATGAAAAAGAACGGCGAGATATTGAAAATAGATTAAAAATATCAGAAGAAACATATCGACGTATATTTAAAGAGTCCCCCTTCTATATTGTTCTTCTAGATATGGACGGAAAGATCTACGATATTAATCCAAGTGTTGAAAAAGTTATTGGGTACAAAAAACAAGAGGTTTTTAATCAAGATTTTAGACAACTTTCCCTCCTTCCGACGGGATTTATTCGAACAACTATAGAAAATTTTAAATCATTACTCAAAGGAAATATTCCTAAACCACAAGATGTCCAATTTTATACAAAAAATGGGAAAATTAGATGGGGACATTTTCAAGGATCTTTACTTAACATAGATAATAAACAATTAATTCAGATTATAGGTCAAGATATTACTGTAAGGAAAGAAACTGAAGAAAAAATAAAAGATTCTGAAGAAAGATATCATACACTCTTTGAAAATGCTCCGAATGCCTATATATCTGTAAGTGCAAACACAAAAATAAAAAATTGTAATTCTTCAACTGTTAAATTGTTAGGATATTCAAAAGAGGAATTACTGAACAGTGACTTTTTTAACCTTTTTGCTGATGTTCCCTACGTTTTCGAAAAAGCAAAAACTGTTTTCCGAAGATTTTTGAAAGGTGAAGTTATTCATAATGAAGAACTTCGAATGAAACGCAAAAATGGGGAACTAGTATGGGTCAATCTATCCATAAAACCTATATGGAATGATAAAGGTGAGATAATTGAGACTTATTCCATTGCGATTGATATCACTAAACGTAAACAGGCAGAGCAAAAATTAAAAGAATCTGAAAAGAAATTTAGAAATATAGCTGACTCATCTTTAATTGGTTTATGTATTTTACAGGATAATATTGTTAAATATGCCAATCATCGTATAGCTGAGATGTATGGGTATACTGTTAAAGAGATGTTAAATTGGAAACCTGGGGAATTTATCAAAATGGTTCATCCAGATGATCGAGATTTGATTTTGGAACAGGCTAAAAAAAAACAAGAAGGAAAACAAGATATCATAAATCACTTTCAGTTTCGGGGTCTTAAAAAAACAGGAGAAACAATTTGGGTTGATAATTACTCTACAACGACAATATTTAATGGAAAAACAGCAGATTTAATATCAGTCATCGAAATCACAGAAAGGAAGGAAACAGAACGTAAGTTACATGAGTCGAAACAAAAATTTAAAACATTATTTAATAACATAAACGATGCAGTATTTATTATTGATCTCAATGGTCAGTTTCTGCAAACAAATAAAACTGCCCGTAACCGATTAGGTTACACTAAAGAAGAATTTCTACAAATAACAACTGGTGATATTGTATCATCTGAATTGAAATCAACTTTATCCTATGGAATTAAAGAAACTATTGAAAAAGGATATGCTTATCTTGAAACTGTTCATGTAACAAAACATGGACACACAATTCCAACTGAAATTTCTACCAGGAAAATTGAATATAATGGAACCACCGCTATAATTGGCGTAGCTCGAGATATTACAGAACGTAAGAAATTTGAAAATGAATTGATGTCCATCCTAAATTCTACCCAATCAATTCTTTTGTACCGTAAATTTCAAGATGCTGCTAAAGAAATTTTTAATACAAGTAAAAATTTAATTGGAGCAACAGCAGGATATGTCACATTACTATCACAGGATGGGAAAAGATTTGAAAAATTATATGTAGATATCGGGGATTTAAGTTGTAATGTTGATCCAAACTATTCAATGTCTTTAGATAAATTTCAAACAATCCTATATCAAACCAAAAAGGCAGTATGCATTAATGACTTTTCTAATAATAATGGGCGTAGAAAAATACCAAAAGGACATATAAATCTTGAAAATGTATTGTTAGCTCCTTTAATATTTAAAGGTGAGATTTTTGGAGTACTAGGGTTTGCAAATAAACCAAAAGGGTTTAATGAAAATGACGTACGTATTATTTCTACCTATGCAGAATTAGCTTCAATTGCGCTCTATAATAATAAAATGTTGGAATCTTTTGAAGAATCCCAAAAACAATACCATGAGGCTTTTAATATGTCGGAATTTTATAAAGATTTAGTTATTTATGATATTGATGATATATTTAATAACATAAATTCTGCTTCAGAACTTATTTCACTTTATAGAGATGAGCCCACCAAACAAGATGAAATGACCGAAATTCTAGAGATAATTAAAAACCAATTGGATCGAGGTGTAAAACTCTCTTCGAACGTTAAAAAGCTCTCAAAACTAGATGAAATTGAATTTTCATTGAATAAAATTGATGTTGTTAAATATATTTATGATTCAATAAATTTTACCAAAAATTTATTCCAAAACAGAAATATAAATATACAAGTTAATCCTAAAGATAAAAGCTTTTATGTAAGAGCTAACAGTTTTTTATCCGATGTATTTCAAAATCTTTTTACTAACTCAATTAAATATAATGATAATTTTAATATAGAAATTGTAATAAGACTTTCTTCAACAAAGAAAAAAGAAAAAAACTATTTGAAAATTGAAGTTATAGATAATGGGATAGGGATATCAGATTTCAGAAAACAATTTATATTTCAACGAAGAAAGGATATAGATAGGAAAGTAAGAGGAATGGGTATAGGGTTATCACTAGTAAAGCGGATAATAGAAAGTTATAATGGGCAGATCAGGGTTGAAGATAGAATTCAAAATAACTCATCTAATGGAACTCGTTTTGTAATCTTAATTCCTGAAGCATAAGAACATTTTTAATAGGATTTCAATAAGATTTGAATTATACTTTTGTTCAAAAAATCAATTTCAAAAATTTTTAATAAAAAAAAAATATTAAAGATTGCGGTTATTAAGTAAATAAATAGGTAGATTAGTTTTTCCGAAAATATATTAACTTCAGAATAATATTTTTTCACTCCTCAGAATATTATTTTATATAGTTTTAAACTTTAAATAATTAGATTCTGGATATTCAAATGACCGAAACAAATGAAGTAGGTGAAGAAGACGATTATAAAAATATTCATGTGGTATGTCCTACATGTAAAGCAACAGAAGATTTAAACATCCATACTAAAATAATAAATCAGGCAAAACAACTGACTATTGTCTCAATACCCTCTGGAGCTGTTTGTGAACATGGTTTTCAAGCCTTTGTTGATAAAAATTTTGCTGTTCGGGGATACCAAAAAGTTGATTTTGAGTTTAATAAAATGGAGTTTTATGAAGGGGGGCTTGATAGTGCTGAAAGTGAAGCAGAAGATACTATGTCAGGTCTTGCTTCAATGCCTCTTTTCCAAGAAATTATCAAACTATTGAGAGGATATATTGATGATAAAGAAATTTTAGGAAGCGGTATTTTTACTGTCGACGGAAACGTTCTTTATTCATCACTTCCAAGCAATACGTTATTTTCAATTATTAAAGAATTTGAAGTTAGAAGTGAGAAAAAACTTAGCAGCTTAAAGAAAATGTATTTGGAACTTGAAAATAATCAAAAAATATGTTCAATCTATATTGAAATTCAAGAGATGAGATTTGCTCCAGTGTTATTTTTCTCACAATTAGTCAAATTAGGTAGGGTAATTTATATCTCAACGATTTAGTTAAAAAAATTAAAAAATTGGAAGGTTAAGTTTAAATAATATTTAATTTAGTTAAATTACACTCCTATACGTATTTCTTCTAAAGAATCTCATACTTTCTAATTAATTTATTAATTATTATATAACGATTTATTTATATAATAATTAATCTATATTATATATAAGAATAAGATAAAAAAACAGATTTCGTTAAAGATATGTCAATAAATAATATTACTGACAATGTTGTAGACCTATTGAAAGTATTAGCTGACCCTACGCGATTAGATATTATAGAGTTTCTAAAAATTAAAGGAGAAAAATCAGCTGGAGCAATCCAAAAGGCTTTAGATAAAACCCAATCAACAATGTCTCAACATTTGAAAATTCTTGTTATCGCTGAGCTCTTAAGTGTTCGAAAAGAAAGTCGGAGTAAATATTATAAAATTAAATATCTC
>SDBT01014891.1_pt1 | contig 12374 bp, 7 predicted proteins | sample 2277101 | NCBI WGS metagenome assembly SDBT01 (sample SAMN10404973, study PRJNA504765) | marine sediment metagenome | isolation source: marine sediment core GS10_PC15, 103 cmbsf | place: Arctic Ocean: Southern Knipovich Ridge | collected 2010
TGCAAGACATCTGGGTATTTCCCAGCAAACTTACTACAAATGGAGAAAAGAATACGGGGGTATGAGGATCAACCAGGCAAAAAGGCTAAAGGAGCTTGAAAAGGAAAATTCCCGTCTTAAGAGACTGGTAGCTGACATATCACTGGATAATGCCATACTAAAGGATGTGGCCCAGGGAAACTTGTAAGCCCGGACAAACGTAGGTATGCAGTAGCAGCCACAAAGGCAAAGTACAGCATCTCCCAGAGGCGTGCATGCCGGGCAATAGGACAGAATATATCCACCCAGAGATATGTGGTAAAAAAACTTCCGGATGAAGACAGGCTCACTTCTCGTATCATCAATTTAGCAGCCCAGTATGGAAGGTATGGAACCTCCAGGATAACAGCTATGCTTCATCGTGAGGACTGGGAGGTAAACCATAAGCGGGTGGAGCGTATTTGGCCCCAGCAGGGGACCGGAGTGGCTAAAAGACAGAAAAAGAGAAGAAAGGCTATGGCTAAATGGCGGATCATGCATCAGGTTAAGACCAGAATACAAAAATCATGTTTGGAGCTATGATATTGTGGAAGATAAAACTTACAACGGCAGGAAGTTCAGGATTTTAAATATAATGGATGAATACACCAGGGAATGTCTGCTATCTTATGCTTCAAGAAGAATAACTTCCAGTGAAGTTGTAGAATTTTTAGCAGAGCTCTTTTGCAACAAAGGACTTCCAGAATATATACGTTCAGATAATGGGTCCGAATTTACCGCTAAAAAGGTTAGAAAATTTATCAGGAATCTGGGGACATATCCTGCCTTTATTGAGCCTGGGAGTCCCTGGGAAAATGGTTATATCGAGTCATTTAATGGAAAGATGAGGGATGAATTGTTAAACGGTGAGATCTTTGATACTATGGCCGAAGCTAAGGTTTTAATCGAAAGGTGGAGGGCTTACTACAATACCATTAGACCCCACAGCTCTCTGGATTACAGGCCACCTGCTCCTGAAACCAGGGTGGTTGATATTGGTTTACAAATGGCTTAGATTCTAAGTTAAGGACTGGATTAAAGACTGGGGTAAGGTCATTTTGACAGTAATTATTGTTAGAGTGGGGTAGGATCTTAACTCAAGTTTCAGAGCATAGAAGTCTTGATTTAATATTAAAATCAGGTTCAGAAGAAATGGATATAGCATTAGGTTAAAAGAAAAGAAAAATATTTATAGTACAAATGAATCTATCAAACAAAATATTAAAAAAAGACATAAAAGCCACTGCCAGACTCTTAAGGCTTATTGAAAAACAGGATGCTAGCTCAACCGAAGAGCTTAAAACCCTATATTCCCATACCGGTAATGCTCATATTATAGGTATCACTGGCCTTCCGGGATCGGGTAAGTCTACCATTATAGCTACCATAATCGAGAGCCTTAGAAAAGAAGGTAAAACTGTTGCAGTAATAGCTATTGACCCGTCAAGTCCTTATACGGGTGGTTCACTTCTTGGGGACCGCATCAGGATGCAGAAATATTCAACAGATGATGGAGTATTCATTAAAAGCGTCCCTACTGCAGGCTGGCACGGGGGTATTTCCCGTGTGACATCGAAGATGATAACAGTAATGGATGCGGCAGGATATGACACGATACTTGTAGAGACTGTAGGTGTGGGCCAGGCCGAGGTAGATATTGCAAACCTTGTGCATACTACTGTAGTAGTACTAGTGGGAGGACTGGGAGACTATATCCAGGTATTAAAGGCAGGGATACTGGAGATTGCTGACATTTATGTGATAAATAAGACTGACAAAAATGACGGCACTGACCTGGAATATGATCTAAAAAACCTTTCAGCTGAAGATAAGGAAATCCTATGGGATCCTCCTGTAATACTTACCCAGGCTACTGGAAGTATCGGCATCAGCGCACTGACTAAAGCTATCGTCTCACATAGAGAGTATTTAAATGAGACCGGTGGTTTCGCAGCCTTTTTTAAAACAAGATACAAAACCGAACTAAAGCAGATCCTCCTGGATCATGTAACAGAACTGCTTGAGAAAAAGCTTGCTGGTGACCACGGGTTTAAAAAGCTTCTAGGCAGTAAAAACAGCAAAGACCCTTATAGCGCAGCAGAAAAGTTATTTTTAAAACTCTTTGACATAAAAAATACCAGATAAAAGGAGAAAGCCTTTATGGCAGAAGACAAAAAAACTATTAAAAGCATTCTGGATATAAAATCCGGTCCCACACAGGGCACACTTTTTGATAAAGAAACCCTGGATGCAGTAGAAGCTGGTTTTGGAAAATGGAAGAATACTTCAGTGGCCGAAGGGGACAGAAAAAACTGGAAGGTCACCCCACAGACCACACTGGGTTCTGGTATCCCCAGAAACCTGATCTACACACCACTTGATATTCCTAACTTTAATTACCAAAAGACTCTCGGTAATGCAGGCGAACCTCCCTTTACAAGAGGGGTACACCCCAATATGTACAGGGGTAAAAAGTTTACCATGAGACAGATAAATGGCTTTGGCGGACCGGAAGATACCAACAGGAGGCTAAAGTTTATGATGGATAATGGTGCCACAGGGCTATCTGTTATCTTTGATCTACCCACTACACAGATGTATGATTCTGATGACCCGATATCGGCCGGCCAGGTGGGAACCTCAGGAGTAGCAATAGATTCGGCCCGTGATATGGAGATACTTTTTGATGGCATCCCGCTGGAGGAAGTTACAGTATCTATAGTGACCCACTTTCCATCAAATACTGCAATACTCTTTCCAATGTTTTTAGCCGCTGCTGAAAAAAGAGGCATAGCATTTAACCGTCTTGGCGGTACGGTCCAGAACGATACCACAATGGAAGAAGTGGTACGCTCAGGTCCGGAGTACCTTCCCCCAAAGGACGTATTCAGGATACAGTGTGATAATAATGAGTTTATAAGACAAAACATCCCCAGGTGGAACTTTACTACCTTTAATGGCTATAATATGAGGGAGTTCGGTACCTCTTCAGTAACAGAAATCGCAGTAGCTTTTGCAAATGCCATGGAGACCCTGGAGAACCTGACCGCCCGTGGACATGATGTAGACTATATAGCAAAAAGACTTGCCTTTTTCTGGTCGATCTCAAATGACTTCTTTGATGAAGCCGCGAGGATAAGAGCCGCAAGAAGGCTATGGTCACGCATCATGAAATATAAATTTGGCGCAAAAGACCCACGCTCCCAATGGATGAGGTGCCATGTCCAGACCTCAGGGCTTACCCTTACCCGCCAGGAACCACTAAATAATATAGTAAGGGCAGCATATCAGGCACTTGCCTCTGTACTCGGGGGAGCCCAGTCACTTCATGTATCGTCATATGACGAGGCATATGCAGTTCCAACAGAAGAAGCTGCACTCCTGTCCTTAAGGACCCAGCAGATAATACAGGCAGAGACTGCAGTAACTGAAGTAGTCGACCCTCTGGGAGGTTCATATTATGTGGAAGCTTTAACAGATGAGATAGAAAAAAGGATCATTGATGAACTTTCCCAGATAGAAGCCCAGGGAGGATATGTAGCTGCAATAGAGAAGGGCTGGCTTCACAGAAAAATTGCTGCATACTTTCAGGCAGAACAGGAAAAGATGGAATCGGGAGATATACCTATAGTGGGACTAAACTGTTATAAATCTGACAGGAAAGAAGCTCCAATTGATGTATTTCAATATCCCGAAGGAGCTGAGGAGCGCCAGCTCGATAAGCTTGCCAGACTAAAAGATGAAAGGGATACAAAAGCTGCAGAGAAAGCACTAAAGGACTTAAAACAATCATGCACATCCGGAACCAATATCGTTCCATACTCCCTTGAATGCGCAAGAGCAGGATGCAGTGAGGGAGAGGTATTTAAAGTATTTAAATCTGCTTTTGGGCTCTGGAACCCGCCGGAAGCATTTTAGAAAAGTTTAACCTGAAAGGACATGCAATGGAAATAAAAATAAAGGTATTACTTGCAAAACTTGGACTTGATATACATAACCGGGGAGTACTTACTGTAGCTAAAAATTTAAGAGATGCCGGTATGGAGATAATCTATATAGGAAACTCTACACCAGAGCAAATAATAAATACTGCAATTCAAGAGGATGTAGATGTAGTGGGGGTAAGCTCTCTTGGAGGAGCACATCTCTCCCTGGGGGAAAAGCTTATATCTTTGGCCCAAAAAGAGGGCATTAAAGATGACAAGATATATATTATCGGGGGAGCAGTACCAGAAGATGATATGGATAAACTCAAAAAGTGCGGTTTTGACGCCATATTTACTTCAGGTGCAACCAAAGATGAGATAATATCTAAAATAAAAAACCTGACAAAAAAACTTTAAAAGTATAGGAGATCGTATAAATGGACAAGATAAATTTTCCGGCAAATAAATTTGAGCAGTTTATGGTAGACTCTATAAAAGGCTATGACGATAAGACCCTTGTATATGTAGATGGGGACGACCTACGGACCGCCATAGCAGCAGTAGAGTTTATAAAGATAAACTCTACAAAACTGGTGCTTCTGGGAGATAGACTGGTAATAGAAGACAATCTTAAGCAAGCGGGTTTTAAATCAGGTAATTTAGAAATAATAGAACCACAGAAGTCTGATAAATTTGATTATTACCAGGAAGTCATTCAAGAAAGATTTACCGAACGCGGCAAAGAAGTAACTGAAGGCGAGGTGCGGGAAATGGTATCAAAACCCAATTACTATGCTTCCATTATGCTAAAAGTGGGTGATGCCCACGGTGGCGTGAGCGGGTCGCTATCTTCTACTCAAGCTATGATGAGGCCGCTTATCCAGGTAATAGGTACAGGCAACCCTAAAAGATATCTCTCCGGGGCTGCGATAGAAATAATACCTGAGAGCCCCTATGGTCTTGATGGGCAGTTTTTATTTGCTGATACAGCAGTTATCCCTGATCCAGATGAGACCCAGATGACTGATATTGTGCTTTTTTCCTATCAGACTGCCAAAGCTCTATTTAGTGGAGAACCCAAAATTGCCATGCTATCTTATTCTACAAAAGGTAGTGCCAGGGGAGAAAAGATAGATCAGATAGGAAGGGTGATTAAAAAGGTAAGAGAAATCGAACCCCAGATAAAGATAGACGGGGAACTCCAGTTTGACGCCGCAGTGGTGCCGGAAGTAGCTAAAGCTAAAGGAGTCGACAGTGAAGTCGCAGGCAAAGCTAATGTGCTGATATTTCCCAATCTGGATGCAACCAATATTTGCATAAAGGCAGTTCACAGATTAGCCAGATCGTTCTATTATGGCTCTATAATCCAGGGGTCACCTGTGCCGTTCAATGACCTATCCAGGGGATGCGCCCCGGTTGAAGTGCTTTCAATGTCCGCCATTACCCTTATGCAGGTAAAAGAGATGGAAAAGTAAAGAAAAAAAAGATTTAAAATATTTATTGAAAGAAATTTGAGAGTAAATTCTGAATTATCCCTTCATTGTTTCTAATATTGAAACAAACTTAGCACCTAAAGAAACTTCTAGATTTATATATCAGATGATGTTAATCGCGCACATTTCGAAACTTATATGCTCAATTAAAATATAATTTGTGCTTATATGCTGTTAAAAAAACCTAAAATTTATTAGAAAATGAGACAGTAATTTCCCTTTTTAAGACTGTCTCATTTTTCCGTGACCACAATGCTCAGCCACTTATTTATTGAATAAATCTAAATATTTCCATAAAACAAAAAGGCGATTCCTAGAAAAACCGGTAATTTCATCAAGTAAATTTAGATCCACTAAAGATTTAATTAAACGATTTGCGCTATTAAAGCTTGTATTTAATTTTTCCATTATTTCTTTATTACTAATAATTGGTTTTGAAAACATATAATCTAAAAGTTTTTTAGCTTTCTTTGCACGGCTTCCTAAGATAATTATTTCTTCTTCATATTCTTGTCGTAAATCAATAATTTTTTTAAATGTATCTATACTATCTTTAGCTATATCAATTACTCCATTGTCAAATTATTTAATTTTTGGAGATATGTCAACTTATATCTCCAAATAAGATACACTCTCGAAGATTATGTAATTCAGTTATAAGGTGGTTCGAAATTTCGCAATCCGGGCCAGCCACCCTGTGCACTGAGCAAAGTGACCAACTTCCTTTGATTATAAGATGATATATTGAAAAATTCGTCCCTTACTGTTGCAAATATATCATTCTGTAATCTTTTTATTTTTTAAACTTATATCTTATAGATCACAATTCTTGAACAAGATCCTAACTATTGGATACTGATAACTCCTGGCTCAATGTCTCCCCCCTGATTTCCGGCTTATAATAAGAGTATGCTTGAGAACTAACGCTTTTAGCTTTAACCGGGTATAGCGCTATTACCTGGAAATCAAAGGATACTCTATCGCCGGGGAGCATATTCTCAATGTAGAATATGACCTTTCTGCCAGCTATTTCGTAACGCTTAATATTGTCCTCCATTTCAACAATCTCAGCAATAGATTCGGTAACCGGAGCAAAACCAGTTGGGACTGACACATCCAGAACCACCATTCCCGCTTCCATATCTACAGGAGGATTAAACTCAAGCTCTACAGATACCTTGACAATGTCGTTCACCTCAACCTGAGCAACATCGTAGTTTACGCTCACTTTTAGGATCTCCTCTTCTTTCTCGGCACGGGGCAGGTTGAATCTCTTAACCACCTGAGCCATAGCTTCTCCCTCACCCTCCACGATTATCGTGATCTCCTCATTGATGGGAACCTCAACTACTTGAAGGACATCAAAGTTATCTTGCCTTATACTCAGTTTTGTTTCTTCTCCGGCGGCTTTAATACTTACCTCTAAATCCACATCAGTCCTGGCTCCGGTGGAATATTCTGTGAGTGCCTGTAGAGCCACCACTGTATCCTGGGTCGAACCATAACCTCCGTAAGCATTCCTCTGGGATACCAGCCATTTTGCTGCTCTTGAGGCATTGAAGGCATCGCCATGTTCTATCAGTGCCATGGTAGCGTAGCCGGTGGCTTCAATACTGGCTGTTTCGGGACTATCAGAGTCACTGCCCCAATGCAGGCCATTCTCATCTTCCTGTGCCATCTCTATTAACATCTGATAGGCATCATCGCTTCTATAACTCCTGGCAAGCTCAAAGGCATAATTAGTGATAGCCAGAGTATAAGCATCGTCCATTTCATCAAGTTTTCTTTCCAGAAAGTCAATTGCCTTACCGGCAGCGGCTGTCTCCCCAGCTTCTAGTAGTGCTATAGCAATGTAGGCAGTCAAGGCATTCTTTCCCTGAAGGCCACCCATCATTTCCTGGTGATGCACAAAGCCGACCAGGTCAAAAGAGCCATCGCTGTTCTGATGAGCATTTATCCAATCAGCCGCCTCGTCCAAAACATTATCATCTATATACATCAACCCTTTAGCTTGAGAGAAGCACTTGAGGACAAAGGCGGTAAGCCAGAGGCTGCCCTTTTTATCATCCTGACCGAAAGCGGAGAAGCTGCCGTCACTACGACGATATGTAAGTTCCCTTTGATAGCCGGTGATCATCATTTTCTCTGCCCTGGCCATTATCTCCGGTTTGATTTGTCCGCTCTCCTGGAGATACTTAGTGATGTAGACATCAGGAGCAAAAGCTATCATATTCTGTTCTCCGCAGCCAAAAGGCATCTGGATAAGTTCTTCCAGACCATCAATAGTCTGTGTCAGATAACTTGAGGTCAGAGCAATATAAGCCCGGCCTGAATCCTCAACTACGTTAAAGGGGATGGATGTATCCACCACCTTGTAGCTTCCTCCGGAGAGGACAAAGTTCTCAACAAGCTCTCTGGCAATACCTTCCGGCTCGATTATCACTGTCTTGATCACAGCATCTGCCGACTCTTTACTACGGGCAGTTACCTTTACTTTATTAATTCCAAGCTTATTGACACTTATCTTGAAATCCACGCCACTGATATCATTTGCATCTATCCTGACTGTTTTTTCCGAATCATCCAGCAATTCAAACCAATCTTCTTCCTCGATTTGTACCAGAACATCCTGGGGTTGGTCTAAATAGTTGTAAACTGCTACTCTAACCGGGAATTCCTCACCTCTTATCACTGAGTACGGCAGGTCAACCTTAAGGAAGAAAGGTTGGAATGCCCTGAGTTCATCTTCGGCTACTCCGAGACCCTTCTCATTGGACAGGGCAACAGCACGGAGCATCCAGGTGGTAATAGTATCGGGAACTTCAACTTCGAGAGACGCTTTACCATTGGTGTCGGTAGTTATTACCTCCCACAGCCATGTCTCAGGAAAGTACTGTCTTACTCTTTCCACTTCTGCCAGGCCTGAAGTACCATCTTCAGCACCTTTGCCGGCCATTTCAGACATTTCTTCTGCTTCTTCAACTGCTAGCTCAACTGCTGCATCTTCAACCATCATTCTATCGTTGAAGAAGTTCCATACTCCTTCCCAGAAACCAGTCTGGTTCTGCCACTGGTACTCTTTGCCTTCTGGTATTTTATTATTGCTCAACACCACCACGCCGGCATCATCAAAGACTTCCAGTGCCCCTCTGGTAGTAATAGCTGGATATATAGAAGCCTCATGCAACTCTACCTGTGGTGCCATATACAGTCTCTCCAGCTCATCAAATACCTGCTGCATATTCAACCGGTTTTCGGCAAGGATGAAGACTGATTTATCTACAGCTGCGATACCGACCCTGGCTTCCCCTTCGGTACTAATTTCTATACTAATCTTTTCGCCGGGCCTGGCTTCCTGCTGGCTAAACTCTGCCTTCACATCGTGTGGATACTCTACCTCGACTTTGAAGGGTATATAGTCTGCTGAGATCTCGCTATTGGGCAGGATCTGATAAACCAGAAGCCTGGAGGAAGGCGCCATCAGTGGAGTAGTATCGAAGGCTATTTCACTACTCCTGGTGAAATCGGTGAAGACCACCTTACCCCGGGAAATAACCTCGTAGTAGAAATTAACTGCCTGCCTGGTCGAATGGATTTTAAATCTAACCTCCTGCCCTATCTGAGGAATACCCTCGCTTATCTGCTCAACATGAATGAAGTTTCCTGAAGGAGAATAAGAAGCTTCCAGTACCTTAGAAGCCTGAACTCCCTCAGCAGTGGTCTCTATTGTCAGGGCAACACTATTTTCAGGAGGGGATATCTCAATTAACATTTTACTCTTGCTAGTCTCAACTTCCTTCTCGTCTTGCTTTATTTCCTGGTATTCATTATTGAGATAGGTTATGGTTGCTTTCACCTTTGTCTCTACCAGTTCATTACCAGGGGTCTCGGTGATTATTAGGAAGCTGAAAGGTAAACCAGGCTTGAAAACCAAGCTTTCAGGGATTATTTGTATATTAAGAGGAGAATCAGCAACGGTAAGCAGCCTACTGGTCTTTTCCACATAGCCGGTGGCTTTCTCCGTAACACTAATATTGAGCATGACATTGCCCATCCCGCCAGCTGCTGGCACCCCCGCCACATAGTCCACAGCTGGTAATTCAAATTCTGTCTCTCCATCAATTGTCCTGGAGAAAGTTGCGTATTCCTGCCATTCTCCGACATACCTGGAAGCCTTGATCTCAAGCTCACCTTTCACCGGTTTGCCAAAACTGTATTCCGCTGAAACTATGCCGGTTATAGGTTCATTGACCATGAACCATTCCCGGGGAAGTTCTGTTTTCACTTCATATTTGGGCAGTACGTACTTTTCTACCCTGACATCCAGCTGAGTCTTCGCCTTTTCGGTCACGGCAGTCAATTTCCAGACTCCCAGGTTTGGTTCCTTAGAGACAGGCAAATCCAGCATTGCCAGGCCGAAGTCATCAGTATCTACTTCACTGCGGAAGATTTTTATCCCCTTGGCATCCAGAACCTCGATGGTGACGCTTTCACTCAGCGGCCCAAGCTCAGAATTCAGGGTAATCGTTCTTATGTGGATAGTTTGACCCGGTTTGTAAATAGGTTTGTCGGTTTCGAGAAAGACGAGAAAGCTTTTCTCTACTCTGACTGAGACTTTGTCTTCGAAACCAGTACCCTTAACCTGAATTTCATACTCACCTTCTTCTACCTCTGGAACACCGATCTCTATCGTTCCTTTACCGTAAATGTCCTTTTTAACTTTCTGTATCTCTTCTCCATTACTAAGCAGGGCTACTTCGACCCTGTCTCTCACCGGTCTTCCTTCACTGAAAAGACTTAAAGAAAGGGCTTCTGTGCTGCCGCTGTGCAATACTTTGGGTATTATAGCCACATAGCTTTCGGCTGCCTCAACGGGACGGTATGGAAAGTAACAACCGGGTATGGCTGTGGCGAAAAGAGTCAAAATAAGAATAAGGGCTATAACTATTAATACTCTAGATTTCATGATGCCTCCTATAAAAAATCTTTTTTATAAGTTAAATCATTATATATATACGAAGAATTATAGTATTGATTAAGGTACATTATTGAATTCCAGACTCCTTTGATCTTTTGAAGGCCACACAGCCAATATAATAATTATTTGGAACAATCCCTATAAATAATAGTCTAATATATTGTCTCTACTTTTCTCGTATACTACCTCCACAGATGAGGATAAAAGTATTTGAGGACCTGTTTTCTATAGTATTATCGTTAAGAAAGGAGGTGACCGATATGATCGAGTATGTACATAAACATATTGTAGCTGAGCTCCAGCAAAATGCCCGGACAGATATTATTTTCATAATTACAGCCATTCTTTTAAACCTTATAGCCCTGGGAATAAATTCAGGAGTGTCTTTTGATGCCAAAGAAGATACCAGTCTATTTATTGTAATGTTTATAGTTGTTGCCCTGATACTAGTAGTGAATTTTATAGTGGTAATCGGGCTTCTTAAGGGAAAGCAGACCAGGGCCAAATTAATAGGTGGACTTCTAAAGATGTATAAAGACCAGAATGTAGATGGATATTATGATTCATCACTTTTAGTAAACTATAACACAAGATACAATCTTTTTATCCTGGTAGTAGTTTTTATTGGAGCAATGGCAATTGCCATACCTTTTGTCATTATGTAAGAAATAATAACCCGGGCTACTTAATTTATTGAGAGTATTTGGTGAGTCGATCTTTCAGAGGGATAATCTGGGATTCGAGTCATTCTGTGGGGTTTTTTTATTCAAAAATAACATAATGGTTGATATGTCATTTATAGATTTTTCTAGATGCAAAATTAAAAAGCTATTGACTAAAGAGGATCATATAATACTTGAAAATAAAGTTCCTTCTTATGAGAGCATCAAATATAAGTTTCAGGATATAGATGAATTCGGACTTTATCTTCATATTCCTTTTTGTGAACAAATATGTTCTTACTGCCCTTATAATAAAGAGATTTATAAACCTGAGGTAGCAGAAGCATATACTGATGCTGTCAAAAGGGAAATTGACTTCTATTCTGGCGTGGTTGGCGATAAGCCTGTTACCTCCTTTTATATTGGTGGAGGAACCCCTACAATAATGCTTTATAGCGGTCTTTACGAGATTTTGGAACATATATATAAAAATTTTAATATGCAATGTGAGATCCACATGGAAAGCCATCTTAATCATTTAACATCAGAAAACCTTAATGCTATTATCAATATGGGTGTTAAGCATCTTAGCATGGGAGTGGAGGCACTGCAGGACAAACACCTAAAGACGCTGGGTAGGCCATATACAGCAGAAAAAGCAAAGGCAGCAGCTGAAAGGGCAGCGAATAAAGGATTTGAATGTGTCAATGTAGACTTAATGTTTGCATTGCCAGGCCAAACTTATAATGAGGTAGAGAAAGCAGGTTGCGACCTGGTTAAGATGGGTGTTGACCAGATCGCAGCTTACCCGCTCTTCAGGTTTCCCTATACTAAAATGGGGGGAAATTCTGTCGAGAGTAATTACAATATATCTATGGTATTTAAAAGACGGAAAATGCTTGGCATTCTTGAGAATATTTTTTATGATGCTGGCTTTGAGAGGACTTCTGTCTGGGCATTTACCAAAAAAGAAGTTCCAAGATACTGTTCTGTAACAGTACCCCTTTATATTGGGCTTGGTGCCAGTGGTGGAACATATCTAAAGGATATTTTTTATCTGAATACTTTCAATGTTTCTGAATATATCAGTGCGACCAGGAATGAAAAGATGCCGATTGCCCTGTCACTTGATCTCTCAGAAAATATGCAGATGGCATGGTGGCTTTACTGGAGAGTCTATGAGACCAGGTTTAAGAGAAGTGATTTTGAAAAAAGATTTGGAAAGAAGTTTAATGAAATTTATGGAAAATACATAAAACTGTTTTCCTTTTTTGGCTTAATAAAAAAAGATGATGGA
>SDBT01014892.1_pt1 | contig 12374 bp, 8 predicted proteins | sample 2277101 | NCBI WGS metagenome assembly SDBT01 (sample SAMN10404973, study PRJNA504765) | marine sediment metagenome | isolation source: marine sediment core GS10_PC15, 103 cmbsf | place: Arctic Ocean: Southern Knipovich Ridge | collected 2010
TTGAATTGCGCAGCGGCGCGGGCGCTTATATCTGCGGGGAAGAAACCGCCTTATTTGAGTCCATTGAAGGCAAACGGGGCTTCCCGCGAGTAAAGCCGCCTTTCCCAACCACTCATGGATTATTTAATCAGCCCACGGTAATAAATAACGTGGAAACTCTTGCCAATGTGGCCTTGATCTGCAGGATCGGAGTGGATGAATATAAAAAATTGGGAGCTGAAGGGTCTACCGGTCCCCGTTTGTTCAGCATTTCAGGAGATATCGAAAAACCGGGTATATATGAAATCACTGAGCCTATCACTCTGGAGCAATTGATTTTCGAGAAAGCCGGCGGGATCAGGGGAGGAAAAGAGCTGCGCACAGTTTTATTAGGCGGCGCAGCTGGAAAATTTGTCGCCCAGGATCAGCTGGATGTAACCCTTACCACCCAGGGTGTCCGGAAAGTTGGTCTGTCTCTGGGATCTGGTGCAGTAGTGATTTTTGACGAAGATGTGGATATGAAATTTGTGTTGCACGGGCTGGGACATTTTTTTGCCCATGAAAGCTGCGGCAAATGTTATCCCTGCCAATTAGGCACCCAGCGCCAGGCGGAAATCCTGGATCGCAACCTGCGTGGCCAAATATTGGAAGGTGATCTCGAACGGCTGGAGGATATTATTGCCACTATGACCGACACCTCCCTGTGTGGTTTGGGACAGACGGCTGGATCGGCGGTTTTGAGTGCTATTGAAATATGTCCGGAATATTTTGGGTTTGAGGAAGGCAGCCATGGTTAATAAAACCAACATTACCCTGAAGATCGACGGTAAAAAATGCCAGGTACCCGAAGGTACAACCATTTTAGAGGCTGCCCGCTCCTTAGATATCTATATTCCGGTGATCTGTCTTCATGAAGCCACCACGGCGGAAGGATTGTGCCGGCAGTGTGTAGTGGAAATTGAGGGCTGGGGAAGATTGGCTCCATCCTGCATCACTCCGGTGGCAGAAGACATGGTAGTGGAAACAGAAAGCGAGCGGGTAGTGCGCTCCCGAAGGACCATTCTGGAGATGCTTAACGCCAGCGCAGATATTTCTCGTTCACCGGCATTACAAAACCAGATGGAACAATATCAGGCGGATCCAGATCGCTTCCCCGGAGCTAAGAAACGCCAGTATGAAATCCTGGATGACAATCCCTTTTATGTGCGCGATTACAGCCAGTGTATTCTCTGTTGGCGCTGTGTTCAGGCTTGCGCGGATGATATGCAGTACACCTATGCCCTGGCATTGGGCGGAAGGGGTCACGATACTGAAATCACCACTTTCTTTGAAAATCCCATGCCGGATACCACCTGTGTGTTCTGCGGCAACTGTGTGGGAGTTTGCCCCACCAAAGCCTTACAGGGAAAGACTGAATACTTGCTGGAACAGGGGCTGCAGCATGATGAGATCCGGGCCCGCCGCAGGCAGGAACGGGTGAAAAAAAGGAGCTGACTATGGCAGAGGCACAGAAAATTGTTCGAAGTACCTGTCCCTACTGCGGCGTCGGCTGCCAGGTAGACCTGCAGATTAAGGAAAATCACATCACCCGGGTGGACGCGCCCTTTGATGTCGCTCCTAATTACGGGCGATTATGCACCAAGGGCCGCTATGGCATGGACTTTGTCCATCACCCCTCCCGATTGACCTATCCCTTGATCCGCAAGGACCTGGGATCCCTGCCGCGTAAACCAGTGGGATTAAACGGCTTCCGGCGGGCCAGCTGGGATGAAGCCCTTGCCCTGGCAGCGGAGAAGATATTCGGAATTATCAAAGAAAATGGTGGTAATGCACTGGGTACTTTTTGTTCCGCCAAGGCAACTAACGAGGATAATTACATTTTCCAAAAGTTCGTCCGGGGGGTAGTGGGCACCAATAATATTGATCACTGTTCCCGATTATGCCATGCCGCCTCGGTGGCTGGTTTGCAGATCACCCTGGGTTCCTCGGCCATGTCCAACTCAATTGCGGAGATGAAAGACCTGGATGTTTTGCTGGTGACCGGATCGAATACATCGGAAACCCATCCGGTGATCAGCACCTTCCTGCGGGAAGCCATTGTTAAAAACGGCGCCAGGATGATTGTGATTGACCCGCGCCGGATAGAGATGTCCCAATTTGCGGATCATTACCTGCGGCTTAACCCGGGAACGGATGTTGTGCTTTTCCAGGCCCTGGCTCATGTGATCGTAAAAGAAGACCTGATTGATAAAGACTTTATCAAGGAGCGGGTGGAGGGATTTGAGGATTATTTGCCTACCCTGGAAGAATTTACCCCTGAATACGCGGAAGAGATCTGCGGCGTGCCGGCTGACAAGATCCGTGAAGCTGCCCGTCTATATGGCACTGCAAAAGCAGCGGCGATTTACTGGGGCATGGGCATCAGCCAGAGCATACATGGCACTGATAACGCAATATCCCTTGCCAACCTGGCATTGCTGACCGGTAATATTGGCCGCCCGGGAACCGGCCTGAACCCCCTACGGGGACAGAATAATGTTCAGGGCTGCTCGGACAGCGGCGGCTTGCCCAATGTTTATCCTGGATACCAGCTGGTATCAGATCCTGATGTCAGAGGTAAATTTGAAAAACACTGGGGTACTACCCTGGATCCTGAACCAGGTTTAACAACCATGGAAATGGTGGATGCCGCTGAAAGCGGTGTCATCAAAGGATATTATATTATGGGAGAAAATCCCATGATGAGCGAGCCGGATCTACTGCACGCCCGCCATGTCATGGAAAACCTGGAGTTTGTGCTCTACCAGGATATATTCATGAATGAAACCGGCGAATACGCTGATGTGATCCTTCCGGCAGCCAGCTTTGCTGAAAAAGACGGCACTTTTACCAACAGCGACCGACGGGTGCAGTTGATCCGCCCGGGAATCCTATCTCCCGGTGAAGCCCGCCCGGACTGGATCATCATCCAGGACCTGGCCAGCAGGGTGGAGGAAAAACTGGAAGTCAAAACCAGCGTCGGTTTTGATTTTGAGAGCCCATCACAGATCTGGGATGAAATGGCAGAATTGACGCCGCCCTTCCAGGGCATTTCCCATGAACGGGTCCAGAAAGAAGATGGTGTGCATTGGCCTTGTCCGACTCCCGATCATCCCGGCACACCTTATTTATTTGCGGAGAGTTTCCCGCGTGGCAAGGGTGCGCTGACTCCGCTGGCTTACCGGCCTTCGCTGGAACTACCAGATGATGAGTATCCCCTGATCCTTTCCACAGGCCGGGTTTTATATCACTGGCATGGAGGTACCATGACCCGGCGTTCTAAACTGGATGATATTTATCCAGAGGCCCTGGTTGAGATCCATCCCAGCGATGCGGAGAAGATCGGAATTTATACCGGGGATTGGGTCAAAATGCGGTCCAGACGGGGAGAAATTGAGGTAAAAACCCTGGTCACGGAACGTTCGCCTGTCGGGATGGTATTCCTTCCCTTCCACTTTGTGGAGGCAGCAGCTAATTTGCTCACTCTGGATGCAAGAGATCCCCAGGCCAAGATCCCGGATTATAAAGTTTGTGCAGTTGCGGTAGAAAAACGCTGAGCTGATCTTGGCCGAACCTGGACCTGATTTCCCGCAAATACCAGGTTCATCAATGGTTTTGATGATTATTGAACTGACTTTTTATGTTGGATGAGTTCCTTGATGACACCTGGGTCACTCCAGGTAAACGAAATTCATCATAAATATGAACACAGAAATCCGGTTTCCCCGAGTCATTCTTGCCATAGCAGCGCTTTCAGCTGCTACCCTAACCTTTGAAACTGCACTGACCAGGTTTCTCGCTGTCGCCCAATTTTATCATTTTGCTTTTTTGATCGTCAGCCTGGCGCTGCTCGGATTTGGCGCTAGCGGAACTCTCCTGTCCACCTTTCCCCAGATTAAAGAACAGCCCTTACCAGATATCCTCGCCTGGGTGGGGATCTTGTTTGCCATCAGTATCTGGATCACCTATGGGGTGGTAAACTGGCTTCCTTTTGATTCTTACAGCATTGCCTGGGACCGGCGGCAGATATTTTATTTTATTCTGTATTATTTTTCGCTTTCTCTTCCTTTTCTGGTAAGCGGTTTGGGTCTGGGTACAGCTCTGGCAGTCATTGATAAAAAACACAATCAGGTATATGCCGCAAGCCTGGTTGGCTCTGGTTTGGGTGTCCTCCTAGCCCCGACAGTCCTCTCCCTCTCAGGGATTCTTGGAGTGGTCCTATTTTCAGGACTATTGGGACTTGCCAGCTGGGTGATCATTAAGCCTAGCCATATGAAATTTGTCTTTAACCGGGTTATTTTTGGTTTGTTCAACATCCTTGGATTGGCCGCCTTGATATACCTTTCGGTCATCAACTTCCAGGGACGTTCACCGGTAGGTATGGAGCTCTCTCCTTATAAAGGGTTGTCATACGCCCGACATTTTCCTGAGGGAGAACTTTTATTTGGGAAATGGAAGGCAGCATCCCGGGTTGATGTGATGGCGAATGCCGGGACCCGGAGATTACCCGGATTGAGTTACATGTACAACGGTTCTCCTCCCTCCCAATTCGGGTTATCGGTTGACGGTAATGCGCTCCAGCCGATCACATTATTGGAACCGGCTGATTTTTCTGCCGGTGAGTGGCTGCCGGAATGGTGGGTTTTTTCAATCCAATCCAACCCGGATGTCCTGGTACTGAATCCAGGGGCGGGATTTGGCCTTTTACAGGCGGCAGCTGGAAAGGCAGGTTCTATCCAGACCGTCATTGAGGATCGGTTAATCCTGGAAGGCGTCCAGGAGACAGCTCCCGGCTACTCCATGTTTAACCATCCTGATGTCAGCACCTTGGTGGGGAATCAGCGGGCTTTCCTTGCGAGCACAAATGAAAAGTTCGATCTGGTTTTCCTTCCATTAACGGATCCTTATCAACCCGTTACAAACCGGGCTTACAGTATTTCTGAGAATTATTCCCTTACCAGGGAAGGTGCCGAAGCTGCCTTAGGTAGCTTATCTCCGGAAGGTATATTCCTGAGCAGCCGCTGGCTCCAGAGTCCTCCCAGTGAGGGATTGAGGTTGGTATCTACCGTGCTGGCAGCTCTGGAAAGCCTGAAGATAGATAATCCGCAGGATACTTTTCTGATTTATCGGGGCATCCAGACCATCACTGTTGTGGTTAAGCCTGCCGGATGGGACATTGCAGACTTGGTTTCCCTGCGGAAGTTCCTGGAACGCTGCCGCTATGATCTGGTTTGGGCACCGGATTTGGAATTAGAAGAACTCAACCGCTGGAATCAGCTCCAGGAACCAGTCTATTATCAAGCTGTTCAGGAACTCTTTCAAACCCCAGATAAGGGGATATTTTATCAATCTTACCCATATAACATCACGCCACCAACTGATAACCATCCCTTTTTCTTTCACTTCTTTACTTGGAGTCAGGCTCCCCAAGTTTTAGAAACCTTGGGAAAAACCTGGCAGCCGTTTGGTGGGAGCGGATTTTTACTACTGGTTTTCCTGTTGGGGTTGGTGATCCTGTTAAGTGGATTATTAATTCTTCTGCCGTTGATACTGGGCAGGATAAATAGGCCGGGTCCCCCATCTCCTGGAAAGCAATGGGTCCTGCTTTATTTTGGATTGATTGGAACCGGTTTTATGTTTCTGGAGATTCCCTTGATCAGTCAGTGGAGATTGTTTCTTAACTCCCCCATCGCTGCCTTTTCAGTTGTTGTGGGATTGCTGCTGCTCACCTCAGGACTGGGGAGCATGGCAGTGGTTCAAGATTGGAGCCGGAAAGCCTACATCCTTCCTCTGTTGGTTTTATTAGGTGGGGGATTTATCCTCTTCACTACCCTGGAAAAGGATCTCGTTCTAAGTTGGCCGTCCTGGATCCGTTATCTGGTTCCCTGTTTGGGATTAGCGCCGACAGGATTTGTGATGGGTTTATTTTTCCCCCAGGGGATTTCCTGGGTCAAAGAATCCTTTCCTGGTTTAGTCCCCTGGGCTTGGGCTGTTAACGGCAGCGCTTCGGTTATTGCCTCTGTGATAACGGCAATTCTATCCCTCCAGGCTGGCTATCCCCTGGTTTTATTCCTGGGAGGACTAGCTTACCTTGCTGCCTGGTTAATCCTGCGTTCCCGGAAACATTAATGGGCCCCGGTGAGAGGGACAAAGCTGACCGGTCCCAGATTCATTACCTTTAACTCCCCTCCGCTGGATTCAAACAGCCACAAGGTTTGAACTGCCCCAATAGGACCGATGGGGATGATCATCCGTCCGCCTTCAGACAGCTGTTGAATGAGCAGCTGAGGGAGATGATCCGGGGCGGCGGTGACGATCACGGCGTCAAATGGCGCTTGATCTTCCCAACCAAAATATCCGTCTGCGTTCAGTACCTCGATATTTGCATAACCAAGATTTATCAGCCTGTCTTCCGCTTCTTGGGCTAATTCCGGTATGATTTCAATCGTGTAAACCTGAGTATCCAGCGCTGCCAGGATTGCCGCCTGGTAGCCACTGCCGGTTCCAATTTCCAGAACTCGATCCCCTTTTTCCAGATTAAGAGCTTCGGTCATCAGTGCAACAATGAAGGGTTGGGAGATGGTTTGTCCATATCCGATCGGTAGAGGGTGATCGCGATAGGCCTGGGATACAAAGTCATCCGGTACAAATTCATGGCGGGGAACGGTTTTCATGGCTGCCAGAACTGCCGGGTCGTTCACGCCCCGGTTGATGATCTGATTCTCTACCATCCGCTCACGTTCGGCAAGCCGAGAATCGTTTGGATCTTCCAAATCAGATTCAGAAGTCACGGCCGCCTGGATATCAGGTTTTTGGTCCGGTTCGGATGATTGGCACCCGCCTAATAGAAACGGAAGTATTACCAATACCGGGAGGAATACGGGATAATATGATCTGGTTTTCATCAACATCTTCCTTTGGTGTCTATTTTAATCCTATACTCTCAGGCTGGGGTTTGTCAACTAGAGTTTCCATAGATCTATACCAATCGGGATATAATAAAAATTGTTCCCAAATCAATGGAGGTAAGTATATGGCGGGAAAACTGGTGCTTGTGGCTGGAAATATCGGGACAGGCAAAACATCCTTAACAGAACGCCTTGGTGACCGGTTGGGCTGGCGGACAGGCTTCGAATCTGTGATCGACAATCCTTACCTGGGAGATTTTTACCAGGACATGACGGCCTGGTCCTTTCATTTACAGATCTATTTCCTGGGCCACCGGGCCCAGCAGCACCTGGAACTGGTATCAGACAATCGGGATGCCATTGCTGACCGCAGCATTTATGAGGATGTGAAGATCTTTGCCCGCGCCTTGCACAACCAGGGCAGCCTCTCAGAACGGGATTATTTGTCCTACCAGCGAGTTTTCCAGCTTATCGCGAGTGGTTTGCCCGAACCGGATTTGTTGATTTACTTGATTGCTCCGCCGGAGATCCTCCGTAAGAGAATTGAGGAACGCGGCCGGGAGATTGAGTCGGGTATTTCCCTGGAGTACCTTTCTCTGCTGGATTCCTTCTACGAAGATTGGATGAATACCTTTGACCTCTGCCCGGTCCTGAAAATCCGCTCTGATGACCTGGACTTTGTGCATAAAAAAGGTCATTTGGAAACAGTGGCTGAATTGGTCCAGGAGAAATTGACCGGTAAGGAAGAGGTGGTATTCCCGACTAATTAAACCAGATCTATCAGCGTAATTATCTAAGATTGAATCGATGCGGGTGTTTATCCCCCGCATCTTTGGTTTTAAGGAGTTTTTTACCAGGATTTTACATCCCGATTGAGATAGTTTTACAGGGGAGATTTATTATGGAGCCGTAAGTTGAAAAACCCTATCCGTTTCATGGAGGAAAATATGTTCAAGAGAATTGTGTTACCCATAATTGCAGCCGCTATGCTGGCAGTCTCTTTCAGCGGGACCGCTCTGGCGGCGGATACAGACCAACCCGAAGGAATTCGGGTCCGGGGAGAAGTAATTGCCGTTGATGCCTCAGTAGGAAAATTCCGAATTGAGAAAACCGACGGAACATCCCTGACATTTTTTGTGAGTGAACAGACCCACTTCCGGGGAGAGGCGCAGAGCCTGGAAGAACTCGAAGTTGGCTGGAAAGTTGGTGTGGGAGCCCGCGAAGATGAAGATGGAAAACTCTGGGCCGTGTTGGTGCTTTCCGGCGATCCCGAGGATTATTTCCAGACTCGCGGGTTGGTCATTGATGCCAACACCTCAGCCGGAAAATTCACCATTGAAAAACCAGATGGTGAAAAGATGACCTTCTTTGTTGATGAAAACACCCGTTATGGAGGTCAGTTGGGTAGTCTGGAGGATTTGCAGGAAGGCTGGCATGCTGGTGTGGTTGCCACTGAAACCAGTCCCGGCAGGATGCTTGCTGTTGGTATTGTGGCTGGAGATGATCATGAGCTGCTTAAAGTAAAAGGCAAGGTCACTTCAGTTGACCAAGGGGCAGGAACATTTTCAATTGAAACCGAGGACGGCAGATCTCTGCGATTCCATGTGGATGAAAAGACCCGCTACCGGGGCCAGTTATCCAGCCTGGAAGAGATGCAGGTAGGATGGCAGGCTGGAGTGGCTGCCAAAGAAACTAAAAATGACCAACTGTTGGCTGTGCTGGTGACCGCCGGCACCCGGCCCGAACAGATCCGTGCTCAGGGTATCATTGTTGGCGTGGACTCTTCCGCTGGAAAATTCCGGCTTGAAAAGCCCGATGGATCTGTATTGACCTTCTTTGTGGATGAAAATACCAACTATAAAGGCGAGATTGGAGGCATCCGGGATCTGGAAGAAGGCATGCGGGCAGGTTTCGGCGGATATATTGACCAGGATGGAAAGATCATCGCCCGGGTTGTTTTTGCCGGCAATCCCCGCCCCGAACACCCGGAACGCCCGGAGCGCCCGGAGGGCGAGCGCCCCGAAGGAGTTCGACCTGGTGGTGAAAGGCCAGGTCCTGAATCCGGTCTGCCCCTGAATGATCTAACCCAGGAACCTAATCTCTAAGGTTAGCTGAGATCCATTATTTTCTCCCTGGAGGATTACGCGGATGGTTTCTCCCGCCCTCCAGGGATTTCTTAAGGGACTAAGTCCTTTTAAAGGACTTAGTCCCTTTGAGAGTGACGGATGATATAATTGCGGCGTATTTTAATATTCTAGTTAAAAGTGAGGAATTATGGCAAAACAATGGGATACTTCCCCTGAAATGACCATTGACGAGAGCAAAGTTTACCAGGTCAAGCTGGAAACCAGTCGGGGAGACATTCAGCTGGAACTTTATCCGGAACACGCGCCCAAAACCGTCAATAATTTTATTTTCTTGATTGGTGAGTCTTTTTATGATGGTGTGAAATTCCACCGGGTGATCGATAATTTCATGGTCCAGGGCGGCGATCCAGCAGGCACTGGCAGCGGCGGCCCTGGCTACCGTTTTGAGGATGAATTGGTTGGTAACCCCCTCAAACATGATGCCAAAATGATCTCCATGGCCAATGCGGGACCGAATACCAATGGCTCCCAGTTTTTCATCACCCATCTTCCCCAACCTCATCTGGATGGCAAACACACTGTTTTTGGTAAAGTGACACAGGGCGAGGATGTGGTTGACAGCATTCTCCAGGGCGATGTCATCACCAAAGCCTCTGTGCTGTAGGGAAAGCGTAGCTTGCAGATTTATTGATTTTTTAGTAAGATAACATCCGCGAGGGAATGGATTTGATTTTTTCCTTCGCGGATCAATTTTCAAGGAGGTGACTGGAAAAATTATAGTCAGGGAAAATAGCGCACGGGCTCAAGAGGCTGAAAAGAACAGATCAGCGTGTGAACTTGAGTTAACGAGGATGAGGGTTCCTCCTTCGGGAGGTTAACTGGTCGGGGGCGAAAAATGGCCGGGAAAATCGAACCATCAGCGGAAGCCCTCCGGAGTTTGTCACACTCCGACTTTTCCCTCCAATTGAAACGGATGATAAAAACCCGGGTGACCGGTGGGACAAGATCATCTTGAGTGACTGAAATGAAAAACAGCCCTATATAACTGTCTGCCTGAATGTGAAAATCGTACCGGGTCAGCCCGGCAGGTACAGTTTGCTAAAAGGCTGATGTATTAGGAGGATACTCCCTATGTGTGGAATAGTTGGTTATATTGGACCAAAGAACGCTACGCCCATTATTATGAATGGGTTGAAAAAGCTTGAGTACCGCGGATATGATTCCGCCGGTATCGCGGTCCTTGAAAATGATGTTATCCAGGTCCGGCGGGATGCCGGCAAGCTGGAGCGATTAACACAGCTGGTTAAACAGGACCCGCTGGAAGGAAATATTGGCATTGGACACACTCGCTGGGCAACCCATGGTGAACCCAATTCCCGCAACGCCCATCCTCATCTGGGCATGACTGGGGACGTGGTAGTGGTCCACAATGGCATTGTGGAGAATTTTTCCACTCTGAGGGATGAACTGGAGAGTGAAGGGGCGGAGTTTCAATCTGAAACCGATACCGAAGTCATCGTGCACCTGATAGAACGTTACCTCTCAGGGAATAACATTACCGATGCGGTTCTGAAAGCCCTGAAGCACCTCAAAGGTGCCCACGGAATTGTGGTCATGAATAAGAACGAGCCCGATAAAATCATTGCAGCCCGGATCGGAAATGCCGGGGGAGTGGTTCTTGGCAAAGGCCAGGATGAAATGTACATAGCCTCCGACCTTCCTGCTATCCTGGAGTATACCCGTGAGATGGTATTCCTGGAGTCTCATCAGATGGCAGTGGTCAGCCGCCAGGGGTTGGAAGTGATGACCCTGGACGGTGAAAAAGTTGAGGTGGAAGTGCATAATGTTCCCTGGGATCCGGTATCAGCAGAAAAGGGAGAATACCGCCACTTCATGCACAAAGAAATCCACGAACAGGTGCGTTCACTGACGGATACCATTGCCGGCCGGGTGGATTTTGAAACCGGATCCATTCAACTGCCCACTTTGAACCTCACACCAGAGTTAGTCAAGGATATCAAGAAAATATTCATAATTGCCTGCGGAACAGCCTCCTATGCTGGTATGGTCGGTAAAGTGCTGATCGAAAGGATTGCCCGCATTCCGGTTGAAGTTGAGATCGGCTCGGAGTTCCGTTACCAGGATCCCATTGTGGATGATAAAACCATTGTCCTGGCTATCAGCCAGTCTGGTGAAACAGCCGACACGCTGGCTGCCATGGAAGAAGGCCGCCGGAAAGGCGCCACCCTGTGGTCGATTGTCAACGCCATTGGTTCTCAGGCCATGCGGGCTGCCGATGGATTTATTTCCATGCAGGTAGGACCGGAAATCGGGGTGGCTTCAACGAAAGCTTATACAGCTCCGTTGGTGGATCTGTATATGCTGGCCATCTTGCTGGGAGATTTGCGTGGTACGCTGGATGAAAAGACCCGCCGCCAGCTGGTCGATGACCTGCGTTTGATCCCTGATCTGGCCGGCCGCTGTCTTGATCAGGAAGAGCAGGTCAAGGTCGTGGCGGAAAGTCTGCTGGAAGCCCAGAACGCACTCTACCTTGGCCGGGGAGTGAATATGCCCACGGCTTATGAGGGCGCCTTGAAATTGAAGGAAATATCATATATTCACGCAGAGGGTTACCCTGCTGGCGAAATGAAACACGGGCCGATCGCTCTGATTGATTCCGGCCTGCCTGTGGTCGTGATCGCTCCCCGGGATCCCTGGTATGAAAAGATGTTTAACCAGATCGAGCAGGCTAAAGCCCGGGGTGGACGGGTAATTGCAGTGGCTACTGAAGGAGACGAACAGATCAAAGCCCATGCGGACCAGGTGCTTTATGTGCCGGAAACCCCCTGGATGTTAAGCCCGGTAACAACAGTGATTCCATTGCAGTTATTGGCTTATCACATCGCTGCCCAACGCGGCCTGGATGTTGATCAGCCCCGAAACCTGGCAAAATCCGTTACAGTAGAATAAAAAAGAGACCTCCGAGGTCTTAGACGCGAATTTAATCCAAAAATCCCTCCAACCAGGTCACTAACAGGATATGGATTTGTTCAGGACAGGGAACGATTCGATGGTGTCGGATTTATTAGAGGGTGGTACCTTCAAGATTGACGGTCTTCCGGATCTTTTTTGAATCCTCTTTGTTCTACCCAGTAGCGGGCCACTTCATCCATGGAAAGGATGAAGTCTGATTTTGCTTCTGTATAACTGCCGCTGGCCTTGGGAAAGCGTCGTGCTAATTCTTCTTTTAACCTTTCATACTCTCGGGCTGCGTCAGGGTTGGCCCTTAAATAATCCCTAAAAACAAGGTGGCGTTCAATATCGGGATGGCCTTGTTGGAAAACATGTAGGTGGTGGGTCC
>SDBT01014893.1_pt1 | contig 12373 bp, 14 predicted proteins | sample 2277101 | NCBI WGS metagenome assembly SDBT01 (sample SAMN10404973, study PRJNA504765) | marine sediment metagenome | isolation source: marine sediment core GS10_PC15, 103 cmbsf | place: Arctic Ocean: Southern Knipovich Ridge | collected 2010
GATGCGCTCTTTGGCGATGGAGCCGATGGCTTTGACGCCAATGGGCTTGTCGGAGTGGGTAGTATTGCCAACATAGCTGCCCCGGCAGCTTGGGTTGCCTCTTTCAACGATCCTTCCGCTGCGGCCATATCTTCAACGGTATGGGCCGAAACTGTCAGGATCCTGACTGCCAGCACCAACTTCAACGATATTTCCACGGCACAAGTCAGAACGCAGGTTGACGATGGCCTGACCAATATCCACCTGGATCACCTGTTGGCCGTTGACTATGACCCGGCAGCGATTCCGGGAGTGGCCGGGGCCTGGATCAACGAGCTCTCAGAGGATGATGGGGATGGCCTTATCCGGTACACAGCCAAGGCCCTTGAGAACGTGCCCATTTCCGGTGGCGGGTTCGTCACAGGTGTCTGGCGGTGGGATACCGACATCACGGCCACGGATCCGGGCTCCGGTGACGTAAAGGGGAACAACGCAACCCTGGCGTCTATTACCTCAGTTTTCATCAGCGCGACGACAAACACGGGCAACAACGCCGACGAGATCCTGGCCGCTTTGGAGATCGGTGACAAGATCCTACTTGCCCGTGAGGGCGGCGGCGGGACGGACTTTCTTCAGGCAACCGTCAGCGGCTCCCTGACTGACAACACGGGATGGTGGACCGTCCCGGTAACGGTTGACGATACCTCTGGCACCTTCTCGGCAAATAATAGCCTCAATGTAACCTTTGGATTCCAAGGGGCTTCGGCTGCCGCCATCGCTGACGCGGTGTGGGACGAGAATGTTGTATCAGCTCACGGAGGGGCAGACTCGGCTGGCCTGATTATCAGTGAGCTCACCAAACGGGCCATCACCTTCTCAACGGCTGTAGTGGACGGATCCGCTCTTGGTCAGATGGTGGATGACGGTACAGAGGTGTTCGATCGACTAACTGACAGTTACCAAGCCATCCGGGACCGAGGGGATGCCGCCTGGACTACGGGTGCGGGGGGCACGGTCCCGGAGCTCCTGGTGAGCACCACGATTGCTACCCTTGCCTCTCAAACGAGCTTCACCCTGACAGCCGGTTCTGCCGACAATGACGCCTATGAACGGGCCATGATTATCGTCACCGATGCCTCTACCGCCACACAGAAGGCGGTGGGCGAGATTCTGAATTGGGTAGGGGGATCCCTTACCGTCACCCTGGTATCTGACCCGGCAATTTTCACCATGGCCATTGGTGACTTGGTTTCCGTCATCGCCGTTCCTCAACAGCTTGACGACAAAACGGGATTCTCTCTTGGAATAGGCGGGATCCCGGTAGGTGCCTTTGTCACCGACTCGATCACCGCCGATGCCCTGGCCCTGGACGCTGGCCAAGAGATAGCCGACAGGATCCTGGCAAGGAATATCGCTGGCGGCTCCGATGCGGGTAGAATCGTCACGGAGGCCCTGCAAGCTCTCCGGAACCGTAGGACAATCGCAGGGGGCACCCTGACCGTCTTTGCGGAAGATGACAGCACACCGGCATGGACCGGAGCAGTCACCACGGCTGCAGGGGATCCAATAGTAGAGATCGACCCGGCATGATGAACTGGATCACGGAGCTCGGACAGCAAATACTTCGGAAGATGGGGCTCAGGTCCGAACAGCCCACGGCCAGGCAGAAGGCGGTGCAGGATGCCGTAAAGAAATTCGACATCAAGCCGACCCAGGTAGTCACCCAGTCCGAAACCGATGTGGCTGCCAGGATCTACCACAAGCTCCAAGACACCTCTACCGAGGGAACGAGCGTGGAGTGGAAGCGGGCCGAAATGAAGAACCGCCTGGTGCAGAAGTTTCCGGGCATGACTGAAGCCAGGCAGAAGGAGCTCACGGAGGCCCTATATGCTTGACTGGATGATGATGAGGGGAGACTGGACGAATGATAGCGGGGTCATACCCCCGGTGTCGGACAAGGGCCATTGGCGGGACCGCCACGGCGGGAAGCATCTTGAGAGCAAATTCGATGTGAACGAGCAGGACATCAATACCTTCCCGGTCAAGAGATTTGTCATTGTTTTGTGGATTATTTTCACGTTTCTAGCGTAACTTAGGGGGAACCATGGTTGAGAACTTAATTGCTCCTGTGATCCGAAAAGGCGAGGTTGGATATGTGGCTGTCGATGCAGCCGTGGCTACCGGCCTGGACGCCACCAAACGCTTCATCTTGCCCCAGGATCACTCAAACGACATGACCAATGTGACCTTCCAAGCCAAGGGCACTTTCACGGTTTTTGGCTGTGACATCGAGGTATCCCTGGATGGCGGTCAGAACTTCGCTGTCATCGGAACCATCGACTTTGCCGCGACACCTGCAGCCCGTAACGACATCGGCAGGACCGGGATCTACCGGCTCAACGTCACGGCCTTCACTGGCACCGATGCCACCGTTTTAGTGGGGATCCCGTAATGAAAAGAGTGCTGAATATCGACCTGGAATACGACCTGGATGGCCTGGCCAAAGCTGCCCCGGAGGGGAGCCCAGGCGTTCCCCCGGCTCCGGAGATCACCAGGAACATCATCGAGAACACCTACGCGCAGAATCACCCGAAGATGAAGGTGAAGCTGGCTAAGGTGTGGCGCAGGGTTGTCAAGGCCTGTGAAGCAGCCATCGCAAAGAAGGAATCGCTCGTCGTCCTCTCAGATGATGATTTTAAGTCGCTCCGGAGCGAGGTTGACGCCTGTGACTATGACCACCGGCAAGCCTTTATCGTCCCGGTGTTGACCGATGAACTGGATAGAATTGCAGACCTCTCCGACAAGGAATCCATCGAAATCATCAAGAGCGTGGAAGCCGCTACGGAAGCCACCAAGAAGGTGAACACGGTCCTCGAATTGACCAAATAGTTGCTTTTCGCCATCCCTCTGTGTTTACAATCTCTTAGCCGACAGGAACGGCTTTTGCTAAGGGGTTGGTCGCCTGGGAAGTTATAGGACAGACCAGCCCCGTAGCCATCCCCAAGCGGCCAACCCCTCGCAATAACCCTGAAACCATAACTCACGGGGATCCGAACACCCCGCCCTGGAAAGGGAAAATCGGGAGAAAAGGAATCATGGGAAACACTGACACACTTCCAAGCGCGGGAAGTGAAGTATCTGATGAGGTTTTACTAGGAGGGGAGGAATCGCCACCCACCCCAGAAACCCCGCCCGCCGAGCCAGCGAGTGACCCACCCGCTGAAACTCCACCAGAGCCCAAGGTGCCCGAAGAAGGGAAAGAAGGGATCGGTGAGGAAGAACCGCCCGATGGAGAGCCTAAAGCCGCCAAGCCTGATGGCAAGGAAGGTGAGGCACCGGAGGACGACACCTATACGGATCGACAAGTTCCGGAGGAAATCAAAAACCTGTTCAAGATGGAGGAAGTCGGACCCAAGATCAGAGACTTGTACTTCCGTGACGCTGCCTACCGAGAGCATTTTGCTACGGTGGGTGAGGCCCGTGAAGTCAAGGAGCTCCTACCCAACGGGGTCGAGAGTGCCAAGGAGCTCATGGGTATCGCTGAACGCCTGGAACCGTTTGAGGCTGCCTTTGAGAAGTCAGGCCAGGGCCCTGAAGGGGCCACCGAGTTTTGGCAAGCGATTCACGCCCAGGATCCGAACGCCTACAACAACCTGCACTCAGCCGCGGTGGAGAACATTCTTCACCACTTTAGCGAGCAAGCCACCAAAACGAACGACGAGAACCTAAAGGCTTCCGTCGATGTGTTGTGGCGGCGCATGAAAGGCGGCGAGTCCTACGAAGGCCGAAAAGAGACTACCGAAACCTCTCTCAAAGAGAGGAACCTGCAGGAGCGAGAACAGGCCGTAGATGAGAAGGAAATCCAAGGATTTAAGACGGCTGCCTTTGCTGAAACCGAGCAACAGGTAGAGGGGTCTATCAAGGCCCACGTTCAAGCTGTATTGGGAAATAGCAACGTCCCGAAAGGTGCCATGGGGCGAATCGTGGACGACATTCACGCAGTCATCATCAACAAAATCCAAGAGAATCCTACCCTCAAATTCCAACTGAACAGAGCGTTTCGTAATGGGGATTTAGGGCCAGACCATCACAAGTCCATCGTGTCCCTGGTAGTGAACCGTGCAAAGGCTCTGATACCAGAGATGAGCCGGGACATCATCAAGGATTGGACCCAAAATTATCTGGCTCTCAACAAAGACACTCTGAAGAAACAGGAAACCTCTCGAGCTGATGTGGGTCCAGGTGGACCACCAGGGCAACCGTCAGGAGTCATGCCTAAGCCATCACAGGTGGCCTACAGCGAAGTCTCTGACGTGGACCTGCTCACGGCCCCCACTATCCCGCTGAAGCGATAGAGTTTCTGTGTTCTTTGTGGAGGATAAAATCCTATGACGCAGATGGTTAATGCCGATACCGTTGCGCTGCAGCTCGAAAAAGTGCGCGAGCGGCTTCCCTTGCTCTATGAGCGGGAAGGCACGTTCTATTCGATGCTGACCAGGCGTGGCGATGTCGAGCAAGTTTCAAGTCGTAATATGCGTGTTCCCTTGCAGATCCAGCCCGGTGGTAAAGCCGGTCAAGCGAATTTCGATGGTGGCAAGTTGGGACGCGGATCCGGAACGAAGTATGAGGTAGCGCAGTTGGCCCCCCTGGATTTTAGATTCGGGGTCGAGTTGACCAAGCGCATCGAATACTCCACCAACACCAGGGAGAAGGCGATTGCCAATGCCGTGACGCGGGAAACCGCCAATGGTATGGCTCAATTCCGCAACTTCCTGGATCGGTATTTGCAGACGCCTGGTGACGCTGTTCTGGCGAACATCACCATCGAAGCGGATCCGATCTTGACGTTGGGAACTCCTAACCTAGCCAATCTCATGTACCACGGCCAGACGGTCCAGGTGTATGACGTGACGCTCACCACCAACCGTGGAACCCTTGAGATCACAACGATTGACTACGAAGTTGCCGAGATCACGATTGACGCCCTTCCTGCGGGCACAATCGTCGGTGACGTGATCGTGGTTGACGGTGTGGTAGGGGCGAATCCGGTGGGGATTTTTGGTGTTCCGTATCACCAGAATAACGCGAACACGGGAACCTGGTTGAACCTGAACAGGGCAACCTTCCCCGAGATCCGTACCCCGCGTGTGGACGCTGCAAGCGCAGCCCTGACCACGGGCCCGATCCGTCTGGCTCTCAACAAGATCCGCAAGGCTCTTGGTGGAGAGATCCTGATGCGGAATCGGCTGAACGCTTGCATGAACGTCGAGCAAGAGGATGCGTATGAAGCCTTGGCGATCACCATTTCGGAGATCATCAAGCAATCCAGTAACAGACAGGGCGTGGATCTTTTCTTCGATGGAAAGAAAACGATGTCGGGGATCCCGATTCATGCCAATGTTCACTGGAATCCGGAGCGCATCGACTTCTTGGCTCTGGCCCATTGGGGTAGGGCGGTCAGTAAGGACATCGACCTGTACGAAGTCGGTGGCCAGACTGTGTTCCCGCTCTACAATGCCGATGGCGGCTTAGACACGGCGATGATTTTCTACATCATCACCAGTTTCCAGGTGTGGACCGACAGCCCGCGTGTCGGGGCCTACATCGAGAACCTGGCCAAGCCGACTGGATACCCGGTAGCCTAAGCCCGTGATTGACCTGTCGATTCGTACCCAGGACCCCACGGCGAGGGCCGATCTTCAGAATTTCTCTGAAGGTCGAGAGCGGTTCTACGAAAGTGAGGGCCCAAGGGTGCGGATCGGCAGGGAAATCAAATGGGTTCCCAGGGAGATTGAGGCATTGGCAACGAGGGCCGGTGGCCTGAATCTCTTTGGCGAGCCCAACTACCGAGTCGTTTGGGGGTGGTCCCGCCTGACGATTATTGCCGGTGAGTGGACGGACAGTGACCGCCACGGAAACATTTTGAGGACCGTGGGAGAGTACCGATGGGAACCCAAGAATATGCCCTTCGATCGGTGGCACATGGAGAGGTGGCTACCGCCTTCTCATTTCATATCGAGGGAGCATTGGTACGACATCACCACGGAGGAATTTCAGGGACTAAAATTTGCCGCTTTGGGGCCTTTCCCCTCTCGCGGAGAGTACGAAGCCTGTTACTGCTTTGAGTACCCCGATGGATCGTACCAGGAGCTCATGCCCCACGTTGTCGAGACTGTCTGCCAGGCTCTCAACTGGCAGCGCACACTCAGCCGGGAAAGGCGTCGACAAGCCATTATTGACCGTGAGGAAAAGAAGCTGAAGGACGATGCAGCCGAAGATTACGCCTTAGCCGAGGATTGCCAACCGGCCTTCTACGGCCAGATTAAAGTGCCTGTGACCAGAAACCTGGATGGGAGACAAGACAATGAATGACATCACGATTTGCAGTATTGCCCCCTTCAAGCGGAATTGGGATCGCTCGTATGGAAGGTATCGGATCTTGCCTGGTTCCCCGGAGAAACCCGCCTACCTGTTGGTGCCTGACGCCCAAGACAAGTATTGGACCGACATCGAGAAGGGGCAGAGTATTCAGGTGCCCGTTCAGGCCCGCGACATCGTGAATGATCTGTTGGGGCATGATGAGCGCAGACAGGGCTTTTTCGAGATCGAAGGGGATGAGTGCACCGTGGACGAGCTCGCGGCAGCCAAAGAGAAGCAGCGGGCCTACTACGTCCTGCTCATTCAGGCCGGGGATGCTTCCTGGGCCAAAAACGGGAAGCATGAGCACATTTCCGATTCTCAGCGGCGGGCAGCCCTGTCTCTTGGGATCGAGCGGGAGTGGGCGACCATCCTGCGTGAACGGAGGGACTGCCCCGGTTGCGGTGAGTCGGTCCTGGCCCACGTTGCTTTCTGCCGCCAATGCAAGACGATCATCAACAAGGAAGCCTACGACAGACTGGAATTGGCCGATCAGGGAGCTCACCCCAAGGCCTATGAGGACCTGAGCGCAGGTAAGGAGCAGTCGGATGTTGTGGCAACTCCCATGGATGCTCCACAATGACGACCACAGCAGAGGTTCAGCTTCTAGCCAGGGCATACCTTAACGACCTCGATACGCCCACTGGTGACGTTTACACCGATGCGGTCCTGTTCCCGTTCGTCAACTCGGCCTACAGGGACGTACAACGCCGCCTGGTCGAAAACGGGGTGAGTGTGATGATCGTGGAAGAAGATATTGCCCTCAACACCCTGCAGACTGAATTGAGCGATACCACGACTCCCTCTTTGCCCACCGGATTCATCGTTCCTCACAGCCTCAGAGAGAAAGCCACCAACACTCCGGAGAAGTTTCAGGATATGAACAAGCACGTCGATGGCCTTCCCGATGTGGAGCAAAACGACTTCCTGCGAATGTGGGAGTGGAGACAGAATCAAATCAACTTCATCGGCGCAACCAGGGAAATGACCGTCAAGCTACGCCATGAGAAGCAGCTTGCCAATCTCACCCAAACGGGGCCCAACACCGATATATCGCAGATTCGGGGTGCAGAGGAAGCCCTGGCTCTCCGCATCGCAGCTATGGCGGCCAGGAGCCGGGGAGTCAGGACAGAGGCCGGGGATCTGCAAGGGGAGTATCTTTCAGAGATTAACCGAATGGTCAGGCGAAACCGGAAGCCTGAACAGCGGAAGTCCCGTAGACGGAAACCTTACGGGCTCCGGAACTACTACTGGCAATTCCGGTATTAACCAAGTCCGTGTCAATTATAATTGACACGCTCATGCAAAGGAGAAAACCAGCATGACACTTGTAATCACCAACGAAAAACGATGGTTTGATGGGCAGCGGATCCACCAGGTAGGCACCATCTTGGCTTCCGACAACTACGCCACGGGCGGGGATGTTCTCGACTTCAGGGATGGGGAAATCAAGTCGAGTCGGATCCCGGATCGAGTCGACATTTACGGCATCGCCGGGTGGCAGTATGCCTACGATCCTCAGACCGGAATCGAGGATGGCCTGATGCTGGCTCACTTTGCAGGGGTCGAAGAAGGGGCCGGGGCCTATGATGCCGCGATCATAGCCGACACCATCCGGTATCATGCGATCTTCCCAAGCCGTTAAGATAGCGGGCTATGAGCGTCGAAGGCCTGCGTCCCAATCCTCTGGAAACATTCGGGGGTCTGGTATCCCTACCTGACCCTTCGGATGTTCCTCTGGGCATGAGCCCGGACTGCCAAGATATTGTCTTTGCCACGGGCAGAGTGTCGACCCGGCCAGGGCTCACCACCCCCTTCCCCGATGAGGGATCGGCCAAGATCAACGGCCTGAAAACCTACGTCAAGATAGACCTGGAACGGCGTTTGATGGTGTTGCTCTCCACGGGCGAGCTCAAAGTGGAGCGATCAGCGGGCACCCTGGACCTAATCACCGACAAGCTGAAGGACGACCTCTACTACAAAAGCACCACGCTATTTGACCGGGAGTACATCGCCTTTTCGCAGGACGGTCTGGGCGAGGAATTTCCGTTTTACTTTGATGACGTTGACTTCTTGAGGGTGAGCCCGAGTGGGCCCGGAGTGCCTGGAACCGCGACAAACGAGAGTGCCAACGACCAGGACTACAACACCGGCCAGGACGAGGATCACGAATTGGACACCGGGGGAGCTGGCGCACAGGGCAATCTCGGCCAGGCGATCCAGTTCCAAAGCAACGTCAGGGTGCAAACCGTCAAGCTCTTTCTCAAGAGTATCGGAGCTCCCGCGGGCTTCGTGCGGATCCGCTTGAAAGAGGGGAACCCCAATGACCTCATAAACCCTGACAACGTAGGAGTGAGCGACGACATAGCCGTAGGGACCATCGGGGCCGGGTACACCTTCATCACCTTCACCTTCCCGGAGCCACTTGAATTGTCACCGCTGCCAGATAACGGGCAGTACCATATCGTGTTCGAGGGCGAAGCTGCCTACGATGCCGCCTACGTTGCCGGGGTCGATGCGATTGTGTGGGGAGCTGACGGAACCGCGCCGACTTACTCCTTTGGCACCGCGATTTTCTTTAATGGGGTGGATACCTGGTTTGCCGAGCCAGACAAGGATTTTCTGTTTGAAGTCTCCGCTATTTCAGGGGTCATCAGTCTCGGTGTCCACAAGATGATGATGTGGTTTGAAACTAAAACCGGGTACTGGACAAAGGCATCCCCTTCCTTTTCGTGGACCGCCGAGGGGAACAAGAGCGTTCAGATTACAAATATCCCTGTTGGGCCTGATTACGTTGTAGCCAGGCGATTTGGATTCACGATTTCGGGGGGAGAGGAATTTTACCATCTTGCCGACTCCATGCGGCTCGGTGACAACACGACGACTGAATTACTCGTTGACTTCACCGACACGGATCTACTGGCCGGCACTCTCGTAGACAAGCAGCTTCGCGCCCTGCAGCTCCCACCGGAGGCCTGTGTGACTTCCTACGGAAACCGCCTGATTTGGGTGGGAGAGCGGAACCGGATGCAACAGTGGATAAATCTCTCCTTCGATGGGGGATTCCAGGCTCAGACCGCCGAAGATGTGCCGCATGGATGGACGCTATCAAACACCGGGGGCTCACAGGAAACCAGCGATGTAATTCACGGCCATGCTTATAAAATAACCGGGGATGGCGCAGCCGCCTCGGTAGGAACTATTTTCCAATCAGCCTCGGTTGACGCCTACAACCATTTGCCCTTGATCGAATCGAATCGCGCCTACACGGTGAAGGCCCGAATCAAGCGGTCTGCCGGTATGGTAGTGGGACAACTGAACATCGACCTTCAAAGCTCCAGCGGAGGGATCGACACCAACGGACTGGTCCTAGCTGCCGGGACGGTGACGGAGGAATACCAAGAATTTGAGGCAGAGCTGACCGCTGCCCTTCCGACGATCCCCGATGATCTTTTGTTGAGAGTTTTTGCCAATCTTACGCCAACGGCAGGAGAATTCTTCTTGGTGGACGAGATAGAGATTTGGCCATCGGACACGGCGACTAACCCTTCAACGGTGAGGGTGTCGGATCCCGACAGACCGGAATTTTATGACGCTCTGACCGGGCTTATCAGCGTAGCGGAAAACAACGGTGAATCGCTCCGGGCCGTGTTTGTCATCCGGGACATCCTCTACTTCGTCAAGGAACGCTCTCTGTGGGCCACCAGGGACGATGGGCTTAATCCCCCCTCTGGATGGGCCGTGGAGGAGGTTTCGCCCACTGTAGGCACCTTCTCGCCTCATGGCGTGGGTATTGGGGAGGATTGGGTAGTCATCGCTGGCCAGGAAGGGGCCTACTTCTTCGATGGTGGACGACCCACCAAGATCAATAACGAAATTGACGGACTCTGGCGAGGGATCCACTGGAAGTTTTCAGACAGGATTTGGGTGATCGTTGACCCGGAAGAACAACGGTTTATGATCGGCGTTCCCCAAATTGAAGCCCCGCCCCCGATAGCCACGGAACCCAACCTCATTTGGATGATGGACTATCAACAGGGGTTTGGGGATCCGCTCGATAACAACGGCAAAGGACGACAGTGGGCCCCATGGAGGATCCCGGCCAACAGCGCGGCCATGGTTGAAAGAGGGGATGCCAGGATATTAACGGCCATGTACGGGAGCAACGGCGGGGTCCTGGGAACTACGAACCCGGGCGAGCTCCTGACACAGCCCATTGGGGAAGCCGGGGGAATTTCTACTTTCCGATCAGACAACGGCATCGTCATCAATTCCTTCTACCGAACGGCCTTTATGTCCCATACCCAATTCACGGGCAGACAGCTTTTCGCCTACCTCACTTTCTATGCTCACGGGACTGGAACACTCAAAATGACCGTATTCAAGCCCGACGAAACCAGCTCGGTTATCAGGGAATTTATACTGGCCCTTTCAGCCAGACAGGACTTTGAGCGGCAGATAAACATTCTCTCCGAGAGGGTATCCTTCCGGTTTGAGGTGGATGAACTGCTTGACGCTTTTGTGATGGCGAAATTCGTCCCTTGGTCTAAGCCTTCACCGTGGGATTTTGTGAGAGGAACCAACTAATGCCGTTGCTCATACCGATGATTGACGCTTTCCGGGATCAGCCCAGGCTGTACGAGATTCTGAAGTCCTTTGTCGTCGCCATCAATGCCAACGAGAAACTGGTTTTAGAAGTGGGAGCAGAAACCGGAACCGTGCCCTTAGATGGGAACCAGGCCGATGTCCTGACCTTCAATTCCGATGAGCCTGGCAACACCGAATGGAAGGCCCCCCATGAGATCGACACCCATGTATCGGGGGTGTTCTAGTGCCTGACCGCAAGGTTTCCTATCCACCGCTGGCGCAGCTTGAGCTCTCCCTGGCCCTGGCTAAACTTTTCCAGGTGTCTCCCGGAAGGATCACCCTTCACCTCACCCTGGTTGTCTGCAACTTCTCGCCCAACGATGTGGGCTATGACCTGAAGATAAGGCCTACCGCAGTAGCCACCGCAAACCTTCACTTTTTGAGGGGATCCGCGACAGCCGGTGAGGGCAAACTTGCTGCAGGGAACACGGAAATTTGGGACCTGAAGTTTAGGGCCGGTGATACCTACGAGATCGAAGCTGCAGCCGACACGGTGAACAGTATATCCATGACCTTGAGTGCGGGCGAAGCCCACATGGAAAATGAATAGCTACACCTTTCCCCTGCCCCCTGGCGTGTTGAGCCAGCCGAACTTGGTAGTGTTCCCGTCCCCGGTTGAGGTCGTTGATGATGAACTTGTCCAGTTGTCGCAACAGGAATGTTTCGGTGATTGGATCGTTATTGAGTCGGAGCTTGCCGCCGATACCTACGGGCCATGGGTTGAAGGGATCGCCTCAACGGTCAGGGCGAACAGTTGGTTCACTTGGTGCCTCATTTTCGCTTCGTTCACGGACGAAACTTGGAATGGGATGATCGACATTGGAGTGGGTGCAGCCGGTTTGGAGGTTCCCGTAGTCTCGGAGATCCCTTTTCAGTGGAGTGGATTCATCGGGGCTGGCGGTGCCGCCGTTGCGACTTGCTACACCGGGCCGATTGTGGGTGGGATCCCCGCTGGATCCCGTGTCTCCTTGAGGCATAAAGACAATACGCCCAGGGTCCAGTCGTCCGTTTTGATGGTCAATCTTTTAGCTTGAATCATGGCTAATCAGCAGCAGCAAAACTCTGGCGGCACCTTCACCGTGACTTCGGGAGCGGTTGGCGTGAAGGGGGCTTGGGCTCCAGGTATTGCTTCAACGAGTTTCGTGGCCAAGTGGATCTGGATTTCCCTTGGGAATTACACTAATTTTGGCTTTGACGAGCGGATCCAGCTTGACATAGGAACGGGAGCTGCCGGGGTCGAGGTTCCCGATTACGCCAATTCTTACTTCTGGTTCTCGGGACGGGCAACGAAGAACTCCCAAAACATCTTTCTGCCCGTGAATATCCCCGC
>SDBT01014896.1_pt1 | contig 12371 bp, 1 predicted proteins | sample 2277101 | NCBI WGS metagenome assembly SDBT01 (sample SAMN10404973, study PRJNA504765) | marine sediment metagenome | isolation source: marine sediment core GS10_PC15, 103 cmbsf | place: Arctic Ocean: Southern Knipovich Ridge | collected 2010
AGCCTACCAAGGCTGTGTATACTCACACATTCGCGTGCATTTCTTCGATACGCCAAATCTCCCTAGTGTCCCTACTTAAGCCTCCTAACCGGCAAAGTCAACAAAATCGTTACATCCCCTCCAGTCGGAATAGAATCCGGTCGATAGGGACGGTGAGATACTTTCTGCACCGACCTCACCAAAGGCCATTTTCGATGAATCGGAAGCGACACATATATCGGATCGCGGCGACCGCCCTCCTGGTAATAGGGGTAATTTGGGTAGCCAATCTCTCGACGGCTCTCGCGGTGGATGTCTATAAAGAGGAACAGCTTCGCGACGCGATCTTAGACGCTCGAGATAGTGCGGTCGATGTGACGATCACGTTGAAGGCCGATATCACGCTGACCGAAGAGCTGCCTGCCGTCTTTAATTCGATGGCTGGTGACAACGTCGCCATCACGATCGACGGCGGCGGGAAGATCCTCAACGGCGACGGCATCGTGCGGGGGCTGATTCTCGACGCGAACCGCGACGCCAGCACGGATACGATTACGGTCCAGAACCTCACGCTGAAGAACTGCGTGGCCACGGGCGGCGACGGCGGCGCGGGACTCTCCGGCGGTGGCGGCGGGGCTGGACTTGGCGGTGGCGTGTTTGCCAGGAGCGGCACGATTACGCTAACCGATGTCCGGTTCAGCGGTTGCTCGGCCCAGGGCGGCGACGGCGGCGGGACGCTATCCGGAAGCACGGCACTGGGCGGTGGCGGCGGACTCGGTGGCGACGGAGGAAGCGGAACGGCCGGCTTCGATTCCAACGCCGGGGGTGGCGGAGGCGGAATTGGGCTGACAGCCACCGGTGGAGCGGCCGTCACGAAGAGTACCTACAACGCGAATCCGACCTCTATCGACGGAGCCGACGGAATCAATGGGCCCGGCCTCAAGGCCGAGACCGGAGGCACCGGGTTCCGAAGCAGCGAAGGCGGAATCGGTGTCGCGATCGGCGACGGCGGCGAATATGCGGGCGGCGGCGCCGGATCGACTGGAGACAGCACTTCTCTTTATGGTGCCGGTGGCGGCGGCGGAATCACTCCGACCGATGCGGCCGCGCCCGTCACGATCGATCGAGAATTGCTCTCCGGCGGCGACGGTGGATTCGGCGGCGGAGGCGGTGGGTCCTTCGATGCCGGGGGAGCCGGTGGATTCGCCGGCGGCGGCGGCGCCGGTGGAAACGGATCGCTCGGCGGAGACGGTGGGTTCGGCGGCGGCGGCGGCGGACACGACCAGGATGCCCATGCCGGAGTCGGCGGTTTCGGGGCTGGGGACGGCGGAAACCTCCAGATCAACGAACAGGGCACGGGCTACGGCGGCGGCGGACTCGGGGCTGGCGGCGGACTGTTCGTCGCCGACGGCGCGAACGTTACGGTCACCTACAACGCCACTTCAACCAACGCCTTTATCAACAACACCGTGATCCAGGGAGCCGCCGGCGGAGGAAGTGCCGTCGCCGGCCAAGCCATCGGTAGTGCCCTGTTCTTGGGCGACGATCTGACGATCAACGTTGCGAACGCCGCCGATACGCTCACCATCTCGCAGAACCTCGGCGGCGCCCTGGCCGTGGGCGTTGCGCCCGAGTTGCTCGATCCGGCCGATCTGGCCCAAGCCGACGGCGGGATTATCCTCTCGGGCGACGGCACCTTGAAGCTGACGGGGACCAATACCTACCTGGGCGCAACGGATATCCAAAACGGGAAACTGATCGTCGAGAACGGCCACGCTATCGGCGATCGATCCGAGGTCAATGCGTGGGCACCCGGTGCCGCGGTGGACGTTCTGGTTCTGAACGACAACGAGACTATCGGATTCCTGACCGGCGGCAATGCGAATGCCCAAGTCAACCTCAATGGAAAGACACTCACGGTCGCCGGCTTCGAGACCGACAACGCCGCGCCCGCCGTCTTCAGCGGCACATTGACCGGCGCCGGAACCGTCGTTAAGAGGAACTCGGGAACGTTGTATTTGGCAGGCGATAACGCGGATACCACCTTCCGGATGGAAGCAGGAACGCTCCGTCTTACGGGCGACAACACGGGATCCACCTTCCTATTGAATGGCGGAATCGTAAGGATCGGAGATGACCTTGCCTTGGGAACAGAAGCGCTGAACGTCGGCGGCGATGTGCGGCTCGGTAGCGACGGGGCCGGCGCTCGCACTCTGGACAAGGACATTACCATTGCCTCGAAGGCTTCGCTTACATTGGCTGGGCCGGACAACCTGACCGTCGATAGCCTGATCACCGGCGGTGCTCTGGTCATCGACGCCGACGCCGGAGTTTCAGTTCAACTGACCAACGCGGCGAACGATTTCTCGCGTCTCGCTCTGGCTGGCGGAAAACTAACCTACACCGACAAGAAGGCGTTGGGTTGGGACGCCGCCAATGCCGAGCTGACCAACACGACCATCGCGGTCTGGAGCGATTCGACGATCGAGCCGGACGCCGCCATCACGACCATCGAGCGAAACTTCACTCTCAACCGTGGCGCCATCCTGACCATCTCGCACGCCGCCAACCTAGAGGCCCAGGGTAATCTCACCGGATATGGCGGCGTTGGAGTCAATATGGGCGGTGGCATCGAGTTGACCCTCTCGGGCACCAATACCTACTCGGGAAAGACGAACATCACGGCCGGAAAGCTCGTCGCCTCGGGCGGAAAGGCCGTCGGAGACGCATCGGAAGTCGCCATCAATCCCGCCCATGCCGATGTCGAGGTCTTCCTGTTGAGCGACGACGAGACGATCGGCTTTCTTACCGGCGGGGCCGCGGCTCATGAAGTTAATCTGAACGCGAACACACTGACCGTCGCCGGCGATTCGATCGACGGTTCGACGCCCGACGCCTTTGTCGGGAAGTTTACAGGCGGGGGGACCGTCGTGAAGAAGGGCTCCGGGACGCTCTATCTCTCGGGCGATAACTCGGCCTCCGGCGCTACCTTCAATCTGGCCGGCGGGACCGTCCAAATCGGTCACAATCTGGCCCTCGGGGCGGGGACCGTCAACGTCACCAAGACAACCTCCCTGGCCGACGACGGAACCGGCCACACGGTCGGCAACACGTTCAGCGTCTCCTCGGGTGAGCGGTTGGGCGTCCTCGGCTCGAACGACCTGACACTCTCCGGAGTGATCACCGGCGCCGGTGCGTTGGCCAAGTTGGGAGACGGCGAACTGACGCTCTCCAACACCAATACCTACACGGGAACCGCCCTGCTCAGCGAAGGCTCGATACTCGTCGGTGCCGACAACGCGTTGTCCGATGCCCAGGCCAACGTGACGGGCCATTTCACGATCGGGGCAGGCGGTTCGTTCGCTCTGGAAAATAACCTCCTCCTCTACCCCGGCAGGATCTTGACACTCAACCCGGATCTCGTCGACGACGGTGCCGTGCATACACTGACGCTCGACGGCTCGGTGACCGGTTCCGGTGCGATGCAGATTTCCGCAACCGATCCCGACGGCGTCGTCGACCTCAACGGAATCAATACGTTCAGCGGCGGCCTGCTGATGATGAAAGGTGTCGTGGCAACGGCCGACGGGCGATCACTCGGCTCGGGAGTCATCTACGGAAGACAGGATGCGGCCGCCGATGGAAGCATCTACCTGACCGACGACCTCATCGGCGTAAAGGCCGTCACGCAGACCATCACCATCGACAAAGATAAGTTCCTGACATTCGACGCAGCCGCTAATGAAACGGCCGAAATCAACGGCCGGATTCGCGGTGCCGGCACTCTGAACCTCAAGGGCGGAACGCTACGGTTGACAAATACCTACGCCTTGGGTGCCGACAAACTGACCAAGGTCCGGTTCGACGGCGGGGGCCTCACGTTCACCAAAACCACCACCTTCACGAACGACATTGAACTGGCCGGCGCCGGAACCATGGGCGTCGACCCCGATCAAACCCTAACGCTATCGAGTGAGATTACCGGTGCCGGCGGCCTGATCAAAACGGGGACCGGGCTCTTGACGCTGGGCAACGAGGACAACGCGTTCACGGGCGGAGTAACGGTCAACGGCGGGATCCTGCGGGTCGAAAACGGCGCCCTGCCCGATGGCAACAACGTGGCTTTCGGCGGCGGGACACTATCGCTGGCCGACGATTCGACCGTGTCTACCATGGCCAACGCCACGCTCAACGCCGATGCAACGATTGACGTCGACCAGGGCAAGGTGCTCAACTTCAACGGCACGCTCGCCGACGGAGCCGGTACTTTTGGACTCACTAAAACCGGAGAGGGACTCCTCGAGTTCACCAACGCGGCAACGGTTACTTACGGCGGAACCGTCGTCGACGGGGCCGGAAATACCGTGGTCCAAGCCGGGGAATTGAAGGTCAATACGGATATGACCTCCACCGCCATCATCGTCGAGTCCGGGGGAACTCTCTCGGGCGACGGGCCCCTGGGTACCGTCGTCTGCCGTGGCGGAATACTCAAGCCGGGTAACTCCGTCAGCACCGTCAACGTGACCAACTTGACCGTCGACGGCGATACCCTCGACATCGAAGTCAACAACGGTGCCTCCGACCAGTATCTGATCAATGCGGGTGGAAACGCTACCATCACCAGCGGAACCGTCTCGATCCGCTTCGAAGACGACGACGCGGCCAACGGCATGACGCCCGACGCCGACTACCGGTTCCTCGACGCCAGTACCAACGCGGGCGCCACGCTGACCGTCAACTCACCGCTGGCGTTCCGCGATTCGATCGACGGATACCGCGTGGCAAAACCCTCGTTCGCCGGCGACAACTACACCTTCCAACTCACGGTGACCGACTTCGACACGGTGGCACAAAGCGCCATCGAGCATCGCGTCGCCGGATATCTCGACGGAGCGTCCGACTCGGGTACCATGGCGACCGGCGCCATCCTCCTGCTGGACGCGATCGACGCGATGGCCGCTCCCGCACAACGGGCCGCCTATCGGGAACTCTCCGGCGAGGTGCATGGCTCGTTGGCCCTCGCCACATTGCAGCATACGACCAATGTGACGACCACGTTGGCTTCGGCGCTGCGGCCGACCGCGATGGGAACGCTCGCCCCGGCGCCCGTCATGCCGAGCCGACCCATGCACGACCCGCGTTTCCATGACGCCGACTTTCAGGGCGACTATTCCGGCCAGTTGGTCCGCGGCCAAGATTGTCGAGTGCCACGCTGGACCGCCTGGGGATCGGGTTACGGTATGGTGGGACAAGCCCATTCGCAAAGTGGCTATTCCGGATATGACTATAGAGATTACGGGACGATCGTCGGACTCGAACATGGCGGGTCGCTCGCCTATCGAAAGGGCCTCTTCTATAGCTTCGGCGATGTGCAACTCGATACGTCGACCACCAGCGGACGCGGCACGGCCAACCACCATCTGTTCGGGGCCTACCTGGCCCGGGCTGCAGGATTCGGCTATTCGATCCTGACCGGCAGTATCGGCTACGACCGCTACAAGACCCTGCGATCGGCCGCCTTCGCCGGCGCCAACGCGATCCGCGGCGATACCACGGGCTGGCAATCGGTCGTCTATGCCGAACAGGGGATCTCTTGGCAAACCCGATTTGGCACGTTGCAGCCCTACGTCGGCCTGCAATATCTCCACCTGCGTCAAAACGCCTTCACCGAGACCGGCGGTGGCGCGCTGAATCTCGACAGCTTCGGCGACGACAACGACAGCCTACGAGGCGTGCTCGGCGGGCGAATCATGAAGCAGTGGGAACAGGCCGCCTGGAAGCCCAGCCTCTCGGGTCATGCCCATTGGCTGCACGAATTCCTCGGCGTCGAGGGAGCCGTCACGAGTCTGGGGCTCTCGGGGATCAACTCGACCACCATATTGGCGATGCCCGGGCTGGATCTGGGTCGCGATTGGGTCGTCGTCGGTGTGTCCGGCGACGTGGCGGTCGGTCATGGGGCCGGCGCTTCCGGGGGCCACGGCGAGCGACTTCGCCTCTTCGGACGCTACGACGCATTCCTCAACGATCGTCAGACGTTCCACGCCTTCTCGGCCGGCGTGACCGTCATGTGGTAGCTTACCCCCCGTGCGTTTGGTCCTGAGCCATTGAGGCCATGCGCCGCAACCGCGCTCCCGCCGGGCCATTACGGCCAATTCTACTAGGGGAACCGGGTGGGCTGCATGAAATTTGCGGTTTATGCCGTTTTCGGGTAGACTGAACCATGCTAGGTTGTTCGTCTCTCCGCTGAATCCCCCCGCTAGTTTCCTTGATGGAAAGGTCTACGATGAAAAAAGTGGTCACCCGTTGGATGACGGTATGCGCGATGCTGGCCATCGCCTTTTCGGCCGGCATGGCGCAAGCCCAGGACTGGTTCGAAAACTTTGACGCCTACGATGCGGGCACGGAAATCATCGGCCAGGGTGACTGGGATGGCTGGGATAGCGACGGAAATGCGGGCGCTACGGTCTCCGATGCGTTTGCATTGAGCCCGTCCAAATCGCTTGAGATCCTGCCGTCGAGCGATTTGGTGCAGACGTTCTGGGCCCCGTTCGACGGGCAGTGGGACATCATCGCCCGGCAGTACATTCCCGCCGACGCGGTCACCGGAACTCAGTACTTCATTGCGTTGAACACGTACTCGTCGGGAGGTGATAAGAATTGGTCCGAGCAGATCTCTTTTGATCTGGCGAACGATCAGGTTCAACCGGATTATGGGGGCACGACGCTCGACATCATCCGAGATGAGTGGGTGGAGATTCGATTGGCCGTCGACCTGAACGCCAACTTGGTCGACACCTATTACAACGACACGCTCTTCAGCACACACACCTGGTATGGCGACGCGGGTATGCAGGCGATCCAAGCGATTGATCTGTACGGCGACGGCGCATCATCGATCTACTACGACGATTTCGCGGTACGGCAAGTCCAGACCCGATATTGGGACGGTGCCGGTTGGACTGGCGGGGCTCCCAACGGCGATACCAACGCGGTGGTCCGTGGCGGCACACTCCGCCTGAACGACGCCCTAACGGCCCGAAGTTTCACGGTCGATCCCGCGGGCACCTTGCAGATCGTCGACGGCGGAAGCCTGACAGTCAATGGCCGGATAGCCGGTGCGGTCGCTATGGAAGACGGCTCCGTCTTCAGTGCGGCCCAAGGGAGCATCGATCGACTGACGACCGTGGGCAATACTTCGCTCAGCAGCGCCACAACGTTGCAAGTGGCCGAGTTCGCCGAGTCGGGCACCGGCACCTTCACCAAGCAGGGCATTGGAACGATCACGCTGGGCACCGACAAGGTCACGGCCCCGTCGACCGTTTTTAAGGTGGCCGAGGGAACGCTGGCCGTTGCGGGTGCGGATCCCTTGGGCGGCTCGCCGCAGGTCGAGTTGGCCGGCGGCACACTGGCCGTGAGTCCCCCGATCGTCGGCTACGTCCCGGGCCTCGCCTTCGGTGTGGTCCCCGGCGAGGACAACGAAACCGACTTCCCCATGGTCTCGACGATTACGGTCTTTCTGGACGAGACGGAAATGGATATTCCGGTGCAAACAACCCACGTATTCACGGGGCGGTTTTACGATATGGATGGGTTCGTCTCCTTCGCCGAAAACATTGACGACCATGCCTTTCTGCGAATCGACGGGGAAGTTGTGATCAACGACAGCTCTTATGTCAACTCCTCGGAAGCGTTCATGCAGTTGCCCGACAATCCGGACCTCGAACCCGGCTGGCATACGATCGAATTTCGAGCGAGCAACGGCACCGGACCCGGCGGCGCATACGCGATCCCCGGCTTTGGTATGGATGCCAGCGGCGGGGTCTTCTTCGATCATCCGATGGATCCCGGCAACGGCTCCCTCTTCCAGGGTCCCCAACATGGCGAGATCAACCTGACCACTCCGTTGCTGGTGACGGCCGACTCGACGCTCGAGCTGCGTTCGGCCGACCCGGTAACGGTCGGGACAACAACGCTGAAGCAGGGAACGTTGAGGACGACGGCGGCAACCGGCGGAATCCTGTTCAGCCAAGGTATCCAGATCGATCCCTTGGCCAGTGCGGTCGGATTCGATCCCCGCGTCGAAACCACTTTTGGCACGATCTTCAACAACTCGAAGCAGGAGAATCTGGTCATCTCGAAGGCCGGACCAATGACCTGGGACCTCCAGTCCGCTCCGGTCGGCTCGGCCGGGACTAGCAATGTGACCTGGAGAGTCGAAGAGGGGACCCTGAAGGTTGCGGGTGAGTCGGCCCTGGGAGGCCGCCCCGTTGTCCTCGACGGCGGAACGCTCCTCATTGAACCGGACACGATGGCGCTGGACGGCCACTCGATTAGCGTTAACTTCGTCCAGGCAGACGGCGGCGCGACGACCATCGAGTGGTTCGAGACCGCGGGTGCCGTGCCTCGCGGATACTGGAACAATGGCCCGTTGGCCAACTCGGGTACCGAAGCCGGTATCACCGGACCCGTCCCAGGCAGCCTGGTTGACGAACTGGGAAACGCCGAGGGAACAACTTTCTCGTTCAGCGCCAATACCTCGTGGACTACCGATTATGCCACGACCGGGTTCGGGTCGGGTGACGAGAAGATGCTCTCGGGGTACAGTGATGCCACGGACAACGACACACCCGGGACGTATAACTTCACCGACATCCCGTACGACCTGTACGACGTGTACGTCTATGTCGGATCCGACGGAGGCGACCGCTACGGGGCCATCTCGGTCGACGGCGGCACCACGGAAATCTTCTACCAGACGCTTGGAAACGACAACCCGTTCTACGCCACCGGGTACGTCGAAGCAACGGCCACCACGCAAGGCGAGGCCAGCCAGTCCAACTACGTCCACTTCGAGAACCTCGCAGGCGATCTGTTCGTCCAGAACGACCGGAAGGACACGAATTGCGGAGTCCACGGCATCCAGATCGTCGAGCAAGTGATCTCCGCGGTGGCCGACATGAGCAATACCGACATCACGGTAACGGCCGATTCCGTATTGAAGCCGATTTCCGCCGCGCCCGTCCCCTTCGGTTCGCTGACCCTTGCCGGGGGAACGATGACGGCACAAGGCAGCGCCATGAGCTTCACATCGACGACCGTCGACGTTGACCCCGCCTCGGGGCCCTCGTCGTTGGGGCTCGAAGCGGGAATCAATGCCCAAGCCGATCTCACGCTGGGACCGCTGACCATGAAATCCGGTTCGCTGATGACCAGCGGCCGAGCGATCAGCTTTGACCGAACGACGATCGCCGAGACGGCCACCGCAGTCGGATTCAACCCGATCGGCGAGACTGATTATGGGGTGATCATGATCGAGTCCCCCGAGGTGACCATCTCGAAGACCGGCCCGAGCACCTGGGCGCTGGAGGCGGCACCGGAGAACGTCGCGAACGTTGCCACATGGAGCATTGAAGGTGGAACGCTCGAGATCACCGGCAGTGCGCCGCTGGGTGGACGCCCCGTGACGCTGGCTGGCGGCGAGTTGCTGATCGGCAATGCCGGGGCGGTTCCCATCCCGGTCGAGAACTTCAGTTTCGAGTTGCCCGGCGGCGACAAGATCGCGACCGGTTTCGCGGGCATCCCCGGCTGGAATGATTTTGACGGCGAGAACTACGCCGATACGGGTGCCGAGGCGGCCTATGGCCCGACCGATGGTGCTTGGCGAGCCTTCTTCATGGGCTCCGACGGCGGGGCTTGGCAACAGCTTTCCGAGATCATCGCGGCCGATACGGCCTATACGTTGACCGTCGACGCCACCAACGACACGGACATGCAACTGACGTTCGGCTTCTTCGCCGACGATCCGACCAACGTCATTGCCCAGCAGTCCATCGATGGAATCAGCGATTGGGCTGTGTGGGACGAGTTCGTGATGTCCTTCACTACCGATGAACTTCAGGCCGGCCAGCCGTTGGGCATCTTTGTCGACAATACGGCCGGTAGCTGGATGGGATTGGACAACGTTCGCCTGACGGCAACTCCGGCGGGTGTGTTGAACATGATCGTGACCGAGGTCGCCGTGACCGAGGATTCGACGCTCACGTCCGATATGCCGACCGGCGTGGCATTGGGTGGCCTGACGCTGGAAAACGGCGTGCTGACGACCGCCGGACTCGGTTCGATCAGCTTCACCGGAACGACCGTCAACTCGACCACGGCCGTGGGACTCGATCCCCAGATTGACACCGACTATGGCGTGATCAACATCACCTCGCCGACTGCCATCATCGCCAAGTCCGGTTCGAGCGACCTGATCATGACGCCCGAGAACGTGGGCACCGGTTTCGAGAACGCCACGTTTCGTGCCGAACAGGGCCGTCTGATCGGCGTCCATGACGGCAACCCGTTCGGCAGTGTTGCCGGAAACAACGCCGCGCTGGAACTGGCCGGCGGCGAACTCGTGCTGACCGGCAAGGCGGACGCGACGGACGTCGTCTATGACAACCAACTCTCGGCCACCGCCGATAGTACATTGACGGCCGGCGACACGCTCATTGGCGGGTCCGGTCCGGCGACGATTACCGTCGGCAGTGCTGCCGGAAACAATGCCACGCCGTTGACACTCGACGGCATCAGCTTGCAACTGAAGTCGGTCGCGGATCACACGCTGAACCTCGCCAGCCCGCTGGCCGGCTCGGGTGGTACCGTGACCATGGCCGAGGGCAACGCGATTCTTTCCGGCGGCGGCAACGTCGACTCGGTTCAGGTTTCCGGCGGTATCCTCGGCACAACTGCCGAACTCACCGTGGCCGAAGCGATAGTCTCCGGCGGCTCGATCAACGCGGGAGCCGATCTTCTGACGGTGACAAACCATCTGAAGATCGGTACCACTAACTATCAAATCGACGATGGGAACTTGTTCAAACTCGGCGGCGATCTGGCTACCGGGTTCGACCTGACACTCAGCGGCGGTACACTCGACATCGCCGGCCCGCCGAACAATGCGGCCATCGGCGTGAACTTCACCTACGACCGCGACGGCGGTACACACAGCAACATCGGCGATGCAGAGGCAGGATATATCGCCCAGACTGGATGGAACGACGTTGACATCACGAACCAGAACAACACGTCCCTTGGCCCGGTGGAGATTACGGGCGGGCAAGGCGAATCGGCCGAGTTCAGTTGGCAGTTCACCGGCAGTTGGAGGGCGACCGCCCTGGACGGCGGCGGCCTCGCTGGCGACGACAACCTAATGGATGGGTACTTCGAGTCGACCGACTACGCCGGCGCACCCTCTCGAATCAGTATCACCGGGCTCGATGAGTACGCGGAGTACGACGTCTACGTCTATCTGACCCATGACGAGCCCAACAGCGGCACGCGATCCGGTTCCATCAAACTCAACGACAATCCGGAGGAGTCGATCACGGTCATGTCGGGTACGGGTGGTTTTGCCGGGTATGTCCTGGAGGACCTTGGCCAGGGGATCAACGTACTGAAGTTCGAGGGCGTAACCGGCGAGAACTTCGAGATTCTCATGGGTGGCCCCGACGTACCCAACCGGTTCGGTCCCGCCGGAATCCAAATTGTGACGGCAACCGCCCCGGCCAATATCGATCTACCCGGAACGAACCTCGTCGTGACCGAGACGTCGACTATCGTCCTGAACTCGGGCGCCACTCCCATCTTGGGTGATGCGACGATCGCGAGCGATGTCACCCTGACGCTGGACGCCCCGGGTGTCAGCTTCGCCAACTTGACCGCCGGTAACGGCGCCACGATCGCCAACTTGATGATCGAGATCCGCGATGCTCTGTTGATCGATGACCAGGCAGCCACGGCAAACGTCGACGGTTCGATCACCTTGGGAGCCGGTGCCATGATGGCCGTCACGGTGGCCGGCGATCAGAGCAGCCGGCTCGTCGTGTCGGGCGACATGCAAATCGGTACCGGCGAAGACCCGGCCTTGCTCGAAGTCCGGATCGATCCGAAGAATCTCTTCAAGACGGGAACGTATGACCTCGTCGACGCGACCGGAGAGGATATCCTCGGCACGTTCGGGACCGTCAGCGGTCTTGGGCTATATGCCACCGGCGGCACCAACGGCGATGGGCTACAATTGGTGCGTGCCGAGGGCCATATCCTGCTGCAACTGACCCTGGACTATGACTTGCACCCCGGTGATGCCACTCTGGATACCGTGACGGATGTTCGTGACTTCAACGTGTGGAATACCAATAAGTTCACCAGCGGTACCGACTGGGCTACCGGCGACTTCACCGGCGACGGAATAACGGATGTTCGTGATTTCAATGTGTGGAACACCAGTAAGTTCACTTCCGTCGCCGATCCGGCCCCCAGTCGTCGGAGGACGGGCGCCGGAGGACAGGTTCCCGAGCCGGGTACGCTGGCCCTGTTGGCATGCGGCCTCGTTGGATTGTGGTTCGCCC